>OCTA010000443.1_pt1 | contig 37935 bp, 35 predicted proteins | sample 1538991 | NCBI WGS metagenome assembly OCTA01 (sample SAMEA3539302, study PRJEB22396) | soil metagenome | biome: tundra; feature: field; material: soil | place: USA | collected 2010-05 | depth 0.15 m | reverse complement strand
TCGGCTTGGCTTGGATCATTCGTTTCACTGGACGAAGGGACATTGGGCCTCCTGTGCCGAACAGTACAAATGCCGGAGCATCCATCTGGGCTCGCGGCTTTCCGTTAGTGTACATCCAGGGAGGCAGCGGCGCAGGATGCTAGCTGTGGGAAATCTTCTCGACACCTGCTCGCCGCGCGGGCGGCACGAGTGACGGCTCTGCGTCGGCACGAGTGCCGACGCGGCACGCATGAGTGCGTGCGCCACGTCCAAATGGTACGGTTGTTTCCTGACGAGCCCTAAGGTCGCGAAATCTGGAGATCGGCGCAGATTTTCCGCGCAAGGAAGTCGTTCACTTCGCGGTGGCGCGGAATCGACGAAGATTTACGGACCGGCCGATTGACGTAGATGGTGTGGTTATCGCCTTCTCGCAGAAACTCGCAGCCGCAGCGTTCCAGGTGGCGAATCAGATCGACCCGCTTCATGCGGCGGGAAGCACGAAAGTTTCGCGGATTACGGCAGCGCCTTCAAGAGACTGCTCGGACATGGCGCGATTCGCGTTCAGAACCAGTGCGACCGCTTCGCGAAGGTTGCTTCTCGCTTCGTCCAGGGTGCTGCCCTGGGTGTTGGCGCCAGGCAGCTCTTCGACGAACCCCACGTAGCCTTCCGGGACCTTCATGAATATGGCAGTCAGATTCATCGGCGTTATAGACATTATCTCACTGAAGCCAGGACGCGCCGGTGCTACCCTGTGATTTGCCGATGACCCGCCGCCAGGTTCTCGCATTGCTCCCTGCCGTGGCCGGTAGCTCGTGCGCCAGGCAGGAGAATTCAACTCCCGATAACCAGCCGGGGCATCGCGTCGCCGATGTCCTGGCGCCCACGAATCTGGAACACGTTCAACTGGGTGGCTACTTGGGCCGCAAGATCGACCTATGCGTGCGCAACCGGGTCTTCGCGCAGAATTGGGATAAGCTGGTGGCGCCATTTCGCCAGCGCGCGGAAACTGCCTGCTGGCAAACTGAATTCTGGGGTAAGTGGTTTCTATCGGCCGCCGCCGCGTGCGAGTACTCGCGCGACGCCCAAGAGCGAGTGCATCTCGGCGATTCCGTGCAGTCGCTCATCGCCACCCAGACCGCGGATGGCTACATTGGCAATTACGCCGACGGCAGTCACTTGAAGTCCTGGGACATCTGGGGCCGCAAATACACGCTGCTCGGGTTGCTGGCCTGGTTCGACATGACCGGCGACGCCGCGGCGCTGGCCAGCGCCCGCCGGCTGGCCGGACACCTGATGACGGAAGTCGGCCCTGGCGCGGCCGATATCATTCGCTGCGGGCTATTCCGCGGGATGGCCGCGAGTAGCGTGCTCGAACCCATCGTGCTGCTCCATCGCCGCACCGGCGACGAGCGATTGCTGCGTTTCGCCGAGTGGATCGTGGCCCGATGGTCCGCGCCCGATGGCCCGCAGTTGATCGAAAAGGCATTCACCGCGGTTCCCGTGGGGGAGCGGTTTCCGCGTCCGAAGAAGAATTGGTTCTCCTGGGAAAACGGCGAGAAGGCGTACGAGATGATGTCGTGTTACGCCGGATTGCTGGAGCTGTACCGCGAAACCGGACGGACGGCATATCGCGATGCGGCGATGCACACGCACGCGAGCATTCTTTCGACCGAGATCAATGTTACCGGTTCCGGCTCTTCCGAGGAGTGCTGGTACGGCGGCAAGGCGCGTCAAACCCAACCGGCGAAGAATCCCATGGAAACCTGCGTGACGGTTACCTGGATGCACCTGTGCGCTCACTTGCTGCGTCTCACCGGCGATCCGCGCTATGCCGACGCGATCGAAACCACCGCGTACAACGCGCTCGCGGGAGCCATGACGCCGGACGGATCGGGCTTCGCCAAGTACAGCCCGCTCGAGGGCATTCGCGAATTCGGCGAGAAACAGTGCGGCATGGAACTGAACTGCTGCGAGGCGAACGGGCCGCGCGGCATCATGCTGCTGCCGCAAGTTGCCGTCATGAAAAGCGCGGAAGGCCCGGCGTTCAACCTCTATTCGGAAGGCGTCTGGGACCTGCGGCTTTCGTCCGGCACACCATTGCGGATTGAGACGAAAACGGACTATCCGCTCTCCGGCTTGGTCGATATCACGCTCCTCCCCACGCGCCCTGAATCTTTTCCCGTGCGCCTGCGGATTCCGGCGTGGAGTGCCCAGACTTCGCTCAGCGTGAATGGCTCGAAGATCGGCGATGTTCATCCCGGCACGTATGCCACCATCGAAAGGCGCTGGAAACCGGGCGACCGCGTGCGTCTGCAATTGGATCTGCGCGGCCGGGTTCTGCGCGCGGCGGATGGATCGCGCTCGTATGCGGCCGTGGCGCGCGGCCCGGTGGTTTTGGCCCGCGACGTCAGACTGGGACAGGAGGCGATCGGAGAGCCGGTTGCGGGCTTCGGTGACGACGGCAGCTTCGTACCGCTCGAAGCCGTCGCGCCGCCGCCGGGAATCGCCATGGCATTCAGCGCCGGCGCCGGCCAGGTGCGCTTGTGCGACTACGCCTCGGCCGGCAATTCCTGGGCGCCGGGTTCCCGCTACAAGGTCTGGATGCCGCTATCCGGGTAAGGCGGTGGGACGGGCGCCTTCGGGCCGGGCGTGTTCGGCCCCACTTTGATGGCGAAGACGGTCTGGTCGTCGAAGGCGGTGGTGGAGAATTTGTCCTGATCGCGAAAAATCGCGCTTACCATGTCGGCGGCGGAACGATCGGAGTTGGCGCGCAGAACCTGCGCCAGGCGGCCCTTGCCATACTCGTGGCCGGCGGCGTTCAAATTATCGGTGATGCCGTCGGAGTAAAGCACGATGGCATCTCCGGGCATGGCATGGAACACCACTTCTTCGTATTCGCGCTTGTCGAGCAGACCGAGCGGAACACCCTCGACGCGCAAATTGAGGATGTCGCCGCCGCGGCAAATCATGGGCGGTAAAGCGCCGGCATTGGCCATCGTCATGTGGCCTGCCGCAGGGTCCCATAGGAGCACCAGCAGGGTGGCATAGCGCGCTTCGACTTTGCGTTCGCCCAAGGCGTCGTTGAGCGCCTTGAGCAGCTCCGCGGGGCGGCGGCGGCGTGGCGCGAGCGTACGCAACAGACCGTTCAACAGACCGCCATAGAGCGCGGCGGCGGCGCCTTTGCCGCTGACATCGCCGAACGCAATGACGGTCTGGCCGTCCCTGAGCTCGAAAATATCGTAAACGTCGCCGGAGATGCCGCGCGCCGGGCGCAGGCGCACCATGGCGTCGAGCCCCTCGATTTCGGGCGCGGCATCGGGCAGCAGCACGCGCTGGAGCTCGCGGGCGGCCTCCAGGTCTTCCTCCATACGGCGCTCGCGGGTGGCCAGCTCCTGGTACAGGCGGGCGTTTTCGACGCTCGACGCCACCTGCGGCGCCAGCAGCGCCAGCGTGCGCACGTGCTCGTCGGTGAAGTAGCCGACGCGGTCGCTCTCCAGATCCATCACTCCCACCACGCGGTCCTGCAACAACAACGGTACGGCCACTTCGGAGCGGATATCGGAATGGGACGCGATGTAGCGCGGGTCCTTGGCAACATCGTGCACGCGCACCGGCTGGCGCGAGCTGGCGGCCGCGCCGGTGATACCCTTGCCGAGCGGTACGTTATCTGTATTCACGCGTTGATCGTAGCGGATGCTGAACAGGTGGCGCAGGGCCTTGGCATCGTGATCCGTAAGCAGGATGCTGAAGGCGTCGTAGTTGATCAGTTCGCGCACGGTGCTGGCAATTTTGCTTAGCAGGTCGTTCAAATCGAGAATGGAGGAAAACTCGCGCGAGACATTGGCCAGCATCTTCAAGGTGCGGTTGTTCCGCTCGACGCGCAGATAGAGGCGCGCGTTGTCGATGGCCACGGCCACGCGCGCCGCGATGAGGCGCAGCAGCGCGCGATCATATTCGGAATAGGCATTGAGGCGGGTGGACTCGAGATCGATGACGCCCACCAGCCGCTTGCGGGCAATCATGGGAACGGCGAGCTCGGTGCGGACGGCATCGACGGCGTTGAGATAGCGCGGATCGTTGCGCACATCGCCCACCAGGACCGGCTCGCGGCGAGCGGCGGCGGCGCCGGTGAGCCCTTCGCCCAGGGCGATGGATAGCTTCGAGATCAGCTCCTCGCGGTGGCCCACGGCGTGGCGGATGTAGAGGGAGCGGCGCCGCTCGCTATAGAGCAAGATGGCGAACAGGTCGTAACGCAGCACGCGCCCGATGATTTCGGCCACGTTGGCCAGCAGCCGGTCGAGATCGAGCGTCTCGGAGGTGGCGGCGGAAACCTCCAGCAGGAAATCGAGCAGTTCGCTCCGTTCGCGGAAACGCACGGCGCTTTTGCGGCTAGTTTGCATGGGCTTTCGTCGAAAACTGGAATTGCGCGCGCGGCATGCGTCCTCAGGCCGCGGTGGCTTCCACGATCTTGATGCTGGCGCTGGCGCCGATGCGAGTGGCGCCGGCCGCGGTCATGGCGCGCAGATCGCTCAGCGTGCGAATGCCGCCGGCAGCTTTGATACCCATGCCCGGCCCGACTACGCCGCGCATCAGGGCCACATCGTGGGCGGTGGCGCCGGAGGTGCTGAAACCGGTCGAGGTCTTGACGAAATCGGCACCGGCCTGCTTGGCTAAAGTGCACGCTGTCGCCTTTTGCGCGTCGTCGAGCAGCGCGGTTTCCAGAATCACCTTGACGATGGCTCCCGCCTCGTGCGCCGTTTGGACCACTTGCCGGATGTCCTGCCGCACCGCGTCCTGATCGCCGGAGCGGAGTGCGCCGATGTTGATCACCATATCGATCTCGGTAGCGCCCACACGCACGGCCACGGCGGTTTCCGCCACTTTGGCTTCGGTGCTGGTGGCGCCCAGCGGAAAGCCCACCACGGTGCAGACCTTCACCGCGGAGCCGGCAAGTTCCGCGCGCACCAGCGGCACCCAATAAGGATTCACGCAGACGCTGGCGAAGCCGTACTGGCGGGCTTCGCGGCAGATTTTGACGACGTCATTTCGAGTGGCTTCGGGCTTGAGAATGGTGTGATCGATGAGCGCGGCGATGGACGGATCGATTTTGGTGAGCCGCTCGCTGGCGGAAACGCGATCGGCGCCGGCGGCGATAATCTCCTTGGTGTTGCGGGCGCAGGTCTGGGCGCAGCGCTGCACGCAGCCGGGGCACACCTGGTCGGGCAGGTTGAGGCCTTCGCCCTTTTTGGCGGCGGGTTCGGTGCGCCCGACGCGGGTCAGGATTTCTTCGCCGATTTCGGCCACCAGCCGGTCGAGCTCGGTCTGTGTCACGGGAGCGCCTTCTTCGAGAATTGCCGCTCGATGGCCATGATCTTGTCGACCCGCGCCTGGTGCCGGCCGCCGGCAAACCGGGTAGCGATCCAGGTGCGCAAAACCTCTTCCGCCTGGGTTTCGGTCAAGAGTCGTGCTCCGAGCGTAAGCACATTAGAATCATTGTGTTCCCGGCTATTCCTGGCGGAAGCTTTATCATAGCACAGGGCCGCGCGGATGCCGGGAATCTTATTGGCGGCCATGGAGGACCCGATGCCAGCGCCATCGATCACGATGCCGCGAGCGACGGCGCCCGAAGCGACCAGCTCGCCGACCTTGAGCGCCAGGTCGGGATAGTCGGCGGGCTTTTCCTCATAGACGCCCACGTCGCGCACTTCCAGGCCGAGCTCGGTCAGCACCGGCTTGAGCGCTTCCTTGAGGCGGAAGCCGCCGTGATCGGCGCCGATGGCGACGGTTTTATCGGGCGGCGCCAGCAGGGAAACCTGATCTTTCGGCACCTCCAGAATGCGAACCCCGCGCGCGGCAGCGATTTCGCGCGCCACTGCGGTGACGATCGCTTCCGGCGACACGCGCAGGTCGCCACTTGCCGGAACGTCCATCGCGGTGACTACTTGTCGCATCAGGAACCTTCATTGTAATGAAAGGAAGAGCGCGGAGGCGCGGAGAGTCTTGTCTCGGGTGCGCGACACAGGAATGGCGAAACCATCCATTGCTGATGAATCCGCTCGAATCCGAGCGTAGGGGTACGCAAGGCTTCTCTCTCAAGAGGCCTTGTATCAGGGCACCGGCTTCAGCCGTGCCGAAGCATCGCAAGAAACCTGGGCTTCAGCCCCTGCGCCCGCAGGAAAACCCAGCGGCTAAAGCCTTTGGCTATCGATGTGTTGTGGCACGGCTGAAGCCGGTGCCCTGATACAAAGCCAGGCGCCAAGTTCCCACTTCCACGTCGTTCACCCTCTTGTCTCATGCAAGATGAGCCTGGAGCGGGGGGCAGCAATGGATTCACAGGCCATCTACAATGGAAGGAAGGACACATTCGATGCCACGTCAATTCGATGTAGTCATTGAGCGCGACGAAGAAGGCTACTATGTTGCGTCCGTGCCGCAGATCCCCGCGTGCCACACCCAAGCGCGGTCTCTCGACGAGGTAACGCAACGCATCCGCGAAGCGATCGAGTTGTGTTTGGAAGTCGCGGGCGCGCCCGAACCCACGCTGGAGTTCGTTGGCATCCAGCGCATAACGATCGCGGCATGAGCCGGATTCCGCGCGTCACCGGTCCTGACTTGATTGTGGCGCTTGGGAGGGGAGGCTTCTCTGTTCTTCGCGTCAAAGGCAGCCATCACTTCCTTCGTCACGAGGATGGCCGAAGCACGGTTGTGCCAGCGCACTCGGGAGAAACCATCGGCCCCGGCCTGCTGCACAAGATCCTTCGCGATTGTCAACTGAGCGCCGGCGAACTCGAGGAACTGCTGTAAACGCGGTGGAATTCCGGTGGAACGCCGTCCGGGAAGCGTGCTGCTTCAGTTAGTCCGTGCGCGGCCGCGCACTGGCAAATTAACCTGCCAAAGGAAGCCGGCCTTTGCTGCGCTGTCGGCGCTGTTACCAAAAAGAGCTATAAAGGAAGTGGGACGTTCCGGCGGGATGAGCGGAACCGGGGAGAGTGCATGAAGATCACCTACACAGGCAGGCAGGTGGAACTGAAGCCGGCTGAGTTGAAGAAGTTGGAAGCGCGGTTCGCCAAGATCGGCAAGCTTCTCGACGGAAAGCGCGAAGTCGAGGCTCACGTTATCTTGTCGATCGAGCGGCATTTGCATCAAGCCGAAGCCACGGTGAATTATTATGGCCATCAACTGGCGGGCGAGGGCTCCAGCACAGACCTGTTTATGGCGATTCACTCCGCCGCGGAGAAGCTGGAAAAGCAGGCCGTGAAGGCGCGCACCAAGTGGCGCGACAACAAACGCACGCCGCGCAAGAGCGCCTCGGAAGCGGAGATTGAAGCCCCCGCGCCTGAGGTGGAGGTGGAGGCTGAGGAGGAAACCACACCAGAACGGCGCGTCTTTCACGTCGGCCATCACAAGAAGCGCAAGCCGATGACGCTGGAGGAAGCGCTGCTCGAAATGGAGACTCGCGACTACGTGGTGTACCTCGACGCGGAAACCGACGGCGTGAACGTGCTAGTGCGGCGCCGCGATGGCCATTTCGACCTGATCGAGGCCTGACGCTCCATGCCGCGCCGTCGTGTTGCAGCCGCGCCCGAACCCGGAAACGCGCCCGCGCGCCGGCCCAGGCGTGCTGTGCCGAATGCGGCCGCCGAACCCGAGTTGGTCATCATCACCGGCCTGAGCGGGTCGGGCAAAGGTTCCATGCTCAAGGCGTTCGAAGACCTTGGGTATTACTCGGTGGACAACCTGCCGGTGGAGTTGATCCCCAAGTTCGCGGAACTCACCCGCGACAGTTCCAAGTTCCAATCCGCCGCCCTGGTGGTGGATATCCGCGAAGGCGGCGGCCTGGACCGTTTCCCCGCGGTATTCGCGCAGATCCGCGACACGGTGAAGGCGCGCCTGATTTTCGTGGAGGCGGAAGACTCCGCCATCCTGCGCCGCTTCAGCGAAACCCGCCGCCCGCATCCGCTGGGCACCAACCGATCGATTCCCAGAAGCATCCAGCGCGAGCGCGCGCAATTGAAAAAAATCCGCGGCATGGCCGATCTGATCGTCAACACGTCGAAATTCACCGTGCACGAATTGCGCGAGTTTATCGGCGAGCGGTTTCGCGGGCAGGGCGAGGAATCGAAGATCATGGTTTACGTCACCAGCTTCGGTTTTCGCAACGGCGTGCCGCCCGACAGCGACCTGGTTTTCGACGTGCGATTCCTGCCGAATCCGAATTACATCCCGAAGTTCAAACACCTCACCGGGAAGAATCCGGCGGTGGCGCAATACATCCGGTCATTCCCGCAGACGGTGGAGTTCACCAGCCGCATTTCGGACCTGCTGATTTACCTGCTGCCGCACTATATCAGCGAAGGCAAGAGTTACCTGACCATCGCCTTTGGGTGCACCGGCGGCCACCACCGCTCGGTGATGATGGCGGACGAAATCGCGCGCAACCTGGCCAAAGCCGGGTACCACGCCAAGGTGACGCACCGGGATATCGGATAGCGGGAGCAACGTGGCGCACGCACTCGTGCGTGCCGTGTCGAGACTCTTCTCGACACCTCTTCCTCCGGAGGCGCCGAGCGTCGGCATGAGTGCCGACGCGGCACGCACGAGTGCGTGCGCCACGCCAGCCGTAATATAGTCATTAGTATAATTTATGACATCAGCTACTTGCATTTAGAAAACGTGCAGGGTAAACTCGAAGTTTAGTTCGATGTCTTTCGCTTGCACAGGTCGTTCCGCATTTGCTCACCTCGCAGGGATTCCTGTCCGCATCGTTATTATTAGCTTGGTCATCGTAGCCGGCCCCGCTTGAAGGCCACCCGGAAGCAGTAACCGAGGCCATCAGCGGGGTTCAAAACCGGCTGGTGGCCTTTTTTGTTATGCAGAAACTTGAATTACCAATGGTTGAGGGGAACAGTATGGCGAATTTGATTTCGGGCGCACAGATGCTGGTGGAGTGTCTGGTGAAGGAAGGCGTGGATTGCATGTTCGGATATCCGGGCGGCGTGACGCTTCCGTTTTACGACGTGCTGTACGAGCACCAGATCCGCCACGTGCTGGTGCGGCACGAGCAGAACGCGGCGTTCGCGGCGGAAGGCTGGGCGCGGTCGACCGGCAGGGTGGGCGTGTGCTGCGCGACTTCCGGGCCGGGAGCGACCAACCTGGTGACCGGCCTGGTAAACGCGATGATGGATTCGATTCCGGTGGTGGCCATCACCGGCCAGGTGACCACCAAGCTGATCGGCAGCGACGCGTTTCAAGAAGCCGACACGTTCGGCATCACGCGCTCCGCCACCAAGCACAACTACCTGGTGAAGCGGCTGGAAGACCTGACGCAGACGGTGCACGAGGCGTTCTACGTGGCGGCCAGCGGCCGGCCGGGGCCGGTGCTGGTGGATGTTCCGAAAGACATTTTTCAGGCGCAGGGGCACTATCAGCCGGTGACCTCGATTCACCTGCCTGGTTATAAGGTGTTCACGGAAGGGCACACGGGGCAGATCCGGCGCGCGGCGCAATTGCTGGAGGAGGCCGAGCGGCCTCTGGTCTACGCGGGCGGCGGCATCATCGCGGCGGAGGCCAGCGGCCTGTTGCGCGAATTCGTCGAGCTGACCGACACACCGGCGGTGGTGACGCTGATGGGCCTCGGCGCGCTGCCCTCTTCGCATCCGAACTTCATCAGCATGCCGGGAATGCACGGCAGCTACGCGGCCAACATGGCCTTTCAGAACTGCGACCTGATCGTCGCGCTGGGCGTGCGTTTCGACGACCGCGTGACGGGCCGGCTGGCGGCTTTCGCGCCGCACGCCAAGGTGGTCCATGTGGATATCGACCCGGCCGAGATCGGCAAGAACCGGGTTCCCGACGTTCCGATTGTGGGCGACGTGAACCGGGTGCTGACGCGCCTGCTCAAGATGCTGCGCGAAGCCCCGAGCCAACCGGGAGAAAAGATCGGCGCGGCGCGGCGTGCGTGGTGGAAACAAATCCGCGAGTGGAAGCGGCAGCATCCGCTGGAGCCCGTCTTCTCCTCGAGCGAGATCAAACCGCAGCACCTGATGGCGGAGATCGACCGGATCTCCGGCGGCGAGGCTATCGTTTCGAGCGACGTGGGGCAACACCAGATGTGGGCGGCGCAGTTGATCCGCTTCAACCACCCGCGGCTGTGGCTCAACTCGGGCGGCTTGGGATCGATGGGGTTCGGACTTCCCGCCGCGATGGGCGCGCAGTTCGCGAACCCGGACAAGCTGGTTTTCGCCATCGTGGGAGACGGCGGTTTCCAGATGTCGATTCCGGAGCTGGCCACGATTGCGAGCAACGGCCTGCCGGTCAAAATCATCGTGATGAACAACGGCTACCTGGGCATGGTGCGCCAGTGGCAGACCATGTTCTACAACAACCGGCTGTGCGGCGTGGAACTGGATTGCTTCCCGGACGTGGAGAAACTGGCCGGCGCTTACGGCTTCAAGGGCAAGATCGTCGACCAGCCGTCGCAACTGGCGCCGGCGCTGGAGGCAGCGGTCCGCGAGCCGGGCCCCTACCTATTGAACGTGAAGGTGACGGCCACCGAATCGGTGTACCCGATCGTGGCGGCGGGGGCGGCCATCAACGATATGGTGCTCGGCCCGCCGCAACCGGTCCCGGTGCCGGCCGAATAGGAGATGCCATGCTGCAAGTGATCTCTCTGCTGCTCGAAAACAAACCCGGCGCGCTGATGCGCGTGACCGGGTTGCTGACCCAGCGCGGGTATAACATCGAAAGTCTCACGGTGGCGCGCACGCTCGATCCGGAGCTTTCCCGCATGACCATCGTGGTGGATGTGGACCCCGCGCTGCGCCAGCAGGTGATCAAGCAGATGAACCGGCTGATCAACGTGCTGCAGGCCACCGACCTCACCGAATCGCCGGCGGTGGTGCGGGAACTGGTGCTGGTGCGCATCCGGACCGCGCAGGACACCCGCACGGCGGTGTTGAAGGAAGCCGAGATATTCGGCGGGCGCGTGGCGGACTCCTCCACCGAGGGATTCGCCATCGAAGCGACGGGCGACCCGGAGAAGTTGAACGAATTCATCAGCGTGATGCGCAGCTACGGCGAGATCGACGTCACGCGCTCCGGCGCGCTGGCGATTGCGCTGGACAACAAGAAACTGCGGCTGCAGCCGCCGGTTCTCACCAAGGGCGGCGGGAACAAAGTGGAAGAGAAAGTGGTTTAGGAACCGACCGCTCCCTATGGTCGCGGCTCCGAAAGGACGGTCGCCTTCCGCAACGGAGCCGCGACCATAGGGAGCGGTTAGTTCAACTTATTGATGAGTTTCTGAGAACTGGAGAGAAAATGCCGAAGCGTTATTACGAAAAAGACGGAAATCTGGATTTCTTGAAGGGACGCACGGTCGCCATTATCGGGTACGGAAGCCAGGGCCACGCGCACGCACTGAATCTGCGTGATTCCGGCGTGGACGTGGTGGTGAGCGATGTTCCCGGCTCGCCGAACTGGGCTAAAGCCGAAGCCGCCGGGCTGAAAGTTCTGAAAGCCGCCGATGCCGCCAAGGCCGCCGATATTATCATGATTCTGGTGTCGGACCATATTCAGGCCGACGTTTACACCAAAGATATCGCGCCGCACTTGACGGCCGGCAAGACGCTGATGTTCGCGCACGGCTTCAATATTCATTTCAAGCAGATCACGCCGCCGAAGGATGTCGACGTGACAATGATCGCGCCCAAGGCGCCGGGGCACCGCGTGCGCGAGCTGTTCACCGAGGGCGTGGGCGTGCCGGCGCTGGTGGCGGTTCACCAGGATGCCACGGGCCACGCGCTCGATAAGGCGCTGGCATACGCCCTGGCGCTCGGCCATCTCAAGGCGGGCGTGATCGAAACCACCTTCAAGGAAGAAACCGAGAGCGACCTCTTCGGCGAGCAGGCCGTGCTGTGCGGCGGCGTCAGCGAACTGATCCGCGCCGGGTTTGAAACGCTGGTGGAAGCCGGCTATGCGCCCGAGATCGCTTACTTCGAGTGCCTGCACGAGCTGAAGCTGATCGTCGATCTGATTCAGGAAGGCGGCCTGGCGTACATGCGCTATTCGGTTTCCGATACCGCCGAGTATGGCGATTACACGCGCGGCCCGCGCATCGTCAACGCACAGACGCGCGCGGAGATGAAGAAGATTCTGGGCGAGATTCAATCCGGCCAGTTCGCCAAGGACTGGATCGAGGAAAACAAGACCGGCCGCAAGAATTTCCTGGCGATGCGGGAAGCCGCGCGCCATCAGCCGTTGGAAGTGGTGGGCCGCGAACTGCGCGAGATGATGCCGTTCCTCAAGAAGAAGAAGGAAGCCGGAGTCCCGCAGGAAGCGGAGGCAGTGAAGAGTTAGGTAGCGGCCGCTTCTCAGAAGCCGTGAAGAATTCATTTCGAGCCACAGATGAACACAGATAAACACCGATAGAACTCCTGTTTTTCTTATCTGTGTTCATCCGTGGCCATGTTTTTTTCGCGGCTTCTGGGGGCGGAAGGGCGGTTTGGGCTTTAGCGGGTGGAAGTATGAAGATCTTTACGTTCGACACTACGCTGCGCGATGGGACGCAGGGGGAATCGGTTTCCTTTTCGGTGGACGACAAGCTGGTCGTTGCACAGAAACTGGACGAGCTGGGCATCGATTACATCGAAGGCGGCTGGCCGGGATCGAACCCGAAAGACAAGGAGTTCTTCGAGCGCGCGCGCGATCTGCATCTGAAACACGCCCGGCTGGCGGCGTTTGGCTCGACCCGTTTCGCCAAGAACAGCGTGGCGGAGGATCGCAACGTACGGGCGCTGGTGGAAGCCGGCACTCCGGTGACGACGATTTTCGGTAAGACGTGGGACCTGCACGTGGAACGCGCGCTGGGGATTTCGCTCGACGAAAATCTCAAGCTGATTGCCGAGACGGTTGCGTACCTTCACGAGCACGGCAAGGAAGTGGTCTACGACGCCGAACACTTCTTCGATGGCTACCATGCCAACGCGGATTACGCGTTGCGCACGCTAGAGGCGGCGCAGAAGGCGGGCGCTCAAGTGCTCTGCCTGTGCGACACCAATGGCGGCACGCTTACCGGGCGGCTGGTGGAGATCGTGGCGGAGGTGCGCAAGCGCTTCGACGGCGTGATCGGCATCCACACCCATAACGATTCGGATTGCGCGGTGGCCAACAGCGTGGCGGCTGTCGAGGCCGGCGCGACGCACGTGCAGGGGTGTCTCAACGGCTACGGGGAGCGCTGCGGCAACGCCAATCTGTCGTCCATCATCGCCAACCTGGAGTTGAAGCTGGGCCATACCACGATCGGGCCGGAGCGGCTGGCCAACCTGGCTGCGACGTGCAAGTTCATTGCTGAATTGGCTAACCTGCCGTTGCCGGGCGATCAGCCGTACGTGGGTAAGAGCGCGTTTGCGCACAAAGGCGGCGTGCACGTTGCCGCGGTGCTGAAGGATGCGGCCACTTACGAGCACGTCCCGCCGGCATCGGTGGGCAACCGGCAGCGCGTGCTGGTGAGCGACCTTTCCGGCCGCGGCAACATTCTCTACAAGCTGAAGCAGCACGGGCTGGCCGACCGGCTGAGCGAGGATGCGCGCCGCGAACTGCTGGAGCGGATCAAGCAGATGGAATACGAGGGCTACGAACTGGAGGCTGCGGAAGGCACCTTCGAGCTGCTGGTGCGCGAGGCGCTGAATCCGGGCGTGCACTACTTCGACATCGATAGCTATGAAGTGGCGACGCGCGCCGGCGCAACCGGCGGATCGCACAGCACGGCATCCGTCACATTGCGCACCAAGGAGGGCACTCATTCGGCCACCACCACCGGACACGGGCCGTTCCACGCGCTGCATCTGTGCCTGCGCAAGTGCCTGGGCAAGCTCTATCCGCAAGTCACCGAAGTGCGGCTGACGGACTACAAGGTGCGCGTGCTCGATTCGAAGAAAGGCACCGCTGCCAACGTGCGCGTGCTGATCGAATGGTCGGATCACCGCCGGAGCTGGTCCACGGTGGGCGTCTCCGACAACGTGATCGAGGCGAGCTGGAGGGCGCTGGTGGATGCGATCCGCCTCGAGTTAATGCGCCTGACCGAGCACGACCCTTCCATCGAACGCGCGGTCGAGGATTATTGCTGGGGCGTGTGAGGTGGGGCACGCTTTAGCGGCTCTGAGCAGAGCAGGAATCTGTAAAGCACCCCGGTTTCATTGGGTTTTCGTCGTTGGACCGTCGGGGCTGAGCAGTGTTCGACAGGATTGGAAGTGAGTCAGCGTCAATATTTGCTGGCGGCTTCAGCCGTGCCGTGGATAGTAAGAAAGGCTTGGGCTTCAGCCCCTGGGGACGCAGGAAAGCCTCAGCGGCTAAAGCCGTGTGGCCACTTCGCGCAGATGAGGATAAACGTGCGGCATGAGCCGATCGCATGCCTCCGCGTCTCCCGCGGTCCACTCACGGAGCAAAACCGTGATGTCGCCAGCTTCGCTCTCTATCGCCAAAGAGTGTTCTCCCGCATTGTGCGCGATCGCACAATAGCCCTCAGCATAGCAAAACCTGCGATCTGCGCCTAACCGGCAGGTGTGCCCTGTCCAAATTGTGACGCTGCCGCTTTCGCCTGCCAACGCTCGGATACCGGCGGATTTCCTCAGAATCCAAGGCCCCGCCATTTTCATGTCGTACACGCGCGGTCGGCCCACCGAATGTAGCTCGCCCGATCCCGGCGCTACACTAACATTTCATGAAGCAAGTAACGATTGTCGGGACCGGCCTGATCGGCGCATCGTTCGGCCTGGCCCTGCGCGAGGCCGGGTTTGACGGCCCCATCGTGGGCGTCAGCTCGCCGCGCGCTATTGCCGACGCCGTTGCCGCCGGCGCCATCGATCGCGGCGCGCCGCTGGCCGACGCCGTCGCGGAGGCCGACCTCGTCTTCCTCTCGCAAGCCATCGGCCGCATCCTCGATACCATCCGTCATCTCGATCCGCTATTGAAGCCGGGCGCGTTGGTGACCGATGCCGGCAGCACCAAGTGCGAGATCGTCGATCTGGCGCGGCAGACCATCACGCGCGGCCAGTTCCTCGGCGGCCATCCCATGGCCGGCAAGGAAAAACGCGGCGCTGCCGCGGCCGAGGCCGGTCTCTTCCGCGGCCGCACCTGGGTGCTCACGCCGGACGATCCGGCAGAGCTCGAAACCCCAGCCGCGCGCGACTTCACCGCCTGGCTGGGCCGCGTCGGCGCGCGGCTGGTGACGCTCGATTGCGACCAGCACGACCGTCTGGTGGCGTTGACCTCGCATGTCCCGCAGCTTGCTTCCACCGCGCTCGCCGCCACGCTCGCCGATCGCCTGCCCGCCGGCGCGAAACTCGAAGTCGCAGGCCCCGGCCTGCTCGATATGACCCGGCTGGCGCTCAGCTCCTACGACCTGTGGCGCGACATCCTGGCCACCAACACCGGCCACATCGAGCGCGCCCTCGGTTTATACATTCAGAAGCTGGAACATTTGCGTGAAAACCTGCGCACCCGCCAACTCCAGGAAGAGTTCGCCCGCGGCGCCGCCATCGCCGCCAAGCTGCGGGGCGAATAGCGATAAGTCCGCGAACGGTCTCGGCCAGGCCGGCAGTTCGGAACCGAAAACGGTTGCACAACGATGAAGCGAGCGCTGCGCTCTAACGTTCGTTGTGCGCCAAGCCCCGGAGGGGCGAAAGATCATAGCCCACGGCGCGAGCCGTCGGGAAAAGACGGCATTGCGCGTAGCCCCGGAACGGGGCGTAAGGCGTTTCCGGCGAGCGTTCTTCCGCCCCGTTCCGGGGCTGGATGGTTCCACGGCTGGTCCGAGTGCTCGCGCACTGGGCTATTCTCTGACGCCCTATCGGGCTAAAGACCGGGCGGTCTGGCTCGCTATTGCAGCGTGAAGTTGACGTCGATCGTGGTCTTCACTTCCACCGGCTCGCCGTTGAGCAACGTCGGCCTGTAGACCCACTGCTTGACGGCGTCCAATGCCGCTGCCGCCAGCACCGGTTCGCCGCTCAGCACCTTGATGTCCTGTACTTTTCCATCTTTGCCCAGGACGGCCTGCAACTGAACGGTTCCTTGAATGCCGGCCTGTTTTGCCTCCGGCGGGTAGTTCGGCTTGACTTGCGTGATCAGGTTGGCGGCTTGCGCATTGCCATCCACTTGAATTCGCTTGGGCATTTCGGCGCTTTCCGACGGCGCCAGCGTGAAGTTGACGCTGATCTCCGTCCTCACTTCCACCGGTTCGCCGTTGATCGTGGTCGGTTTATAAACCCAGTCCTTGACCGCGCTCAGCGCTGCCTGAACCAGCAGTGGATGACCGCGCAGAAGCTGGAGATCCCGCACCCTGCCATCCTTGCCAATTAGACCGGAGAGCTCGACGGTCCCCTGAATTTGCGCCTGCTTTGCCAGCGCCGGATAAACCGGCTCGACATGCGAGATCAACTGGAGAGCTTGCACATTGCCGCTCACGCGAAGCCGCTCGGGCGTTTCGCTGTTTCCGGACGACGTCGGCTCATCCGGTGAGATCCGCACCATGGCGATGCCGTTGTGTATGTTGATTCCGACGTGCAGATGCGGATCGAACTTGGCGACAGCCTCCCCGACTCTGTCCATCACGTCCGAAATCTTCGCAGGCAACGTATCGCCTTCGTGCACCGGCAAACGCGCCAACAGGTTGGCCTTCGCAGAGTCGGAGATGCCGGTCACGGCGATGCTCTTGAGCACGCTGGTTGACGAAGTGTAAAGATCGCTGTTCTCGACCATAAACTGGTCGGCTGTGATGTTTCCCTCCGGGCGGTAAGAACTCGCACCGCCGCCAGCCGCGTTCGCCGGCGGCGCGCCTTCCTTCGGCAACTCAAACGTGACGCTGACCTGCCGGGTTCCGCCCGCCGCGTCCTTGGCGAAGTGCCAGTTCAGGACAGATTGCAGCACGGCTTTGCGCAGCTCATCAGGGCCGCTCACAATGCTGGCGTCCGTCACCACGCCGCTGTCATCGAGCTTGACCTGGACCACCACCGTGCCCTGCACGCCTTTGGCGATCGCGGCCGCGGGATATGCCACTCCCGAGCGGTGCATGAGCTGCGCGCCGCCGATATCCACGGTCACGCCCGGGGCGTCCGACACCAGTTGCGGAGCCGCCGACAGCGGAAATGCGCCCGTTACCAGCCAGCACGCCGCGGCAAGGAACACTACGCTGGCGGTCAGTGCGGCGATCCATCGTGTCTTCGTCATAGTTGCCTCCCGAATGATCTCGACCACTCTTTGTTTCAAATGCCTCTTGCGCAGGAACAGCGGCGCGGGCGCCAGATCCAGTTCCGGCCGAGCGCCGGCCATTTCGAGCAGCGCATCCACGTAGGGATCGCGCGACTGCGTGATTTGGACGACCCGGCAATCCACCGCCTGTTCGCGCGCCAGTTGAATTTCGCCGAGCAGCCACCAGATGGCGGGATGGAACCAGAGCGCGGCGCGCACCAGTTCCTCGGCCACCGTGAAAAGCCAGTCGCGCCGCTCCACGTGCAAGTTTTCGTGGCACAGGATGGCCTGCTGCATGGCGTCGCTCAATTGTGGAAACCGCTCCGGCAGCAGGATCACCGGCCGGCGCCAGCCGAAAGTCACCGGGCTCGAAATCTCAGCCGAGAGCAGCACTTCGGCCCACACGCCCGCGTTTTCGAGCGGCCAGCCGCGACGCCGGTAACGGCGCAAACGCCAGAACCCCACAGCCAGCCACACCAGCCGCGCCACCACACCGGCGGCGAGCAGACAGAGCAGCAATTGGCCTGGCGCGATGTGGAAGCGCGCCGGCGCCGGCGTGGGAACCGCGATGCTGGTCACCACCGTCGTCACCGAGACGCTGGCGGCGATCACTTCCCGGTGCCAGGGCCGCACCCACGGCAACAGCAGGCATGCCGCCAGCAGCAGTTGCCAATAGAGCAGCCGCGCGCCGGCCGCGCGCATGCGCACCAGCGCGGGCACGAAAGCCGCCACCGCTACCAGCAACCCCACTTGCAGGCTGTACGCCAGAATGTTGCTCCAGATCAGCGTGGCGCTCATGACGCCCTCCCCGGCTTGCGCAGCCGCGCGATTTCCTCCAGGTCCTCGCGTGACAGATCGCCCTCTTCCACCAGGTGCACCAGCAGCGGCTCGGCCGACCCGTTGAAAACCCGGTTGACGAACTCCCGCACCATCGCGCCGATCACTTTTCCCTTCGGCTGCGCCGGCCGGTACACGTGCGCCCGGTCGGCTTGCGTCTTCTTCAGGTATTTCTTCTGCTCCAGGATCTTCAGCATGGTCATGACCGTGGTGTAAGCCACCTTGCGGCGCTCCAGCAACGCCTCATACACGTCCCGCACAGTCACGGTGCCGCGCTCCCAGACGATCTTCATGATCTCCAGTTCCTGGCCGGTTAGAGTGGTGCTTGGCGGTCGCATACTAATTTATTAGTACTAAATCAGCCGCTTGTCAAGCGAAAAATGGCGGACCGGCCGAAGGTTGGCTATACTGCGAAGTATCGTTCATGGCCACGCGCGTCATTGAGTCCCCATTCATCGACCCACGGCACGCGTGTTTCCGGCTGAAAATTCGCGAGTCGAGGATCCACCATCGCGGCGTGTACGCGCTCGAGCCGATACCCGCCCACCGCAAGGTGATTGAATACACCGGTGAGCGCCTCAACCGCCGCCAAGCCAAGCTCCGCGGCCAGGGATCGGTCACCTACCTGTTCAGCATCGACGATTACTGGACCCTCGATGGCGCGGTTGGCGGCTCCGGCGCCGAGATCATCAACCACAGTTGCGACCCGAACCTCCGCGCCTGCGTCTTCAAGGGTCACATCCTCTACATCAGCAAGCGCCCCATCCGCCGCGGCGAGGAGCTTACCGTCGATTACCGCTTTCCGCACACGATCGAGCGCGTCCGCTGTTGCTGCCAGAGCGGGAACTGCCGCGGGACAATCAACCTCAAGCGCGAGTGAGGCGGGTGGGGCAGGCGCTTCCGCCAGGAAAAAACGACGGAGCCGTAGCGCCGGCGGTTTCTGCCGCCGGTGTCTTCGCAGAGGACGATGACAACCCGGTCAGCAGCGGTCCGGTCGCGTGTTCCGAATGGCCGCGGTCCAGCGTGCACGCGCTACAAGACACCGGCGGCAAAGACCGCCGGCGCTACCGGACCTCTCGCGAAAGTGGGGCAGGCGCTTCCGCCTGCTAACAGCTGCCCCACGCCTACTTTTTCTTTCCCGGCAGGCCAACTGGGTTTTCGTGGGTGCGCTCGCGGAACTTGCCACGCAGGCTGGCGGCCAGCGAAACCGCGGATTCGCCGAAGCGGTCGCGCATGTGGTCGGCGGCGGCCAGCGCGCGCTGCCAGCGCTCGTGGGTGTGGTCGTCGAGCAGGTCCAGTTGCGCTTGTTCTTCCGACCATCCGGAAGCGTGCACGCCCAACAGCCGCACGGTCGAGCCCTTCTTCCAGTTGCGGTGGAACAGCGCGCGGATCTCTTCGAACAATTCGGTATCGAGCGCCGTCGGGCGCGCCACCGAGTGAGCGCGGGTGATGGTCGAAAAATCCGTATAGCGCAGTTTGAGCTGGATGGTGCGCGCGCTCAAGCCATGCTCGCGCAGACGGCGCCCCACCATCTCGCTCAACTTGGCAAGCGTAGCTTCGATCTGCGCCAGGTCCGCCGTGTCTTCGGAAAAAGTGTGCTCGTGACTGATCGACTTGGGACCCTCTTCCGCGCCGATCTCGGTATCGAACCAGCCGCCCGCGTCCAGGCCCTGCGCCTTGCCAGCCAGCGCCAGCCCCAATTTGCCGAAGTGTTGTTCGAGGAACGCTTCGTCGAACTTCGCCAGGTCGCCCACCTTGCGAATCCCGAGCGAGTTTAGGTTCTTCTCGCTCACCTTGCCCACGCCAGGGATGCGCCGCACATCGAGCGGCGCCAGAAACGCGGCCTCGCGGCCCGGTATCACCCACAGCACACCGTTCGGCTTGGCCTGGTCGGAGCAGATCTTGGCCACCAGGCGCGAGGCGGCGATGCCGATCGAACAATTCAGCTTGGTGGCCGCGCTGATGCGCTCATGCAGCAGGTGCGCCGCCCGCAGCGGCGGCCCGTAGAGCCGCTGCGTGCCGGTTATATCGAGATAGGCTTCGTCGATCGAGGCCATCTCCACCAGCGGCGTGAACCCGCACAGCACGTCGTGGACTTTATGCGAATACTCCTGATACCGCTCCATGTGCCCGTCGACGAAAATGGCTTGCGGGCATAGCTTGTACGCCATGCGCAGCGGCATCGCCGAATGCACGCCGAACCGCCGTGCCGCATAAGACGCCGCCGAAACCACCCCGCGCTCGTTAGGCCGTCCCCCAACCACCACCGGCTTGCCCTTCAGGGCCGGATCGAACAGCTCTTCCACAGACACGAAGAAGGCATCCATGTCGAGATGGAAAAAGGTCTTCACTTCCTACCAGGATAGTCTCTGACGGCCTGCGAAGAGTTCTCCGCCGACGTGCGCTACGTTGCCATTCGCCAGTTCTCAAGAGTCAACTTGACCCCGGTCTTTTGAATGGCTCGGAAGTCGCCAGAATTCCCGGTTACAAGCGGCATTTGGAGACGAACTGCAATGGCGGCAATCAGGCAGTCGGGAAGCTCCAAAATGGAGCCCTGCTTCCGTGCCGTCGCCTTGATTGTGGCAGCCGCAACGTAATCGGCATTGACGGGTGTAATCTGTTCGTTTTGGCTAAGCCACGTAAGTGCCTTCTGCAACTGGCCCGAAGCGGCCTTTAGCTCGTATCCATAGACGATCTCGTAGACCGTTACGCTAGTGAAAGTGAAAACGCGATGCTGCCGAGCGTAGCGGGCCGCGTGGTCAACTACGGTCTGGTCGTGCCCCTTGAGGTACTCGGAAAGAATGTCCGTATCCAGAAGAACTTTTTCCATCAATTCGTCCATACAACCCGATATTGCCACAAGGGATGCGAATATCCCAGAAAAAAGTCCGGCCCATCTTCGGCCCAAACCTGGGACGAACCCGTGCGGAACCTGGGACGGATTTGGGACGGATCTGGGACGAACCCGTGCGGAGTCTGGGCCGAACCTGCGCGGATGTTGTGCGGAACCCCGCATAGAGGTGGGCCGTGTGTCGGGCCTGTTTGCGCCAAAAGAACGTGTATACACGCTCAAAATGACTGTGTTCTCGCGCCATCGGCGCCGCTGTGCCGCCGCCGTCTCTCGGGGCGACCAAGGCATTTACAAATCGGTCGGTGCCGACTGAAAATCTTCCCAAGACAAATCTAGAAAACGCCAGACGGGCGGGTCGGGCGTCGTCTTTCCTCGTAGGCGATGGCAACGACCTCGTCAAGCAAGGCGGCGTCTTCTGCACTGCCAAAGAGGCCCAGGCCTTGTTGGAATACCGTGTTGTCGGCGGCGTGGAGGGCCGGCTGACTTGCGATCAACACTTCACCCATCAGTTCGTCAAGAGACACGCCTTTGGCCCGCGCCTCGGCGAGGTAGGCATTTTCGACTTGGGGCGGAAGATTGAGATTGACGGTCATGAAACCCTCACGTCTTCAGTTTAGCTCACCGCCTTCTTCCTGAATTTCTTGATGCCGAGCGCGATCATGCCAAGATCGATCGCGGCCAGCGCGGAGGCCGTGATCCACGTGGCGATGTGCGGGACCTGCGGCGCCAGCACCCCGCGCAAGCCTTCGCTCGCGTACACCACCGGGTTCAGCAGCACGGCGTATTGCAAACCGGGGAATGCGCGCAGGAACGACCACGGATAGTAGACGCAGCCGAACATTAGCATCGGCGTCAGGATGATGCTGAACATGAGGCCGATTTGCGTCGCTCCGACGCTGCAACCGAGGGCCAGGCCGCCGGCGGCCGCGAGCAGCGCCACCAGCAAACAGAAGGCGGCGAAAACGAATGGATGCGCGAAGCTGATGTTGGTGCTCGATCCCATCATCAACCATGCGGCCGGGATCACCACGAGGCCCGCCACCAGCGCTTGTATCATGCCGGCGATGATTTTCTCCACCGCCAGCCAGCCGTTTTCAATCGGCGCCAGCAGGCGGTCTTCGATTTCGCGGCTGAATTGAAACTCGGTGATCAGCGGCATGGCTACCGCCTGCACGCCGGCAATCACCATGCTGATGGCGATCACACCCGGCAGCAGCACGCTCTTAAATCCGGCCTGCATCATGCCGCCCGAGGTGAGCACGCGTCCGAAGACGAAGGTGAACAGCAGCGGCTGGAGCAGGTTCTGCACCAGCACCATGACCAGACTGCGGCGGGCGACGTGACCGTCGCGCGACAGCAGGGCGTAAAACGTCTTCCAGTTCACTCGCGCAGGCTCCTTCCAGTGTGGTGCAGGAACAGGTTTTCGAGACTCGGTTCCTGAATGTGAACGTCGTGCAGTTCTGCGCCGGCCGCTTGCGCGGCGTTGACGATAGGCCCTATCAGCGGGCCGCCGCGGTCGGCGTAAACATCGGCCGCCTTCGCATCGGTTGAGTGCACCTCGGTCACGCCGGGCAACTCGCGAAGCTGGCGAAGCAGTTCTTCCGGCGCGCGGTCGAAACGCAGACGCAACACGTAACCGCCGGGGATCGACGATTTCAGCTCGCGCGGCGTCCCCAGGGCGATGATCTTGCCGTGATCGATGATCGCCAGGCGCTGGCACAGCTCGTCGGCTTCGTCCATGTAATGCGTGGTCAGCACGATGGTCTTGCCCAGGCTGCCGTAGCCGCGCACGATTTCCCACAGCATCAGGCGCGTCTGCGGATCCAGACCCGCCGAAGGTTCGTCGAGGAACAGCACTTCGGGATCGTGCATCATGGCGCGCGCGATGGAGAGCCGCTGCATCAGGCCGCCGGAGAGTTCGCGCACCATCTGGCCGGCGCGGTCGGTGAGCTTGAATTTCTCCAGTTGCTCATCGGCGCGGCGGGCGCGCTCGCGGGCGCTCTGGCCGAAGTAGGCGCCGTGAAACAGCAGCACCTCGCGGGTCGTCAGCGCAAAATCCAGATTGGGCCGCTGCGGCACCACGCCAATCACGCGCTTGGCCTTCACCTGCTGCTTCCAGACGTCGAACTCGCCGACGAAAACGCGGCCGCTGGTTGGCTCGGTGCGGGTGGTCAGGATGCCGATCGTAGTGGATTTGCCCGCGCCGTTCGGCCCCAGCAGGCCGAAGATCTCGCCGGCGGGAATCTCGAGCGAGACGCCATCGAGCGCAAGGATTTCGATCTTCTTTTTCTTCTCCTTCCGCCCACCGGAACCCGCGGGACCGAAGGAAAAACCGCGGGCGCCGGCCACGGAGGGCGGCGGCGAATTATAAACCTTGCGCAAATTCTCGATGCGAATCCCAATTCCCATGGATTACGTTTCCTTCTTCTTGCTGGGATACACTTGATCCACCTCGTGGGGGGCGCGGCCCAGGATCTGCCGGATGCATGCGGCACCCTCGATCCGGCCTCAGGCGCGAATAGTGTCACCCCATCCAGCTCCAGTCGTTTCCGTACGATATATCAAACCGCATATTGAACGCAACAAGGGGCAGGAAGCGGCATGTTCTGGACCGCTCGCGACGCCAATTCGATCACCGCTTTACGGTGTTCCTACCTCAACAGCCGCTTCGGGAACTATTGGGAATCTCATTCACCCGCCTTCGGGCTCCAGTGTCCCAGCCTTGTCCCTGCCAGGTGGCCGGCCGTCGGCTTTGGTACAATGGCTTTGCCGACCCTTCTTCAACAACACGGTGAGGTGCGAGAGCGGTTGAATCGGGCGGTCTCGAAAACCGACTCTGCACTTCTTGCAAGCTGAACAAAATCAATCAAATCCGCTTGCCGATCAATAGTTTGCACCGTATCTGATTTCACTGGTTTCCCTTCCTTTTCATCCGGTTTTACCCAAGTTTGGTGCCAAAATGGTGACACCCGGCATAAAAGTACTTTGCCACGTAAACTGTCACCGTTTGCGAATGAGGTGGTTGCTGCTGGCGGACCCAGACGAAGGGGGGCGGGTTCTTGTCGTAGTGCCGGATGTAATCTCGAGTTGAATGGATGCCACATTATTCCTTTGTTTTCAACAATCTGGGGGGTCTGCTTTCGCTCAGCCGACAACCCCAGTAGGCTTAGATTCGAGAGTTTTGATACGGTTCGGATACGGTCTGTTGCGTGACAAGCTCTCGGCGTCAGTCTGTGACCGGATCGTTCAGGCGGTCAGCAGCATGATCCGGTTTTCGGAGTTCCGCCACATCTAGCACTACCGACCAAAGAAATATCCCGCCTCCGGACCTAACGAACCATCTGGAAACCGGCGCCGAGGTAAAGGTGGTACTGGCATCCCAAACCGTTCATGCCACTTCTTCCAAACATCCCGCGAAAACACTCCGGGCGGAGCATGCTCAAGTATTCTTCGGAATTCTTCTTGTGGCACATAGCGCTCGGCCACTGATACATCCGCCGAGGATCCGTAAACCATCAAGTGCGTCAGAAATGTGATCAGATCGGCCAGGGTTTCCTCCGGCTTCTCATACCAAACCACCTTCCGCGCCACCTGCAGCAAGTCGGCCGGATAGGGAGTTGTGAGGCTCATCGCTCCAGCCCCCCTGGACTCAAACCGCGCTGCGGATGCAATGCAGGCAACTCGCAAAGGTCAACTGCCTGTGCCCACCGGGTCAGATCCCGCTGCATAGCGACCGGGACCCGATTCAGTGTTCCATCGCCATAAAATTGCAAAGCGCGAATACTCGTGATCGGATCGAAGCTCGGGTCGATCGCCTGGGCCGCCGCCAATCCGGTGGGTACGTCTACCCCATGAGTCACCAGCGTGTGAATGTCCACGTAGTCCTTCCAACTTCCCCGAACCTGAATCACCCGCATCTTCATGCCGGCCAGGTCTATCAACGATGCCACCCAAACGCGAGATCCAGCCGCCCGCCTCGGATCCTCAATCCGCCGCAGAGTATCGAGTCCACCAAAGAAGGCAACCTTAACCACTCCGTCGCGGTTTACGAAGGCCTCCAGGTTGTCGCGCTTGTAGTTCACCCAGGCGTCCTGGTCGGCCGGGTCCAAATCCTTGAAGAACGGGAGCCGCAATCGCAATCTGGCCGGCTCAAAACCAGAGGACGAGAAGAAATCAAAGTCTTCCGAAACCCGGTGGCCGAGCTGGAGCGCCAAGCCAGTGCCACCGTAGAGCACGAAGGCTGACGGCACGGCATCCAACTCCGGCCACAGCCGCCGTTGGCATGCGGGCAGGATGTCGAGACGAGGTTCAAAGGTTGCCGACACTGTCATGACTTCCAAAACGGGTCTTCCGGATTCACCGTGCCCGCGGGCAGGGCGGCTTCGCTCAGCGGGCCAAACGCCCTTCTTGTCGAATCTCGCATGGTGATGCCCACCTCGTTCATTCTCCCATGCAGCCTTTCTGTGCGGATAGTTGCGACCCAGCCGCCGTCCCGAGACCAGCCTTTTCAGGGCGTCCTATCGAATTGGCCAAACTGTCCGGAATCAGCGGATGTAACTGATGGAAAAAGGCTTGCAAGTGAAGCGATTTAGGATGGCGTAGGATGGTTTGGGCCGTTTTCGGCTCATCGATGTTCGGGTGTTGTTCGTGCGCCATCCAGAGGCACTTCCGCGACGTCCAGCTTGGGAATTAGTCGGCGTTTGTAAATACAAGACTTATGCGTCCAAGGCATTGATACAAGGCAACCTAACTGACTGATTCCTCGTGGCCTCTTCCCGCATCCTTCCGTTCAATCGAGTGGGTCGACACGGCCCACGTGCGAATCGACTGGGACCGGAGGTGCAATAATCAACCAACGACGCAGCGCAGCCTCGCAGGTGTATCCTATGTAAACGCGAGTTGTCGTATTCGTCGCCTGAGCCGACGGGCGGGCTCGTACAGCGGGATGCCAGTGCGAGATCTGCGGTCTGATTGGGAATGGTTCAAATGACCGATACCATAGAGTTGCTCTCGGCGGCGAAACTGGGTGATGCTGCCGCAGAGGCCCAACTGATTTCGCATCTGTACACCGACCTGCGGCAGTTGGCGCACAGCCGATTGAAACGCTCGAAGCCGTCTACTCTGCTGGAGACGACGGCTCTGGTTCACGAAGCTTATTTGCGGTTCCACCGGGCTGGTTATGTTCGCATCGCTGATCGCGCCCATTTCATGGCCTATGCGGCACGCGCGATGCGTTCCATTGTCGTTGACTTCGTGCGAAAGCGGGGCGCCGCTCGAAGGGATGACGGCGATGCGAGCGCGCTGCCCGATCCATCGACCCTTCCGGCGGGGGAAAGCGAGATTATCCGCGTCGATCAAGCCCTTCAAGAACTGGCGGCCGTCAGCGAACGGCTGGTGAAAGTGGTCGAGATGCGGTACTTCGGCGGAATGACAGAGACGGAAATCGCGGAAGCGCTCTCGGTCACGGAAAGAACTGTGCGAAGAGACTGGGAAAAGGCGCGGATGCTGCTCGCCACAGCGCTAAAGTGATTTGACCTGCTGGCAGTCTATACAGACGTCATCATGCAAGTGGACCCCGAATCCTGGCCGGTGCTCTCCGCCCTCATGGACGAATGGCTCGATCTTCCGGAGGAGCGGCGGGAGGCATGGCTGACCGGTCTGGAAGCGAAACACCCAGACCTTTTGCCGACACTTCGGGAACTGCTGGCCCAACCTAAGGCGGACTTCCTCCGAACGCTGCCGGAAATCGGCGACGATCCTGGGGAGACGCCCTCCGCACCGGGATCGTTCGCGCCGGGTATGCTGGCCGGCCCATATCGACTCGATCGCGAGTTGGGCCGGGGTGGCATGGGTGTGGTCTGGCTCGCCATGCGCGCGGACGGTTCGCTGAAACGCCAGGTGGCTCTCAAGTTTCCGCTCCTCTACCTGGATAGCCAGACGTTGGCGAACCGGTTCGCGCGGGAGCGCGACATTCTGGCGAGGCTTGAGGATGCACGCATCGCGCGCCTCTACGATGCAGGCGTGACCGCGCAAGGGCAGCCGTATCTGGCGCTGGAGTATGTCGAAGGCGAGGCGATCGCCGAGTATTGCGATCACCATGGGCTGGACATTCGCGCGCGCCTGCGGTTGTTTCAGGAAGTACTGCAGGCAGTTCAATACGCCCATACCAATCTGGTGGTGCACCGCGACCTGAAGCCGTCGAACATTTTGGTTACCAATGCGGGCCAGGTGCGCCTGCTCGACTTCGGCATCGCCAAGCTGCTCGAGGATGGCGAGGCGGCCGAGACCGAGATTACGCGGCTCGCAGGACGCGCACTGACCCCAGATTACGCCAGCCCGGAACAGATCGCGGGCCAGGCGATTACCACCACCGCAGACGTATATTCCCTGGGCATCCTGCTTTACGAACTGCTGACGGGAAGCCGCCCCTACCGGCTTAGCCGGGGCGCCTCCGCCGGCGATATGGCGGCGACCGTTCTGGGCGTCAACCCAACGCGACCCAGCCAGGGAGCGATAGACGAATCGAAGGCGCGCGTTCGCGGCGGCTTCACTGTAAAAAGACTGGCAGCAGCTCTGCTCGGAGATCTGGACACGATAATTCTGAAGGCCATCCGGAAAGAGCCGCACGCCCGATACTCGACTGTCGATGCTTTTGCTCAGGACATCGAGAGATACCTTAGCGGGCAACCGGTGCTGGCGCGTCCTGAGAGCCGGCGGTACCGGGCGCGAAAATTCGTTATGCGTAACAAGCTCGCGGTCTCGGCGGCGGTGACTGTCGCGCTGGCGTTGGCCGCCGGCGCGGGTCTCGCGCTGTGGCAGGCGCATCGCGCGCTCGAAGAGAAATGGCGGGCGGACACGGAGGCAGCCACTGCGCGAGCGATCGCCGACTTCCTGCAGAAGGATCTCCTCTCGCAGGCTGGCTCCGCGGCGCAAGCTGGGCCGGGGAGGCCGCCCGATCCCGATATTAAGGTGCGCACCGCATTGGATCGCGCGGCAGCCAGCCTCACAGGGAAGTTCGACAAACAACCGGCGGTGGAAGCCGCGATCCGGCAGACCATCGGCGACACGTATCTGGAACTGGGACTCTATGCGGAATCGGAAAAGCAGATGGAGCGCGCGCTCGAACTGCGCCGCCACGTGCTGGGTGCGGAGCATAAGGACACGTTGAACAGCGTGCAGGCGCTAGCGGACGTGTACCGGCGGGAGGGCAAGTACGCCGCAGCCGAAGGGTTGCTGGGTAATCTCCTGGAAACAGATCGCCGCTTAGGCCGCAGCAACGCCCCGGAAGCCATCGCGGCCCTGAACACACTCGCCAGCATCGCGGTGGGGAGTCGCGGAGATTACACTCGCGCCGAGTCGCTGGATCGGAGCGCCCTGGAAACCGAGCGGAGAGTCCTGGGCGAGACCGACGCAGTAACGCTGGCGACGATGAACAATCTGGCCGCCGTCCTGGCGCGCGAGGCCAAGTACCCGGAGGCCGAAGACCTATATCGGAAACTGGTTGAGACGAAGCGGCGCGTGTTGGGCGCGGAGCACCCCAGCACTTTGACGAGTCTGAACGGCATGGGCGTTTTGTACCGTACTGAAGGGAAGTACGCGGAGGCCGAGCCTGTGCTGCGATCCGTGTTGGAGGCACGCCGGCGCTCCATGGGCGAACAGCACCGCGACACGTTGGCCAGTATGAACGGACTCGGGCTGTTGTATTTGATGGAAGGGAATTATGCCGACGCGGAGCCGCTACTGAGTCACGCGGGGGAGACAGCCACCCGTGTATTGGGCGACGACAATCCCGACACGCAGAGCTGCCTGAATAACCTAGCGGAGCTTTTCCGCAGAGAAGGCAAACTTACCCAATCCGAAGCCGCGTATGAGCGGCTGCTGCAAGCGCGGCAGCGAACCTATGGCAAGGACAATGTCTTCACAGCAAACACACTGGGCGCCCTGGGTGAGGTGAAACTCGAACAAGGTTCCTTTGCCGAAGCAGACACGCTGCTCCGCGGTGCAATGGAACACTATCGGAAGCATGGCGTCGACACTTGGAGGCGTTACTACACGGAATGTCTTCTAGGAGCGAGCCTTATCGGCCTTGGCAGGTATCGAGAGGGCGAAGCCTTGTTGGCCTCAGCAAGTCAGAACCTGCTGCAGCGCAAGGATTCTATTCCGGCAGAGTACCGCCCGATACTGGACCAGGTCCGGCAACGGGCCGAAAAAGCGGCTAGGTCCCGCCGGTAGTCCCTGCCACCGGGGTCATCCGATGCCGCACGCCAAAAAACTTGGCATCGATGTCCGGTTTTGTCGCCTGGGTCCGTTTAGGTAACCAGTGAGGTCGGCGCGCGATGACACCGCGCCTCAGCGACGGGCGGCAGCGGCGGCCCAACTGCAACGGAGGGGAACTATGTGCGGAAATCGACTTTTTTCTAACGCTGGGTGGGCATTGTGGGGGATATTGTGGCTCAGTTCAGTGACTCGGGCGGAAAGTCCGCAGGCACACACTGAGCGAGCGCAACCCCTGAGCTCGCGGGTGGTCTATGACACCGTAAACAACATCACATGGCTAGCCGATGCCAATCTGGCCGCCACCAACCAATTCGGCCTTCCGCTCTGCAGCGGGTCCGGTTCAGGACTCCAAACATGCATCAACGCCACCGGCTCGATGGACTACCCGTCTGCCGCGGCATGGGTTGCGGCCATGAACGCCGCCGACTATCTGGGGCACAGCAATTGGCAGCTCCCCACGACTCCGATCAAGGACAGCAACTGTGCGAGAACGGGGCCGAACGGCGCCAGTTTCGGATTCGGTTGCGCGGCGGGCGCGTTGGCGTCCGTGTATAACGGACTGGGTTTCAGATCGCCCAACACCGCCGTGCCCATCCCCAACACCACGGCCGGTCCGTTCCGTAATCTCCAACCTTATCTATATTGGTCGTCGTCGAACGGCGCCAGTCCGGAGAATGGCAACGCCGCCTTTTCGTTCACCACCGGTTGGATAGGGGCAAATACGCTGCCTAACTTCTTATACCTGCTGCCCATGATTCCAGGCAAAATACCGGGAACGCCGGCCGCCACTGGAACGGGATTGCAGGTGAATCCGGGTGGGCAAAGCGTCTACGATCCAGTGACCGATATCACTTGGGTCGCCGACGCCAATCTGGCCGCCACCAATGCTTTTGGTCTTTCGCTCTGCACCACGCCAACCAGCCCGGCGCTGTGCGTCGCTCAAGACGGTGCGATGGCGTGGGATTCGGCCGTCCAGTTCATTGCGAACATGAACGGCGCGGCCTATCTTGGCCAGACGAACTGGGAAGCCCCTGCTATTGACACGAGCTGCCCGGGATTCAATTGCGCCGGCATTAAGAATCCGATGGGTAACTTGTTCTACGATCAGTTGGGCTTGAGCAAGGGGATGTCCGCGGTTGCCACTCCCAAAATCGCGGTCGGCTCGTTCCACAACCTGCAGCCCTACCTCTATTGGAGCTGCGTGGCGGCCGCGATACAGGACCCCTGCGAAACCGCCGGTCCTTCCGTCAACTTTGAAGAGAGTTACTCCTTCGGCAGCGGCTTTCAAGGCACCGATCTCCTCGCCAACAATTTGTATGTCACCGCCTACTATGTCGGCCCTCCCACCGCGGTTTCCGCGCCAGCAATCGCCGGGGTAGCGAATGCGGAAAGCGGCAGCCCCACGATTGCGCCGGACACGTGGATTTCGATCTATGGGTCGAACCTCGCGCCGGCAGGCGATACCCGCGTCTGGCAAACCTCCGATTTCGTGAATGGCCAAATGCCGGAACAACTCGACGGCGTCAGCGTAACGGTGGGCGGTAAGCCCGCCTACGTCTTCTACATCAATCCCACGCAAGTGAACATTCTCACCCCGCCCGGTGCCGTGCCTTCATCGGTTGCGATAGAACTGACCAACAACGGCGCCGTCAGCGCACCGCTCGACGTTCCGGCGGCGCCCCTGTCACCATCGTTCTTCGTGTTCAACGGAGGTCCGTACGTTGCTGCGCTGCACGCCAACTATAGCCTCCTCGGGCCCGCCACCCTGTACCCCGGATCGACCACCCCCGCCAAGCCAGGAGAAACGGTCTTGCTTTACGCCAATGGCTTCGGGACGACCAGCGTGCCAATAGTGGCGGGATCGTCCGTGCAAATGGGAACGCTGTCGCCGCTACCCGTGATCACCATTGGCGGCGTTCAAGCGATGGTAGTGTTCGCCGGTTTGGTCGCGCCCGGCGAGTATCAATTCAACGTAACCGTACCCGCCTCGCTCGCCAATGGCGATCAGCCGATTGTCACGATCTACGGCGGCGCCAGCACACAGGCGGGCACGCTCATCACCGTGTACCAGTGAGAGGAGAAAGCCAAAGCGATGAGAAGCTCTAGATACTGGATACTCTGGGGAACGCTGGCGATCTGTATAGCGACTCGCGCGCAGGGTCCGGCCGGTCTGAACGGCATTTACATCTATACGAATGACGTTTCGCAGGTCACCAGCAGCACCTCGAATGCGCTGACTACATCCCTCGGCATTCCCGGCGTCGACGGTGTAGCCGTGGTGATCGGATGGGATGCCATCGAACCTTCCATGGGCCAGTATCAGTGGAACCTGCTGGACCAATGGATCGGCAAAGCGGTTTCGGCAGGCAAGAGAATCGATCTGGTCGTCCCGGCCGGCGCCTCCACACCGTCATGGCTGTTTCAGCCCGCTCCGGGCGGCGCGGGCGCCACACCGTTGAACTTCACCATCACCCCTCATGACGGCCAGACCAACGACTGCCAAGCGGAGACCATCGCGGCTCCCTGGGACACGGCTTTCCTCAGCCAGTGGGATGCCATGCTGGCAGCCCTCTCCGCGCATCTCAAGACCGCCGGCACCTACGGCGCCATCACGCTGCTGCGGCTCACCGGTGTCAACCGGACCACCGAAGAACTGCGGCTGCCGGCGGAGACCGCGCAATCGACGGGCCTCGCCTGCGTCACCGATGCCATCGCCACCTGGCAACAGGCCGGCTACAAGCCCTCTTTGCTGCTGCAGGGATGGAATGCCATCATCGGTTCTTTTCAGAACAGTTTTCCGGACAAGCCCTTCGCCGTCTCTATCATCCCCAGCAATGCGTTTCCAGCCATCGCCGAAGACGGCTCGGTGATCATGGGCACGCGCCCGGACTCAAACACGCCGCTGCTTCAGTCCGCCAATCGGGCGTTTCCAGGCCGGCTGGTGATCCAGTTCGACTTCCTGATGACAGGTGAAGTTGCGTCGAGCGTGGTGATTCAGTACGCGCAGACTCTGGGAACGCCGCTGGCATTCCAGACCAATGAGTATTTGGGCGGCCGGGGCGCGGCCTGTTCGGAACCGGTTTCCAACCCCACCCAGTGCACCGACGCAACCTTCCTGTCGATGCTCCAAACCGGCATCTATCCGCTCGGCCAAACCAACCCGCAGCGAAGCCGATACATCGAGGTTTTCCACGATAATGCCAGCGCTTTTCCCGATGACATCCTACAGGCGCATTACGAATTGACCCAGCCGGCAATCGCCGGCGTCGTGAACGCGGAAAGCGGCAGCACCACCATCGCGCCCAACACATGGGTCGAGATCGGCGGATCGAATCTCGGGCCGCCCGACGATTCGCGCGTCTGGCAGGCTTCCGATTTTGTCGGCGGCGAAATGCCGACCGCGCTGGACGACGTCAGCGTGACGGTGAACGGCACGCCCGCGTACATTTATTACATTAGCCCCACGCAGGTGAACATTCTCACTCCGCCCGGCGCCATGCCAGCATCGGTCGCGGTCCAACTCACCGTAAACGGCTCAGCCAGCGCGGCGATCAACGTTCCAACCCAGTCCGTATCGCCGTCGTTCTTTGTCTTCAATGGCGGGCCATACGTCGCCGCACAGCACGCCGACTATAGCCCCCTGGGGCCGGCGAATTTGTACCCCGGCTTGACCACGCCCGCCAAGCCGGGAGAGATCGTCCTGCTCTACGCAAACGGCTTCGGTGCGACGAATGTGCCGGTGGTCAGCGGATCGGAGACGCAGTCCGGAACACTGTCGCCACTGCCTGTGATCGCAATCGGCGGCGTTATCGCAGTCGTGAAGTTCGCCGGCCTGGTTGCGCCGGGCGAGTATCAGTTCAACGTGGCGATTCCGGCCAACGCGTTGAGCGGCGACAACGCGCTCGTCGCCACATACAACGGCTTCACCACGCCGGTGGCGCTCATCACGATCCAAGGCTCTGTACCGGCCACATCGGATACCTTCTACGTCGCGCCGTACGGAAGCGACTCCTGGAGCGGTACGCTGGCCGCTCCCCAACCGGCGAACACGGACGGCCCGTTCGCAACTTTCGATGCCGCCAGAGCGGCCGTCCGGGCCCTCAATAAGAAGGGATTGAATCAGGTGACCGTACAATTCCGCGGCGGTACTTACTTCCTGCCCGCCACCGAAATGTTCACTGCGGCCGACTCGGGCTCGACCGCCACCCAAATTGTGTACCAGAACTATCCGGGCGAGTCGCCGGTCTTTAGCGGAGGCATGCGCATTCAGAACTGGACTAACGTCAGCGGTAACAAACGATGACGGACGATTTTTCAATGACCCGGCCTCCCCGTTCCTCTGACCGCCTATTTCACTGGCGTGCCGCATGGGACCAGGGCTCTGACACGCTCATCGCCCTCGGTGCGGGAGATCTTCCAACCACCGGGACCGTTCTCGATTTACGCCATCTGGGCTTGATTGCGATCCTGGTAGATGTATTCCCCTCGCACCTTCACCTCCAGGTCGCCGATCTTCTGCGGGTCGGAGACGGCAACGCGCCTTTTACTCCCGAGTTCGAGTCACGCAGGTACTGGGCAAAGCCGCGCTCGCCGGTCTCCGCCAACGCTTGCCGCAGCGCCGCCTCAGCCTGGGACGGCAGAACGGGGCGGAAACGGCCCCCGAAGGAGGAACTGCAAGTCGCAGGACAGAAAGATGGCGGTTTGCCTTATACTGATTGAAATCTGGAAGTCCAAAATGGGAATTTTAGGCTAGACTTCCAAGCAACATTTATCTGAAACCTGGGTTTCACTGAACAGGCTCAAAGACTCCGGGCAGATGAGGTGCTTTCAGACCTCTCGCATTCCGGTAGATGGAGAAATCACAATGTCTCTTCGCACAAGAATCCGCTCACTGCTATTTGCCGTATCGATTATTGCGCCGATGCTCGTCCTGGCCGGCGGGCAGGCTCACGCAGACGTCCTTATCTCTGTCGGCTTCGCTCCTCCGGCGCTGCCCGTCTACGTCCAGCCTCCGCTGCCCACCCCGGGCTTTATCTGGACCCCCGGCTACTGGGGCTACGGCGACGCAGGCTACTACTGGGTTCCCGGAGTCTGGGTGCATCCGCCGAGTGTTGGCCTTCTGTGGACTCCCGGCTACTGGGGATTTGCGGGTGGCGCTTACGGATGGCACGCCGGCTACTGGGGTCCGCACGTCGGCTTCTATGGCGGAGTTAACTACGGATTCGGTTACGGCGGCGTCGGCTTCTTCGGCGGCGAGTGGCGCGGCGGAGTCTTCGCCTACAACAGCGCCGTGGCGAACTTCGGCGGCGTCCACGTGACCAACGTCTACGAGAATCGCACCGTCGTTGAGCAAAACACCATTGTCAACGCGAACCGCGTCAGCTTTAACGGCGGCTCCGGGATCTCAGCTCGCCCCTCACCGATTGAGATGCAGGCGGAGCACGAGAACCATCTCCAACCCACCCCCAACCAGATGCGGCACTAAAATTTTGCGGCCCAGGACCGGTCTCAGCTTGCCTCTGTGAACAATGGCCGTCCCGGAACACCGGCGGCTTCGAACATCATGTCTTATCATCAGGTCGCGCAGCAGCATGTGCAGTCGCAGCCCATCTCTGCCGCCGACCGTAGTGGGAAGTCAATACCACCCCAACGAGCGCGAAGCGAATCAGGACCAGCGCATCGCCAACGGCTTGCGCAGCGGACAGATGACCTCAGGTGAGGCCGCACGCGCAGAACGCACCCAATCCAAGATCGATCAGCAGGTGCATGACGATCGCGTGGCGAACGGCGGCAAGCTCACCAACCAGGAGAAGCAGCAGATCAACAACGAGCAGAATGCGGCCAGCAAGCAGATCTACAACGAGAAGCACAACGGGGCCACGGTCACTCCGAACGAGGTGAACAACCGCGAAGCCAACCAGCAGCAGCGCACTGCCAACGGATTGCGCAGCGGACAGATGACCTCGGGTGAAGCGGCCCGCACCAATCAGAACCAGGCGGGCGTGGCGCAGCAGGTCCACGACGAACGCACCGCCAACGGTGGCGCGCTGACCACACCGCAGAAGCAGCAGATCAACGGCGAGCAGAACGCAACCAGCCAACAGATTTACAACGAGAAGCACAACAGCAGCACACACACGCCCAACGGCAGCGCAGGCACATCCAGCGGCAGCTCGGGCGTACCTGGCGGCAGCAACTACCACCCTAACGAGCGTGAGGCCAATCAGGACCAGCGCATCGCCAACGGCTTGCGCAGCGGGCAGATGACCTCAGGCGAGGCGGCGCGCGCGGAAAGCACGCAATCCAAGATCGATCAGCAGGTCCATGACGATCGCGTGGCGAACGGCGGCAAACTCAACGGCCAGGAGAAGCAGCAGATCAACAACGAGCAGAATGCAGCCAGCCGTCAGATCTACAACGAGAAGCACAATGGGGCCACGGTTACTCCGAACGAGGTGAACAACCGTGAAGCCAACCAGCAGCAACGCACGGCCAATGGTTTGCGCAGCGGGCAGACGACCTCGGGTGAAGCGGCCCGCACCAACCAAAATCAGGCGAATGTGGCTCAGCAGGTTCACGACGAACGCGTCGCCAACGGTGGCGCGCTGACCGCGCAGCAGAAGCAGCAGGCCAACAAGGCGGAAAACAAGAACAGCCGCCAAATCTATAAAGAGAAGCACAACCGCGTTACGGCCAAACCGGCTCACAAATGACGTTAGTGCCTGACAACCGATGGCAAAAGGGCCACTCCGCAACCGCTGAGTGGCCCTTTGCTTTTGGCCGATGGATTCGCCGGAGTTTCTTGGCGCCAGCTAGAGGGGCTTTGCTGAGAGTGCCGCCGGCGTGTCCGCGATCTGCCGCCGGTGCGCCGTTTTGCGCGGGAGCAAAACAAGATGTTCGGCTTGAATGGAACGCCGGCATCAACCTTCACACTGATGTGTTCGAAACGGCAATATCTCGTAGAGCGTTCCCGTGGTCCTAACCTGTGTAGTGACCCCCTGGTGGCCTGCTCCAAGAACAGGCGCTACGGCACTAGGAGGACACCATGAACAGGCTGGATTGTCTGCCGTAGGTCGACCAGGAGCCCAGGCCATCTCAGCCCAAACGTTGAGATCGGGAAGTCGCGCGCGTAGTCCTATGTCCGCTGGAAGTAATCGCTGGTCTTCTAGCCGTGCCCTGGAGTATTGCTCCAACGGGCGCCGGGCTCGCCCGCGCGCACAATCGGCGCGCGAAGCGCGTTCTATTCGATGCACGTTAATTGGATATTCGATGCTTGTTCAACCGTTGTTCGGGGAACGTTCAGCGTCGTTCAATCAAGAAGTGCTTTTCTGACCGTCGAGCATGCTCTGGTAAGCATCGAGGAGCTGCTGGCGCGCGTTTTTCTCTAGCGGCTCCGGCAGCTCGCGCGGTTGGTAATGGCGGCAGAGCTCCACTGTCTTGCGGAGGCTCTCAGCAAACTCGATGCATGGCGGGCAACCCGCAAGGTGAGCCTCATGTGGCTCCATCTTGTTTCCCTCGCGCGTGGCTAGGCAGAACCCGGCCATCCGTCCGCAGGTATTCGTCCAACTTCTGGCGGACCAACCGCGTCTTGACGACGTCCTCCGTCAGGTCGAGGATCTGCGCGGTCTCCAGCGTGGACAACTCTTCCACGTCCCGCAGCAGGATTACGGCCCGGTAGTTTTCCGGCAGCGCGCCAATGGCCCGTGCGAGCACATTCTTCATCTCCGACTGCAGCATCTGGCGATCCGGCAGCCGGGACCAATCGGCGATTTGGATCTTTAAGTGGCCGCCCTCATGGTCCATCGCCGGCAGAAATTCGTCCAGCGAGAGCTCTTGCGAGGGAGCGAAAACGCTCTTCCGCCGCTTCATCAGGCAGGCGTTCTTGGCGATTCGAAAGACCCACGGACGGACCCGCTCGGGCTCGCGTAGATGACCGAAACTCTCAAACACCTTGAGTAACGTCTCCTGCGCCACTTCCTCGGCGTCTTCACGCTGGCCGCACATCAGCCAACTGTAGTGGAAAATCTTCGCCCGGAAGTGTTCTACGAAGCGGTCGAACGCCTCCGGCTCTCCAGCAATCAGTTGCCGCGCAAGTGCGACTTCGGTGTCGCGTTCCAAGGCCAGTACCGCTTCTCATTGTAGCGGGCCGCCTTCACACCAGACCTTCGCGAAGGCCGTGACATGGATCGCTTCCCTTTCCTGTACTCAAAGATTCAAAACCGAGCCGAAAGGTGACACGGTGTCACCTCGGACGCCCAACTGCATCCTCAGCACTAGACCCAATGAAGAAAACACTCTTGATATTGGTCTGGTGGACGCTGCCGGGCCCGGCGCAAGACCCGATGTCGCTAAAAGACGCAGTTCGCCACGCGCTGGCCGCCAATAAGTCGATGGCCGTTTCCGCATCGGACCGGAGTGCTGCGGAACGCCGCGTCGTGGAGGCGCGCAGTGGCAACCTGCCAAAGGTGAATTACTCCGAGTCCTGGACCCGCAGCAATAATCCGGTCTTTGTCTTCTCTTCCCTGCTGACGCAGCACCAATTCGGGGAACAGAACTTCCAGGTTTCGCCGCTGAACCGGCCCGATTTCCTCAACAACTTCCAATCGCAACTGACCGCGGATCAATCGCTGCGCCGCGATTTGCTGCGGTATGGAAACCACGCCAAAGTTGACGAGCGGGCAATGGTTCAATTCGCCGCTGCCCGGCCGCTTGAGCGATGTATTTGGACTGAAGACAAACGCGTTCTATGA
>OCTA010000442.1_pt1 | contig 38093 bp, 42 predicted proteins | sample 1538991 | NCBI WGS metagenome assembly OCTA01 (sample SAMEA3539302, study PRJEB22396) | soil metagenome | biome: tundra; feature: field; material: soil | place: USA | collected 2010-05 | depth 0.15 m | reverse complement strand
ACGGCCAATCCGAAGCCGCCAATCAGTACTACCAAAAGGCGCTCACGATTGCGAAGGCCGAGCAACCGGCATTCCAGGCCGCCCGCATCGATGCGCTGGAAACGAGGATCAACAGCAAGAAGCCGGACACGGGGGGCGGGGGACGCGGAATCAGGTGATTACGGCGCAGTTGGCGTAACGGGGAAGGTGGCCTGACCGGGTTTGCCCACCGACTGTCGCCCGGCTTTCACCTGCGCGGCGATCCAGGCATAGGTGGCTTCCATTCCGGCGCGTAGAGATGATGACGGCGTCCACCGCAGCTTTTCGGCGATCAGGCGTTATCCGAATTGCGTCCGCGGACTCCCAGCGGGAGGTTCAACAAATGACCGTGCGTTGGTGTTTAAAAGCCGGAACCGGGATTCAAACCGGCGATGTGCGCATTACACCTGAAATCCGATGCCTGAAGTGGACAGTCCCGCGCAGTCCCTCGTCCGACGACGTCGCGTTCTATCTACGGCCCCCGCATGACTACGAGGTGCAGTTTCTGCTGGGAATCCGCTCGTCTAGAAAGTAGGCGATTTCGAACGAACACTGGCGTCATGTCCGATAAGCGGCCATGAAGTGGGGTTCCTGGAAAACGAGATTCCTGGGAATTCCACGTCCACTTGGCTGCGAAACGCCCGATGTACCGATCTGCCGGACGCTGCTCTCCAGAAGTCCGCATCTGGTAAGCCTGACGGTCCAGCGCCGATTCTCCCGCCAAACGCCCCCCGGCGAGCGAAAACTCCCGCGCGCAGAGCCGGATGACTTCGCACACACCGCGCGGTACGCTAGATTGAAGGGGGACATGTGCGCGATTACCGAGAAATGGTTGTTTCCAACCCCGGCGTGATGATGGGCAAGCCTGTAATCGCAGGCACCCGTATCACCGTCGAATTGATCCTGGAGAAATTAGCCGCCGGAGAAACGGTCGAACAGCTACTTGAGGCGCATCCCCGGCTCAACGAAGATGCGGTTCGGGCAGCGCTTGCGTTTGCCGCTGACGCCCTGCGCGCCGATGTCATCTACCCTGTTGAGACGACTCTTCGGTGACGTTTCTAGCCGATGAGAGCGTCGACCGCCAGATCGTCGAACGCCTACGCCTCGACGGCCATTCGGGTTGCGTACGTAGCCGAGATGTCGCCTGGAATCATGGATGAAACTGTGCTGATGGAGAGCCGGATTTCGCAGAGCGTGCTGATCGCGGCTGATAAGGATTTCGGCGAACTCGTCTTCCGTCAGCGGCAAGCGTCAACCGGCGTTCTGCTGATCCGTTTATGGGGTCTGCCGCCAGCTATGAAAGCAGCAGTGGTTTCCGAAGCGATTCAAGAACACGGGCAAGAAGTGGCTGGCACATTCGCTGTGCTGAGCCCCGGCAACATCCGAATACGCCGCGAGGCCCGTAGGAATTGAAAGTGAAGCCCAAACGCCTTAAGCTGGCGCTTATGTAGCCCCGGCCGGGGTGCCCTCTGAGCCCGGCATCCCAGACCGCCATCGCGCCCATGGCCGTTCACGCGGTACAAAGAATTCCCGCCCCCATATTTTCAATCACTTGCGCAAAACGCCCCCCGCCTCCGCCCCACCCCTCCCCTAACCTCAAGGTGAGGACCGGGCCACCCGCGCCCGCCAAAACGCACATGGAAAAAACGAACGAACCCCGCACTCCCACCGAGGCCCAGATCAACGCCAATCGTGAGAATGCGAAGAAATCTACCGGCCCGCGCACCGCCGCCGGCAAAGCCGCATCCAGCCGCAATCGCCTCCTCCACGGCCTGCGCGCCAACAAACACATCCTGCTCGACGAGGACCCCGAAGATTTCCTCATCCTCCTCCACGACCTCTACGACCGCTTCCAGCCCGTCGGCGACGCCGAGGAAATGCTGGTCCTGCGCCTCGCCTCCGCGCATTGGCGCCTCGACCGCGCCTTCCCCATGGAAGCCAGCCTCTACCGCAACCGCCTCCAGGAGATCGCCGAAGAAGACGCGGACCACCAACGCACCTACGCCTGGCAAAGAGAGAGCGCTGAACTCCAAGGCTCTCCGGCGCCACCCGCTCCCGCGCCGCACGACCAACGCGACCGCCTCGCCCGCGCCTTCGATGCCGATTGCGTCGCCCCCAACTCCCTCGCCCGCCTCGCCCGTTACGAAGGCAGCATCGAACGCTCCATCGATCGCTGCCTCCGCCAGTTGAAAACCTATCAGGCCGCGCGCATCGCCTCCGCCCCGGAACGCCCCGACGCCGGCCCCCAGCCCAGCCCCGACGCTGGGCAGACGCCTCCGCCTGCCGAACCCTCCCAAACAGAATCACCGTGCCAGGTTCCGGATGATCCCAGCCCCGAGGTGGGGCAGACGATCGGTTTATGTCGTCTGCCAGCGCTGCCCGCCGAACCCGCCGCAACCCCCTCAGAAAGCGAAAGTTACCATTCGAACCCAAAAAATGGGGGTATCGCCCGATTGAGCACCGCTGCGATGGCCCAAGCGCTATATGCCCTCCTGCACGCCGCGCTCGAATTCATCGTCGCCCTCGCCGTCGGACAGACCCCCGGTCTGCAACCCTCGCGCCCCAGGTCCCCAGCCCCGTGCGGCCATGGGCCGCGCTACATTAATGGGCATGCATCGCAACCTGATTCTGTTCTGCCTGGCCGCGGCCATGTCGCCGGCCGCCGCCCCGGACCTCGTCAAAGTAGATACCGGACGCGTGAAGGGCACGGTGAGTAATGGCGTAGCTGCGTTCAAAGGCATTCCGTTCGCCGCGCCGCCGGTAGCCGCGCTCCGCTGGCAGGCGCCCCAATCCGCGCCGCCCTGGAAAGGCGTCCGCGAAGCCGCCCACTTCGGCCCGCGCTGCATGCAGGGGAATATCTATAACGACATGGTTTTCCGCGACAAAGGGCCCAGCGAAGACTGCCTCTACCTCAACGTGTGGACACCCGCCACATCCGCGAAGGCGCGCCTGCCGGTGATGCTGTGGATCTACGGCGGCGGCTTCGCGGCGGGCGCCGCCTCCGAGCCGCGCCAGGATGGCGCGAACCTGGCGAAGAAGGGCGTGGTGGTGGTCAGCATGAACTACCGCCTAAACGTATTTGGATTCTTCGCGCATGCCGAGCTTGCCAAAGAGTCGGGCCATGACTCCGCGGGCAATTACGGACTGCTCGACCAGGTGGCGGCCCTCGAATGGGTGCACAAAAACATTTCTGGTTTCGGCGGCGACCCCGCCAAGGTGACCATCTTCGGCGAATCCGCCGGCTCGTTCTCCGTCAGCGCGCTCATGGCGTCGCCGCTCGCGCAGGGCCTCTTTCACCGCGCCATCGGCGAGAGCGGCGCGTTCTTCGGCAGCGTGCTCGACCTGAAGCCGCTGTCTCAGAGCGAAGAGGCGGACGCGAAATTCGCGGAGTCCATCGGCGCGCATTCTCTCGCCGAGTTGCGTGCCAAACCCGCCGCAGAACTCCTCGACGCGGCCGTCAAGCAGAAAGCCATCCGGTTCGCGCCGAATATCGATGGGTATTTCCTCCCGCAGAGTGTGCGTGAGATCTTCGCGAGCGGTAAACAGAGTCACGTGCCGCTGCTGGCAGGATGGAATCGCGATGAAGGGAGCTATCGAAGCATCTTCGAAAAAGACGAGCCGACCGCGCCGAATTTCGTGGCGTACGCGCACAAGCATTTCTCTGACAAGGCCGGCGAGTTCCTGAAACTCTATCCGGCAGACAGCGGCGAGCAGGCTAAACGATCCGCGCAGGACCTGGCGGGCGACCAGTTCATCGCGTTCTCCACCTGGAAGTGGATCGAGATGCAGGGCGCCACGGGAAACTCGACGCTCTACCGTTATGAGTTCGACGATGCTCCGCCCGCGCCGGCGAATGCGGAGGCAACCGGCGGCGAGGCTGCTCCACGCGGCGCGTACCATTCGGCTGAGATCGAGTTTGTGTTCGGCGCGCTGGCTTCGAAGAACCTGCCCTGGCGGCCGGAAGACAAAGCGCTGTCGGATCTGATGTCTTCCTATTGGGCGAACTTCGCCAAGAACGGCGATCCCAACGGCACCGGCTTACCGGGGTGGCCTGCGTACAACAGTCGGCAGCACTACTCCGTAATGCATCTGGACACCAAGTCGAGCGAGGCCCCGGACGATCACAGGGGCCGTTACGAGTTTCTCACAAACAACTAGACGGGATGGGACTTATGCGGCTCGCGATCATGGCTTTGTTGCTCGCTTACCCACTGCTTGCCCAGCCCAAACACACTTTGCCCGATCCTCTCACTCTGCTCAACGGCAAGAAAGTCACTAACGCCAAAACTTGGGTCGAAGAGCGCCGTCCTGAGCTGATCCGGCTTTTCGAAACTCAAGTTTATGGCCGAGCCACGGTTGGGCGGCCGAAGGAAATGACTTGGGAAGTAGTCGCCGAAGACCGGCATGGTATGGGCGGCAAGGCAGTTACCAAGACAGTCAAGTTATACTTCGCCGGCAAGAAGGACGGGCCGTCGATGGAGCTGGTTTTCACGCTGCCCGATACCGGGAAGCCCGTGCCAGTCTTTCTCATCGCAGGTAACGCCAGGCTCAACCCAAACGCGGTCTTGGATCGCGGTTACGGCATCATCGCCTGCCGCGTCGATCAGATCCAGGCCGATGCCCCCAACGGGTATGCCACAAGCGTTCGCCGCTACTTCGCGTCCCCCGGCCAGGCCGAGCCGCGCGCCGAGGAATGGGGCGCTATAGGAGCGTGGGCCTGGGCCTTGAACCGGGCCATGGATTACATCGAGACGGACAACGCGATCGACGCGAAGAAGATCTGTCTCTACGGCTTTTCGCGATATGGCAAGGTAGTCATGTGGGCCGGCGCGCAGGACCAGCGCTTCGCGATCGCATTTTCGGGGAAGGCCGGCGGCTATGCCGAGCCGATCGGCGCACTGGCTACCGGCAGGTTCAGTTACTGGTTTGACAAGCGGCTCAAAGATTACGCCGCCGATGTGGATCGCCTGCCCGTCGCCGGGCACGAATTGATAGCTTTATATGCTCCGCGGCCCGTGTATATCGCGACCGCTGAAGAAGATCATCAGGGCGATCCGCGCGGTTCCTTCCTGGCCGCGAAGAATGCCGACCCGGTCTACAAGTTATTCGGAGAAGTAGGACTGGGCGTCGGTGACATGCCGCCTGTGGATACGCCTGTGGGCGAAGTCATCGGCTACCACAATCGGACCGGAGAGTATGGCCAAACCGGGTACGACTGGGACCAGTATCCAAACTTCGCGGACCGCCACTTTAAGAAGCAATCACAATGACGCACTCAAGACTATTTCTGTCACTCCTCCTGCCAACCGCCGCTCTGGCACTCGGCCAGGTCCGCTACGTGGAAACCGCAGCGCGGCCCGGCAGCTTTCCCATCGCGCAGGCCAAAACATGTGCCGCGATCTATGTCGATGCAGGCGAGTTCGCGGGAGTCGTCCGCGCCGCCGGCGACTTACAGGCGGATATTGCCCGAGTGACTGGCTGCACTCCGGCCATCACACACGATGCCGCAGGTCTCGGTGCCCACGCCATCGTTATCGGATCGCTGGAACGCAACCCGCTCGTTAAGCGGTTGGCCGATACCGCCGCCATCGCCGGCAAGTGGGAATCGTTCCTGATCCAGGCTGTACCGAAACCGCTGCCCGGCGTGGCCAGTGCTCTCGTCATCGCGGGCAGCGACAAGCGCGGAACCATTTACGGCATCTACGATCTCTCCGAACAGATCGGAGTCTCACCCTGGTATTGGTGGGCCGACGTTCCCGTCGCCCATAAAGACGCCCTCTTCGTGAAGCCCGGCAGATTCGTCCAGGGCGAACCCGCCGTCAAATATCGCGGCATTTTTCTCAACGACGAAGCGCCCTCGCTATCCGGCTGGACCCGTGAGAAGTTCGGTGGCTACAACCACAACTTCTACGTCAAGGTTTTCGAGCTTATCCTGCGCCTGAAGGGCAACTATCTGTGGCCCGCCATGTGGGGCAGCGCGTTCAACGAGGACGATCCGCTCAATCCTAAGCTCGCCGACGAGTATGGCATCGTTATGGGAACGTCCCATCACGAGCCTATGCTCCGCGCCCAGCAGGAATGGAAGCGGCATGGCAAAGGCCCGTGGAACTACGCTACCAATCCCGATGTGCTGCACGCGTTTTGGGACGAAGGCATCGAACGCAATAAGGCCTATGAGAGCATCGTGACGCTGGGCATGCGCGGCGATGGCGACCTTCCCATGGCCGCCAATGGCGGCATAGAAGCCAACAAGGCGCTGCTGGAACAGATCGTCGCCGGCCAGCGGGCCATCATCGCCAAGCGCATGGGGCCGGATGTCTCCCGCGTGCCGCAGGACTGGGCGCTCTATAAGGAAGTGCAGGAGTATTACGAGGCCGGCATGCGCGTCCCGGACGATGTGACTCTACTCTGGTGCGACGATAACTGGGGTAACTTGCGCCGGCTCCCGACCGCCGAAGAACGGAAGAGAAGCGGCGGCGCCGGCATCTATTACCACTTCGACTATGTGGGCGGCCCGCGTAACTATAAGTGGCTGAATACGAATCCTATCGCCAAAGTCTGGGAACAGATGAATCTGGCGTATCGGTACGATGCGAGGCGCATCTGGATTGTCAATGTAGGCGATCTTAAGCCAATGGAGTTTCCGATCGAGTATTTCCTCAGCCTGGCCTGGAATCCGGGGAGATGGCCGCACGATAAGATCGCGGAATTCGGCAGACTGTGGGCCGCGCGTGAGTTCGGTCCGGCCTATGCAACTGAAATCGCGGACATTGTCTCCAAATATACGAAGTACAACGGCAGGCGCAAGCCTGAGCTTCTGGAACCAGGCACGTTCAGCTTGGAAAACTATCGGGAAGCGGATTCCGTCCTCGCGGAGTGGCGAACTCTCACGGATCGGGCGGAGCAAATCTACCGGCGGCTGCCAGAAAACGCCAAGGACGCCTTCTTCGAGCTGGTTCTGTATCCCACTAAAGCGTGCGCTCAAGTGAACGAGCTCTATATCGCGGCCGCCAGGAACCATCTGTACGCCGCCGAGGGTCGCGCCAGCGCCAACGACTACGCGGCGCGCGTCCGCCAGCTATTCCAGGCGGATTCGGATTTGTCCGCGGCTTACAATCACACTTTGGCCAACGGTAAGTGGAATCACATGATGGATCAGACACACATTGGTTACACCGGCTGGCAGCAGCCGGACACTAATGTGCTGCCGGAAGTGACTGAGATCCAGGTTGGAGAAGCGGCCAAGATGGGCGTCACGCCGCTCACGTTGCAGTTTGACGCTTTCAATCGACCCCGCCGGTCTATCGAAGCGTTCAATCGGGGCCGAGCGCCGTTTGAGTTCTCGGCTGTCGCCACCGCCCCGTGGATCGTGCTGAGCAAGACACGCGGCACGGTGCAGAAGGATGAGCGCCTGGAGGTGAGCGTAGATTGGAGCAAAGCGCCCACGGGCGCCGCCGAGGGCTTCGTGAAGATCTCCGGCGCAGGTACCGAGCCGGTCGCGGTCAAGGTAACGTCGTTCCACCCGCGCGAAGTCACACGGGACGCTGTGCGCGGTTTCGTGGAGGCGGATGGCTACGTTTCGATGGAGGCCGCACACTACACGACAAAGAACGATGCCGGCGCAGTTCATTGGGAAGAGATCGACGACTACGGGCGGACCTTGTCCTCAATGACCATCTTGCCGTGTACCGCCGCCAGCGTCACTCCGCCACGGAACTCTCCGTCGCTCGGATACCGTATGTATCTGTTCGATCCCGGCGCCGTGCAGGTTCACACCATCATCGCGCCAACGCTGAACTTCGTGCCCGGCCATGGGCTGAGATTCGCCGTCGCGTTCGACGATCAACCGCCGCGAATCATCGACGCTCTGGCGCAAAACTCGCTACATAACTGGGAAGAGTCCGTGAAAGATAGCGTCCGCACTGTCATATCCGCTCATTCCCTGACCGGCTCCGGCTATCATGTCTTGAAGTATTGGATGGTGGACCCCGGCATCGTACTGCAAAAGATCGTCGTCGACTTAGGCGGTCTCAAGCCGAGTTACCTGGGACCGCCCGAGAGCTTTCGCAGATAACCAACCAACTATGTGCCGGATGCGGCTCTCTCCCGAAGTCGCCCAGCGGACCTGCCGACAGACTCTTGATCTCGGGCGGCGCGGAAGTCACCAGCCAGGCCACGTGCTGACAGTGGCCCAAGGCGTTCCGATGTTGATAGGGTGCCGTTCCGGACTGGCCTCTTCCATGGAGGTCACTAACGCGCTGGCGGCCCGTCTGATCAAGGCCCTGCAGGGCGACGACTTTACCGTAAACCACGTGGCGGGACTTCGATCTTTGGAACGCGTGGGTCCGAGTGTGGGCGCTGGGCGAAGAGCCTATGGGTCTGTTCTACAGCCAGCACAAAGGCTTCTGCGAACTGTACAACGCCGGCTTCGCGCCTCCGTCGAACGGGATCACCCACACCCGGCCGCCATCGAACAGAGGGTGGCAAGTGCCCCGATACCAGCGCCGCGGCGCCGTCTTTCAGCGGATAGGATCGTCGCGCAGATTCCACATGCGCGACAGCACGTGCCCTCCGCCAGACGCGTCGGCGATGAAGCGCGCGCGGATGGTCTCGCCTTTGTCCGTTTCGAGACTCACTCCCTTGCTGTCTCTATCGACATTCTTCACACGCGTGTGATACTTGACCGTGGCGCCGTGGTGAGTCTCCGTGTAAGTCAAGTACGAGTCGGTATCCTGGCGGAACAAGTGCGCTTCGGAGCCTTCCCGGTAAGGCGGGATGACCAACTGGATAGCCTCTTCCGGCCGCTGGTGCTGGCCCGTGTGGTGTATCATGAAGCCGAAATTCGTCTTGATCCCTTGCAGGCCAGGATGATGCCAGGCTGCTCCCTTCGAAACCAGCGCCCAGAATGGCGACATTGTATTGTTCGGTCACAAAGGTGAGTGCTCCTTTTTGACGGCCGCCTGGATCCGGACGCCACAGATTTCGGCGAATCTTGCTTCCGTAGCCTGGATGCGTCCGGCGGCCACTCGCAACGTGCGCAGCATGATCTCAACGCCCAGTTCGCCGTCGTTGCGGCATGCTTGGGTAAGGTCCGGGCCGGCTATGCGCAGCGCGGCCGTCTGCTCCCGCGCGCGTACCTGGAAAACCGTGTCCTGATGCTCCAGCAACGCGGACCAGCCGAATGCCTGGCCGGGGCCTACCGCCAGCACGGACACCGTAAAGATGGGGGTGTGTAACTCGACATTGACGCTGCCGGAAGTGACCAGGTAGAAGTACTGGGACTGCCGGCGGTCCATCAGAATCACCTCGTTCTCCGCGAACGTGACTTCCGTGGCGAGCGAGGCCAGCTTGGCGATGTGTCGATCCGCCAGGCCGCGCATAAAAGCGTGGTTTCGTAGGGTTTCCTCTAGCGTCAAATGGCCCACCTTAGCGTAAATTGCCGCTGGCGAAGGCGATTTCGTGCCCTATTTCGCAGCGGTAGCGCTGGCGAAGCAATTTCTATGCCATGAAGCGGTTGGCGCGATCAGTCGCCGATGGAGTTCATTTAAAGATGGATTCCACAGTGACAGCGGAGAGCGTCGGATCTGTATGCGATTGAAAACAGTGTCTCCGTACGGATCAATTGAAAGGCCATCTCTGCGCACGCCGCAGAATGCGCGCAATATGAATGACGTCCCTGAGCAATCCAGCTTATACTTTTCCACACGGAGGGTTCTCATGCACCATGGACCGCGCCCCGTTTCGCCGTGAGCACACGCGTCAGCAGTTTTTCCAAGCGGGCCCCGACTTCCTCATGTTTCAACACTTCGCCCCGCTCGATTTGCGCCAGGTTTTTTTCGACCTGACTAATAAACCACTGATCGTAGTCCACCAGGCACTAGGCTCTCTATGGCCTTCTGCACAAGCGTATCCGTGTTGCGGCGCTCCACAGCGGCAAGACGGGTAAGCTTAGTCTGGTTGAGCCAACTAGCATGGTGGCCAGCCCTGACTGTTGTGGATGGTAGTGCGCTATTCTCATGTGCCCGGCATCGGCAAGCCGCTTGATTTCGATTCCGCCGCCGCGTAGCCTGATAACAGCATGAACATATCCCAAAAGCAGCAAGGGGAAATCGCCGCTATTTGCGATTCGCCGCGCCGTCCATCGAAGCAGCAACCGCGCCCTCACCGATACCCTCTGGCGGGCAGAGCGCTGCGCTCAATCGCTTGCCGGCGCGCCTGTCAAGCTCGGGCGCAAGGGCGGTCGGACAACGAGACGCGGAGCTGAGTCTTACCGCAGAATCGCCGTTATGCGAAAACGTAGGCTGGCGGCAGACCGCGCAAACAGGGAGAATAGTCCATGCCCACCCCGCGGCGTAGTCCACGACGCCACTACCCATTCACTATGTCGCTTGCTCCGCGCGGGCCGCCCGCACTAAGTCGATAAAGTCTGGGTCCGGCTAACGCCGAAGAGCGAAGCAGTGCTGCGCAGGCTATCGGTGGAGCATCGCACCGAGCTCGCGAGCGCCGGCAGCGCGCTGGCTGCGGCCTTGCAATCGATCCTGGCACGCCCATCATGAGACATGCCGAAACATGAACGATAAACTGGGCGATTTCACTTCCACACCACGCATGATCGCGATTTCGGGGATGGCCGTCTTCATCGGCCTGGTCAGCGCATTCGTGGCTCTGGCCTTACTCAAACTGATCGGACTCTTCACCAATCTGTTCTTCTTCGGACGCTGGAGCGCAACGCTGGTCTCTCCCGCGGGAAACCATCTGGGCTGGCTGGAGATCCTGGTGCCGGTGGCTGGCGCGCTGATCATCGGCGTAATGGCGCGCTACGATTCAGAGCGCATTCGCGGGCACGGCATTCCGGAAGCCATTGAAGCGATTCCTCATCGGCGGCAGCCTATCGAGCCCAAGGTGGCGCTGCTGAAGCCGTTGTCTTCGGCACTGTCGATCGGCACGGGCGGCCCGTTTGGCGCCGAGGGACCCATCATCATCACGGGCGGCGCGTTCGGCTCCATGATCGCCCAATTGTTCAAGCTGACCAGCAACGAGCGCAAGACGCTGCTGGTGGCCGGAGCGGCCGGCGGCATGGCGGCCACGTTTGCCGCGCCCGTGGCGTCCGTATTGTTGGCTGTCGAGCTGTTGCTGTTCGAATGGAAGCCGCGCAGCCTCGTCCCCGTGCCGGCGCATCCCGTGTTCATCGGCCCGTCGGGGTTGCTCGCGTGCGTGCTAGTAGGCCTCGCGGCGGGCGCACTGTCGGCCTATGCGGCTGAGGACGCCTTCCGCCTGCTGCAGCGCTGTTGCAAGGAGATGTGCCACTTAAAATGATTGTGGGCATCCTGCTGGTGAAATCCACGATCTGGGCCATCTCGCTCGGATCGGGGACGTCCGGCGGCGTGCTGGCGCCATGCCTGATGATGGTTGATGATGGGCGGCGCACTGGGCGGCGTCGAGGCCATGTTTCTGCCGCACGAAGGCGCGGGCTTTTGGCCGCTGGTCAGCATGGGCGCCATCCTCGGCGGCACCATGCGCTCGCCGTTTACGGGCGTGATCTTCGCGCTCGAACTGACGCACGATGTGAATATGCTCCTGCCGTTGCTGCTCGCCGTGACCATCGCCTACGCTTTCACGGTGCTGACGCTGCGCCGTTCCATCCTGACCGGGAAGGTCGCCCGGCGCGGCTATCATCCGAGCCGCGAATATGCGGTGGACCCGCTCGAGATTCTATTTGTGCGGGACGTGATGCGCACCAACGTGGCGGCCCTTCCCGCGCGGCTGACCGGGCGCGAGTTGGCGCACGCGCTCCATACCGATCGCACCCAGCGTCCAGGGCAGCATCCGTATCCCCTCGTGGACGCCGAACAGCGTCTGGTGGGAGTGCTCACGCGCGGCGATCTGGAACGCTTCGCCAAGGGCGGGACGGAACCGGCGCACAGGGACCCGGTGGTCGCGTATCCGGACGAGCCGCTCCGCGTAGTGGCGCATCGCATGCCGGACAAGGGGCTGACGCGCTTTCCTGTCGTCAACAACGACAGGGAGCGCAAGCTGACCGGCATGGTAGCGCTGAGCGATCTGGTGCGCGCGCGTACGCGGAGCTTGGAAGAGGAACGCCATCGCGAGCGTGTGCTGCGCCTTCACTTGCCGTTGACTGTCAAAAAGCCGGTGGGGCGATGCTGACCATCGGTCATTCCACGCATCCCCTCGAGGCGTTCGTGCGGATGCTCCAAGCGCATGGCGTCGAAACTCTGGTGGATGTGCGCACCGTACCTCGCTCGCGGCACAATCCGCAGTTCAACCGGGAGACGCTACCCGAATCTCTTCAGGCGGCCGGTATCGCATACGTCCATATGGAAGGGCTGGGTGGCTTGCGCCACGCGCGGCGCGATTCGGTGAATACCGGCTGGAGGAATCTCAGTTTTCGCGGCTATGCCGATTACATGCAGACCGCGGAATTCGCCGCGGCCCTGCAGCAGCTCATCGAGCTTTCCCGCGCTCGCCCTACGGCCATCATGTGTTCGGAGGCGGTGCCCTGGCGCTGCCACCGCTCGCTCATCGCCGATGCGCTCGCCGTGCGCGGCATCCCAGTGGAGCACATCATGACCGCGGCCAGCCGGAAGCCGCACACGCTCACTCCGTTTGCCCATCTGAATAGCGATAAAGATGGCGATAAGATTACTTATACGCTGCCATGACAAACGATAATATCGGCCTGATGATCCACGCCGATGCGGGTTTGGGGGTTCTGCACGAATTGACGGGCGTGATCGCGCGGCACCGGGGCGATGTCACGTCCGTCGAGATCATCGATCAAGGGCCCGCCGAAGCGCGCATTTACTTCGAGATTGCGCTGCCGGGCAGCGCCGGGGACCTGGCGGCGGATCTGCGCGCGCTGGCCATTGTGCGCAAGGTCGAAGTGGTCGAGACCCTGCAGAAGATCTATGGCAAGCGCATCATTATCATGGGCGGCGGGGCGCAGGTGGGGCAGGTGGCCATCGGCGCCGTATCGGAAGCGGACCGGCACAATATCCGCGGCGAGCATATCTCGGTGGATACCATCCCGCTGGTGGGAGAGCAGGCCCTGGCGGACGCGGTGCGCGCGGTGGCCCGGCTGCCCAGGGCCAAGGCGCTGGTGCTGGCGGGATCGTTGATGGGCGGAGAGATCGAGCAGGCCGTGCGGGAGGTGCGTCAGGAAGGTCTGCTGGTGATCAGTCTAAACATGGCGGGGAGCGTCCCGGATGCGGCGGACCTGGTGGTCAGCGACCCGGTGCAGGCGGGCGTGATGGCGGTCATGGCGGTCGCCGACACCGCGAAGTTCACCGTGGAGAGGCTCAAGCGCCGCGTGTTTTAGGCTGCAAGAGCGCTTAAACCCGTACCTTCCCCGGACACGTGACGATGCCGTGCGCCGACCCGAAAAGTCCATAGCCGCCGAGAACCACAAGACCATGCCGTGCATCGAGCGCGTGTCCAGGCCGCCGTCAGCGTTAACCAGGCCCTACTTCATTACCTTCAGGCTGAGTGGCTGCGTTTTCGTCACTCCGCCGCCCGTAGCCGTCACCGTCAGGCTGAAGGAGCCGGCCGCCGTCCCGGAGGCCGCCATCAGCGTCAATGTGCTGCTGCCATTGCCCGGCGCCGCTATGCTGGTGGGTGCAAAGCTGGCCGTGACTCCCTTGGGGAGTCCGCTCACGGACAACGCTACCGCCGATTGGAAACCGTTCACCCCAGTGGTTGACAGCCTAATCGGTGTCGAGCCGCCCGACGACACGGTCGCGCTCGTGGCGCTTGGCGTCAGCGTAAAGCTGGACGCCAATACCGTAAGGCTCAGTGGCTGCGTTTTCGTCACCCCGCCGCCCGTAGCCGTCACCGTCAGGTTGAAGGAGCCGGACGCCGTCCCGGAGGCCGCCGCCAGAGTCAAAGTGCTACTGCCGTTGCCCGGCGCCGCTATGCTGGTGGGTGCAAAGCTGGCCGTGACTCCCTTGGGGAGTCCGCTCACGGACAACGCTACCGCCGATTGGAAACCGTTCACCCCAGTGGTTGACAGCCTAATCGGTATCGAACCGCCCGGCGACACGGTCGCGCTGGTGGCGCTCGGCGTCAGCGTAAAGCTGGGCGGCACCAGCACCGTCAGGCTGAGCGGCTGCGTTTTCGTCACACCACCGCCCGTAGCCGTCACCGTCAGGTTGAAGGAACCGGGCGCCGTCCCGGAGGCCGCCATCAGCGTCAATGTGCTGCTGCCATTGCCCGGCGCCGCTATGCTGGTGGGTGCAAAGCTGGCCGTGACTCCCTTGGGGAGTCCGCTCACGGACAACGCTACCGCCGATTGGAAACCGTTCACCGCAGTGGTGGACAACACGATCGGTATTGAGCCGCCCGGCGACACGGTCGCGCTCGTGGCGCTCGGCGTCAGCGTAAAGCTGGGCGGCACCAGTATCGTAAGGCTCTCTGGCTGTGTTTTCGTCACCCCTCCGCCCGCAGCCGTCACCGTCAGGTTGAAGGAGCCGGCCGCCGTCCCGGAGACCGCCGCCAGAGTCAAAGTGCTACTGCCGTTGCCCGGCGCCGCTATGCTGGTGGGTGCAAAGCTGGCCGTGACTCCCTTGGGGAGTCCGCTCACGGACAACGCTACCGCCGATTGGAAACCGTTCACCGCAGTGGTGGACAACACGATCGGTATTGAGCCGCCCGGCGACACGGTCGCGCTCGTGGCGCTCGGCGTCAGCGTAAAGCTGGGCGGCACCAGTATCGTAAGGCTCTCTGGCTGTGTTTTCGTCACCCCTCCGCCCGCAGCCGTCACCGTCAGGTTGAAGGAGCCGGCCGCCGTCCCGGAGACCGCCGCCAGAGTCAAAGTGCTACTGCCGTTGCCCGGCGCCGCTATGCTGGTGGGGGCAAAGCTGGCCGTGACTCCCTTAGGCAGCCCGCTCACAGACAACGCTATCGCCGACTGGAATCCGTTCAGCGCAGCCGTGGAGAACACTATCGGTATCGAGCCGCCCGGTGCCACGGTCGCTCTCGTGGCGCTAGGCGTCAGCGTAAAGCTGGGCGGCACCAGTATCGTCAGGCTGAATGGCTGCGTTTTCGTCACCCCTCCGCCCGTAGCCGTCACCGTCAGGTTGAAGGAGCCAGCTCCCGTCCCGGAGGCCACCATCAGCGTCAACGTGCTACTGCCATTGCCCGGAGTCGCTATGCTGGTGGGAGCAAAGCTGGCCGTGACACCCGTAGGCAGCCCGCCGACAGACAACGCTACCGCCAACTGGAATCCGTTCAGCGCAGCCGTGGAGAACACTATCGGTATCGAGCCGCCCGGCGCCACGGTCGCGCTCGTGGCGCTCGGCGTCAGCGTAAAGCCGGGCGGCACCAGTACCGTCAGGCTCAGTGGCTGGTTCATCGTCACGCCGCCGCCCGTAGCCGTCACCGTCAAGTTGAAGGAGCCGACCGCCGTCCCCGAAGCCGCCGCCAGTGTCAGCGTGCTACTGCCGTTGCCCGGCGCCGCTATGCTGGTGGGAGCAAAGCTGGCCGTTACCTCCGTAGGCAGCCCGCTCACCGACAGCAGTACCGCCGATTGGAATCCGTTCAGCGCAGCGGTGGACAACACGATCGGTGTCGAGCCGCCCGCCGCCACCGTGGCGCTCGTGGCGCTAGGCGTCAGCGTAAAGCTGGGCGGCACCAGTACCGTCAGGCTCAGTGGCTGGTTCAACGTCACGCCGCCGCCCGTAGCCGTCACCGTCAAGTTGAAGGAGCCGGCCACCGTCCCCGAAGCCGCCGCCAGTGTCAGCGTACTACTGCCGTTGCCCGGCGCCGCTATGCTGGTGGGAGCAAAGCTGGCCGTTACTCCCGTAGGCAGCCCGCTCACCGACAGCAGTACCGCCGATTGGAATCCGTTCAGCGCAGCGGTGGACAACACGATCGGCGTCGAACCGCCCGGCGACACGGTCGCGCTGGTGGCGCTCGGCGTCAGCGTAAAACTGGACGGCACCACCGTCACCGGGAGCGACAGGGTGCGAGTAAGTCCACCACCCGTGGCGGTGACCGTCAATGTGTAATTACCCACCGCCACGTTCGAGGCTGCGGTGACCGTAGCCGTCACGGGCGAGGCAGCGGCGAGGGTCGCGGAAGAGAATGTGACCGCTATGCCGGTTGGTGCCGCGCTCGCCGACAGCGTCACCGGCGAGTTGAATCCACCTTGCGCGGTCAGGCTGAGGGCTGCGTTGTTCGAGTTGCCTTGCCCAACGGACACGCTGTTAGAACCTGGCGTCAGCGCAAAGTTCCAGGCACTGCTATTGCCCCAGTTATTGACCAGCAGGAGCGCATCGACCGAACCGAGTCCGGTGACCATATCATAGCCGGGACCCGCGCTATAGCCCGTGACTCCGGGCACGCCATTGTTGCCGGAAGTGATGTCGTGGAAAACTGCCGGGCCCCCGCCGGATTGCTGGCTGGCCAGGATATACAGTGAAGGGTTGACGTTTCCCCACGGCGCCCCAGCGTTCTGGAGTACCAGGGCCATCACACTCGCGAGGGATGGGGCAGAAGCGGACGTGCCGGCGATATAGAAAGGCTTCCCCTGAATCTGAATGACATAGGCATCGTGAATTGCGGACGTCGCCGCTATATCGGGAACATTTCGCATACTGCCCGTGGGAACTCCGGGCCCAAACTGCCAACCAGGCTTCGGGTAGACGGTGCTCACGCCGCCTCCCGACGCTGTCAGTATCGTTCCGGACCATCCGGTTTCATTCCAGGCGAGCTCCGGAATGTAGCTGAGCGCGGAAGCCTGGCCCGCGCCATTCGTTGCCGTCCAATAGACGCCGGGATTGTAAATGTCGTTGAATTCCGTGCCTCCCACGCAGGTGCTGTTAGGGCTGGAGCAAATGGCGTTGACGGCTTTTCCCTGGGTTGCGGTGGTAGCCGAGGCAAGATCGCAGCCTGCGGCGCCACTGTCGCCCGAGGCCACAAATATCGATTGTCCTTGGGACGCGGCTTCGGACCACAGAGCGCCCCACAGACTTTGCCCCCCGTCGGAGAGGCTGTTCTCGCAGTGGAGATAACTCACCGTCACAATCGGCGCCACATTATTAGTAACTGCGTACTGCGCCGCCAGGACGACCCCGTCCGTCGCGCCGGACGCCGCGCTGACGAATTTGATCGTGGCGTTCTTGGCGATCGCTCCCGCCCACTCGACATCCAGCGCCGACTCGGACTCGTCCACACAATCCGGCATGCCGGGGTTGACGCCGTTTACGAAAATCTTCTGCGGGTCGTTTGCCGGGAGTCCGGCGTTGGTGCGGAAGGTCTCCACGTCCGTCAAAGCAATATCGGTGCGTCCCACCACCGCGATACTCTGTCCGCTGCCATCCAGCCCTTGGCTGTAAAGCGGTGTCACGTCGTAGATCGTCTGCCAGTCCCCCGGCATCAGGAAGTTGACGCCATTCGCGAGAGTGTAGGCCGGCACCGTTGTGTGTGCCGGCGCGCTGCGAAAATCGTGCAGCGAGACGACTCCCTCGACCACTTCCGCCAAGGCTTGGGGGATTTCAGGACCGGTCGCATTCGCAAAGTGGATTTGTCCATTGACGGAATATTTTCGCATCTGCGTGTGAAAGGCAGTCTCCACTTGCCCGGCCGAGCCGCTAAAAACGATGGAGCGGCGCGAGGACGGGATTTCGTCCACTTTCATCCCCTGCATCTCGAGCCAATGCGTCGCCTGGGCCAGATCGTTTTGAGAAACGCCGAAGCGCTCGCCGAAGACCTCCGGAGTGAGCCATCGATGGTAGTGCGGGGAATCCGGATCCTGCTGGGCCCGGATCAACTCGTCGAGAGCCCCCTCCTGAGCGGCATCCGGGCGCAAGACGAGCACCATCTTCTCCATGGGCTGTTCCGGCGGCAATTGCCCGATCATATACTCAGGCTTTGCGAGCGGGTGCCGCTGGCCGGAAAGTACTACCCGCTGCGCGTCGTCGATGGCTGCGACGATGCGGTCAGTGGGGCGAACGGCCAGGGCATTGGTTTGTGACCAGCATGCCAGCGAGGAACACAGCACGAAAAACGTCAGCAGGGCGGTCTTTCCGCCGCACCTGCGCAACTTGAACATCTTGGCAGACATGAGGATGGGCATATATGCTCCACATATCGGCCAAGTATGAATTGTTCGGCTATGATGGCGCGGCCCCGACCTCAGGAAAGCCGCGAGACGATCAAAAACGCGCCGCCGATCGCGATCGCGTCTTCCAGCAGCGCAATCGGCAGATCTTTCCCGCCAATCGCTTTCACCAGGCGGGACCGAAACTCGTAGCCGCCCAGCGTTCCCACCACCGCGCCGATTGCGCCCGCCACCAACAGCGGCGGGGCGGCTAAGGCCAAAGCCGCTCCGCACATTGCACCGGTCACGATCCGCGCAATGAACCCCGGCGGCGCTTTCCGGCTGGGCGTCTTGGGCAGCTTATCGTTGATCAACTCCCCGATCGCCAGCACGCTGACGATATACGGCGTAGCAGCATATCCCAGGAACGCCAGCCAGGTATTGTCTAAGTGCAGCCATCCCAGGCGCGCGGCCCAACTGACCGCGGCCAGCGGCGTCAGCGCGCGAAGTCCGGCAACCACGCCAATCAGAAATGCCAAAACGAACACCCATACACTAATGGCCATGTACATCATGTCCCTCCTATCCGCCTGCGCCGGCGAGCGGCTGCAGTTCTCCCAGCATAGTCGGAATCAGCTCGGAAACGGTAGGGTGAATGTGCACCGCCCTATGAATGGTTGTGTAGGGCGCCTTCGCATACATCACATCCAGAATTGAGTGAATGGCCTCATCGCCGCCCACACCCAAGATCGCCGCGCCCAGGATCTCTTTCGATTGCGCGTCCACCACGATTTTCATGAAGCCCTGCGATTCGCCCTTCTCCACGGCGCGTCCCACTTTGGTCATCGGACGCTTGCCCACCAGCGCGCCCCGGCCGGTCTTGCGGACCTCCGCCTCGGTCAGCCCGGCGCGCCCCAGCGGCGGGTCGATGTACAGCGCGTAGGCGGGTATGCGATCGGTCACGCGGCGCGGGTCGTTGTCGAGCAGGTTCGCCGCCGCAATTTCGAAATCGTTATAGGCGGTGTGCGTAAACCCGCCCTTGCCGTTGCAATCGCCTAGCGCCCAGATACCCGGCGCGCTGGTGCGCAATTGATCGTCGACCGCGATATACCCGTGCTCATCCACCGCGACACCGGCCGCTTCGAGGCCCAGATCGTCTGTATTCGGGCGCCGGCCCACCGCCAGCAACACATGCGAGCCGGCGATCTCCGGCGCGCCGGCCGTGCAATCCGCGTGCGCCATAATCTCCTCGCCCCGCGTCGAAAAGCCGATGCACTTCGAGTTCAGGTGCACGTCGATCTCCTCGCGCGCCAGGATCTCCTGGATCGCCGCGGACACATCGATGTCTTCCCGTTGCACCAAACGCGGCCCCATTTCGAGGATCGTGACCTGGCTTCCAAAGCGCCGGAACATTTGCCCGAACTCCAGGCCGATATAGCTGCCGCCCACAATGATCAAGTGCCGGGGGAGAAAGTCGACGCTCATCATCGAACTGTTGGTCAGATACTCGACCTGATCCAGCCCGGGCATCTGCGGCACGACCGCGCGTCCGCCCACGTTGATGAAGATCCGCTTGGCGGTGAGCCGGTGCGGCGAAACGCTCACGTCTTGGGGCGACTCGAAGCGGGCGTGACCCTCATAGACGGTGCAGTTGTCCATTTTCTTCAGCCATGCCTCAACCGTTGTCCTGGATTTCCCCGATATGGCGTCCTTCCTGGCCTTCACCCGCCGCATGTCGACCGTCGAGGCTCCGCCGGCATCCACCCCGAACTCGGCTGCGCGCCGGACCATGTGGGCGGCGTACGCGCTCGCGACCATAGCCTTGGTAGGAATGCAGCCCGTGTTGACGCAGGTGCCGCCGAACAACTTGCGCTCGACGATAGCGACCTTCATCCCCGCCTTGGCCAGGCGCGCCGCGAGCGATGGGCCGGCCTGTCCGGTTCCGATGACGATGGCGTCGTAAGCAGAAGTCATTCGATCCCCCTCACAATTGTGGCAGAGCCGCGCCTGCTAGAGTGGAAGCTTAAGTGAAACAGTGAGGCCAACCGCCCAGCCCGCCTCCGCGGAATCGCCCGCCAAGCAAGTGGCGGGGTTCATCGCCAAGTTCGATCCCACCGTAGCCAAGCTGATACGCGCGTCGCGCGCGGCGCTGCGCAAGCGTTTTCGCACCGCCAACGAGCTGGTCTACGACAACTACAACTTTTTTGTCATCGGGTTCAGTACGACGGAACGCCCGTCGGACTGCATGGTCTCGTAGGCCGCGAACGCAAAGGGTGTAGGCCTCTCCTTCTATTACGGCGCGACGCTGCCCGATCCCGGCAAGATTCTGCTGGGCAGCGGGAATCAGAATCGCTTCATCCGTCTGGAGAGTGCGGCCACGCTGGCCAGGCCGGAGGTGGAGGCGCTCCCGCGCGCGGCCACCGCCCAGGCAAAGACGCCGCTGCCCGCCACTGGCCGCCGCCGTACCATCGTCAAATCGGTGTCGGCCAAGCAGCGACCGCGCCGGTGACGATTGCGCATAAATTCATAGGCACTGAACAGGTTAACGTTACAATTACATTTATGAAGTGGGAGTACTACAGGTTTGAGAGACTTGAACGGGGAACAACTGACGAACTGAACGAGCTCGGACTGGACGGATGGGAGCTTGTGTCCGTTATTTCCGACGGAGGATCGACCAGGGGAACGAGCCTTACCTATTTCCTGAAGCGCCTGTTTCCAGACTGACGGCCAAATTGACCCACTTCCCATGGCGACCAGCCTCGCGATTGGGGCGGCGACGGCGCCTGCGCCACGCCTCGCGCTGGCAGACGGAGGAGAGGCTACGGTCGGCGATGTGCGCGGATAGACTCGAGTATCTGATCGAGTGTCAGGTCCTTCTGCCACCCGTCGCGGTCATTCGTGTAATCGCCGGAGCCAGAGCGATTCAGACGCAGGAATCGCGCAAGGCCGTCTGCACCCAATTCACGCTTCAATACGTCGAGAGCGTGCCGCTCGAACTGCTCGTCGGTCAATTCGTCGATGGCGATCATAGTCCTTGCTCCTTGCTCCAAGATACCGGATTTCGGACTGGGATTCGAGGGGTACCCACGCCCCGCGCGGCGAGCTTGATCAAGCGGTCGTCGGTGGAAAGCAACACGTCAGCACCCGCCAACTCGGCTGCGGCCAAGTGGAGGGCGTCGAACAGGCCGTAACCAGCGGCACCGAGGTCTCGGGCGCGTTGGGTGACCTCATCGTCAACTTCAACGGTGTGCGCGGCCAGGGACAGCAGCGCTTCTACTTCAAGACGCCGCTCCATGGACGGGTTACGTCGTGCCTCGTCCTCGAGCGCTTCGCTTGAGATCAAATTCACCAACCCCAGGCGAACTTGGGTAAGGATGCGCTCAATAGCCTCAGCCTCCTCACGGATTCTTGGCTGCGCCTGGTCGTCAGTGAGCCGGCTCAAGCAGCAGGCGTCGAAGTAAACCTTCACGAACTGTCCTGGACGCACGTCTTTGTTTACGTCGTCTTCTCCTAATCCGCTGACCGCTGCCAGCACGAACCGCGCTCAATACGCCCAGCGCCACAAGCTCGCGCCCGCCGTGTAGCCCGCCCCCACGGCTGCGAACATGACCAGGTCGCCTTTCTTGAGCCGGCCCTGCGCGATGGCGTCCCGCGCGGCCAGCGGCAGCGTCGCCGAGGTCGTATTACCATAACGGTCGATATTGATCAGCACCTGCTCGGGCTTCAGACCCATGCGGTCGCACGCACCGGTGATGATGCGGCGGTTGGCCTGGTGGGGGATCAGTATGCTCAAGTCGGACGGCTTCAGGCCGTTGCGCTCCAGCACTTCGGCGCATACCTCGTACATCTTCTTCACCGCGTATTTGAACACCTGCTGGCCTTGCTGGTGTACGAAATGCAGGCGCTTCTCGACGGTTTCGGCGGAGGCCGGCAGGCGGCTCCCGCCCGCGGGCATCTTGAGGAAATCGCCGCCCGATCCATCGATTTCACCGATAAAATCGATGAAGCCCGCGCCGTCGTCGGATTCGCCGGCGGGCTCCAGCAGCATGGCGCCCGCGCCGTCGCCGAACAGGATGCAGGTTCCCCGGTCCGTGTAATCGATGATCCGGCTCATGGTATCGGCGCCGATGATCAGCACTTTGCGGTGCGTGCCGGCCGCGATCAGGGCGGCCCCGGTCGTCAGGCCGTACAGAAAACTGGAACAGGCGGCGATCAGGTCGAAGCCCCACGCCCGGTGGGCGCCCAGGCGATCCTGGACCAGGCACGCGGTGGACGGAAACAGCATATCGGGCGTCACCGTGCAGACCAGAATGGCATCCAGTTCGGCGCCCGTGATGCCGCGGGCGGCCAGCGCCACACGCGCGGCCTCGGTTCCCATGTCGGAGGTGGCCATTTCGGGAGCGGCGATGTGCCGCTCGCAGATGCCCGTGCGTTCCACGATCCATTCGCTGTTCGTGTCGACCATCCGCTCCAGATCTTTGTTGGTGAGCACGCCCGGCGGCACATAGCAGCCCAGCGCGCTGATTTTCGCTTTCGGCAAGTTTCCTCCAAGGCCCCAATGGCCCTGATGTGTTAAATTGTTGAGAAATGCAAGACCCCGGCTCGGGCTTTGCCGTCTCCGGATTTCAAAGCGCCTTGCTTTTCGAAAGCCCGGAAGAAATCTACGCCCGCGTCTTCCGGGAATTCAAACCTCGTACTCCACTGCCCAGGATCGCGGTGGAGTTCTGCCGCTTCGCTAACGCCGACAGTTTCATCCGTATGGAATCCGGGGCCATCCAGGTGCGCATCTCCGATCTGCTGGAGAGCGCCCCGGCTCCAGTGGCGGAAGCCCTGGCTTATATTCTGCTGGGCAAGCTGTTTCGCCGCCCGGCCGCGCGGATTTACGCCCACCGCTACCGGCTCTATCTGAACCGGAAGGATATGCGGCGTCAAATGCATCTGGTCCGCCAGATACGCGGCCGCAAGTTTGTCTCCGGCCCACAAGGTAGTCATTATAACTTGGAGGCGGTGTTCGAGGAACTGAACGCGGAGCACTTCCAAGGATTATTGGCCCGGCCGCAGTTGGGCTGGAGCCGCGCGGCGTCGCGCAGCCGGCTAGGCCATTTCGATCCGTCGCACAATGCCATCGTCATCAGCCGGATCTTCGATAGTCCGGCGGTGCCGGGCGTTGCTCTGGAGTACGTGATGTTCCACGAGATGCTGCATCTGCGGTATCCGGTCGAGCACAATGGGGCCCGGAGGCGGGTGCATACGCGGGAATTCCATCAAGCGGAAAAGCAGTTCGTGAAACTGAAGGAAGCCAAGGAGATTCTGAAGAGGTTGTGAACACACACGTGTGCAGGGGGCGTCCATCGCCTGCAGCGGGTCTCCAGACCCGCTCAACAGCGGGTCCCCAGACCCGCTTAAGCGGCGGCCACGCCTTCGGCCGGAATCATTTGCCGCAGTTCCAGGCGCATATAATCCATGGCGCGCACCAGACCGCGAACATCCACCGTTCCCAAACCGCAAGCGTGCAGCACCAAACGCCATTGTACGGCTAGCATTCCGAAAGCAAATAATGCCTGCTGCTTATACAGGATTCCCGCCAGATCCGGACGGTCTTGGGCGGAATACATCATCATCAACCGCAGAGCCGCTCCTACCAAGCTGAAATCGCGGCTCAAACAAGCCAGATATCCCCGGAACACCCTCCGGCGCTCCGACCGGATGCGTCGCAGCATCCTCTTGTCGAAGCCGGGCTGGCTGGCCAGAAAACGGTAATCCTCTTCGCTCAGCAACCTCTCCATTGGCCGGTATCGCGCGATGGAAAGGTCGTTGATCCAATCCACCGATACCGGGAGCGATTTGGGTCCCGCAATCAGCCTCCGAAATAGAAAGGCCAAAACCGCTCCGACTGCCAGGCAGACGAACGCGGTCAGACCAAGAATGAGATCCATGTTCTTCTTCTCTCTTCACGGTGAGGATAGCCTGTCCGGGACGGAAAAGCAATAGTTACTTTGGTCTATTTCCGGCGGCACGGAGCAGCGCCGCATTGAGGTGGTTCAACTGGCTGACCAGTTCCTCCTCCCGGCCGGGCATCCACTGCGGGCGCAGCCTTACTTTGCGGGCTTCTCCGGCCGGATTCAACAGCACCAGCCAGGCACCCACTGCCGCCAAGGTAGTCGCGGAGAGGGCGTACTCGACCATGGGAAGGGATCCGAATCCGCGCATGCTGAGCAACAGATAGAAGACCGTATGCCCAAGAAAATAAACGGAGAACACCATGCTGTGGACGATAATATTGCGGCTCAGCGTGATGGGGTACTGCATGAGGAAACCCAGAATCGAAAGCAGGAAGACCACCAGGCTAAAGTACACCCCCCGCTCAGCCACGTAGTAATAACGCATCAAATGGCTCTGTGTAGATTGGGATGGCGCCATGAGGCTGATGCCCGAGGCCAGCAAAGCCACCAGGACCGCAGTGATCAGAGCCCAACGGCCCACCGTAGACAAGCCCCGATAGTCCTGTAGTACTAAGGCAAATATCTCCAAGACCACTAGAACATAAAAGAGCCATTCAAGAGGCTCCGTCAGCACCCAGATATACTGGTAGGCATCACTTGTCGGTGTAACGCTGGTGAGAACACCAACCTGCAGTGTAGCGAAGATAAGGTAAAAGAAGAAAACCCGGTATCGGCGATGGAGGCCCGTAGCCAACATGCGCACGCTCAATATCGCAGTGCCTGCTGCGATGAGCAAGTCGAGGATGCGGAACATTAGGATACCGGAGCAACGCTTCGAAATCCGATTTTATCAACACGCCGGATGAAATAGGATCCGCCTCCGCGTTCACGCATGCCACTCCGCGACACCGGGCAAGGGACTATGGTCTTTAGTTGACCCAAGGGCACGGATTGCACATGGGCGGGGGTGCACTGCCCTCAAGGCCGATAGCCGAAAAGAACGAAAGTGCCAATACAACCGCCAGCAAAACTTTCTTGAACATAGGGTTTTTTCTCCTTGCTAACTAAAGTAACTATGCATAAGGTATATGGTGGCTGCTCGCAGCGGGGCCGCCGGGCGAAACTTTTCCGAATCCGGAACAGTGGTTAACTATCGATAACAGAAAAGGTCCATGATGTATAATCAGTCCAGGACTTCTAGTCCTTTGGTTCCCGGGCACGATTTAGAGCGCTTGCAACCGGATTTTTGCAGACCGCCGCAAAGCGGAGCTCGGTGATCCTTATTATGAGTACTGGAAAGTTCGAACCAGACAAGCGATCCGGCCATGAGCCCGCCGACGACCTTTGGCGTCACACACTGGCCCGCATCCCGACCCTGTTCGGCCGGGTGCTGTATCTCTCCTCGCTGCGCAACCGGAGCAACGGCGCCTACGAACACCCCGGCTTGGCGCGCATGGTCGGCGACGAGGAAGCCGGGGAGACTCTGCGCCGCAGCCACGCGCGGGTATTTCAGGATTGGCTATGCCTGAACCTGGAGCAGCAGAAGGCCGACCTGCAGGAGTATCTGGCCGAAGCTCCGAACCCGGCGGCCACGCTGGCCGATTGGGCAACTTCCGCCGCCTACCAAAGCTGGGCACCTACCACGGCGCAGGACGTCGAGCGGCGGCTCTTCGTGGGGGATCTGGAAACCCTGCTCGCCCTGCTCAGACGCGAGTACGGCGGCGCTTCCCCTGATCCAGGATCATAGCCACGCCGGACACCTGGCCGATCACGTCGATGCCGGATGGATACGCATAGACCACCGGCGAACACTGCGAGGCCGGATGCGGCTGCAACACCAACTGGCTGCCGTTTAACGTGCACCAGCCGATCACGCAGCCCCCGCGATGCTCCAGAAAGTAGATGGGGCGCTCGAATTCGTTGTTCCAACCGGCGTTGACGATCTTGCGGCGGCTCTCATCGATCAGCACCAGCGCGCCCGGCTGCAGGATCGGGTACATGGACCAATCCTCAGAGCCGACGAATGCGTAGCGATGGTGCTTCAGATCCACGGCATTTAACAAGGAGAGCGGGAGCTTGCCCCAACGGCGGATGGCGCGGCTCAAGTAGGTGGTTTTGCTTAGATCTACCCCCGGGTCGACCACTAGGGGCACCTGAACCTCGCCATGGATGGCGGGTCCAAAACCGAGCAGGTGTGTACTCTCCAGCGGGAGCGCGGCGGCGTCCGCGGGCAGCACCGCCAAGTCCACTCCGTACCACTCCAGAACCTCCGGCATGTCCAGCCGGTAAATGGCGCACAGCGAATACAGGCGGTAAATGGTAGGAACGGTTCCTTTATTCTCAATATCGGAAAGACGGCTGAGCGCGATGGCAAACTCATCGTTCCGGCGCAGTTCGGCGATCCGCAGGCTGGCTTGCTCCACATCCCGATAGCGCAGGTTGAGCCGCTCGCGCGCCCGCTTAAGCTTCTGTCCGGCGTCCTCCATCTATAATCCCGCTATGATCCCGGCTATAATACTCGATCTGGGTACCCAGGCCCGATCCACACGGCCGGGCGCATCGGCTATACCCGCGATACACCGCTTGCATTATATCCGGGCGCGGGGTTCCCAGGCAAGGCAAATGTCGCGGTTTTGTTCTGAATTCGGAACAGATCCCGGCGCGAGAGGCCAATTTTGAAAATTGTGGTGGGAATCTCGGGCGCCAGCGGCGCCATCTACGGCGTGCGGCTGCTGGAGCGGCTGCGCCAGAATCCGGCCGTGGAAACCCACCTGGTGCTCACCCGCGCGGGCGAAAAGACTTTGTTCCTGGAAACCGGAAGCCACGCTGCGGACCTTAAGAAAAAGGTCCATTACTCTTATTCTATTGAGGATATCTCCTGCCGCCTGGCCAGCGGCTCGTTTCCGGTGGATGCCATGGTGGTGGCGCCCTGCTCCATCCAGACCATGTCCGCCATCGCCACAGGCGTCACCTCCAATGTGCTCCTGCGAGCCGCCGACGTGGCCCTCAAGGAACGCCGCAAGCTGGTGCTCATGGTGCGCGAAACGCCTTTCCACCTGGGCCACTTGCGGACCATGGTCGCGCTCACCGAAATGGGGGCCATTATCGCGCCGCCCATTCCGGGATTCTACAATCGCCCGCAAACCGTTCTCGATCTGGTGGATCACGGCGTGGACCGCGTGCTGGACCTGATGGGCGTACCGGATGCGCAAGTGCGCCGGTGGGATGGCCCCGCGCGATGACCCGCCGCGCCCCCACCCAGCTCATCGCATTCCAGGGCGAACGCGGCGCATTCAGCGAGGAAGCCGCCCGCAAGCTGCTGGGCGCCGGAATCGACGTGCTCCCCTGCCCGCGCTTCGAAGATGTTTTCCGCAGCCTGCAGGAGGGCGCCGCCGCGGGCGTGGTAATTCCGATTGAAAATACCCTGGCCGGTTCCGTACACGAGAACTACGATCACCTCCAGCGTTACGAGTTTCCCATCGTGGCCGAAACCAACGTGCGCATCGTCCACAACCTGATGGCGCCCCCGGGCGTACCGTTCTCCCGCATCCGGCGCGTGTACTCGCATCCGGTTGCTCTGAACCAGTGCCTGGATTTCTTCGCACGCCACCCGCGCATCGAGCGGGTGACCTACTACGACACCGCCGGCAGCGCCAAAATGATTATGGAAGAAGGACTTAGCGAGGCCGGCGCCATCGCTTCCGCGGTCGCCGCCGAGATCTACGGCGCGCGCATCCTGCGGCGCTCGATTGAGGACGATCGCCGGAATTTTACCCGCTTCTTCCTCCTCAGGACACTGGGCTATACGCGCAAATATCCATCCAAGGTACCGCCAAATGCGCAATGGAAAACCTCGCTGGTGTTCTCCACGCGCAACATCCCCGGCGCTTTGTTCCGTTGCCTCAGTGCTTTCGCACTCCGGGATCTGAATCTCACCAAAATCGAATCCCGGCCGCTGCGCGGCAAACCGTGGGAGTATCTCTTCTATTTGGACTTTCTGGGCCGCGTGGATGCGCCCGCCGCCCAGAACGCCCTCGGCCACCTCCGCGAGTTGGCCGACGTATTGAAGGTGCTGGGCTGCTATCCGCGAGGTTAGCCAAGCTTCACAAGAGATATTGCATGTGATATCATTTCATAGCAGCTCTCGTGCGGTTCGTCCTCGACACCAACGTGCTGGTCGCGGCCCTGAGAAGTGACCGCGGCGCTTCCCGCCGGTTGTTGTTGAGCGCGTTGAGTGGCGAAATCCAGGCGATTGTTTCAGTGCCTTTGATGATCGAATACGAATCCGTCTTGACCAGGCCGCACCAATTAGCGCTACCGGTCTGTCGATCGGGGAAACGAATGCCATCCTGGATGCCCTTTGACTGCGGTCTCCGATCCCGTTCAGTTGTGGTTCCTTTGGCGGCCGCGGCTGATTGATCCGGCGGATGAGATGGTTTTGGAGGCGCAGGCGTTCGGGATACTGACCGTGACGCCGCCAGAGGCGTGCAAGGAGGTTCAAGATCGATATGAGAAGAAGTAATGTCGCACTTCGCCTGCAGGAGTCGTTGCTCGTTGAGGCGCGGCGCGTTTCAGAAAGCGAAGGCGTGGCGCTCAATCAATTCATCAACGTGGCGGTCGCCGAAAAGCTTTCGGCTCTGCGCACGGAAGAATACTTTCGCCAGCGCTCCAGCCGTGCCGACATTCCCCAGGCGAAACGAATCCTAAGCCGCGCTGGGAAAGGAAAACCGCCGGTTCCGGGCGATGAGATCCAGTAGCCCTCAAATACCGCTTACTGACGTGCGCGGCTCAGTAGATTCAGTGCGTTACCGAGCCGCGACCGTCAGGGAAGCGGTATTTGCCACAGGCTATTATCCTATGCCTTGGACTTCCAAAGCCCGAGCGCGGCCCCGGTCGGGTCGATGAGGATGCTCAGCCAACCCATACCCATGACCTCGGTGACATCCTGCATAATCTTTGCGCTCAGGGAGCGGGCCTTTTCCGTAGCCGCCGCGATGTCGTCGACTTCCACATAAGCCAGCCATGCCGAGGGTGCCCCGGGCACGGGGTGCTTCACCATCCCCCCGCCCGTTCCTTTTCCGACTTTGATCATCGTATACGTGCCCGCTCCCATCGGGACATCCTCCCAGCCTTCCAGTCGGCGTGCGGAGGACTTCATCTGATGACAGCCCTGCGCGCACTGAGATGTTGTGGATGGACGCACCACGATCCTTCGGCTGAGTGGCCGAACGGCGCGACTACATCAGGTTCGACTTAGGGAGATCTGCAACAGAACGGCAGGTGGCAGCGGCTGAAGAATCCGGACATCGTGCGGATCAAGGTTGCCGCTCGCTCAAATCGGTTCCGGCTTTGACCGGCGTGCGAAGGCATCGGTGGAGAGTTTCGCGGCCTGAAATAAATAGCTTTCGATATGTGGGACTATGGGAAGAGAAGCGGGTTAGCTACGCTTCAAGTTGGACCCCATATGACGTTTATCATAGGCCTCATCGAAAGTTGAAATCTCATGCGCAGAATCTTTTTTATGTTTCGACTGGTGGCGGTTTATTCCGTTCTGGCGATGGCTAGTCTTCCTGCAAGAGCGGAGCCTCGCACGCTCCAATCCGGGGGAACCCCGCGGCAATTGCACGCTCCGATTTTTGGTGCTTCCACCACGGTGTTTTATGAGCATCTTCTGGATAATCCCGCTAAAATAGCGGCATTGAAAATGATGTCCATTGGGCTGGAGCGTTTCCCCGGGGGCTCCGATGCCAATTTTTATAACTGGCGCACGGGATTGATTGAAGTTCAGACACATCCCGACAGTTCCAGTTACGTACAATTCTGGGCGAAGGCGGCTGCGAGGATCGCGCAGGGCATGCCCAATGGCGTCACGCTCGAACAGTTTGACGGCTTCTCGCGTCAGATTGGAGCGCAGGTCGTTCTGGTGCCTAATTTCGAATCGTCGAGTGTTGCGGATCAGGTGGAATGGTTCAAGCGCCTGGCGCATGCGGGCATAGTTCCGGAGCGGATCGAACTGGGAAACGAATATTGGGTCGCCATGGGAAATGATCCGGCCAGCCGGGCACGCTGGCCTGACGAACCTACCAGCATGCGGATCATGAAGGGGTACGTGGACGCCTTAAGGCCTTATCTCCCGCCCAATGCCAGGATTGCCGTACAAGGCGCTGCGGGGGCTATCGATATTCGAAGCGGCCGGTTCGGGCAACGGCTTAAGCAGTGGGATGAGGATCTGCGCCCGGAGCCTTGGTTTGACGCCGTTACCCTGCATCTCTATCCGCGCTTGCGGGATGTGATGGGCGATCCCGATGCGGGAACGGCGCCGCCGGCGCCGAACAACGCGCTGCCGCGCCTTAAGGCCATGATGGCCCGCGCGGATGAAGGAATCGAGCGTATCCTTCAAGGCATGGAACGACGCCTGCCCGGCAAGGAAATCTGGATCACCGAATGGAATGCGCGCGGCGTCAATCCGGTGGTCCAACGTGGTGTTGATGAACCCATGTCTCCGGCCATGGAAATGCTGGCGACGACGCGCATGGCGCTGGTCCAGTTACGCCATCCTTCGGTTACCGCCTCGCTCTTCTTTAGCCTCGGCTTCAGCCAACGGCAGCATGCGATGTTTGTTTCGGCTGGGCGGGGTAGCTATGTCCCCGTGCCCACCGCCGCCGCGCTGCGCTGGCTGAACGAAGCTGCAAACGCCGGAGGCTCCTTTCAGCGGGTCGTGCAGGCGGGCGCCCGGCCGGTGGCAGGCGGGGGCGCGCAGGATGAATCCTACTTTCCTGTCGAAGGAGGCCTTTTCCAATCGGGAACACGTACCACGCTAATCCTGGAAAACGCGTCCGGCGATACGTTCTCGTTTGATCCGGCCACATTGATGCCCAACAGACGGCCATCCAAAGTTGAATTCATCTCGGTGCCCGACCTCTCCGATACGGCCACACTCCCTGCCAGAATAGATACCGGAAACGTCGGCAGCGTTATTGCAGTCGCACCCTTTTCGGTGACGCGCGTAGTATGGGAGTAAGTTCCCTACTATATAGCTATCCGGTCCCGAACCCGAGTACCCTCGTGGTGCCGGGAAGGAGTGACGGCACTCGGAAACTGGCAAGCCAGCCGCGACAGCCGCCGCGCAAGTCAAGGATGCTTGCGGCTGCGTGCTGCGCAAATAGCTACGGCAATAAACGATAAGGCCGCATGCGCCGCCCCTTGCGGACCGGGCCGTCTGAGAGTGTTGGCTTCCGCAGAACAGGGCCGCCGGCGACCGAATAATCGACGAATCGCGCGGCGCGGATCGCCAGGCGGGAGCACATGCGCATCGGGGAGCAGACCACCGCCCGCTTTGCGGTGGCGCGGAACCAAGGAACGATTCTCGGGAGACCTTGGAACCCGCAAGCGCGGCATGAGTTGGCGGGCACTGGACTCGCTACAGTTCCGAGGCCATATCGGAGCGAAACTAATGATATTTGTGTATATTCAGATAGTCCGCCCCTTATAATTGTTGATCCCGCGCCTTACCATTCCAAACAAGTTAGCTGGGCATGCTCACCGCGCCTTTGGGCCCTGGTTTAAGCCTGCTCACCGTAGCTGGCCGTCCTCAAGGCAGTAAATGCAGCAGCAGTAAATGCAGCCCTAACCTCACTCTGCGCCGCCAGCTTGTTCCATTCCGGGCTATCAATTCTGCCCCCACCGGCAAGCTCCCTTAGCCGGCCTGCAATCCTCATGAACCTTCTAATCCGAACGACCAGCCATTAAAGCCTTCGTGCATAGCCGCTCGATCTGATCTTCAGCAAAACCGGCCAGCGCCCTATCCAAATTCTGCCTTCAGCTCTTCCAACCTCGCGGATCCAGGCGCTCCCTCAATTCCCATCTAGCCTCAAAACGGTACTTCCTCTGCCCCTGCGGTTCTATGCTGGGAGGGAAAGTCCGGGATAGCGGAAGCATGGAAAAACGCGCCTCCACACATTTGGTTTCCGGCAAGCAGGCGCACGATGCCCATTTGGTGGCAGTGATGAACATACACGGATGCGGCGCATGCTGATTTTCAACGGTGCCGATTTTAAACGCTACCGCCTTCCCGTCAATGCTTGGCGATAGGATGGCGGCGTCCGTGGCGGATATCAGGATAGAAACCGCATCGCCCTCGATAGTGAAGAGAACGCGGTACACATGCGGCTTGCGACCGTAAAGCAGGTGCCGCACCTCGAAGGGGAACCCCGCATTCTCGGGAGCCAGCGCACAGCGTTGGGGAGAATGGGCCAGCGAAGCCACTGCTTCACGCAAACCCTGAAACCAGCGTAACCCGGCTTCTCCCGCCTCCAGCGATAACAGCCGCGCGAGGATGGCATCCAAATCGCGTTTTGCCTTAGTAGTGGTCTTAACGCGGTAGGCCATGCTTTAGGCGCAACTCTTCAAACGCCTCCGCGGCGGGCTGGATACGGCCGGCCTTCACGTCCTCATAGCCCTGCCGGATGCCTTCAACGGCTTCCTGATAATCGGCGCGTTCCCATTCGAGATACGCGGCCAGAGCCTCATCAAGCGCGTCCGTAACGTCCTGTCCGTGCCGCTGGGCGTAGTCGTCCAGTTGCGCCCTGCGTTCCGGCTTGATGGCTATTAGATCCATGATGCCTTCAGGGTAGTGGTTGCACCGGCTTCTGTCAACGATGCTCCAGCCCCAATGTCAAGCCCCAATCAATCGCCGGCATGCGCCTGGTGAAACCCGCCTTGCCGATGCCGGGCCGGTCGCCCTGGTGCATGGCGGCGCGTTCCGGACACAGTGCCGCCAGCGGTTGCTCCGGGGCCGCGAAGAATCCCGGCTTGCAAGCTCGGCGCGGGTCGTGACGTCGCCGGGCAAGACTGCCCGCCACAGCCATGGCCAGCGGAGTCGCCGCGCCGCGCGGCACTGCGAATCGCGGTATGCTTGGATATGCCCGCCGCGCACTGTGGCGGTGGGCCAAGAGGAACCTGCTCCATGAGTCTGAAGATCAATGTGCGTGAAAGCGGCAACGTAGTGATTCTGGACCTGAACGGCCGGATCACCATAGGTGAAGAGGCGGCTTCGCTGCGAGACGCCATTAAGGAACACCTCGATAGCGGGCAAAAGAACATTTTGCTGAACCTTGCCGAGGTGAGCTACATCGATAGTACGGGGCTGGGTCAGTTCGTGGGCAGCTTTGCCACGGTGACCAGCCGGGGCGGCCAACTCAAGCTGCTGAACCTGCAGAAGAGGCTGCAGGAATTGATGCAGATCACCAAGCTCATCACCGTGTTCGACACGTACACGAACGAATCGGCCGCCGTTCGCAGCTTCGCGGCGGCAGCCACAGCAGGCTAACCCACCAGCCACCAGCTACCAACCACCAGCCCCGGCGAGCGAAGCTCGCCCTCGGTGCTACTCCACGTCCGAGGGATCTACAGCCTTCCGTTCGCCAGCCGCGGCCCAACGGATATAGGCGACGATGTCCGCGATTTGCTCGTTCGTGTAGCCGCCGACGGCTGGAGGGTGCTTCCAGCTTGAATTGTCCGACTTCGATTGCACATCCCCGGGGGCGAACTTTCGCAACTCGGGCGGCGTCTTGGACAGATCGTAATATTGCAGCGTCGTGGCGTCCGCGGAGGCGACCTTCATGCCCGGGAACGGATCGCCCTCCTTCAGCTTTATGGCCTCGACGTACTGCGTGCGCGAAGCGCGGATGGCGGTGACCAGGGCTCGCACGCCGACCTTCCCCAGAACCCTGAGATCCGGCCCGACCGCCGTGCCGCGGCCTTTCAAAGCGTGACAGGTACCGCAGCCGGTATCCGCATAGAAGAGCGTCTGACCGCGCTCGATCTGCGGGTTCGGCGCGGACGCCTGCAAGAACAGCAAAACAGATAACCAGATCATCAGATCCTCCGACAATAGTATAGTCGATGCAGCACATTCCGGCGCGCCGCACTACATTTCCAGCTTCCCTTTGTACATCATGTCGCGCACCCGGAATTCCGCCTCGTGGTAAGGGCCGTAGCCCGGCAGGTACAGTTCGAAGGCGATGGTCTTGTCCCGTTCCGTCGCCACGCGTGGGTAGACCAGCCGCAGGAACGGGTCGGAAGGCACCGGCGGAAAATGCCCTTCCATCTTGTACTTCTGGCGGCCCACTCGCATGATGGACTCCTCCTCCATGCGGTGCGCCTCTTCGCCGTCCGCCAGCGCTGTCAAGTTCTTGTAGGCGATGGCCACCACCAGTTTATTCGCGCCTTCCTGCGCGAGGTAGTCGACGTACTCCTCGCTGAGGGGCTTGCCGCGGCGGCGGGCCAACTCCGCTTCCGCCTCCCGCAGCGGGTGCGCCGTGGCCAGGTAGACCTGCACGGCGGGCGAGGGTTCGGCCATCTGCGCCCAGGGACTGTCGTGGAGCAGCAGCTCGATTTGGGCGTCAGTCCAATCGCTGGGGCCTTTCGTTTCCCAGAACGGGGCGGCCAGCAGAGCCAACAACAAGCACACAAGATGCATAATAGTTCCAATATGCCAGAAACCAGGTATCGTGGCCGCCGCGCCACCTCCATCGAGAACGAGCTGCTGCGCGTCACCGTGCTGCATGAAGGCGGGCACATCGCCGAGATCTTGGACAAGCAGAGCGGCGTCAATCCGCTGTGGACGCCTCCCTGGGAGTCGATCGAGCCTTCCACTTACGATCCGCGGAAGCACCCGGAGTATGGAGCCGACGCCGAGAGCAAGCTGCTGAGCGGCATCATGGGGCACAACCTTTGCATGGACATTTTCGGCGGGCCATCTGCGGAAGAGGCCGCCGCCGGGCTTACGGTGCATGGCGAAGCTTCCGTGGTTGCATACGAGGTAACCGCCACCCAGACAGGATTGACGCAACGGGCGCGCTTCCCGCAAGCGCAGTTGCAATTGGAGCGGCGCATCGCACTGGGCGGCCGGGCCGTGGAGGTGGTCGAGGCGGTAGAAAACGAGAGCGCCACCGACCGTCCCATCGCCTGGACCGAGCACGTCACGCTGGGACCGCCGTTTCTCGAAAAGGGCGCCACCGAGTTCCGGGCTCCGGTCGCGAAATCGGAAGTGCGGGAGGAGGGCGTTGGCGATCTGCAACTGTACACGAACGCGCCGGTGTCTGCCGGGTTCACGACCCACCTGATGGATCCGGCGCGCGACACCGCGTTCTTTGTGGCATGGTCGCCGCGCAGCCAGATGGCGTTGGGCTACCTGTGGCGGCGGGCGGATTTCCCATGGCTGGGCGTTTGGGAGGAAAACTACAGCCGAACGGGCGCGCCGTGGAACGGGCGGACTCTCACGCGCGGCATGGAGTTTGGCGCTTCGCCCATGCCCGAGGGGCGGCGGCAGATGATCGAACGCGGCAGCCTGTTTGGCGTTCCTGCGTTCAGGTGGATTCCCGCGCGCACCCGCGTGGAGGTGCGGTATTGCGCGGCGATCCAGGGCGGGCTGGGGAGTTGTCCGGCAGAATTGGTGCGTACGGCGCAGGGCGAGGTCCGGTTTGAGCTTTGAACTCCGTCCCGGCTCCGGCGGCGATTTGGCTTCGATTGCTCAAATTCAAGCTGCGTCTCCGGAGGCGTCGCAGTGGGACGTACCTGAGTACCTGAAGTACGACTTGCTGGTGGCGGTGTGCGCGGGGCGCGTCGCCGGATTCGCCGTTGCGCGCCGCGTGGCCGAGGACGAAAGCGAGTTGTTGAATCTGGCTGTAGATCCGGCGTTTCGGCGGCGCGGCATCGGGCGCCGGCTGGTCGCTGTGTTGGCCTCCAGTCATCTAGGCACGTTTTGGCTGGAAGTGCGAGAGTCTAATCTCGGCGCCCGGAAGTTCTACAAATCATTAGGGTTCTGCGAGGCGGGCTGCCGCCCCGGCTACTATCCGGACTCGGCCGAAGGTGCTATTGTCATGAACGTTCATACATGATACTGTCACAGTAGACGGCAGGTTCGATCTGGGGCCTGCCGCACTTCTCAAAACGATGAAGTGAAGATGACCCACCGAGCCTCGTTCCCGAACCACCGACTCGGCGTGGCAACCTCACTGGGAGGAACTGCCCCAATATGGAACGGAACGCACAGGAAGAATTCAGAGCGCATCTGATGGAGACAAACGCGGAGTTTCGCCAGCTTGCCGCGACGCATTGCGATTACGCGAAAAGGCTGGATGAGCTGGAAGCTCTGCCGCACCTGACCGACCAGGAACAACTGGAGGAAGTGCGGTTGAAAAAGCTGAAACTCCGCTTGAAAGACCAGATGGAAGCGATCATGAGCCAATACCGGGCTCAGCAAGTCGCTTGACGTCAGCTGCGCGGAATTTAGGTTATTCGAAGCCCGGCCTGGGTCGCCCAGCCGGGCTTTTCATTTATGCAGGAATACGACATCGCGCTCAAGCTTCTGTTACAAGGATCGGCGAAGCTCACCATGCGCGAATTGACCGGCACGGCGATCGAGAAGTGGCTGGACGTCGAACTGCCGAAGGTGCAGAACCTGCGCTTGGATCTTCTTGGACAGACAGTCGACGGCGACCTGATCCACCTGGAGCTGCAAAGCGGCAATGACGCGGCGATGCCGTTCCGGATGATCGAATATTGTCTTGGCGTGCGGCGGCTGTTCGGACAGTTCCCGCGGCAGGTTCTGCTCTACGTGGGCGAAGCGCCCATGCACATGGAAAGCAAACTGCGCGGCCCGGATTTGTCGTTCGAATATCGTCTGATCGACATTCGGACGCTGGACGGCGACCGCCTGCTGGAGAGCGGGGACGTGGGCGATAATGTAATTGCGATCCTGGCGCACTTGCGGGACGATAAAGAGGCAGTCCACAGGATCGTGGAGCGGATCGCCGGTCTGGCGGCGGCGGAAAGGGAAACCGCGCTGGCCCAGTTGACGATCCTGGCGGGATTGCGGCACTTGTGGGGAACGGTGGAGCAGGAGATACGGAAAATGCCGATTGATTTGGATATTCGGGAACACGAGTTCTTGGGACCTATAATTATAGAAGCGGAACAGAAGGGCCGTCAGGAAGGCGATCTCACCGTCCTTCGCCGGCTGATTGAAAAGCGCTTCGGCGCCCTGCCGCGTTGGGCCGGCGAAAAACTGTCGGCACTGTCGGCGTCCGAGCTTGAAGATCTGAGTGTGCGCGTGCTGGATGCCACCAGCGTGGAAGAGCTACTGAGGTAGCGCCGGCCCTCCCGCGCGAGAAAGACCTCCTGAAGTAGCAGCTACATTTCAGAGTTCAGGGTCCCATGTAATTGAAAATCCCGGTGAATCCTACTACCCTGTCTGTAGGATGGATCGCCGGAGGTTTATCGTCGCGGGCCTCGCTGGAACTGCCGTGGGCTGCGCGCGGTCGAAAAGCCCCTGGCGGTTCTTCAGCGTGCCAGAGGCGCGCACCATCGAAGCCGTCTGCGCGCACATCATTCCGCGGGACCAGGACCCCGGAGCGGTCGAGGCTGGCGTGGTCGTTTTCATCGATCGCCAGCTTACCGGATTCTATAAGCCCTTGCAGAAAGCCTACCGGCAAGGGATCGCCGCCATCGACCGCGAGAGCATGCACATCGCCGGCCGCGCCTTCGCGCACTTGGCCGCCGCATCGCAACTCGACGTGTTGCGGCGCATCGAGCGGAATCCTGAGACCAAGCCGTTCTTCGACCTGCTGGTCGCGCACGCTATGCAGGGTTTCTACGGCGACCCGCGGCATGGCGGCAACCGGGAGCGCGCAAGCTGGAAGATGCTCGGCGTGGCCTCTCCGCCCGTGCGGGGGCGGGCGTGAAGCGCGTCAACGCGGTGGTGGTGGGCGCGGGCGCGGCGGGCGGTATCGTCGCCAAGGAGCTCGCGGAAGCCGGGCTGAGCGTGGTCCTGCTGGAACGCGGCAAATGGTATTCGGCCTTCGATTGCCGCAAAGACGATCTGCGCAACCAGCGCACCTCCGTGCTGGGCAACGCCTTCGGGCCGGATGACGAGCGCAATCCGCGGGTCGCAGTGGATCTGAACGGGCGCGCCCACGTGGTGCGGGCCAGCGGCCCCGGATACAGCAACAATGCGGCTTGCGTGGGCGGCGGCACGCAGAGCTACGGCGCCATGGCGTGGCGCTACATGGAGC
>OCTA010000441.1_pt1 | contig 38126 bp, 36 predicted proteins | sample 1538991 | NCBI WGS metagenome assembly OCTA01 (sample SAMEA3539302, study PRJEB22396) | soil metagenome | biome: tundra; feature: field; material: soil | place: USA | collected 2010-05 | depth 0.15 m | reverse complement strand
GTTCGCGGCTCCGAATCGGCGCCGTACGGAGCCGCGCGCGTAAGCAAGCGGTTGTGGCGCAAACAATGACGTCGCCATGTTTAACCATCAATTATTCGAGTGGGTCCTTCCCCCACTGGTAATCAGCCCCTTTGGGGCACACCAAAGACCGGCGGCGCTACGTTACCGCGGGCGAGCGGCTCGCCAAGCATCTATGCGCGGGCTACTTCCTCGCTGCAGCCGGATCATCGAGCGCTTTCTGGTCCGCCGGCTTCTTGGCGGGTTCGGCGAACGAGCGCTCTACCATATCGTTGGGATCCACCGAGATCGAGTGGTCGCGCCATTTTACCTGGGCACCAAGAAACCGCACCCTTACGCCACCTGCCAGTAGACTACGTAGCGCTTGTCGAAGATGCTGTTCAGCGGCGCCAGATCCAGATCCTTGGGCTGGCCGGTGGTGCGGAACGTCAGGGGCCTGCCTGCCGGCTTGAGCCAGGAGGCCGGGTCTGCGGCGGGCGCGTGGATAGCGGGGATCTCGATGGCGGAGCGGTTGACCCGGGGGCCCATTTGTCCGATGGTCGCCTGGTCCGTCAGTCCGTCGCCGCCGAGGTCGCCGGCGAGGACCAGCGGGCCGTAGAGCACGGCTTGCGTTTGGGGTTCGTCGGGCATCGCTTCGATCGAAAGGCGCATCGGCAGCGCCATCTCGATGCGGTCGCCGGTTTTCCAGGTACGGGCGAGCGTCAAATAACTTCCGGGGCTGGCAGACGCCTCGATCGGCTTGCCGTTGACTTTCACCGTGGGGCCGGCTTCGAGCCATGACGGAATGCGCAGCCGCAGGGCCATTTGCACCGGCTTGGCCGCCGCGACAACCAGGGACGTGCCCTGTTCTTCCGGGAACCTGGTTTCCTGGCGCAGCCTCAGGCCCTTCTCGCTCCAGTCGAGTTCCGATGCGATGAACTGGTTCACGTAGATCCCCTGCTCGTCGCGCCAGTAGATGCTGTCCACGAGCTTGGCGTACTCCTCCACGCCAGTGCCGGTGCAGCACCAGAAGGAGTGGTCTTCCGAGCCGAAGGTCTTATAGGCGCCGGGCGTGAGGGAGAGGTAGTACTGCGAGTAGCCTTTCTCCGGGCGGATGGTTCCGAGCCGGTGATTGAGCATGGCGCGCTCGTAGTAGTCGAAATAGCGCGGATCGGCGGTCCAGCCGTAGAGATGCCGCGTCAGTTTGAGCATGTTATAGGCGCAGCAGCACTCCGCGGTGGAAACGCCGCGCTTCAACTCCGCGCCAAGCTGGCGGGGTTGCGCCTGCCAGCTTTCGCCGTTGCTGGTTCCGCCGGTGACGTAGCATCGCGCCGAGGTCACTTCCCACCAGAAGAAATCGGCCACGTCGTGGAAACGTAGGTCGCCGGAGATCTCGTAGCGGCGCGCGGCGGCGATCACCTGCGGGATGTGCGTATTGACGTGCAGGCCTCGCAGTTCGTCGCGGCGGGAAGCCAGCGGATTGACGAAGCGCTTTTTCGTGAAGCGGTCTCCGAGCCTGGCCCACTGGTCGTTGCCGGTGGCGGCCGCCAGGCTGTACAGGGTTTCGCCCATTCCGCCGAATTCCACGTTCAGGATCTCTTGCATGTGTTCTTCGGTTTTCGGCGCGGACCACCGGTCGGCCCAGCCCGCCATTTCTTGCGCCACGTCGAGGGCCTGCTGGTTGCCGGCGAGCTGGTACATGTCGAGCAGGCCGGCCATGATTTTGTGGACGGTATAGAACGGCGCCCACGGAAGATTCCGGCCGGAATCCAGGCGGTCGAACAACCCGGTGGGAAAGGCGCTCAGATATCCGTCCCCCATATGGTCCTGGCATTTGGCCAGTTCGGCCACCATTTCGCCGGCCTTTTCCTTGGCGTCCGTGTCGCCGGTGGAGGCGAACAGCAGCGCGCTGGCGGAAAGGAAGTGGCCGGTGAAGTGGCCGCGCAACTCGGTACCGTGCGCGCCGTCGGCCGGCGATTCCCAGCCGCCCAGCGGTGGAGCCGGTCCAACCGGGAGCCCCGCATTTTGGCGGAAATTGTAGAGCAGGCGCCCGGCGTCCAGGCGATGCATGTAGCCGCGGTTCCATTCCTGAGCGTCCTTATAGATGCCAGGCAGCAGGCGAACTTGGGCCATAGGGAACGGCCGTGCTTTGAAGGGCGCATCCTTGCGCGCAAACTGAATGGTCCCCTCAAACGGCGGGACTTCCGGCGGCGGACCGGTGCGGCGCGGGGCGGCAGTGTTGGGAGCCGCGGGCGGCGGCGCGGGACTCTGTTGCGCCGCCAGTTCCGAACCGCCGGCGGCCGCCGTGAGGAGGGCGCCGAAACCGCGCCGGCTCAAAACGTCCGAATTTCCAGGTACGCGCATGTGGTGCGCCTCCGGGTTCGATTGTAAAGAAGCCGTGAAGAAGAAGCAAGAAGCCGAAAACCAGGCCTCCGACGGTGTGATGTTGTGCTCTTGCGGGCAACCACTCCCTTACGGTCGTGGCTCCGCGCGGAGCCGTGAGCGTCAGCGAGCGGTTTCCCAGCGTTTTTTGCAAACCGCCGGGGATCGACGTGGAGCGGCCTTTCAAGCGGCTAAGGCGGCATCCTGGGGCTCTATCGGTCTGTAAGCCCTGAAGAACGCCGCCATCGATGGCGGCACGGCCGGCTGAAGGCCCGCTCGAGGCGCTATTCGGCCTTACTGTTGCGGCGCCGCATGAAGATCATGGCTCCCAGCGCGACCGCGAGCAGGGCGCAAACGATGCGAAGGGTTGTTGAATCCATATCGGAGGCTCCTTTCAGACTTCTTATCGGCCGCTACATGTTTTTCAGCATAGGAATCAGGTCCCGCACGAGCTTGGTCAGCGCGGGGCCGATGGTCACCACAAACAGGGACGGCAGCATGCAGAAGAATACCGGGAACACCAGTTTGACGGCGAGCTTGGCGGCGCGCTCCTCGGCCCTCTGCCGCGCCATAGTCCGGAGGTAGTCGGCATGGCCCCGTAGGCTCTGGGCGACGCTGGTACCGAAACGGTCCGTCTGCACCAGGACCGCCACCAGCTTCCTGACGTCTTCGACGCCGGTCCGGTCCGCCAGATTGTGCAGCGCTTCGTCGCGGCGCTTGCCCGCCCGCAGTTCCAGGTTCATCACGGTGAACTCATCGCAGATCTCCGGATGCGCGATTTGCAGCTCCTTGGCCACCTGCACGGTAGTCTGGTCGATTCCCAACCCCGATTCCACGCACACTACCATCAGATCCAAGGCGTTGGGGAGGCCCCTCTCGATGGCGTGTTGGCGCCTGCCAATGCGGAACTTCACGTATTGCATTGGCGCCATGTAGCCAAGAGCCGCCATGGCGCCGGTCTCGAGCAGCAGGTTATCGATGGCGGCGTGGGATTGTATCCCGTACGTCAGGGCCAGCGCCGCGCATGCCGCCGTCGAGACGGTCCTCAGCGTTTGAAAGTAGCGCGCCGCCTCCGGATGTCTGAACCCGGCGCGAATCAGCCGGCGCTTGAGCAACGGCAGGTTCCGGGGCGACGCCGGTATGACCGGGCCGAGCCGTTTCACCAGTTCGCGCCAGAACAGGGCTGGCGAGATCGGGACCGCGCGTGGGGGACGGGCGGGTCTTGGCGCAAGCCGGTCGATGGCGCGCGTCCGCGGTCCGGCGCGCACTCCCGCGCAGATCGTGCCCAAGACCACCAGCAGAAACACCGCCGCCGTGAGGAGGTTCACCATCGTTACACCTCAATCGTGACGATCTTCTTGATGATCAGGTATCCCACCAACTGCAGGCCAACCGAGGCGGCCAGCAGTTCGCGGCCCGCGGGGTCGTCGATGAAGAACCTGGCGTACTGAGGGTTGGCCATGAACATCATCACTCCCACGGCGGCCGGGATGGCGGCTAGGATACGGCCCGACATCAGGCCTTGAGCGCTCAACGCCCTCACGCGCGCCCGCAGTTTGAACCGCTCCCGGATGATGGTCGCCAGCTTGTCGAGCAGCTCCGCCAGGTTTCCGCCCGTGCGCTTCTGCACCAGCACGGCCGACACGAAGAACTGTACGTCCATCGAGGGCATCCTCTGGGCCAGCTTCTTGAGAACGATCTCGAGCGGCTGCCCCAGATTCTGCTCCTCGAAGGCGCGCCGGAACTCGGCGGCCAGCGGATCGCTGAACTCGCGGCGGACCATTTCGATGGCTACCGAGAAGGCATGTCCCGCGCGCATGGATCGCGAGATGAACTCCAGGCAATCCGGGAACTGCTCTTCGAAGCTCCGTATGCGTCCGCGCGCCTTGCGGCGAACATACTCCAAGAGCGCAAAGCTCAAGGCCGCGCCGGCGGCGAGCGCTAGCAGTGGGACTTGGTTGCCCGTCGCCAGGGTCACCAGCAGGAAGCCCCCCAGGAACATGGCGATCTCCCGGTGCAGGAGTCCGGCGGCTCCCCACTTGAGCGCGGCGGTGTCCAGAAGATGCGCGGCCGCCTGCTTCAAGCGCAACCGCTCCAGCAATCGCGCCGCTATGCGGCCCTGCACCGGATTGCTTTCCGCAATGAGTGGGGGCCGGGCCGCCCGGCGGCTTTCCCGCTTCTCCTGCGTCTTGACAGCCAGACGGCCGAGCGCCATCTTCCTGTCCCGGCGCTCCAGGACGGACGACGCCAGCGCATAGGCCAGGACGCCGCAGATCGAGACCACCAGGAAGAGCGTCATTCCGCTCCGATCTCGACGACCTCGTCGAACATTTCCAAGGGCAGCCGGATTCCAGCGGCCACCAGCTTCTCGTTGAACTTCGGCAAGATGCCGGAAGCCGCGAACCTGCCGAGCACCTTGCCGCTGGGCGACACGCCCCGCTTCTCGAACGTGAAAATGTCCTGTAAGGTTACGATATCCGTCTCGATTCCCGTAACTTCCGTGATGCTCGTCACGCGCCGGGAGCCGTCGCTAAAACGCGAGCACTGCACCAGGATATGCACCGCGGAAGCGATCTGCTGGCGGACCGCCGTCAGGTGCATATTGGCGCTCGCCAGGGAAACCATGACCTCCAGGCGCGAAATCGCATCGCGCGGCGTGTTGGCATGCACCGTGGTCAGCGATCCGTCGTGCCCCGTGTTCATGGCCTGAAGCATGTCGAGCGCCTCTTCGCCGCGAACCTCCCCGACGATGATGCGGTCCGGACGCATGCGCAGGCTGTTCAGCAGCAACTGCCGCTGCCGTACTGCACCCGTGCCTTCCACGTTGGCCGGGCGCGTCTCCAGACGCGCCAGGTGCGGCTGCTTGAGCTGCAATTCGGCCGCGTCCTCGATGGTGACGATCCGCTCCTTGGGGGAAATGAACGCCGAGAGCGCATTCAACAGCGTCGTCTTTCCGGCGCCGGTTCCGCCGGAAACGATGATGTTCAGCCGGGCGCGCACGGCCGCTTCCAGCAACTCCATCATCCCGGGAGTGATGGCGCGTTTCGCCACCAGGTCCTTGGGCATCAGCTTGTCGGTTCCGAAGCGGCGGATCGACAGGAGCGGCCCGTCGACGGCCAGCGGAGGAATGATCGCGTTGACGCGCGAACCATCGCTCAGGCGCGCATCCACCATGGGGTTGGATTCGTCCACCCGCCGGCCCACCTGCGAGACGATCCGGTCGATGATCCGCAGCAGGTGCGCATCGTCGTGAAAGCGGACGTTGGTCAGCTCCAGCAGGCCCTTTCGCTCAACGTACACCTGACTGTACCCGTTCACCAGAATGTCCGATATAGTCGGATCCTGGAGCATCGGTTCGAGCGGGCCCAATCCAAAGACCTCGTGGAGCACCTCTTCGCCGATCTGCTGCTTTTCGAGGGCGGTGAGCAGATTCGGCTCGTCCTCCACCATCGCCAGGACGGCCTGGCGCACTTCGCCATGGATGCGGTCGTCGCCGATGCTGGCGAGGGCATCCAGGTTGATGCGGTCGAGCAGCTTGCGATGCAACGCGAATTTCAGTTCCTGATATTCGGGATTCAGCTCCGCCTGGCGCGAGGGGTTGCGCAGGAGACGCTCCTCCCAGTTCGCCCCGGCTTCCAAATGGTAGGAGGTTTCGCTCATCGCGCTTCCCCCGCCTTGGCTGGTCCCAGGAAGGGCGTGGGCATCTCCGGCAACAGCGCGGGGCCGGACGACTGCGCGGCGGCTTCGGGCGTCACCACCACCACCAGCTCGTCTCGCGTCTTGGTCTGCGCCCGGCTACGGAACAGCGCCCCGAATATGGGAATGGGAGCAAGCCCCGGAATCCGCGACAGATCCTCCGTTACCCGCTGATCCAGCAACCCCGCGATCACGAAGCTCTGGCCCTCGGCGAGTTCGATATCGGTCTCGATGCGGCGCGTGGACAGCGCCGGAATCCGGAAACCGGAGAGCGTCACGCCGTTGGAAGGGTCGATGCTCGAAACCTCCGGCTTCACGTGCAGCCGTACCGTGTGGTTCGCGGTCACTTGGGGGAGGAAGGTGAGCCGAATCCCGAATTCCCTGTACTGCACCGTGATGGCGCCGGCGGATGCGCCTCCCTGGGCGATCGGCACGGGGAATTCTCCGCCCGCGAGGAAGCTGGCCTCTTTTCCGTTGGTCGCCACCAGATTCGGCTCGGCCAGGATTTGCAGAAGCCCGCGGGTCTGTAGATCTCGAATCAGCGCGGCCAGGTTCAGATCGGGACGAAAGGCGAAGATGTTCAGCATGTCGGAGAGCGTGAACGTGGTGCTGCTCGACGGGGTGTTGCCGCTAATCTGGCTGAGCGCGCCCGAGGGAAACTGGCCCGTCGACAGGGCTGCCGGGGTCTGTCCAGCGCCCGTGGAGAGCAGGTTAATACCGAACTCCGCGGTCGCGGAGCGGTTCAGCTCGGCGAAACGCACCTTAAGGAGGATCTGTTTCTCCGGGGCGGGCGCGGCTACCCGCAGATTGCCGATCGCGCCCTTGACGGACGCCGCGACCAGAGCGAGCGCCCGGTCGGCGACCGCCTGGCTGCTGGCGCGGCCCACCAACGCCAACGACTCCCGGCTGGCCCGCAAGTCGATGTCCTCATCCGGGAATGTCTCTTTCAGCAGCTTCCGCAGCGGCTCGAGATTCGGTTCCACGGTCACCTCGTAGGCCTGCCGCGCGCCCGATTTCGACCAGACCACCAGGGTGGCCTGTCCCAACGCTTTGCCCTGAAACAGGACCTCTTTCTCGCTGGCTGTCACCGCGTCCACGGCATCCGGGTTGCTCGTCGAAATGCGCTCGACTCCCTCCGGGCAGTCGATCACCGCGCCTCTCCCGATCACCAGAGTCAGTTCCCGTGGACTCGGATCAGCCGCCTCCAGTGCGAAGACCCGGATCGCCGGGCGCGACACTTTCAGACCTATGGCGCGGACGAGGGAACTTCCTCCCGCGCTGGTGCGCTTGGCGGCCTTGGCGACCTCAAGCGGCGCGGCAGGCGGCTCCGTGGCCGTCTGGTCCGCCGCGGCGGCGGCTGGCGCCTTGAGCGCCGGCGGGACCTCCCTCGGCGGCCCCACGTTCGGCTTGGGCGGCGCCGGTGGGACGGCGGTCTTGAGAGAGCTTGGCGCCGTGGACGGAATCGGCGGCGTAGCCCCGGATCGCAATTCGATCATGAGCCGGCTGGGGTTGACCAGCCGCGAGGCCGAGACGTCGGTTGGCTCCGCCAAATCGAGCGCCACCCGGGTCACGCCCGGCTCCTTTTCGGCCACCCGAATGCGCTTCACCAGCCGGTCTTCCAGCGCCTCCGCATAACTGGGCTGCGAATCGACGCGCGGGCGGGCGTTGAGGATGTCGAAGTAGGCCCGCTCCGGGTTGTGCAGGCGGCCGGTGCGAAAGGCGAAGTCGCCCGACACCTCGACGGTCACCCGCGTTGCGTCGGTCAAGGACCAGTGCCGAACCGCGTTAACCGAGCGCACAGGCTCGCGTTCGGCCTGAGCCAACAGCAGGGAAACCGACATCGCGAATGCCGCCAGCCACCTCATGCCAAAAGCCTCAGCGATCCACAGCCCCAACCCAATCCACCGGCTCACGGAGCGTTTCATTGCGCCTCTCTTCCTTTCGGAGATGCCGACTCGAGGGTCTTCACATTCCCGCGAATCATCAGAATCCCGTCGTTTGGCGGCGGCGTTGGCGTTGCGGCCGCGCCGCGGTCCGGCGCCGGCGCCTGCGGGGGCGCCACAACGGTCGTCCGCTTTTTCGGTCGCGGCGGCAGAGCCGCGGTCTCCCCGGCGGCCGGCGTTTCCGTGCGCTGAGGCGCGAACAGACCGCTCAGCTCCCGCCCGCGCGTATTGGTCAATTGCCGGTCCATCGAGTTTCGCAGAACGAGCTGGATGTGCCCTTCATTGGTCGCCAGAGTCAAGGCTTCGGCATCGTTCGGAGTCACCAGCAGCGTGACCACGGGCGTGGTGATGGCCGGGCTCTTTCCGTCCGTTTCCACGGTTTGTCCAGCGGAAAGCACCGCAATGTCTTGCAGTACGGTACGGGTGATGGTATCCGGCGCGCTGGCCGGCCGCCCCGTGACCAGCACGTCCACTCGCATCCCCGGAAGGAGGAATCCGGCCACGCCGACCACGTCGTTCACCCGTACGGAGAGCGCGCGCATACCCGGCGGGATGAGCGGCGCCAGTCCCAACCCGCTGCCGCGAGCGGCGATGCGCGCCTCGACCACCGCTTCGTCCGGCTGGATGGCGCTGATGACGGGCCGATCCACGACGTCCTCGATGCGGGAGAACCCGCCGGCCGGGAACAGGCTCACGGGAACGTTGCGCAGCTTGACCGCATTGCGGCCAATCATGGCGCCAAGGGGCAGGGGCGCCACCGCCACCACTAGCGGCTTCTCCGGCTCGGCCGCGCGGGTGCGCCGCCCCACGCCGCCGGCCAGCCGGTAGAATCCCACGGCCACCAGCAGCCCCCAGAGGAGGCTCACCGTTACCAGCACGCCAAATCGCCTATCGAGACGCATGCTTCACCTTTTTCCCAACATGCTCAGCCATGCCGCCGCGACAATCGCGGGAGCGTAGGGAATGGCGCGCGCGCGCGGCTTCCAGAGGAGCGTCGCCGCGGCCATCAGCCCGCCGAAGATGGCCGCCAGCACCGCCGCCAGCAGAATTCCGGACGGGCCCAGAATGCTTCCGAACGCCGCCATGAGCTTGACGTCGCCTCCCCCCATGCCTCCCAGCAGATGGAACAGAAGGAACGCCAGGAAGCCCACGGCGGCGCCGCCGGCCGCAATGCCCAGACCGCGCCAGCCAGCGCCGCCAGCCCCCAACAGAAGGCCCGCGGCCACCCCGGCCGCGGTCAACCGGTTGGACACCTGCCTATGGCGCAAATCGTCGAAGACCGCCGCGGCGCCCAACACAAGTGCGGTCCACTGCGCGAGAATCATGGCCGAATCTCTCCATTCAGGGCGGCGCGCTCCGAGTTTGGAATCCCCTGGCGGGCATACAGCGTTGCGACCGGGTCCCGATACACCCGCTTCCATCCGGCATCCCCGTCCAGGACGGTGCTGAGCGGCCAGTCGCGCGGCAGCAGCGCCAGATCGAACCGGTACTGGTCCAGCAGTTCCAGGCACCGGTTCTGGGCCCCCGCCAGACTCATGTAATCGGCCCCCAGGCCCGGGCCATAGAAGTCGCTTCGGCCGTCGAAAAACACCCGCTGCCGCGGATAGAAGCGGAAAATCAGGTAGTCGGCCCATTGATCCGATGTCAGAATCCGCGGGTCCGGCCCCGGCGACGCCAGCAGCCGCTGGTTGCGTTCCACCGCCTGCACCGGAAAACGCGTGTTGGGGAAATCGTCCGCGCTCCCCGCCGTCGCCAGCGCCGCGGCCGCGCAGAGCGCCAGCCAGACGCTGGCACGCGGCGCATGGCCCAGGTCCCGCCCCAGATCCCAAAAGATTCGCCGCGCCGAGCGGAGCGGCGCACGCTCCGCGATGCCCCGCCACCAGAGCGCGCACTCGGAGGCGATCGCGGGCGCCGCCGCTATGGCGAAGAACGGAATGTGCCGCGCCGACCGTAGCGCCGCAAAGCCCCAGACCAGCGCCAGCGCGCCCTCAAACCACTCTCCTCTAGCCAGCCTGCGCGAGGCCATCGCGAGGCCGCCTACCAGCAGAACCGCAAAAACGACCATGCCTTCCGAGCGGATCACCGGAGACTGAAATTCCTGCACGTGGTCGAGGATCCAGGGCGAGCTCAGATATTGGACGATGTGCAGGTGCAGCCGCCAGCCGTAGGGGTTCAAGCAGGTCGCCGCCAGGCAAAGCGACGCCAGGGCGCCATACCGCCGCGCCCGGCCCCATCGCCGTTCGAGGGCGCTCACCGCCGCCGCCAGCGCCAACGTCGCCAGAAGCGCGACAAAACCCCCGTGCAGACTCGCCCAGAGCGCCGCCGCCGGAACCAGCAGCCAGATCCACCGTCCGGGGCGCCTTCGGTCCTCATCGAGAGCCCACAAGGAAAGCGTGTACAACAGGATGGAGAAAACGTGCGGCCGCGCGAGATAGTGCATGCTCGATGCGCTGAACACCGCCAGGGTGATCCCCGCCGCAATCCACAGCCCCGCCCCGCGGCGGAGCAGCCATAGCAAGAGCGCGACCGCCGCCAGACACAGCGCCACCCCCGCCAACGCGGCTACCTCCCCGATCCCCCGCCACTGCCAGGCGCGCGCAAATAGAACGTCGGCCAGCCATTCCCAGGCGAACCACGGCTGGCCGGGCCGCGAGAACGAGTACGGGTCCACGCTGGGAGCGCTTCCCGAGGCCAGGATCAGTTCGCCCGTGCGGATGTGCCAACCCGTGTCCCCGTCCGCCAGCAACGCCTGCAATCCGCCCGGCCGCAGAAACGCGGCCAGCAGCAGAGCCACGAAGAATACGTCCGCCAGTGAAGGCGTCAGCAACCGCCAGAAAGATTTTTTACGCAACCTGTTGCACATATCGGCCTGCCGGCCGCAAGTCTGAGCCGCGTACTGGAACTGGTACTATTGGCGGCGGCCCATCCCACGGGGTAGAGTTTAGGCATCAGCCGCGTGCTGGGAGAACTTATGACACTGCTTTTTTTTCTCGCTCTTCAGATCTGCGACCTGTTGACCACCCTGGTTTTCCTGCATCGTGGCGTAACCGAAGCGAATCCGCTGATTCGTGCGGCGTTTAGCCTGGCGGCCAGTCCGGCCGTTGGGCTGACTGCCATCAAGCTGGCCGGCTGCGGGCTGGCCTTCTACTCCTGGCGCACCGAGCGAATGCGCCTGCTGAGATTGGCCAATGTCCTCTTTGGCCTCTGTGTATGCTGGAACCTGGTGGCCATTGCAGTGTCGTAGGCGCCGCCCGGGTTACTGCGCGATGATCTCGCGCGCCGTGGTCTGGAGCGTGAGCACGCCGGCGGACACGGGAAGCATTGCGGGCTTGAAGTTATAGGATACTTTTACCTGGACCGTACTTCCGGGATGATTGTCCGGCGTCCAGGTAACCGCCACTGTCAACGCTCCGCTACTGAGCGGCGCGGCGTACCCTGTCGCTGACGCTTGGATGTCCGCCGCGGTGGCCGGGTGGCCGCTTCCGCTTCCGCGCAAAGACGCAAAGCGAGCCGCGCGGTGCGCGGCGAACGATACGGAATTGACGGCGAATCCCACCACCCCCAGTTCCATGATGCCGGCCATCAACACCCCATAGACCAGGAGCACGAGCGCGGATTCGATCATCACGCTGCCGCGCCGGCCGCTTGTCAACAAACAACCGTGCCATCGCGCCTGGTTGGTACGGTTATTTCGTGACGAGCCCATAGTCCTACTCACTGCGCCCGCAAACTCACTTGGGCGGAAATGCTGCCCGAGAAGCTCAGTCCGGAGTAGTCGAACAAGGTCGGCGAGGTCGCCTGCGTCTTCACCTGCACGTAAACCAGCATGTTGCCGCTCGCGCAGCTCCCGCTACAGCTTACCGTCGAGCCGTTAGAGCATTTGCAGGACCGGACCGCCGTCGCGGTCATCCCCGCGATGCCCGGCGCGGCGTTCAGCGCGGCCGCCTGCATTCCCGCGATGTCGGAAGCGCTCGTCGCGCTCTGGCTGCCGTACCGCGCGCCGACGCGCGCCGCGTCGGTCAAACACGAGGCCGTGCGCAACGCTACCGCGTAATTGAGGACGCCTGCCAGCGCCAGCAGCAGCAGGGGCGTGACCAGCGAAAACTCGATTAGCGCCATTCCGCTCCGCCGGCCGCGCCTGAAACGTTGTTTCATAACAGTCCCTTACTCGCTAAGCGTCGCGTTGCCCTTCACGGGAGACCCGCCAGGCAGCGATGAGTAGTCGTTCTTCAGAGTGATCCCTCCGGAGAAACTGACGGTCTTGGCCACGATGATGGTGTAAAGGCCGGCGGCGCCCCCGGTGTAGCTGAGCGCCGTAGTGGGAAAATACAACGCCCCGTCGAACTTGGACGCACTCCCATTTGAGAACGTGTTCTGGGGGCCGGCAGCGACGCTGCGGTCCTGGAAGAACAGGATCCCGGCCAACGAGCCCGTCGTGGGAGCGGTCAGTTGCACGGCGACTCCGCCGAGCAGGGAGATCGCACCGTAGGTGTAACCGGACCCCTGGGTGTTATAGAAGGTCACGCCGGTTCCGTTGAGAGTCGCGCCGTTGCTGACGGTGAGGCCGCCGCCCCTCAGCACGTACGTGCCCGGGTTCATGGTAACAGTGGCGCCGCCGTTGAGGGTGATTCCGTTGCAATACACTCCCGGGTTGAGGGTCGTGGTCTTGCCATTTCCGATGCTGTAATTGGTCTGGAGGCACGCTCCCCCCGCCGCCGGCGGCGTTACATAGGCGAGCGGATCGCTCGTCGGCGACGCATGCGCCGCCGGCGCCGGCGTCACCGACGCGCCGCCGCCCACGGAGTAGTTTCCAACCACGGTGAACGAGTCTGCCGTGACATGCGCCCCGCCCGAGGCCACCAGCGCCGTCGCACTGCTGGAATCGACCATCACCCCGCCGGCGATGTTCACGGTAGCGCCTCCGCTGGCCGAGAATGCGCTCGCGGCGGAGGGGTCGAGCGCGTAGAGGCAGTTCGTCCCGGAGCCTTGCCGCGCCACAGCCCGGGCTCGAACGTTCACCGACGTGAAACCCAGCAGTTGCATGAAGAACGGCCCGACGTTCTGGGAGACGATCGCTTCAACGCCGGTCTGGTCGGACGTATAAGACCCGCTCGCGGGCGGGTGATTCACGGTAATCGTCACGGAATTGACGCCGTCGGTAAAGCCGTTCAGCGCGGCATCGGCCTTGGACGCGCTCACCACGTTGCCGGCTCCGTTTTGCTTAATCTCCTGCACGCCGCCCACCGCCGCCGCGTCGGCGGCCGTCTGCATGCGGGTCTTGACAAGCTGTAGGTAGCCCGTGTCGATGGCCAGTCCGACAATCGCCAGCAACACCGTCGCCGAGATCGCCATGGTCACCAGCACGAACCCGCCGCCGCGTCGTTTCATGGGCCTCGCCAATCCAATAAGAGACATTACGTACGAGTCCTGGGTATCCAGTTATCAACCTAACAGTCGTGCGCGCGAAGGGAAATTGGCCAGTTGACTTACTCGCTGGGAGCATTCCGCCTTATTTCGGCGGCTTCGTTCCAGTTCCGGCTCCGGCGGCTCACCTTTCCGCGCATGCAACCGATCTGATATCTGGAGGCTTCTCCGAAGCATATGCAAGCGAACGGCGATCACGGTACGGCCATGACATGGAAGCCCCTGATCGCGTGTCCTCAGACGGAGATCGCCCGGCAACTCCGTTCCGCGCTTCAGGAACTGGGGATCGCCGATGCGCGCCACATCCCGGAGTATCCCCGCACGGGGACCATCGTTGCGCTGGCGGCGAAACACGACTGCAATATCTGCTTCCTGGATGTCGCTTCGAACGAGGAACACGCCTTGCAGCTCATCTCCGAAGCGGCTTCGGCGATGCCGGTGGTGGCGCTGAACCCGCGAGACGATGCGGACCTGATCCTTCGCTGCCTGCGCCGGGGCGCGTGCGAGTTCCTTTCCCATCCGGTCGCCGAACCCGTGCGAAGCTTGTTTGAAAGGCTGGCGCGGGGGCGCGCTAGGGCGCCGGGCGGCGGCGCGGGCGCGGTGTACTGCGTCGTCCCGGGCAAGCCCGGTTGCGGCGCCAGCACCCTGGCAGCCCACCTCGCCATCCAGATGGGCGCGGGCGGCGGGGCGCGCGGCCTGCTTGTCGACGCGGATCCTCTGACCGGCAGCATCGGATTTATGTTGAAGTTGAAATCCGAATTCCATTTGGGAGATGTTCTGGTCGACTGGAAACGCATGGATGAGGATCTGTGGCGGCGGCTGACGGCGCCTTCCTCGGGGATCGATGTACTATTGGCGCCCGAGAACCCATCCACTCGAGTCGATGTCGGCCGGCAGCTTGCGGGCGAATTGGCCGCATTTTGGCGCGAACGTTACGATACAGTGGTTGTGGATACGGCGGACATCCGCGTGGCGGTCGAGTCGGGTTTCGCCGCCATCGCCGAGCACATCCTGCTGGTCACCACCAACGAACTGGCGGCTTTGCACGCCACGCGCCGCGCGATCGAGTATTTGGACCAATCGCTTCGCGACCGTACGCGCATCCGCCTGATCGTGAACCGGTATGTCCCGGCGACGGGCATCAAGCACGAAGACTTGAAAACGGCTCTGCAGATCGAACCGTTCGCGATCCTCGGCAACGATTACGAATCTATGCAGACCGCGCTGCTAGAGGGAAAACCGGCGCCGCCGGAGTCGCGCTTCCGAATCGGCATACAGGCTTTATCGCGGCAACTGCGCGGCGAGGCGAGTCCGGGGAAGAAGGCGGCCTTTTCGTTTGGTCTCTTCCGGCGCAAAAAGTAAGTGGCCGTCAAAGTAAGTAATAACGAATGCCTGTCTAAGCAGTCGCTTCTATGTTAGCGAACGAGGGGGGATGATATGTTCAAATTACCGAAGGCGCCGCGGGCGTCGGATCGGATACAAGATGAGGAACTGCGGGAAGCGGTTTCGGAACGATTCGCAGGAGTAGGGCCTTGTCGAATCTGCGCCGGTGGCCGGCCTATTGGCGGTCGCCGCCGTAACCACGATATCCGCGCTTAGTTCCTTGGCCGGTACTGTCTTCATTAAGGCCGTCCTGGCCTTTGCATCGAGCGTGGACTGATGGGCTTAGGCGCCCATCAAGAGGAGCACCCTGATGACGCAAATCGGCAACTATATCTTGAGACTGCGAGTTTGGAAAGACACGGCGGGGCAGGATCTGGTGGAATACGCCCTGGCAGCCGGCATGGTGGCGGTGGCCGCGGTGGCCGCGATGCCTACCCTCAGCGCCACCATCAGCACCGTATTCAGCAAGATCGGCTCCATAATCACCGCGAACGTCACCTAAGCAGGAGGGTTTTCACTTAGGGCGGCTCGCGGACCACGAATCCCGTGGTGCGCTCTGAAGCGACGCTGAAGCGTGCGCCGCACGGACCGAACGTCCCCGGACATTTCGTTCCACTCTCTTGGGGGGCTTAGCCGCTTTAGGAGTTTCGTCCGACGACGGCGAAGACCCCTCCCTTATGGAAACGAGGACCCGCTTCCTGTACAATATAGTGCGGGTCTGGCGGTCGGCGTTTTATGCCGGGAGTGCGGGGATCGCGCCACTATTAATATGCAGAGGCGTACCGCCATTATCATCGGCGCCGGCCCGGCAGGACTCACCGCCGCGTACGAACTGATCGCGCGGGCCGGCGTGCAGCCCATCGTGCTCGAAATGAGCGAGTACATGGGAGGCCTCGCGCGAACCATAAACTACAAAGGGAACCGCATCGATATCGGCGGCCACCGTTTTTTTTCCAAGTCGGACCGCGTCATGGAATGGTGGTTCAGCTTCCTTCCTCTGCAGAGCCTGGGGGATACCGGCGCGCGGATCAAGTATCAGGGGGGGCAACGATCGGTAGCGGGGGCCGCCGCCGCGCCCGATCCCGAGCGCGAAAACCGGGTCATGCTCTTGCGCAACCGGCTTTCCCGTATCCTTTTCACCGGCCGGTTCTTTTCCTATCCCATTACGCTGAGTGTCGACACCGTTCGCAAGCTGGGCGTCTTCAAGACGATCCTGATCGGCTTCAGCTATCTGCGCAGCCTGGCGTTTCCGATACGTCCCGAGAAAAGTCTGGAGGACTTCTTCATCAACCGCTTTGGACGGTGGTTGTACTACATGTTCTTCAAGACTTATACGGAGAAGGTCTGGGGCGTGCCGTGCAGCCAGATCAGCGCGGAATGGGGCGCTCAACGAATCAAGGGGCTCTCCATCTATAAAGCCTTGCTCCACATTCTGAAAACCGCTCTCCGGCCCTGGCGGTCCGACATTTTCCAAAAAGATAGCGAGACTTCGCTCATCGAGAGTTTCCTGTACCCCAAGTTTGGGCCGGGGCAGATGTGGGAGGAAGTCGCGCTGCGCGTAAGCGCCGGCGGCGGCCAGATCTTAACGGGCTTCCGCGTGGACCGGATCGAGCACCGGGACCATCGGACGGTTACGGCGATTTGGGCAACCCACACGGAGACCGGCGAACGGCGGCGTTTTGGGGGGGACTACTTCTTCTCGAGCATGCCGGTCAGGGAACTGACCGCCGCGCTCGATCCCGAGCCGCCCGCTCCAATCCGAGAAATCGCGGCTGGCTTGATTTATCGCGATTTCATCACGGTCGGCGTGTTGTGCCGGCGTCTCAGTGTCCGAGAGAAGCTGGAAGGAGGCCGCATCAAGGACAACTGGATCTATATCCAGGAACCGGACGTACTGGTTGGCCGGTTACAGATTTTCAACAACTGGAGTCCCTACATGGTATCCGATCCGGACACGGTCTGGATCGGCCTCGAGTATTTCTGCTACGAAGGCGACGACCTTTGGCGGAAGACGGATTCCGAGTTGGCCGCACTGGCGAAGGACGAACTCCAGCAACTGAAGTTCGTGGGGCCGGAGGATGTGCTGGATTCCACTGTCATTCGAATGCCCAAAGCCTATCCGGCTTACTTTGGCAGCTATGACAGGTTCGGAGAAATCAGCGCGTATACCGACGGATTCGACAACCTGTTCCTGGTCGGTCGAAACGGCATGCACCGGTACAATAATCAGGATCATTCCATGCTTGCGGCCATGACGGCGGTGGACAATATCATTGATGGCGTGCGCAGCCGCGAGAACCTGTGGGCGTTGAACACCGAAATGGATTATCACGAAGAAAAGCGGAAGCCTGAATCGCCGCATAGCGCCCCGCCGGCCGGAGCGGTGTAGGGGCCGGGCATGCCGGCTCGCCAGCGCCTCACCAAACCACGTATTGCCGGGCTTTGCGAAGGAGCGCACGGGCGCCGAGGTACAGACGGCCGGATGGAGTGAACAGGCGTTCCAGGGATAACCAGCCACGGAAGTAGTAGGTGTCGATCCGTGGCAGATCCAAGGGGTTCCATCGAGCCGGGAGAAACTGCAGCAAGGTGCCGACGGCGAGGTCGAAGTGATGGCCCGCCAGAGAGCGCACCTCTGGCGAAGAAGCTCCATAAGGGTATGCCAGCCACCGGACGGGCCGTCCCAGAGACTGCTCGATCCGGGTCTGGCATTCGCTCATCTCCCGCTCGCACTCGCAGGCCGGGAGGCGCATCAGATTGGGGTGAGTCGCAGTATGTGCGCCCACCGAGATCGGGACAGGCAGCCCCGCCAGTTCCGCCCAACTCATCAACGGCAAGCTGGGAATTCCGGCGGATTGACCCGGCCAATTGTTCCCGCGCCCGCAATAGTCGCTCACCACGAAGATCGTGGCCGGAAAGCCGTGGCGCTCCAGCGCCGGGAGAGCGTGATCTAAAACATTACGAAATCCGTCGTCGAAGGTGATCGCCACGGAGCCGGGGCGGTGTAAGGCTTGGTCCAGCGGTAGCACCGGGATGCCGGACGCCGCAAGAAACTCCATCTGCCGTTGGAATTGGGACGGCGGGGTCGAAATCACGGACCCGGAATCGTCCAACGAATGATAGGTGAGGATGGCGGACCGGCCGCCGTTCATCGTACCGAAATACGGGCGGCGGTCTCTTCGGCCGGACGCCCAGCTCTGGCCGCTTCGGCCGTGGGCCTCCGCAGCTTGCTCAAACCGTGATGGGCCAGCGCAACCGAGAAAGCCAACCCGCTGGAAGCGAAGTACAGCAGATGAAACGGAATCGCGGAGAGCGCAAACAGGGTGCCCCGGTTACCGGCGAGGAACATATAAAAATGCTTATTCAAGAACAACAAAGTCAGCATCAGGAGCAGAAACAGGCACCCCACCGGCGCCCACGGAAAATAGATCCAGACCATTCCGAAGACCAGAAGACAATAGCCGCCGACCACCAACCCGGTCCTCCGTCGCCAAACGTCACGGGAGCAAGCATACCGATGGCGGGTAAACAGCGCGAGGCACGCTATCAGGACCATCGGGATGATTGCCAACATGTGGAACCAGTATGAGAAGCCCACAATCAGTATGGTGTTCACCGCAATCAACGCCTTGCCGACCCAGGAACGACGTTCCAGATTCTCGATCCAGTAATACGAGAGCAAAATAAAAAACGTTGCGATCAACGGCGTCAGGAAGTACACGTGCCAGCGCAACGTCGAGTAGGCGGCCAGCGAGCACAGGATGAACACCAGAGCCACACTGATCCGCTGGCTGATGCGAAGGTTCAGATCGTTCGGCATCCGGCCCGACTGAAGAGACAACTCGGACCAGGGGAGCGCACGATAGAAGAAGTCGGCCTTCAGCATGCTGCGGAGGCTCCAGTGTTTCAAGTGCTTGACTTGGAGATCGGCGCGCAGCACCAGCTTTCGATGCGCCCGGGACAACCGGTAACCCAGCTCGATATCTTCGATGGCGGGGGAACGGTACTTCTCGTCAAAGCCTCCGAAATCGAGAAACACCTGCCGGCGCATGGCGCCACAGCCGGCCCAGAATGTTGTGGCTTCGCTAATCGAATTCTGGTGCACGAAATAGTGCATCAGATTCCGATACTGGGAAACAAAATTCTTTTCGGAAGGGGAATCGTCGTAGGACCCCATGATCGCATCGAGGGAGGGGTCGCGGACAAACTCGGCAACAATCTTGGACAACGTATCCGGATAGACACAGACGTCGGAATCGACGAAGAATACAATGTCGCCGGTGGCCGCTTGCGCTCCGATGTTCCGAGCCCGCGCCGGACCGGACCGGCCGCCGGTCGACAAAACCTTCGCGCCGTGCCGCGCCGCGATTCCCGCCGAATCGTCCGTCGACCCATCGTCGACCACAATGCACTCCAGCGGCAGCACTTGCGAGCGGCCTAAGCTTGCCAGGCATTGCTCAAAGTCGCCCCCACCGTTATACACCGGGATCACGACGGAGATACAGGGAATCATGCTCGGCTTTAGTCTACGTTGTATAACCTCTTGGGTCAAGACAATGGACCGGCGGCAAGGCCCAGTCGTCGCGCACATAATACTAGTACTTCCAGTACAAACGACCGAAAAGATAGAGCCTCACATTACCAGCAGGGCAATGTCCACCCGGAAAGGTGGTACGTCCAACGTAGGCTCCCCTTGGCGCACTGGGGCGCGGGAGACGACCGCCCCGGTCGCGGGGTCGATCCACTCCGCCACGAGCCGGCGGCTCTCCGGACTGGCCAGCGTAACCTTCACCGCTCGTAGAACCGTCGAATGATCGCCATAGTGGTGCAGGTAGGCGGCTGTCAGCCGGGGCGATTTCAGCGCATAGCCACGGACATCTTCGCCGGCAACCGAAATTTCACCGATCCGCACGTCCGGATCGAGCCTGGCCGCAAAATCGCCCAGCGTCCGGATGTAACTCCGTTCTTCCGGGCCAAGGTATATGTTGGAGTCTCCGGGCACGTACCGGCCGTAGTTCATGCCTGCCTTCGACCAACTCGTATTCCAGAAGACCAGACTAATCTCTTGAAACAGCGCCGTCCACGCGCGGATGCGCATGCGTAACGCCGAACCCGGATCCCAATTCATCCCACTGTTACCCTGCTCGCCGACGACGACCGGCTTTCCGAACCGCTTCCACTCTGCCGCCACCTGCCGCACCCGCAGATCGGAATCGAGTGCTCTTTCCGATTCGTACCAGTGAGGCGCATTGATATCGATCTCGCGCAACGCGGGTTTCTCCCAACTCGTACTCACCGGTTTATGGTCCGGATCGACGGCATGGACGTATGCGGCCATCCTGCTCGTCCATTGGTCGGCTGCCAGACGCTCGTTCAGCAGCTCCCAGAAATCGGCGTAGGCGCCCCAGCGCGCGATGCAATACCGCACGAAGCGCTCTTCCTTTTCGATGGTGGCCGAATCCTCAGGCCGGTTAATCGCTTCTCTGGGGCGCCTCAGGCCCAGGGTTAGCATTCGCCGAATCCATCTCTCGTACCGGGTCGGCGCCCACAAGTCATAGGTCCCGAAAAACCCGAAGAAAACCCGCATTCCATAGCGCCGGGCCGTATCCAGCAAGTGGTCCGTAAAAATGCTCTCGCGCTCGCGGTAATGGTCCAAATCGTCGAAGAGCGGGTCCCCGCTGTTCCTTTGCGAAAAGCGGAAAAGGTTAAACCCGGCATCGCCGTAAATCTTGAAGTAATCCTCAACGGACACGTCGCGCCGAGGGCCGTTGCGCCCCTCCCCGTCGATGCCGAGCCACGGCGATTGAAGCGTGATTCCTTCCTGAAGGCCAATGGGGAAATAGGGGTCTCCGTTATCGAAAACCCAGCGCATGGAGTTGGCGGGATTCGGTCTGACTCGGCCCTTGCCGTCGTCGCGGCTGGTACAGTCGAGCTGGCCCCTCCCCTGCGTCCGGACGCCGTCCGCCTGCAATTCCCACGAGTATTCCCATCGCCCGGCTGCGTACGGCCGGAAGCGGATCATCCAGCGGCCGGAGCCGTAGTAGAAGCCCGGCACGGCGATTCTGGCGCCGTCGGGAGCGGTGAATTCCGCGTCCACGACTACGTCGATAAACGGGTTTGGAAACGGATGCTCCGCCCGCCAAGCCATTTCGAAAAAACCGAATCTCGGAACAGACTCGGGGGTGGACGCCAGGGCGAAGGAATTGGTCCGGGAAACGGGATGGCCGCTTCGGCAGGAAGGCGCCGTCAGCAGGATCGCCAGCACGATGGAAGCTGTCACGCCATTAGGGCGCGCCGAGGACATAATAAGGGGTCCGTCCGAATCTATTGGTCCCTGCACTCCGAATCCTAACCAAACATATTTGAAATTTTGATTCCACCGGTCGTCTGGCCGAAGATCAAGTTGTCAAGACAAGATCGGAGGACCGACGACCGATGGAACTTTTCGCCAAGCTGTTTTCCAGCCTGCTGGTTTTTGTATACCACTGCTTCGACCGCATCGTCATCCACGGATATCTGAGCGGGCTGTCGCGTCCCGAACAAGTGGTCTACTTTTTCCGCAACGTGGCCGGGGTTCCCGTGGTGGACAAGGCGGCGTTGAGCAAGCGGACCGGCGAGTATCGGGGATGGGTTGAGGCGTTCGCCCGCAACCACAAGATCCCCATGGAGTGGGCGCAAAAAGGTGTCCGTAAAGAAGATTACGTCCGGCCCGGGTTGCGCCGCATGGAGCGGGCCGGCCAGTACGGGGTGTATTTCATCTTTCAAAGCATGGAACAGGGGCCGACCTTCCGCTGTGCTCACCCCTATGGAAACTTCGCATGACCGCTGCATCGACTACATCGAGTTCCCCTGCACGGACACAAGCCGCGTGAAGGCGTTTTACGGCGAGGTGCTCGGCTGGAAGTTCAAAGACTGGGGCCCGGGCTATACCAGCTTTCATGACGGGCGGATCGCCGGCGGTTTCACCACCGATGCGCAGGTCTCCGCGGCTGGTCCGCTCGTGGTGCTCTACGCCGCGGACCTGGATGGCATCCAGTCCAAAGTGCTCGCCGCCGGCGGTAAAGTCGTACGCGAAACCTTCGATTTCCCTGGCGGGCGCCGTTTTCATTTCGCCGATCCGGAGGGGAACATCCTGGCGGTTTGGTCCGATCCACTCTGATATCCTGATTCCTTATGGCAGACGCTAACGCTCCCGCCCGTCAAATGGGCTTTTCCACCCGATCGCTGCATGCCGGGCAGACTCCCGATAAGGCCAGCATGGCACGCGCCGTTCCGATTTACCAGACCACCTCGTTCGTGTTCGAGGATTCCACCCACGCGGCCGAGCTGTTTGCGCTCCAGAAGTTCGGCAATATTTACACGCGCATCATGAACCCGACCACCGGCGTCTTCGAGGAGCGCGTCGCGGCGCTCGAAGGCGGAATCGGCGCGCTGGCCACCTCCAGCGGGCAGGCGGCCCAGTTTCTCGCCATCGCCAGCCTCATGGGCGCGGGCGACGAACTGGTGGCATCCAGCACACTATACGGCGGAACGTACACGCAGTTCGACGTAAGCTTCCGCCGCATCGGAATCGACGTGAAGTTCGTCGAGCCGGACGACCCCGAGAACTTCCGCAAGGCTATTACCCCGAAGACGCGCGCCGTCTACGGCGAAACCATCGCCAACCCGCGCATGAACGTGCTCGATATCGAGGGCGTGGCGGCCGTCGCGCACGAAGCCGGCCTGCCGCTGGTCGTCGATAACACCATGGCCTCGCCCTATCTCTGCCGGCCCATGGAGCACGGCGCCGATATCGTGGTCCACTCCGCGACCAAGTTCCTGGGCGGCCACGGCACGTCGATCGGCGGCATCATCGTCGATAGCGGAAAATTTCCGTGGAGCGCGAAGTTCCCGGCGCTCACCGAACCGAGTCCGGGCTACCACGGCATGAAGTTCACCGAGGTCTTCGGCGGACTCGCTTTCATCATCAAGGCGCGGGTCGAGGGCCTGCGCGATTTTGGCCCGTGCATCAGCCCGTTCAACTCGTTCCTGTTCCTGCAAGGGATCGAGACCCTGAAGTTCCGCATGGAGCAGCACAGCCGCAACGCGCAGCAGGTTGCCGAATGGCTGGAAAAGCATCCGACCGTGTCCTGGGTGAAGTACCCCGGTCTGGAATCCAGCCCGTATCGCGCTGTGGCGCGGAAGTACCTGCCACAAGGCTGCGGCTCGATCGTGACCTTTGGCATCAAAGGCGGGCTCGAAGCCGGCCGCAAGCTGATCGACTCCGTGCAGCTCTTTTCGCACCTCGCCAACCTCGGCGACGCCAAGAGTCTCATCATCCATCCGTCCTCGACCACGCACCAACAGTTGAACGACGAACAGCAGATCGAAGCCGGCGTGACGAAGGACCTGGTTCGGATTTCGGTGGGTATCGAAGACGTGGAAGACATTATCTGGGACCTGGAGCAGGCCATCGCGGCGTCACAGGCGTAGCAGGCGTTGTTTCAGTGCGCTCATGCGATCGCGGGCAACCGCCAGTTGCGTGCGCTTTGCGTCCTTCAGCGCGACGGTTATCTGTCCGCCCAATCGCGAATGCACTTCCTCCACCCAATCGGAGGTTCAGCAGAATCGCCCGATGGATGCGGATGAAGCGCTTCGGGTCCAGCCTCCGCTCGAGCTCCGCAATGCTCTGGTCCACACAGGGGTTGCGCCGGCCGCCACCGCGTACGTCAGCTTGTCCCGAGCGAAAAAGTGAGTGACCGCGGACAACTCGACCAGGTGCGTCCGCCCTCCCACGCGCGAGGCGATCCGTTCGGGATAATCCTGCGGCGAGGGGCGCAGGGAAGCGGCCAACTCGTGCAGTAACGCCTGCATCTCGGGCTGGCGCATCCACTTGGGCTTGCCGGCCGAGCGAAGCCGCTCCAATTTCCGCAGCGCCCGCGCCAACTGCTCCTGGTCGACCGGCTTGAGCAGGAAATCGATGGAATTCACCTCGAACGCCTTCAGCGCGTGCGTTTCATCCCGCCGGAAGGTGTTCGCGTTATTGATCTGCAAATGTCCCAGACCGTTCCGAATGGTCTGTTCACGCAGACCCCGGAACATAAACGCGAAAAAACCGCCCGTGAGCAGCAGTCCCGCCACCCCGCCCGAGACTACCAGGAGGGTCATCAGCGTCCGCCGTTTGTTGCGGAACACGTTTCTAATTGCCAGCGACAGAAACTTCTGCATAGTTCACTCCTCGAATACCGGCGTCTTCGACCACCCTGCCGTCGCACATCCGCACAATGCGGTCCGCGCGGCCAAGCAAGCGCTGGTCGTGCGTGGCGAACACGAAGGTCAGGCCCAGGCTGCGGTTTAGGTCGCGCATCAAGTCGATCAACTGGACGGCCGTGTGCGTGTCCAGGTTAGCGGTGGGCTCGTCGGCCAATACCAGCGCGGGCCGATGCACGATCGCCCGCGCGACCGCGATGCGCCGCCGTTCGCCCCCCGAGAGAAGATCCGGGCGGTGGCGCGCGCGGTCCGCCAGTCCGACGCTCTCCAGCGCGTTCTCGACCCGCCGCTTGCGATCGCGATCCGCTACCCGCCCGAGCAGCAGCGGAAACTCCACGTTTTCCCAAGCCGTAAAGACCGGAATGAGGTTGAAGGTCTGAAAAACAAAACCGATCCTCTTCCGCCGCAACGCGGCCAGTTGCGCCGGCTTCAATGCCGAGGTATCGATTCCCTCGATCCGGATGCGCCCGCTGGACGGGCTATCGATGCAGCCGATCAGATTCAGTAGCGTGGATTTACCTGTCCCGCTCGGCCCCGCGATCGCCAGGAACTCGCCGCGCTCCAAACGCAAAGTCACGTCATCGAGGGCCATCACGAAGTTATGGTCCAGCGGATAACGCCGGCTGACATGCTCGGCTTCGATTATGTGCTCCACTTGTTCTCCTTCCATCAGCAGAATAAGCGGGAAGGGCAGGAATCCGTGCGGGTCTCCCGACCAAAGGCGGGAATGGCGGACGAAGGGCGGATATCTGGCGACGCACGGCGCGGAGAATGCAGGTTCTTCTCCGTGAGGCGGACGATCGTTTTCTGTCGTCTGCCCGCGCCGCGAAGCGGCGGCAGACCACAAACAACGATGGTCTGCCCCACCGATCTATCTCGCGGTCTTGAGCTCGGCCAGGATGGGAGCCGAATCGCCCGGAGAGAGCTGGCTGACTTGCGGCGTCACAGGTTTTTCCAACTGAAATGCGATGGTCACCACGGCGTGCGACGGCAATTTGAAATACAGAGCGAGATCCTGCCCCACGCCTGTCAGGGATTGTCCATAAACTGTTCCGAACGCGGCGGCCGAGTCCTGGCCCTGCGAAAGAGCGCTCACGAAGGCGCCGAACTTCGCAGCGTACTCTTTCTTGAACATCAGCATGTGGGTCACCCGGAAGGTTATGAGAGGGAAGTCCTGGGTAAGCGCATTGGAGATCGTGTCCATACCCTTCGTAGCAGCCAAGCTAGCCGACGTACTGTTGTTCGTAGCGTAAAAACTGTCCGCCTGCTTATCGCCTGCCACGTCGCGGGAGCGGAGCCCCATCAACACGGACATGTTGAGGTCCGGCATACTCCCGGCGCGGTAGGAACGGTAGGGAGCGGAGCCGATCGAGATCTGCCCGTTCTCCGGGCTCAGGGTGGAGTAGAGTTGGGAAAGGCCCAGCCTGAGCCAAAACGGCAGGTTGGAAGCGGTGCGGTCCAAGAACAGCGTGGCATACTGGAGCACGCCATATTCGTAGAATTCCTTCTTGAGTCCCGCCATGACGATGGTTGTACGATCGGCGTTGGTTACGGCGAAGGCTTTGTCGCTTTCGACATTTCTCGGGCGATAGGAACTGAACTCCCCCAAAGACTTGAAACCGACGATTCTCACCGGGTTCTGGAATGGATCTTGGGAGTTGGTCGTCTTCAGCAGATACCCGCGCACCGTCTCGAAGTGCGTGAGAGCCGCCTTGGCCGCGGCTTCGTTGTCGGTGGTATAAAGCTCGAAATGGCCGGACACGGCTTTCACCAACTTGATGTCGGCCGCAAAGGAACTGGCAAGGGGTAACAGGCTCGCCAGCGCCAGGGTGATCGTGCGGTAGCGCTTACGCATTTGTTCACCTCCGGTTCTCGATTGCGATATTAGTAGTAAGCAGGTCTTATTATCTTGGAATGCGCGCCCAAGCGCAAGGGGGAAGGGTTACTTCATCTCCGGCATCGGCACGCTGAAGTTGCCTTGGAAGATCTCCGACAGGAACGCCAGCGCCGGCTCGTGCAGCGCGCCGTTATCGGCCAGCAGATGCGGCGACGCATTGATGCTGTGCGGCGCGCCGTGCATGTCGGAGACGCGCCCGCCCGCTTCCTGTACCAGGAGCACGCCCGCGGCCATGTCCCAGGGCTTCAGGCCGAATTCCCAGAAAAAATCCAGCCGCCCAGACGCCACATACGCCAGGTCGATGGCCGCCGAACCCGTTCGCCGCACCCCGTGCGAGGCCATCGCCACCTGGTAATAGAAGTGAATATTTACGTCGTGGCTGCGCTTACGGCTCGGAAAGCCCGTGGACGCCAGGCTCTCGCCCAGGTTCCGGGTGGTGGAAACGCGAATGCGCTTGCCATTCAGGTACGCGCCGGACCCTCGTTCGGCTGAAAACACTTCTTGCCGGATCGGGTCGTACACCACGCCGGCTACCGCCTCGCCGGCGCGCTGCAGCCCCAACGTGACGTTGAACACCGGGAACCCGTGCGCGAAATTGGTGGTGCCGTCGAGCGGGTCCACGTACCAGCGATATTCGGAGGAGCTTTCGTGGCCGCCGCCTTCCTCCGCCACGATGGCGTGCGAGGGGAAATGTGTCCGCAGCCGCTCCACCACCAGCTTCTCGGAGGCGCGGTCGGCTTCGGTCACCAGATCGAATTCGCCCTTGAGCTCGAACCGGACGCGGCGCTCGAAGTAGTTCGCCAGCAGCGCGCCGGCCTCGCGGGCGATTTCAACGGCGGTTTCCAGATAACCGTCCACCGCTAGCTTTCTTCCTGGAGGTACTGGATATCGTGCTTGAATACGAACAGATTCGGCTCGCCCTTGCGCGTCAGGCGAATGAAAGACTGGTCGTAGTACTCGATGGTCCCGGTGACTTCTTCTCCGCCCGCCAGTTTCACGCGCACGGGCGTGGCGCTCTCGATGAGGCGCTTCAGGTACTTGGCCTCTTCGAACGTTTGTTCCGGTGCGCGCCCGGACTTTCCAGCCTGTTGTAACGTAATCGCCTCTCCTACTGCTTCTTGGTCTTGTCGGGAACCTTCCTGGTTGTTTCGGAGGTCACCGACACGCGGGCATCCGACGGGCCGGTTGCAGCCTCGACTTCACCATAATAGCCGTTGCGCGCCGATACCCGCAATTCCGGCCGCTTCACCCGCACTTCCAGCTTGTGGAAACGATCCCTGGTGGGCGGCACGCCGTGGGGGTAAAAGCCCAACATATACTGCGTCCGCAGCTCCGTGACGATCTCGGAGAACGCTTTGTCGAGTTGCGGCCCCAGCGTCGGCATGAACGTGCGGCCGCCCGTCCCTTCCGCCATGAAGATCAGGACGTGCTCGCCGCCGATGTTGCGGCCGGCGTCGTTGGTGATGGGCACCACCACCACCGGATAGATAGCGGCATCGGCCAGTTGGGCCGCTTCGAGCGCCTGATGGGAAGTCGTCTTGGAGTAAGTGTCGTCGCCGTCGGTGACGATGATGATGACTTTGCGGCCTTCGCGCTTTTCGAGGGACCGCGAACCCAAGAGGACCGCGTCGAAGAGCGCCGTCGCGCCTTCCGGATACAAGTACCGGAAGCGCTGCTCCAGCGACGCGTAGTCGTGGGTGAAGTCGCGGAGCTGCGTCACGTCCGCATTGACGCCGTAGAGCGCGACGGCGTCCCGGTCGCTGCCTTCCGAAAGCAGCGCGCGCAGAAACCGGCTGGCCGAATCGGTTTCGTACTTCAGGTCCTTGCCGGTGGACCCGCTGGTATCGATCATCAGGACGATCGAAATCGGCTGTTCCGTCTGGCGCTCGAACACCGCGAGATCCTGCCGCACGCCGTTATCGTAGATTTCGAAATCCTCTTTCTGGAGCGCCCCCACCAGATTGCCCGCCTGGTTTCTCACGGTCGCCACGGCATGCACCAGATTGACGTTGTCGCGGAACACGGAGGACTGCTGCGCCACGGCCGAGCCTGCCGCCAGGCAAAGAATAGCGAGCCCCAGCCAGCGATTCGCTTCGCGGCCGCCCAGCGGGCGAGGCGCCCCGTTGTAGGGGTCGGGCATGCCCGGCCCGCGGCGGACCCGGCAAGTCAACACGATCGGAGAACTAGGTCTCCGACCGTGTGATGCTGTGCTTTTGCAGGCAACCACTCCCTGACGGTCGTGGCTCCGCGCGGAGCCGTGAGCGTCAGCGAGCGGTTTCCCGGTAGCATCGAATCCCGCGGTCAGATAGCTAGCGCGCTGGCGCATCGCGGTCTCCCTCCCCTTCCACCCACACCTCTCCATCCGCGAAGTACTCCTTCTTCCAGATGGGAACGACTTTTTTGAGCCGGTCGATGGCTTCGAGCGCGGCCTCGAAAGCAGGCCGCCGGTGCGGCGCCGTGACCACCACCGCCACGCTGGTTTCGCCCACCAGCAGGCGGCCCAGGCGATGCACCATCGCGATACGGCAGATCCCGCGCGCGGCGGCGATTTCGCGCCCAATCCGCGCCATCGTCCGGAGCGCCATAGGCTCGTAGCCCTCGTACTCCAGAAAGCGCGTGGGGCGGCCCTTGGTATTGTTCCGGACCGTACCTTCGAAAGTCACTACCGCGCCCTCCGGGCCTGCGATCAGGCGCGCCGCAACAGCGCGGGGATTGATCTCCCGCCGGGTGAGCGCGAAGTAGTGCCCCCCGTCGCAAATCTCCGGCTGCGCGGCGTCCGTTCCCCCGCTCACCGGAGGCAAAAAGGCCACTTCGTCGCCCTCCTCCACCTTCGCCGAGAGGTCCGCAAACTGCTGATTGCGCGCGGCGGCGATGCTCCCAGTCATCTCCCGCAAGCGCGGAAACCGCACCGCGTAGCCTTCCAGCACGGCGCCCAGGGTAGTCCCGGCGGGGACTTCGGCCTCTTCCGAGGGCCGCCCCACCAGGTCCTTCAAGACGCCGAAAAACAACACTCGCGCATGCATGTTGGGCAGTAACACTCAGTCTAACAGACGGTATCGGCCGCCCCCCCGTTGCGCCGGGCTACAATACTTCTACCCATGAAACCCACCGCCGAAACCCGTTTGCGCGTGCGCTACGCCGAAACCGACTGCATGGGCGTGGTCTATTACGCCAATTACCTGGTCTGGATGGAAGTGGGCCGCGTGGAGCTTTGCAAGTCCTTGGGCTTCAACTACCGCGACATGGAAAACGAAGACGGCGTTCTCCTGGCGGTGGCCGAATCCTATTGCCGCTACCGCGCGCCAGCCCGCTTCGACGACGAGGTGATCGTCAAGACCTGGGTGGACGAGGCCAACGCCCGCATCGCAGTCTTCGCATATGAAATGCGCCTGGTGGAATCCGGCCAAGTCCTAGCCACCGGACACACCCGCCACGTTTTCGTCAACCACCAGATGCAGCGTGCGCGGCTGCCGCAAAAATACCACGCCATGTTCGGCCTGTGATGCTTCCCGCATCGGGCCGGAAAACCACAACTGGGTGCTTCGAGCAACAGTTGCCGGAGGAACTGGCGCGGCTTTCTTCCGCTAACACGCTGCCCGAAACAGCACGGGCCGCCGCCCGGCGCTCATTCACGCCCATTGAAAACAAGTGTGTTATTCGCGCCCGTACCGGCCGGGCGCCGCTGACGAAGGCGCTGGCCGTTGGAGTGGTATCATAGCTGCTTAAACCCTGTATTTTTGCGCTATTACGAAAGCACCGGACTGGAATTATACATGTTGCAAGCGGTTGGAAGGCTCTACCGAAGCGGATTGGTCCTGCTGGCGTCTTGTACGGCGGGAATGGCGCAGCAGTATTCGATTTCTACCGTCGCGGGCGCCGCGCCGCCGGCCACACCGGTATCGGCCGTGAGCCTCTCCATCGGGCAACCGGCGCGCGTGCTCGCGGGCAGCGCCGGCAATTTCTATTTCAGCAGTCTGAATTCCGTGTTCAAGGTGAGCGGCGGCGGCACGCTCACGCTGGTGGCGGGGACCTCGCACGCAGGCTTTTCCGGCGACGGCGGACCGGCCGTAAACGCCCAATTGAACTCACCCCAGGGCATGGCCCTGGATTCCAAGGGCAATCTCTACATTGCGGACGCGGGGAACAATCGCGTGCGGGTGGTCTCGGCCGCCGGCATCATCAGCACCTTCGCCGGGAATGGCCAGACCGGAGCCTCTCTCCCAGGCCAGCCGACCGGCCCTCCAACGCCTTCCCTGGGTAACGGCGGCCCGGCCACTCAGGCCAACCTGCACTTGCCCTCGGGCGTCGCAGTCGATGCAGCCGGAAACGTCTACATCGCGGACACGAGCAACAACAGCATCCGGAAGGTGTACACGGACGGAACCATCACCACCATCGCCGGCGACACCTTTGCGGGTTACCAGGGCGATGCGGGGTATCCCGACCCGGTACCAACCACCCCCGTCAGCTCCCAGGCTAATCTCGCGGAATTCCGCACTCCCGAGGACGTGGCGGTGGATTCGTCGGGCAATATCTATATCGCCGATACGGGCAACGGATTGATCCGCAAGATCACCACCGACGGGAACATCAATTTCATCGCGGGCAATAGCAAAGCCGTCGTCGGCTATTTCGGCGACGGCGGGCTGGCGAACGTGGCGGGACTGGCCTCGCCGTTCGCCGTGACGGTGGATTCCAACGGCAATGTGTTTGAGGTGGAACCCGATGTATTGGGCGCCCGCATCCGGGAGATCACCGTCTCCGCGGCCGGTACCACGCTGTGTCCCGCAACAGGTTTGTGTATCAACTCCATTGCCGGCAACCGGCCGAACGGCTTCGCCGGGGATGGCGGTCCAGCCGCGAACTCGGTGTTGAACATGTCCACCGGCGTCGCTGTGGATTCCTCCGGCAACCTGTACATCGCGGATTCCGGTAACATGAGAGTCCGAAAGATCCCCTCCGTAGCCAGCGTCGGTCCGTCCATTACGACGGTTGCGGGCAGCGGCGTTTACAGTTATTCGGGCGACGGCGGGCAGGCGAATAAAGCGCAGATGAACCTTCCGCACGGCGTCGCGGTGGCCGTGGACGGGAGCGTGTACGTTTCGGATTCGGCCAACAACGTGGTGCGAAAGGCCGCCGTGAACGGCACGATCTTGACCATCGCCGGCAATGGTTCGGCGGGATTTGGCGGCGATGCCGGCAACGGCCCCGTAGCGCAACTGAACGCGCCCGAGGGCGTGGCGGTGGATAAGCTCGGGAACGTGTATATCGCCGATAGCGCCAACAACCGCGTGCGCAAGGTGGCATCCACCGGCACGATTACTACCTTCGCCGGAACCGGTACGGCCGGGTCCACGGGAGATGGCGGAGCAGCCGCCAGCGCGCAATTGAATGCGCCGTTCGGCTTGGCTTTGGATGCGGCCGGCAATCTGTATGTCACGGAGTTCGGCGGCAACCGCGTGCGGAAGGTTTCCGTGAGCGGCACGATCTCGACGGTGGCAGGCAACGGCGTCGCGGGGTACGCCGGTGACGGCTCGCAGGCCGCGAACGCGGAATTGAGCGGCCCGAAGGCGGTGGCGGCCGATGCGGCGGGCAACATCTACATCGCCGACACGAACAACAACGCCGTCCGGCTGGTTACCGCCGCCGGTGCGATCTCCACGGCCGCTGGCAACGGCGCCGGAGGATACGCGGGCGACCTCGGGCTGGCTACCGCCGCGCAATTGGCCAACCCCACGGGCGTCGCGGTGGATGCGGCGGGCAATCTCTACATCGCCGATGGCAGCACACGCGTCCGGAAAGTATACGCCGGCGGAACCATCATCACCATCGCCGGCAACGGTAACCGGGGCTTTTCGGGCGATGGCGGCGTGGCTACCGGCGCTCAGCTTAATGGACCCTCGGGAGTCGCGGTGAGCGCGTCCGGCAACATCTACGTGGCGGATGCCGGGAACAACGCCGTCCGGATGCTGGCGCCTCTCAGCGCCACTCTGTCCATTGGAGCCGTAACGAATGGCGCCAGCAATCTTCCCGGGTCACTCTCTCCGGGCGAGGTGGTGGTGATCTACGGCTCCGGCCTGGGGCCCGCCCAACTGGCGCAGATGCAGCTCGATATGTTCGGCCGGGTGAGCAAGAGCCTGGCGGGGACCACCGTCCTGTTCAATGGAACGCCGGGGCCGATGATCTATGCGTGGAACACCCAGGTGGCGGCGGTGGTTCCCTATGCGGTAACCGGGCAGGCCGTGCAAGTGCTGGTCCAATACCAGGGCCAGACCACGGCGCCGGGATCGGTACAAGTGGTTCCGGCCGCGCCGGCGCTCTTCACGCTGGATAGCTCCGGCCAGGGACCGGCGGTCGCGCTGAACCAGGACGGCACGCTGAATGGAGCGGGGAATGCGGTCAAAATCGGGAACACCATCACGCTGTACGAGACCGGCGAGGGCCAGACGAGTCCCTCGGGGACCGACGGCCTACTGGGTTCGGCCACGCCGCCGGCGCCGGTGCTGCTGGTAACGGTGACCATCGGCGGGCAGCCGGCTACGGTAGTATCCTACGGCGGAATAACGGGCGTGGTGGCGGGAGTCATGCAGGTCACCGCGCAGATTCCCAGCGGGGTCGTGCCGGGGAATGCGGCGGTGGTAGTCAAGGTGGGCAGCGCCTCCACGCAGTCGGGCGTGACCATCGCAGTGACGCAGTAACGAGACCGGCAGACAATGAACTATCGCAAACTAGGCAGAACGAACTTCCGGGTTTCCGAAATCGGCTATGGCGCCTGGGGCATCGGCGGCATACAGTGGCTCGGCGGGACCGACGACGAATCGCTCACGGCGCTGCGGCGCGCCATCGATCTGGGCGTGAATTTCATCGACACAGCCCTGGCTTACGGCGAAGGCCATAGCGAGCAACTGGTGGGGCAGGTGGTCCGGGCTGCGGGCCGCAATATCTACGTCGCTACCAAAGTGCCGCCCAAGAACCTGTTATGGCCCGCCCGCGCGGGCATAGGCATCGAATCCGTGTTTCCGTACGACTACATCATCCAGTCCGCGGAGGAGAGCCTGCGAAACCTCAAGCTGGATGCCATCGACCTGCTGCAACTTCACGTCTGGAACCCCGAGTGGATCGACCGCGACGAGTGGCGCCGCGCGTTCGAAGACCTGAAGCGCGACGGCAAGATACGCGCCGCCGGCCTTTCGCTCTCCGACCACGACCCGGACTCGGGCCTGAGCGCCATCCGGACCGGCCTCATCGACACCGTCCAGGTGATCTACAACGTTTTCGACCAAGGGGCGGCGAGGACTCTCTTTCCCCTGTGCATCAAGGAGAACATCGGCGTGCTGGCTCGCGTGCCGTTGGACGAAGGCGGGCTCACGGGGAAAATCGACGCGAACACGAAGTTTCCGCCGGGAGATTTTCGCGAATCCTATTTCAGCGGCGACCGCAAGCAGCAGGTGGCGGAGCATGTCGCGGCGCTGCGCCGGGACCTGGGCGATGGCGTGGACCTGCCGGAAACCGCGCTGCGATTCTGCCTTTCGCACCCCGCGATCTCGTCGGTGATTCCCGGCATGCGGACGGTGCGCCACGTGGAAGCCAATGCCGCGCTATCCGCCCAAGGTCCGCTGCCTAAGGAAACCCTGGCGGTTCTCAAGCGCCACGCCTGGGACAGAAATTTCTACGACTAACTGCGTGCGCCGTTCCGCGGCCCGCGGCATCAAATCCTCGAATGGACAACGGCACTCGAACTGTTCTGATTGTCGATGACGATCCGCAGATCCTGCGGCTGCTGGAGACCATGCTCAAGCCGCGGCGCGTCAACGTGCTGGTGACGCCGCGGGTGGCGAAGGCGCTCGAGATCTGCGAGCGCGAGACCATACACCTGCTGATCTCCGACGTGAAGATGCCCGAAATGGACGGCAACAAGCTGGCGGAGCGCGTGCTCAAGCTGCACCCCCAGGCATCCGTGCTGATGATTTCAGGCTACTCGAAAGAGGCGTCGGCGTTGGGCAAGGCGGGCCAGGTGCGCTTCTTGCGCAAACCGTTTTTTCCTTCGGAGCTGATGGGACAACTGCGGGAATTGCTGCCGGAGGCGTGAGGGGGGCATCCAATAGGCGCTAACTTAACCAGCCAGCGGAGGGCCTCCCAGTTCTGTCGTCCCGACGCTTGCCCGGATCGCCGATACGTCCAAGTGGAACGGCATCGCGGTCGCAAGGGCGTTGGTAGTGCCCACTCGTTGCCGCCGGTCGGACCCAAGAATTTCCCACATTGCGGGTCAAGGCGCTGAGTGGGGCGAACTTTCCCAGCACGCAGTAGGTATAATTGGTGTCTAAACAACCGGCATGCGGGTGAAAGGCCGAATTCATGAGCAAGCCAATGATGGAGTTCAGGATTGTAGCGTTGTTGTTCGCGGGGCTCGCCGGGAACGCCCCAGCCCAACAACAAGCGTCCACTGAAAGGTGGGTCAACCTCATTCAACTCGCGCCCGGAACGGAGATCCGTGTCGCTCTCTCCGGCGGCAGGACCGTCCGCGGATACCTGCAAAACGTGACGTCCGATTCGCTCGCAATCAACGCGACCACAAGCCAGGAGACGCTGTTGCGCACGGAAATCAAAGGGGTCCAGTTGAAGGGCAAAGGGCGCCGCGGGCGAAATACGCTGATCGGGCTTTTGATCGGCACTGGCGGCGGTCTGGCCGTTGGCGCCGCTGTCGATCACAGCGATCGAGGCTCTTTCGATTTCTTCCCCAACTTCGGTAAAGCCGTTATTACTCCTCTGGGGGCGATCATTGGAACGGTCGTGGGAGTGGCGATCCCGACGGGTGGATGGCGCGAAATCTATCGTGCGCCCTGACGAGAATTGGTTGGCGAGGTCGCTGCGCGACAGGCTTCCGTACAATTGCCGCAGTTGACAGGATGTAATTCTTCAGATCGCGGCATCTCGCTCGGAACATGTTCTTGCTGCTTTCCTGCCATCCACCCGAGCGGCCGGTCCGAAGGCCGAAAAAAAGAATGCCCATACGCCGCATACTATTTGCCGCCAAAGAAGACGTCCGCCACTTGCAGCGCGAGCTTGCCCGGGTCAAGATCTGTCCGATTGCAGAGAACTACGATGGTTAGCTGGTTCGCCGTGAAACGGTCAATGACCGTGCGAAACCCCATCGTGCTGCCAGAGTGCCACATGCGCACGTGGCCTTCGTAGGGATCGAGAAACCATCCGAATCCGTAGGAGACCGGCTTGCCGGGGGCCAGATTGTCCTCGCCCGGCGCGAGGGGCCATTTCGGCCGATTTCCATTGGCAAGCTTGACGGGCGTCAGGGCCGCGCTCATCTCTTTCCGGCTCAGCAGTACGTGTTTCTCCAGCGACTCATCCCATTTCGCCAGGTCCGCCAGATTGGAATATACGGCGCCATCGCCCAGAGTCGCGGAAGTCGGACTCTGGTCGGTCTCCATAAAACCGTCGGGGCCCTTCATGTGTCCGTACGCCCGGTTTGGCACGTCGCTCTCGCCGTTCGCGTAGACCAGCGTATCGCTCATGTGAAGCGGTTCGAAGATCCGGTCGTGCAGGAATCGCCCGAACGGCTGGCCGGATACCTTCTCCACAATCAGCCCGAGCACCACGTATCCGGAATTGCTGTAGGACCAGCTCGTTCCCGGCGCGAATTTGCCGGCGGTCTGTCGCTCGAGCAGGTCCAGCACTTCCCAATCCCGAATCTGATGGGTTGCGCTCCAGGTTGGCCCCTTGGCTTTCTCAGCCGCCTCCATCAGATCTTCGTAGTCCGGCAGTCCGGAGGTGTGGGTCAGCAAATGACGAACGGTGATCGCCTGCCCGTATGCCGGGAAGTCCGGGAAGATGTCGGTGAGTTTCCGGTCGTATTGCAGCTTTCCGTCATGTATCAACAGCATCGTGGCCATCGCCGTGAACTGCTTGGTGAACGACGCCAGTCGGAAATCCGTTTGCGCATCGATTCCGGCAGACGTCCGGAGGTCGCGAATTCCATAGCCGCGATGGAAGAGCGTGCGCCCATGGCCCCGGACAAGGACTGCCATTCCCGGCGACTTTCCATCGGCGAAGGACGAGAAAATCGAATCGACTTTGGAGGAAAGCGCCTGATCACCGGCCGCCGGCTCCACGGGCAGTTCGGAGCGGCTGCTCCAATCCTGAAACGAGCCATCATAGAGCCGCGCATCAAGTCCCACGTATCGCGCCACAAAGTACAGTACGGTGGCCTGCTGGCCGATGTGGCAGTAGGAAACGGTCAGGGCGGGCTCCCGGCCGCCGCCCGGATTCAAAATCGCTCGCAGGGACTGCAGCGGCTTCAGCTTGCCGTCCTCCGCGAGGACGCTTGTAAATGGCACGTTGCGCGCGCCCGGAATGTGGCCGGCCCGCGGCATGCCGCCGGCGTTCGCTCCGCTGTAGAACTCCGGCAGCCGCGCATCGAGCAGTTGCACGTTGCGGTCGTGGAGATGCGTGCGGACCCATTCGGCGCTGACAATGAGCTTCGCCGCGGGATGCGCCGTAATCTTGCGGGGCTCGACGCTCGCAGCCACGGTGCTCAGCGGCCGGCCTTCCGCCCGCCACAAGGCGAGCCCGCCATCGAGTAGCGCCGCCCGATCGCCCAGCCCGAGATAGTCAAGCGTGAACCAAACGCGCGTCGCCGACTGCAACGACTCCGTACCCGCATACACGACGATTCGCCCGCCGTCCGACACGCCGATACGTCCGAAAGCCTCCTCGAGATCCCTCACGGGCGGCAGCTCCAACCGGAGGCCACGCTGGTCCGTGGTCGAGATGTCGCTGAGCGTCACGAGTCGCGCTCCGGGGACGTGGCCTGCGTCGTAATCCTTCTGCGAGCCGACGTGCAGGACCACGAGCGACTGGTCTTTCAAGTGGTTCGCGACCCAATCGCCAGAGACCAGGATGGATGGATTGGGCGCGGCGCTCAGGGCCAGCGAGGCCACGACCATCAACCCCAGGAAGCCGAAACGGATTGTCATGGGGGTACCCTCTTTTCCGATTATGAGGCCTTTGCGGGGTTGGGATCGCGACAGATGATACTCGCGCTGCAAATCGGGCTGCGTGATTTCCAGGTAGAGCAGAGTCATGTCGGGGCTGGCGTGTCCGAGTAATTCCATGATTCCGGGGAAGGTGACGCCGGCGCGCAACATTTCCGTCGCATACGTATGACGATTCTGGTGAGGAACGAGGCGGGCCGTAATTCCCGCGGCAGCGGCTGCGTCGCGGAACGCGGCGAATCAAAGTTTCCCGGCTGCGAAGCCGAGGCAGCAGGAAGCTTCCCGGCGCGACCGCACTCTGGGAACGCAGGGATTGCAGGCGTTCGACGATTTGGCAAACCAAGGAATCGACGGGAACCAAGCGTTCGGTTTTGAGCTTGCCGAGGGGCACGTGAATGGCCCACTGATCCGGCCCCAGAGGGCGTAGACAGTCCGCCGCCAGGTCGACGCACTCGCCGATGCGCATGCCCGTGTGGCGTTGCAGCAGCAGGAGGTTGCTGGCGAGATCGTTGCGGCGGCGGAGTTCCTGTTGAATCCGTTGGTCCTGTTCCGGCAGCAGCGGGCGCGGGAGCTTGCGCTCCGGGCGCGGAGCATCTTCGCGGGAGAGCAGGTGAGTCAGGGTGGGGATCTGCCGGGTGACGGCCACGTCTTCCAGCAGAGGGTGCAAATAGAGGACCTGTGTGGCGATGGTCGATTTAGCCAGTGGCGGAACGTGCGCGCGTATTTCGGCCAGCCAGCCCAAAACGTGCGGGTCGCGCCGCAGTTGTTCCAAACGTCGGACCTCGGGATGCTGTGCGCCTAAATAATGCAGGAAGCGCCGGAGGTGGCGTGATAGCCTTTCACGGAGGCATCGCCGAGCGCCGTAGTGAGGGACTCGGCGGAGCGCTCGAAGAAAGGCTTCGAAGGATGATCGAGCGGACGGCGTTGTCTCATGATGGAGGAGGAATGCGCCGGATCTGTTGCGCCACGGCGCGGGCGTACTGACGATACACGTCCTGTGAAGTGAGTTGCACGTACGGCGGTTGATACTGGCGGCGGCGGGGCGCGGCTGCTGATTGGTCTGGAAGCGAATATAGTCGAGCAAAGTGGCTTCCGTACCGGCTTCCTCGCTGATCTCCGGGCTGTGGCTCACACCCGCCCACCAGCGCAGGA
>OCTA010000440.1_pt1 | contig 38130 bp, 34 predicted proteins | sample 1538991 | NCBI WGS metagenome assembly OCTA01 (sample SAMEA3539302, study PRJEB22396) | soil metagenome | biome: tundra; feature: field; material: soil | place: USA | collected 2010-05 | depth 0.15 m | reverse complement strand
ACGATCGCCTCCGGCCAGTGGAGTGGATCGCTCTGGCGACCATCGTGATCGCCCTCGTCCTGCTCGGTCTGTCGATCGACACGCGTGTGGATCACGCGGGCGGCCCTGCGCGCTTGGCGTACCTCCTGCTTGCCGCAATTCCAACTTCTGCGGTCGGCCTCGCAGTTTTCGTGGTGGCGGACCGGGCGCACAGGTCTCGGCGCCGGATCAGGCAGTTGCGAGGCCCACTGTTCGGCGTGGCCGCCGGTCTGCTTTACGGCGTGGCCGGCCTCGGACTCAAGTCGGCGGCGACTTTCGTCCAACGCTGGGGGCTCGTCGGCTCGATCCCTCACCTGGTGACTTCGCCTGACCTCTACGTGCTCGCCGTCACGATGGCGACCGGCCTGGTGCTGTTCCAAACCGGCCTGCAACGTTGCTCGGCGTCGGTCGTGTCGCCGGTGAACATCGTCACGTCCACCACTTACGTCATCGCTGTCGGGACCGTCCTGTTCAACGAGCATCTCCCCACCTCGGCCGGTCCTCTGGGACTGAGGATCGCGGGCTTTGCGGGCGTGGTGGTCGGCCTTGTCACCCTTGCCGTTGCGGGCGGGATGGGCGACACGAGCGGCGAGGGCGTCGACAGCGCCGCCGAGGCTGCTCGAAGCGTCACATCAGGCGACGGAGTCGATCAGCTCAAGTTCAGCCGGTAGACGTTCGTCTCCCGTTTCACGAAACCAGCCCTCGTGTACAAACGGTTCGCAGCCTCCCGCGACGATCGCGAGGTCAAGTTGACGTGGAGGGCGCCCCGCTCGCGGGCGAGCTGGACGGCTTCTGAGATCAATGCCACGCCGACACCATGGCCCCGGAAAGACTCGTCGACGACGACGTCTTCGATTACGGCGTGCAGCCCGGACGGGATTCGGTAGGCGATGAGCGTGGTCATGCCGGCGATCGTGTCGTCGCGCGAAGCGAGCCGGGCGACCAAGAGCGTGCTCATGGGGGAAGCCACGATCTCTTCGAGGCCGGCGCGACCAGGAGCCGCTGCGGTCGAGGACAGTTGCGGCATCAGGCGTGCCACGACCTCGACGAGATCGTCGGTCACCTCTGAGACGCGGTCCACGAGGACACCATTGGCCATCATGGAGGCGAGTGTATCGAGACGCTTCCTCTGCGCGAAACCCGAGCTCGAGTCAGCCGCGACGCCCTACGGGCCTCCTCGTCGCCAGATCGGCCCACGTGGCCAGTCGAAGAGAACCTCGATCGAGTCGCCCCGTATGGCGGCGAACGCGTGCTCGGTCCACACGCCGGCATTGGCCAGCGGGGAAGGAAGGGAGTCCTCGCCGAACCATCCGACATCGGCGCACTCGAGCGGGTGTGCCTTCAGCGCGCCGCCCACAGGCCGGAGGTGGAAGACGAGCGAGTAGAGGGGCACCTGTGTGAAACCGAGCCGAAGACCGTCGAGGACCATGACCAGGCGCACGGGCTCGACGTCGATGCCTGTCTCCTCGAGTACTTCCTTCACAGCGACCTCGGCGGCCGAGTAGCCCACGTCGGCCCAACCGGTTGGGTAGAGCCAAGCCCCCGAGTCCGCCCGCTGCACGAGCAAGATCTGGCCCTCGTCGTTGCCGACGATCGCCCCGATCGCGACCTTCGGCGTCACGTAACCGGCGACGCCTTGGCGCACGTCCCCCATCCACTCGAGGACGAGGTCGTCCGCCTCGTTCGTTGCGACCGGTTGGCCGTCACGAGCGAGCGCCGAGGCGGCAGCGGCGCGGATGTCGCCGGCGACCTTCAGGATCTCTTCGTAGCGCTCCTGCTCGTAGAGGTTCTTGGTGAACGCGAGACCGGTCTTGGCTATGGCGGCGAGCGTTTCTCCCCACCGAACGAGATCTCGAGCCGGCGCCGGCACGTCACCCACGCGCCCGACCCTAATGCCGCCGCCCGGGCCGGAACACCGCGACCTCCTGTGCGCGATCATGGCCGACGTGAGCGTCAAGCAGGACTGCCGGCATTACGTCATGCGGAGTGTGCGCTCAGGTGAGCGCACCGAGCGCTGCCGGCTCGACGCTGCCGAGCTGGTTCCCTTTGCGTGCCCTGACGGCTGCGTGTTCTACGAGCCTCGCCAGATAGCCACCGGCGGCTGGCAGGTTCGTGCCCGGGGCAACGAAGACCCGCCGACGACCAGGCGCTGAACGGGAGCCAGGGTGACCTGGCATCGCCGGAGACCGGGGAGCTGGCGCCTTCCTCGCTGGTCAGCTTTCCAGGACGTCGCCCAGGCGGTCGACGCTAACGCCGATCTCCTCGAGCCATGCCACCGCGCCTTCGATCGCTTCCGGAGCGCCGGCGAGCTCGCAGATGATCCAGCCTTGGTGAGCCTCCACGTTCGCTCTGCGAATGTTCGGCTCGACATCGAAGCGACGGACGAGCTGTGCCACCACCGGCTCGCGAACCAGCTCTTCAGGGAAGGTGAGGCGGACTCGCGTGTTCATCGGCGGACGTCGGTCAAAGCTGCGGCCGCACGAGAAAGATTGCCCGAACGCAGACCTTCGAGATCGAGGGTGACGTAGCGGTACCCGGCATCGCGGACCGCTGTGACGATCTCGTCACGAATGTCGATCGCACGATCGAGGTCCTCCAGAGGGAGCTCGATTCGAGCGAGATCGCCGTAATGGCGTACCCGCAGGGCATCGAAGCCGAGCCGTCGCAGGGACGATTCGGCAGCCGCCACTTGGCCGAGGATCCCCAAAGTGACCGGCGTGCCGTGCGGCACCCTCGATGACAGGCACGCGGCCGCCGGACGGTCCCAGGTGCTCAGCCCGAGCGCTTGCGACACCTTACGGACCGTTGCCTTGTCCAGCCCTGCTTGGACGAGAGGGAAGACGGCGCCCCGCTCGGCGGCCGCCTTCTGCCCGGGCCGGTGGTCGCTGAGATCGTCGAGGTTGACACCCAGCACAACTGTTGCCCGCTCGGTCTCGGCCAGAGGCATCAGGACGTCCATCAGCTCGCGTTTGCAGTGGTAGCAACGATCGAGATCATTGCGCACGTAGGCAGGGTCGTCGAGCTCGTGTGTCGTTACGGCTACCCAGCGTAAGCTCCACTCGTCGGCGATCCCGGCGCAGTGCGCTAGGTCCTCAGGCGAGAGAGAGGGAGAGACGGCGGTCGCGCAGAGCACTTGTTCGGCTCCGAGGAGCCTCGTCGCGACAGCCGCAACCAGTGCGGAATCGGCGCCGCCGGAAAATGCGACGACGACGCGCCCGAGGCGCGCCAGGATGACCTGCAGGCGGACGAGAGCGTTCCTGGCCAACTCTGCGGGATCGTCCCCGGCCACCGTTTCAGCGTATGCCGACGCCACTTAGAACTTCCGCCGGCTCTCCGACAATCCCGGTGTAGAAGGGGCCGAACTCCGCATAGCGTGTCGAGGCCTCGTCGAAGCGCATGGAGTACACGCAATCCTTCAGGTCGTCGGGGTGAACACCGAACAGGGTGACTCCCCATTCCCAGTCATCAAGGCCGGCGGACCCCGTCACGAGCTGAAGCACCCGGCCACGGAACTCGCGACCTGCGGCCCCGTGTCCTCGCATGAGCTCCATCCGGTCTTCGAAGCTCAGCGCGAACCAGTTCTCGGCCCCCGGGGCGCGGCGCTTGGACATCGGATAGAAGCAGATGGCCGCCATGCCGTCTGGTGGGAGCGTCGGGTACAGCCGGGCTTGTTTCATCTCCTCGGGCGCGCCGGCGGCGTACTCGGACACCTCGGTCAGCGACACGTAGGAGTCGGCGACGTCCAGACCACTGGTCTGCAACTCGGTTTGCAGGCGGCGGAGCCGCCTCAGATCCGGGCCGAGCGCGAGAACGCAAACGTCGGCCTTGTGCCCCAGCATTGCCGCAGTCACAACCTGGCAGCCGTCCTTGCGCGCAGTGTCGATCGCACCGAGAAGTGAGCGGACCTCGGCCCCGGGCCTCGGCTTGCAGAACAGATGCAGCACACCCCACCCGGTCCTCGGGCTGACCGGTGAGTCGTCAGGCATGACGGGTTCGAAAGTCACGGCTTGGAGTCTACGGACAGCCCGAGAAGCCGGCGCCGGGCCGTCCCGGATGATGAGACCTTTCCGGTCGGCGAAGGTGCCCCGAACGCGCCGCCAGGGACGCCTTGTGGCGTCCCTGGCGGTCCTTGCGTTCAAAGACCCCTTGGTCTCGGGATCAGTAGTCCTCCATCCCACCGCCCGGAGGCATGGCGGGAGCCTTCTCCTCGGGCTTGTCCACGACGACCGCCTCGGTCGTGAGGAACAGAGCCGCGATCGAGGCCGCGTTCTGAAGTGCCGACCGGGTCACCTTGGCGGCGTCGATCACACCAGCCTTGAACAGGTCCTCGTACACGCCGGTCTGTGCGTTCAGACCATTGGCGCCCTTCAGGCTCTTGACCTTCTCGACCACGACACCACCTTCGAGACCTGCGTTGACGGCGATCTGCTTCAGCGGCTCCTCGACGGAGCGGGCGACGATCCTGGCACCAGTGGCCTCGTCGTCGTCCAGCTTCTCGGCTGCGTCCAGGATGGCCTGCTGCGAGCGGAGCAGCGCTACGCCCCCACCAGGGACGACGCCCTCTTCGATGGCCGCCTTGGTGGTGGACACGGCGTCCTCGATGCGGTGCTTCTTCTCCTTGAGCTCCACCTCTGTGGCAGCTCCGACCTTGATGACCGCTACCCCGCCAGAGAGCTTCGCCAAGCGCTCCTGGAGCTTCTCCCGGTCGTAGTCCGAGTCGGTGTTCTCGATCTCGGTCTTGATCTGGCTGATCCGCCCTTTGATGTCGGCGTCGTCACCAGCACCCTCAACCACTGTCGTCTCATCCTTGGTGACGACGATCTTGCGGGCCCGGCCGAGCAGGTCCAAGGCGACGTTCTCGAGCTTGAGCCCAACCTCTTCGGTTATGACCTGGCCGCCTGTCAGGATGGCGATGTCCTGGAGCATCGCCTTGCGGCGCTCTCCAAAGCCTGGAGCCTTGACGGCGGTGCTGCGGAACGTGCCACGGATCTTGTTCACGACGAGGGTGGCAAGCGCCTCGCCCTCGACGTCCTCGGCCACGATCATGAGCGGCTTGCCGGTCTGCATGACCTTCTCGAGCACCGGGAGCAGGTCGCGGACGGCTGAGACCTTCGACCCCACGAGCAGGATGTACGGGTCCTCGAGGACAGCCTCCATACGGTCCGGGTCGGTGACGAAGTACGGCGAGATGTAGCCCTTGTCGAAGCGCATGCCTTCGACCAGCTCCATCTCCATGCCGAAGGTCTGCGACTCCTCGACGGTGATGACGCCGTCCTTGCCGACCTTGTCGATGGCCTCGGCAATCATGGAGCCGATCTCGTCGTCGGCAGAGGAGATGGACGCCACCTGAGCGATCTGGTCTTTCGCGTCGATCTCCTTGGAGAGCTGCTTCAACCGGGCGACGGCCGTCTCGACGCCAACTTCGATGCCACGCTTCAGCGACATCGGGTTCGCGCCAGCAGCGACATTGCGCAGTCCCTCACGGACCATGGCGCCGGCGAGCACAGTTGCGGTCGTCGTTCCGTCCCCTGCGACGTCGTCGGTCTTCTTCGCCACTTCTTTCACGAGGTCCGCTCCGACCTTCTCCCACGGGTCTTCGAGCTCGATCTCCTTTGCGATGGAGACGCCGTCGTTCGTGATCGTCGGAGCGCCCCATTTCTTCTCCAGCACGACGTTGCGACCCTTCGGGCCAAGCGTGACCTTCACGGCGTCTACGAGCTGGTTCATGCCACTCTCGAGGGCCCGGCGGGCCTGCTCGTCGAAGGCGATCAACTTCGGCATTTTGGGGATGTCCTCCTTGGGCTGCACGGATCCGTAACCGTTAGCACTCTCATGGTGCGAGTGCTAATAGCAAACCACGCCAGAGGCTGTCGCGCAACTGCGCCCCGGAGTCCCCAGGTCGGGGCCCTGTCCCTCGACAGGCGGCGAGCGCCCCTGTTGCCAGCCTCAGCCGCCTGCGACCGCCGGGATGATTGACAAGGTGGTGCCGGCGGGAAGGCCGGTGTCGAGGCCTTGGAGGAATCGAACATCCTCGTCCGCGACGAACAGGTTCACGAAACGCCGCAGCGTGCCCTGCTCGTCCAGCAGACGCGCCCTCATCCCCGGATGGTCGCGATCAAGCACGTCTATCGCTTCACGTACAGTCAGAGCTTCGATTTCGACCTCACCTGCGCCTGCGGTCAACGGCCGGAGCTGGGTCGGGATGCGGACAGTGACGCTCATCGCTTCGCCGCCCTCAGGTTCCCGTCACGATCGAGCAGCTCGGCGACGGCTTGGAGTGTCGGCGGGATTGTTGCGGACGGCCCGACTGCACCGGCGAGTGCCTCGACGGTCTTGAGGCCGTTGCCCGTGATGTAGATGACGACACGCTCATTGGGTCGGACAATACCGGCGCCGGCCAGCTTGACGAGCGTTGCCACGGTGACGCCCCCCGCGGTCTCGGCGAAGATCCCCTCGGTGCGGGCCAGCAAGCGGATCCCCTCGACGATCTCCTCGTCGGTGACTGCCGCGATCGCGCCTCCGCTGCGACGTACCACCTCGAGGGCGTACCAGCCGTCGGCCGGGTTGCCGATCGCAAGCGACTTCGCGATCGTCGAGGGCTTGACCGGCCGCACATGGTCGGCTCCTTCGGCGAATGCAGTTGCCACGGGCGAGCAACCGTGCGCCTGCGCGCCGGAGATCCGGACCTCGCGGTCGCCGTCGACGAGGCCGAGCTCGGTGAGCTCGCGAAACCCCTTGTCGATCTTGGTGAGCTGGCTTCCCGACGCGATCGGGACCACGACATGGTCGGGGAGCTGCCAACCGAGCTGCTCCGCGACCTCGAAGGCCAACGTCTTCGAACCTTCGGCGTAGTAGGGCCGGATGTTGACGTTCACGAAGGCCCAGGACGCGAACTCGCTTGCCAGCTCCGCGCAAAGGCGGTTCACGTCGTCGTAGCTGCCGTCGACCGCAACGAGGTGCCCGCCGAAGACTGCGGTCGTGATGAGCTTCACCGCCTCGAGATCGTGCGGCACGAACACGAACGACTCCATGCCGGCCCGGGCGGCATGGGCGGCGACCGAGTTCGCCAGATTGCCGGTGGAGGCGCACGCAGCGATCCTGAACCCGAGCTCACGGGCCTTGGTGAGCGCCACGCCGACAACTCGGTCCTTGAACGAGCCGGTCGGGTTGCGAGTGTCGTCCTTCACCCAGACCTCGCCGAGCCCGATCTCGGCTGCGAGACGGTCGGCGAGGATCAGTGGCGTGAACCCGGTCCCGAGGTCGACCGGCGACTCAGCCGAGACGGGAAGGAGGTCCGCGTACCGCCACATGTTGAGCGGCCCGGCCGCGATCGACTCGCGCGTGACCGTTCCCAGCTGCGCATCGTGGTCGTAGGCGACCTCGAGCGGCCCGAAACAGAACTCGCACACGTGGATCGCCTCGGCCGCGTACATGTGTGCGCACTCCCGACAGCGAAGCCCAAGGACATGGCCCACGAGACCCTCCTCATCGTTCGGGCATTGGCACCTGGCACGGCCCGAGAGGCTCGTACTGGTTGTCGCGGCTTTCGTAAGGCCCGATCCCTCGGCCGCTCTGGATGATTGGCCCCAAGTGTGGACGACAGCCTGGCGCACGTCAAAGTTCGCGGGCTCACGCCGATGATCACCGATGAGGTGAGGTCACAGGCGTCACAGGCCCTAACCTGACGACCGACGATGGCCACCGTATCCGACGTCGCGACGACGATTGCGTCTTACCACCACGGGGACTTCCCGGTCGCCGAGCTGCGGGCGATGAAGAAGGACCAGCGGATCTCGGTCTGCATTCCCGCCCGTGACGAGGGGGCGACCGTCGGTGCCATCGTCGAGATCGTGCGTCGTGAGCTCGTCGACGGCGCCGGGCTCGTCGACGACCTGCTCGTGGTCGACGATCGGTCCGATGACGCGACCGCTGTGGTTGCCTTTGCCGCAGGAGCCCGAGTCCTGTCGGTGCCGCAGATCGATGGGCCGACGGTCTCCGCAGTCGGCAAGGGCGAGGCGATGCGCCGTGGGCTCGCCGCGATCGATGGCGACATCGTCGTCTTCCTCGACGGAGACGTGGAGAATTTCGGGATGCATTTCGTGACGGGCCTGCTAGGCCCGGTTCTCGCCTGCCCTGAGACGATGCTGGTGAAGGCGTGCTACCGCCGACCGCTCGGCGAGAGCTCGACCGGTGGCGGCCGCGTCACCGAGCTTGTGGCACGGCCACTCGTGTCATTGCTGTTCCCCGAGCTCTCGGGCGTGATCCAGCCGCTCGCGGGCGAGGTCGCGGTCCGGCGAGAGGCTCTCGAACACATCGAGCTTGCTGACGGCTACGGAGTTGAGCTCGGGATGCTGATCGACATCTCGCGGTGTTATGGCGTGGGCTCGATCGCCCAGGTCGACCTCGATGTCCGCGCGCATCGCAACCGACCGCTTCGCGAGCTCGCTCCTCAGGCACGCGACGTGCTGGACGTCGCCCTCCGTCGCGCAGGGCTAAGGGTCTCGTGACCGGGTTCGGCCTCGTCGTCGTCTCGAACCGGGGACCTTTCACGCTCGTGAGCGGCCCCGGGGGAGCCCTCGAGTTTCGACCGGCAGCGGGCGGCATGGCACCGAGCCTGAGCGGCGCGCTCGCCGAAGACCCGATGATCTCGGGCGGGGGAGCGCTCTGGGTCGCCGCGGCCCGCACCGAGGCGGATCGGCTCCACGCTTCGGGCGGCGCAGTGACGACCGGACAGGACTCTTTGAAGCTGCGCATGGTTGCCGTCACGGCCGAGATCGGGCGGGCAGCCTCCGAGGTGATCGCGAACGGCACGCTGTGGTTCTTGCACCACGGCTTGTTCGACCATGCGCGCCGCCCGCGTTTCGACCGGGTCTGGCACGAGGCGTGGGAAGGGTACTGCCAGTTCAACGAGGCCTTTGCTGACACGATCGCAGAGGAGGCCGCTTCCGGGGCGACGGTCGTCGTGAACGACTATCACCTGGCGCTCGTCGGCAAGTATCTCGCAAAGCGCCGGCCAGACCTGGCGACCGCGTTCTTCTCCCACACCTCGTTCTGTCCTCCCGAGGACCTCGCCATGATGCCGGACGGTCCCCGCCTCGACCTGATGGAGTCCATGTCCCGTTTCGGCGCCTGCGGGTTTCACACGGCGCGGTGGCGCGACGCCTTTGTCAGGTGCGCGTCGGACGCCGGTGTCGAGGCGCCCGCGACCTTTGTGGCCCCCCTCGGCGCAGATCCGGCGAGGCTCGACGAGGTGGCTGCCAGCGAGGCCTGCCGGTCACGTCTCGAGCGCCTCGAGGAAGAGCTCGACGGCCGCACGCTCTTGCTGCGCAGCGACCGTGTCGAGCTCTCGAAGAACCTGATACGCGGCTTTCTCGCGTTCGACGAGCTGCTCGAGGACTCGCCGCAATGGAGGGGGCGCCTGGTCTTCCTCGCGCGCGTCTACTCGTCGCGCGAGTCCCTGCCGGAGTACCTCGCCTACCGGACCGAGGTGGAACACGTCGTGGCCCGGGTGAACGAACGCTGGGGAGCGCGCGGCTACACGCCGGTGGTCCTCGACCTCGAGGACGACTTCGCGGCGACAGTGGCCGCCTTGCGGCGCTACGACATGCTGCTTGTCAATCCCATCCGGGACGGCCTCAACCTTGTCGCCATGGAAGGGCCGGCGGTCAACGAGCGCGACGGCGTGCTCGTGCTCTCACGAGAGGCCGGCGCCTACGACGATCTCGCGGACGTGGCAGTCGGCATCAATCCCTTCGACGTGACCGGGACGGCGGCCGCCATGGCTAGCGGCCTCTCCATGAGCGATGCCGAACGCCGGGTTCGGGCCGCGGAGCTGCGGCGCCGGGCACGATCGCGCATTCCGGCGCATTGGCTGGCCGAGGTGCGCAACGCAGCCCAGGTTCCCGGCGAACGAGATCTCCACGCCTGGGGCCGATCGGGCCTCTAGGACGGGTGCAGTCGCGCGGCCAATGCGACAAGGAAACCTACTGCAGCGCCCGGACCATCGAGAACGAGGTCTGCCGCCTCGACCAATGCTCGAGGTGCGTCGGCCCCGGCAACCGCGACCTTCACCGTGCGGAGCCCGGACGTTGCCCTCAGCTCGTCGAGAGCGCGGAACGCGAACATGTCCCCGGCATCGTCGCCGAGAAACGCAGCCCTCTCCAGCGTCCCGCACAGCTCGGTCACGACCGTTCCCTTGTCGATCCCGAGCGGTAGTGCGAGCTCCACGCTCGCCTTGCCCGGCCGGGCCACCAGGTCGTACTCGGCCGCGACGGCTTGCACCACCTCTGCTGCACGTGCCGCAATCGCCTCGAGATCGGCGCCCGAGGCGTTGATCGAGCGCCAATGGGCCGTGACCCCATAGCCCTTGTCCTCGACCCGGACGCCACTGGGCAGGGTGGCACGGAGTTGATCACGAACGGTCTCGATCACCGGGCGCCAAGCCGAGACCCCCGAGCGGAGCCTGACCGTCCCGTCCGGCAAGCACTCCTCGAGCCCGTGAAGGCCGAAGGCCCGAAGCGGAGATCGATAGCTCGTGAGCTCGAGGCGATCGCCGAGGAACGCCGCGGATCGCCCCGAGATAGCGGCGACGACGGCCAGCTCGCGAGCAAGGTCGTGCAGAGCGCCGAGCGCGCCGGGCAACGGTCGGGCAGCTTGTGGATCGACGACCATCGGGGCGATCGTCCCGTCAAAGTCGCAGCAGAGCCCCGCGCGTCGAGGGATCCCGGCGAGAAGCTCGAGGGCGGAAGACTCGGCGGTCGTCAGCCCGCGAACCTCGGGAACGCCGGTGCTCTCAACGCGGACGGCGTTCGAGCCAGGGACCGCCTTCGAAACGGTCTCGGCGCCGGCGGACTATCCGGCGCTTCACCCGGTGGATCACGAGCGGGTCATACGCGAAAGCCTCGGGCGAGTCGGCCAATCGCCTCAGCACGCCGTAGTACGCGCCCGGGGAAAGCCCCAGCCGTTCCCGGATCGCCTGGCGTTTGGACGCAGATGACAACCACCAGTCGCGTTCTACATCGAGCACATTGCGCTCCCGATCCGTCAGCGTCATCTCACCCGACAATGCCAATTCCAGCCTCGCGAAGCAAGGACCCTCGCCTGGGGTGCCGGAGAGCAGTGCCTTTTCGGGCAGACTTCAAGGCCGGATGACCAACACGGTGAGCTACTTCGCGGCGTTCGGCGGTGGCGTCGCGTCCTTCGTGTCACCTTGTGTGCTGCCAATTGTCCCCGGTTATCTCTCGGTCGTCACCGGACTGGACCTCACCGATGCGGTGCAGGGATCGCGCCATCATCTTCTTCGGATCGCCCGTGACACGGCGTTGTTCGTGGTCGGGTTCACTGTCGTGTTCGTGCTCTTGGGCATCACGGCCACGACGATCGGGAGCGCGGTCTTCCGCGACAAGGAGCTGCTGTTGCGGATCTCTGGGGCGCTCGTGGTCGCGATGGCGTTGTTCCTCGCCGGATCGCTCGTGCTGAAGCGGCCGGGTTGGTACCGGGAAGCCCGGTTTCACCCGAAGCTCGAGCGCTACGGGCCGTTCGCGGCGCCCGTCGCGGGTGCCGCGTTCGGCTTCGGCTGGCAACCATGCCTCGGGCCGATCCTCGCCTCGGTGAGCGCGGTCGCAGCGACGTCGGGGTCAGCCGCGCAGGGAGCGGCGCTGCTGAGCATCTATTCGTTGGGCTTGGGGATCCCGTTTCTCGTGGTCGGTTTGGCGCTCGGCCGGTTGTCGGGGACGCTCTCGTTCGTCCGCCGGCATTCACGGGTCATCACGGTCTTCTCAGTTGTCGTGATGGGCGTGTTCGGTGCCCTTTTGTTCACCGACAAGCTGACGTACGTGACGAGCGAGCTGCAGACGCTCATGCGGTCGATCGGGCTGGGTGGACTCGTCACGGCCGGCTGAGAGCAAGGTCAGACTCCCGCGAGTGCCCTCACGACGAACGGCAGGATGCCGCCGTGCCACAAGTACCCGGCCTCGCCGGGTGTGTCGACGCGTAGCACCACTTTGAAGAAGCGGTCGTCGGCTGCGACGGTGAGCTCGCGCCCGACCAGCTCGGCGAGGGACGCGCCGGAAAGGCCCTTCAAGTCGATCGATTCACGGCCAGTGAGCCCGAGCGACCCCGCGTTCTCGCCCGATGCGAACTGCAGGGGGAGCACGCCCATGCCGATCAGGTTCGACCGGTGGATCCGCTCGAAGCTCTCCGCCATCACCGCGCGGACACCCAACAACGCCGGGCCCTTTGCCGCCCAGTCACGTGACGAGCCGGAGCCGTATTCCTTGCCGGCGATCACGACGAGGGGCACGCCCTCGGATTGGTAGCGGAGGGCTGCTTCGAAGATCGTCATCTGATCGCCGTCGGGCAGGTGCACGGTCACTCCGCCCTCGGTGCCGGGCACGAGATGGTTGCGGATGCGGGGGTTGGCGAAGGTTCCCCGGATCATGACCTCGTGGTTGCCGCGCCGGGCGCCGTAAGAGTTGAATTCGGCCACAGCTACGCCGTGGCTCTGCAGCCACAGCCCGGCCGGGCTCGACGGCCTGATCGATCCAGCGGGCGAGATGTGGTCGGTCGTGACGCTGTCTCCGAGGACGGCCAGCACCCTGGCGCCGGTGACGTCTGTGATGGGTTCCGGCTCGGCCTGCATTCCCTCGAGAAACGGCGGCCTTTGCACATAGGTCGACTGCTCGTCCCACGCGTAGCGCCGTCCCGTCGGCATCTCGAGAGATCGCCAGTTCTCGTCACCGGTCGTGGCGTTCGCGTACGCGTGGCGGAACATTTCCGCGCCGACGGCTTGCTCGAGCACCTGCGCGACCTCGTGGGACGAGGGCCAGAGGTCCGCCAGCAGAACGGGGCGGCCATCGTCCGAGACGCCGAGGGCCTCGGCCGCGAGATCGATGTTCATGGTGCCGGCGAGCGCGTACGCGACCACGAGGGGCGGGGACGCGAGGTAGTTCATCCGGACGTCGGGATGGATCCTCCCCTCGAAGTTGCGATTGCCCGACAGCACGGCCGCGCAAGCAAGGCCGTGGACGTTGATGGCCTGGGAGATCTCCCCGAGCAGGGGGCCTGAGTTGCCGATGCAGGTCGTGCAGCCGAAGCCCACGAGGCCGAAGCCGAGCTTCTCGAGGTAGGGGACCAAGCTGGCCCGCTCGAGGTAGTCCATGACGACCCGCGAGCCTGGTGCGAGGCTCGTCTTCACCCAGGGCTTGGAGCTGAGGCCGAGCTCGACGGCCTTTTTCGCCACGAGGCCGGCGGCGATCATCACCTGCGGGTTCGAGGTATTGGTGCAACTGGTGATCGCGGCGATCACGACATGGCCGTGCTCGAGATCGAACTCACTTCCGTTGGCGAGGCGTACGTGTGCCCGGGTGTCGCCGGCGAGCCCGTCGGGGCCTGGGGCGGCCGCGACCGGCTCGGGAAGCGAGCGTGGGAGGGCTTCGGCGAACATGGCCTTGGACCTGCGCAGCGGAACGCGGTCCTGGGGGCGCGACGGGCCGGCGAGACTTGGCTCGATCGACGAAAGGTCGAGCTCGATCCGTTCGGAGTAGGCGGGTTCGGCCGCTTCGTCGTGCCAGAGCCCCTGAAGCTTGGCGTAAGCCTCCACCAGTGTGCAGAGCTCCTCGGGGCGGCCGGTGAGCCTCAAGTAGCGCAGCGTCTCGGAGTCGATGGGGAAGATCGTGGCCGTCGAGCCGTACTCCGGCGACATGTTGCCTATGGTCGCCCGGTTCTCGAGCGGCACCTTCGCAACGCCCGGGCCGTAGCACTCGACGAATTTGCCGACGACGTTATGGTTCCGAAGCAGCTCGGCAACGGTGAGGACGAGGTCGGTCGCCGTAGTGCCTTCCGGGAGCTCGCCGGTCAGGCGCAGACCTACCACTCGCGGCACGAGCATGGAGATCGGCTGGCCGAGCATGGCCGCCTCCGCCTCGATGCCCCCGACGCCCCAGGCGAGCACGCCGAGGCCGTTCACCATCGGCGTGTGCGAGTCGGTGCCGACGACGGTGTCGGGATAGGCGGCGCCCTCGACGTCGGTGAAGACGACTCTGCTCAGGTACTCGAGGTTGACCTGGTGGCAGATGCCGACGCCGGGCGGCACCACGCGCATGTTCGAGAAGGCTTGTTGGCCCCAGCGCAGGAACCGGTAGCGCTCGGCGTTGCGCTCGTACTCGAGGGTCGTGTTCACCTGGAGGGCGTCGCGGCGGGCGTAGGTGTCGACGACGACGGAATGGTCGATAACGAGGTCGACGGGCACGAGAGGGTTGATCCGGCTCGCGTTGCCACCGAGCGCCTCGATGGCGTCTCGCATGGCGGCGAGGTCGACGACGCACGGCACGCCGGTGAAGTCCTGGAGAAGGATGCGCGCTGGCGAGTACGCGATCTCCCGGGCGGCTCCACCGGTCTCGTGACGGGCCAAGGCCTCCACGTCTTCGGCCTTCACGCTCACGCCATCTTCGTGGCGCAGCAGGTTCTCGAGGAGGAGCTTGATCGAATAAGGGACCCGCCCTAGATCAGCGACGCCCTCGAGTGCCGACAGGCGATGGATGCGGTAGCGCCGGTCACCGACCTCCAAGGTGCCCTCGGCGCCGAAACTGTCTCGTCCGGTCATTTCTGTCTGTGCCTCCTAGGCTGCACTCTAGGCAGTGAGGACGGAGGCCCCGGGGTTGACCCGGTCGCGGAGCTTGCGAAGCGCGGCCGTCAAGGCGAGCTCTTCGTCCGGGTCGAGGACCCCGTCGAGGAGCCGGGCGAGCTGCGCGCGGTGGACGTCAAGCGCCTGGCGTGTCCGAGCCTCGCCGGCGTCGGTCAGCGCGGCAAACGCTCCCCGACGATCCTCTGGACAGGCTTCGCGGCTCACGAGGCCGGCTTCGGACAGGCGGTCGACCGCTCGGGTGAGACCGCTCGGGGTCAGATCCGTTTGGGCGGCGAGGTCGCTCATCCGCAGTCGCCCGCCTGGCGTTCGGGTCAGTCGGATCAGGATCTCGAAGTCCTGGCCAGCAAGTTCGCACTGTCGCTCCAGGGGAGGGCCGACCGCTCGATGCAGCCCTGAAGCCGTCTCGAAGACGAGCCCGACGAGCGTGATCCGGTCGACTTCGCTCGCGTGCCCGGGTGTGTCCGCTGGTTCCACGCTGACAGCATAACGGGAGCCCGGGAATAGTTGCGCGAGCAATTTGTTCTATAGTTAGTTGCGCAAGCAAATGAACTGTAAGCCCCTCAGCACAAGGAGTCTCAAGATGACCGATACGATCACCCCCGCCAGCACCAGGGCTGTCAACGGCCTGACGCTTCCGAGCACCGGCACGTTCGTGCTCGACAAGTCGCACACCGAGGTCGGTTTCATCGCCCGGCACCTCATGGTGTCCAAGGTTCGCGGCCGCTTCACCGACTTCGAGGGCACCATCGTCGTCGCCGACGACCCGTCGGAGTCATCGGTCGAGGTGACCATCCAGGCGGCGAGCATCAACACCAACGACGAGAACCGTGACAAGCATGTCCGGACCAACGACTTCCTCAGCACCGACGAGTTCCCGGCGCTCACCTTCCGCAGCACCAAGGTCGAACTGAGCTCAGGCGGTGATTGGAAGGTGAACGGCGACCTGACCGTTCGGGGCGTGACGCGCCCGATCGTCCTGGACGTCCAGTTCGAGGGCGTCATCCAGGACCCCTGGGGCAACCAGCGCCTCGGGTTCACCGCTTCCGGCGAGATCGACCGCAACGACTTCGGAGTGAGCTTCAATGCCGTCCTCGAGACCGGCGGCTTCGTCGTCTCCCCGAAGGTCAAGCTCGAGATCGAGGCTGAAGCGGTCCGCCAGGCCTAGCCTGCCTGCGAACAGTCCCGCCGGTCCCAGCCGGGCCGGCGGGACGCAGCATCTTCGGGAGCCGGTTGCCGCAGTCCACGTGCGCCAATCGGCCCTTGTCTACTCTGTAGCTGGTGACCGTCCCGGCAGTTAGATTGCAGTTGTGAGCGCGCCGATCGAATCAGGACCGGACGTTCTCGGAATCCACGCGCACCTTCTCGCATCGATCCCTGGCGTCCTGGTCCTTCTTGACGCTCGTGGCATCGTGCGCTTTGCGTCCGGTCAGGTGGAGCACCTCGGTGGCGAGTCGGTGGATGTCCTCGTCGGCTCCGAGCTGACCAGCCATCTCGAGCCAAAGGACCGGCCTCTTCTGACATGGCTGCTGGCGGCGTCCGCAGCGAAGTCGCCCGAGCAGCTGACCGGCCCGGTGCGGCTGCCGTACCTCCACACAGACGGAAGGCCGCGGCTTGCCGAGGCCTGGGCGCTCAATCGCTTGGCTGATCCCGCCCTTGCCGGCTTCGTCGTCCTGCTGCTGCTCGAGAGTGCGTACGACCACTTCGATCAAGTTCTCGCCTCGGCCCAGGCTGGGGTCGCTCTGGAGGACAATCTGTCGGCTCTTGCCGGTGCCCTGGCGCTCCCGCCGGTGCTCGGGGAGTCCTTCTTTGTTGTCGCCTCGCCTGACGGTCGGAAGATCAGCTGCTTCCCGCCGAACCCGTCGGTTCCCGGACCACCCGCCGCCGGACCCTGGGACCAGGCGATGGGTCGGGACTCGGCCATCTTGTACACCGAGCTCGCCGGCTTGCCCGAGTCCACCAGAGCTGCCGCGAAAGGGTCCCGCTCCGTTTCCTGCTTCCCGATCCTGACTCGCGGCGAGAGCACACCGTCGGCTTGCCTGGTCGTGTGGAGCCGCGAGCTCGGGCCACTTGGGACAACTGAGCGCACGGCCGTGGACCGGGCGCTGATCCTCGCGTCGCTGATGATGTCGCACAGCGTTGTCGGGGAACGGTCGTTGGAGGAGGCTTCTCAGGATCTGTTGACCGGCCTCGGCAATCGCAGGAGTTACTTCCAGGCGCTCGACTCACGGGTCGCGGCCGGTGACCGCCCAGCCGTGCTGTACATAGACATAGACGGTTTCAAGGACGTGAACGACCGGCTGGGTCGCCTTGCCGGAGATTCGGCGCTGCGAGTGATCGCCCGCCGGCTGTCGTCGGTGGTGCGCCCGACCGACGACCTCGCTCGCATCGGAGGAGACGAGTTCGCCATCCTTTGTGCCAGCGATGTCACCGAGCCTCAGGTCATCGCCATCGCCGCCCGCGTGGTCGAGCGCCTCGCGGAACCGATCTCGATAGGTGACGCTCCCGCGTTGAAAGTCGGGGCGAGCATCGGCATCGTGCTCGACTTCCCGCCGGGGACGACCTCGGACGCCCTGCTCGCCAGCGCCGACGAGGCGCTGTGCGAGGCCAAGGCGGCCGGGCGGAGCTGTTGGAGGGTCGCGCCGGCCCCTGAGCGGCAAAGGGCGTGAGGTAGTAGGCCGCGCCGCTTGTCAGCTCGTGCCGGTGTCAGGAATTGGCATCGGGCCGAAATATTCTCGCAAAAAAGGACTTTCGACCTAGGATGCCGAAGTGAGCGATCCCTACGCTGACGCAATGGTGCAGCTGAGGGATTGCCGTCACTCAACCGGCAGTCCGGTCAGAAGTGCACCCGGGAGCTGGTGTTGAGTCGCGTCAGCGTGGCGGCCGCGGATGCTTGGAAGGACCGGCGACGGCTCCTCCTGAGCTGGTTTGCGCTTCCCCTTTCCCTCGTCGCGGCGCTGCTGCTCGGCGCTGTCATGATGCTGGCGCTCGGAGCCAACCCGATCACCGGCTACAACGCCCTCATCGTCGGGGCGTTCGACGGCAGCTACGCGCTCGGCTCGACGGCCGTGAAGGCCGCCCCACTTCTTCTCGTCGCCGTCGGGATCTGCGTCGCGTTCCGCGCCAACGTCTTCAACATCGGTGGCGAGGGCCAGCTGGCGATGGGAGGCTTGGCGAGCTCGGCGACAGCGCTCGCGTTGCCGAACCTGCCGAGCATCGAGCTCATCCCGCTCGTGCTCCTCGCTGGCGCGGCCGGCGGTGCGGCCTGGGGGGCGATCCCCGGAGCATTCAAGGCCTATTTCAACGTCAACGAGATCCTGAGCACGATCATGCTCAACCTCGTTGCTGTCCAGGTCATGAACTGGCTGCTGGCCGGCCCTATGGTCGACAAGACGCAGAATTCCACCTACGGCCTTATCCCAGAGACGAGGCTTCTCCCCCGGACCTCCTGGCTTCCCATCCTCATCCCGAATACGCAGCTCCACCTCGGGGTGCTGATCGCAGTGATCGTGGCAGTGGGGGTGTGGGTCCTGCTTTATCGCACGAGCTTCGGCTTTCGCATCCAGGCTGTGGGGCTGTCGCGCGACGCGTCGAGGTATGCCGGGATGCCGGTGAAACGGACGATGACGCTTGCCATGACCATAAGCGGTGCGATGTGCGGCCTCGCGGGGGCGCTGCTCGTCTTCGGCAGCATTTCGCACCGGATGGTGACCGACGGGAGCCTCACCGGGTTCACCGGCTCGGACGGGTTCAACGGGATCGTCGTGGCGCTCTTTGGGGCGCTCAACCCGCTGTGGACGATCCTTTCGGCATTCCTCTTCGGCGGGCTGCTCGTGGGCGGTGACGCCTTGCAGGTCGCAACGGGCGTGCCGGCCGACATGGTGACCGCTCTCGAGGGGCTCGTCGTGGTGTTCGTCGTCTCGCTCGAGTACATGCGCAGGCGCAGCCGTGCCACGGCCTCCAGCCCTCTCGGGCGCTCCAGGGCCCGGCCGACCGAGCTCGCCGCGCCGGCCGCGTCACTGGTCACAGCCGAAGAGCGGAGCGACCGATGAGCCAGTTCTTCACCTACGCCATCCTCACGGCGACGGTGGCCTCGGCGCTCGGGCTGGCCGCCCCCTTCCTCTTGGCCGCGCTCGGCGAGACCATGGGACAGCGCAGCGGGGTGATCAACCTTGGCGTCGACGGGATCATGCTCCTCTCGGCGTTCACCACCTACTTCGCAGCGCTCAAGACCAGCAACCTGCTCCTTGCCATCCTCGTCGGGATGGGAACCGGGGCGGTGATGGGTGTCGTGACCGCGTTCATAAGCGTCACCTTGAAGGCCGAGCAGGGCATCAGTGGGATCGGTGTCTACTTGTTCGGGCTCGGGTTCAGCGACCTGCTGTTCATCAAGCTCGTAGGCACCCCTTTGCCGATCAACTCGCTCAACCCGATCAACATCCCGCTGCTCGACCGGATACCGGCGGTGGGAGGCATGTTGTTCAAGCAGACGATCCTCGTCTACGTGGCCTTCCTGCTGGTGCCCGTCGTGACCTTCGTTCTCAACCGGACGACTTTCGGGATGAAGATCCGCGCCGCTGGGGAGAACCCGGCCGCCGCGGACAGCGTGGGCGTCAACGTCGCGCGCATCCGCTGGTCGACTGTGCTCATCGGCTGCACCTTGGCCGGCCTGGCCGGCGCGGCCCTTCTCCTTTACGACGGCATCTTCCAGGAGAACCTCACCCAGAGCGAGGGCTTCATCGCCGTCGCTCTGGTCTACTTCGGTGCCTGGCGCCCGACCGGTGTCATGGGTGGTTCGGTGCTGTACGGGCTGGCCATCGCAGTTGTCCTCGAATGGAAGTCACTCGGGATAATCCCGCTCAGCGCCTCCGATCTCGCTGCGACCGCGCCGGCGGTGATCACGATCCTGGCTCTGCTCACCGTCGCCCGTCGTTTCAGGCAGCCGGCCGCCCTCGGGAAGCCTTACGAGAGAGGAGGGTGATGCAATCCGGTGACCCTCGATATCAGGTTACAATTGTGTTACGCGGGACTTTCACGAGAGAAGGGTGATCCAACCGGGCAGGTCCTGCTGCAGCACCGGACAGTGCCAGCATTCGAAACCTACAAAAAGTGCAGTCACTAGCAAGGGAGAGAAAGCACAATGCATATGAACCTAGCCAGAAGGGGCGCTTTGGTGCTTGCCGCGGCCGGCATCGCGCTCGGTACCGCCGCCTACGCCAGCAGCGCTTCGGCGTCGACGACCGCGGCGCGTCCGCACTCGGCGTCGCAAGCTGTCACGCCACTGAAGGTGGCTCTCATCGCTCCGAGCGCAACGAACGACCTTGCCTTCACACAGTCGATGTACAGCGCACTCGAGAGCCTGAAGTCGTCAGAGCACCTGACGATCTCGGTTTCGGCGAACGAGTACGTCGTGTCCGACGCAGCGAGCATCATCCGCGAGTACGCGTCCAAGGGCTACAACCTCATCGTCGCCCATGGGTCACAGTACGGGTCCACGATCGAGCAACTGGCACCCCAATTCCCGAAGGTCGCCTTCGCGTGGGGAACTGCAGGAGCGACGTTCGGGCTCAAGAACGTATTCGCGTACGAGGCATCCTCGAATGAAGGCGGCTACGTCCAGGGCTACATGGCTGCGCTGATAAGCAAGTCGAAGGTGCTCGGGATCTGCGGGCCGATCGCGACCGGTGACGCCAAGCTGTACGTCGACGGCTTCGCCGCCGGCGCAGCCGCCGCCGCCAAAGCCAATAAGTTCAAGGTGACGGCGCACGAGGTCTACACCGGCTCGTTCAGCGACGACAGCCTCATGGCAACCTGCGCGAAGACCTTCGTGTCAGGAGACAAGGCAGACGTGCTCACCGGCAGCTCCCAGTCGGTCGTCGGGGCTATCGGCGTCGCGAGGTCGGATCACCTGGCGTGGTTCGGCACGCAGTGGAACCAGTCGACGCTCGCGCCGAGCAATGTTGTTTCCTCGCAGGTCTACAACTGGGACCCGATCTTGAGGCAGATGTTCACAGCGATCCGCGGTGGCACGCTCGGCGACGCAACCTACGTGATCGGGCTCGGAAACGGCGGTGAGAAGATCCAGTTCAACTCGGGTTACAAGCTCTCCCCCGCGATCAAGGCCCAAGGCCAGAAGCTGATCACCGAGATCACCAACGGGGACATCACCGTTCCTCAGTAGTCGGCTCAGACCAGGCAGACAGGAAAGGACGACCGTGGTGACCACCCCGGCAGCGAGCCCGTCTCGAGAGGGCATTCCGCTCCTCCAGATGACGGGCATCACAAAGCGCTTCCCCGGGGTGGTCGCCAACGATCACGTCGACTTCGATGTCCGAGGCGGCGAGATCCACACCCTCTTTGGGGAGAACGGGGCAGGCAAGAGCACCCTGATGCGCGTGCTCTACGGCCTGTACCGCCCCGACGAGGGTGAGATCCAGATCAACGGCGCGAAGGTCGCCATCACCTCGCCGGCCGACGCGATCAGGCGCGGCATAGGGATGATCCACCAGCACTTCATGCTCGTGGACACCTTGAGTGTGGCCGAGAACGTCGCGCTGGGGGAGAAGTCACAACGCGGCCCGCTGACCGACCTCGGCCGCGTGTCGGCGAGGATCCGCGAGCTTGCCGACACCTACGGGCTCAATGTCGACCCTCAGGCCATCATCTGGCAGCTGTCGGTCGGCGAGCGCCAGCGTGTGGAGATCATCAAGGCGCTGTACCGCAACGTCTCGTTGTTGGTCCTCGACGAGCCGACGGCCGTCCTGACGCCGCGCGAGGTGGACGAGCTGTTCGTCGTGTTGCGGCAGATGACCGAGGGTGGTCGCGGCCTCGTGTTCATCTCCCACAAGATCCACGAGGTGCTCGACATCTCCGACCGCATCACCGTGCTGCGGGGCGGTCGCAACGTCGGCACGATCCCGTCGTCCGATGCGTCCCGAGCTCGCTTGGTGGAGTTGATGGTTGGCCGAAGTGTGGCCCTGGAGAGCCAGCCTTCGAGAGGCGCCGGCGGTGACGTGCGGCTCTCGGTCAAGGACCTCCGTGTCAGGGGCGACCGCGGGATCGAAGCCGTTCGGGGGCTGTCGCTCGAGGTTTCCGCCGGTGAGATCGTCGGTATCGCCGGGGTCTCGGGCAACGGGCAACGGGAGCTCTCCGAGGCGATTGCAGGGCTTCGAGCGCCGCTGAGCGGCTCCATCCGATTGGGCGACGCCGAGCTGGCGGGAGCGAACCCGGCTGACGCACGGTCGGCGGGGCTGGCTTATGTCCCGGAAGAGCGCATGCGCGACGGGGTGGTCCCAGCGTTCACCGTCGCACAAAACCTCCTGCTCGTCGAGAACCGGAACCGCAGCTACTCCCGCCTCGGGTTCCTGCGTACTCGTGCCATCCGCCGTCATTGCCAGGAGCTGATCTCAGCCTTTGACGTCAGGACCCCTTCGCTGGACACTCCGGCCAGGAACCTCTCCGGCGGGAACATCCAAAAGCTGATCATGGCCCGTGAGCTGTCGGGCATCCCTCGCGTGCTGCTGGTTGCTCAGCCCACTCGAGGCATTGACGTGGGAGCCACCCGCTACATCCACGAGCGCCTTGTCGTTCAGCGCGACAACGGAACGGCGGTCCTGATCATCTCCGAGGACCTCGACGAGATCATGACCATTTGCGATCGTGTCCTTGTGATGTACGAAGGGACGATCATCGGGTCGGCGGACCCGCGGGTCAACACCCGTGAGGAGATCGGCATGTTGATGGCGGGAGTGGGGTCCGCCATACCGCCCGCCGCTCCGCCCCTCGCCGGCGAACCGGCCACGGCCTCCAGCTAGCCGTCGTGAGGTCATGGACTCTCCACCAGAGCTGGGTGGTAACTGCTTCTTCCCCCAAGAACACGGGGCAATGAGCATTGCCACGCTCGAGATGATTGCCTGGCCTGGCGCCCTCGGCAGGATTCGAACCTGCGCACCCGGCTTCGGAGGCCGATGCTCTATCCCCTGAGCTACGAGGGCTCGCCTGAGCGCATGTTGCATGCTAGCGGGACTTCAGCCATTCTCAGACTCCAATGACGACCGAACGACGTCTGGCCGACGGGATTGTCGCGGCTCTTGCGACCCTTCACATTCCATTCGAGCCTCAGGAGGTCCAGCTCGTCCGCCCGGCGCGCCCGGAGCACGGTGACTGGTCGACCAATGTCGCGCTCGTGGTTGCGAAGTCCGCAGGTCGGGCGCCTCGCGACATTGCCAACGACCTCTCCGCCACGCTGCTGGCCGCATCGATCGACGATGTGGTCGCGGTAGAGGTCGCGGGCCCCGGGTTCGTCAACTTCAAACTTGCGAAATCGTGGTTGCACCACGCGCTTGTCGAGGTCGTCGAAGCCGGCACAGAGCGCTACGCGACTCCCGAGCTCGGAGGCGGGGAGCGGGTGCAGATCGAGTTCGTGTCCGCGAACCCGACAGGCCCGCTGCACGTGGGCAACGGCTGGCTCGGCTCTTACGGCGACGCTCTGGGACGGGTGATGAGCCGCTGCGGCTGGGACGTGAAACGCGAGTTCTACGTGAACGACACGGGCGGCCAGATCCGCCTTCTCGGTGAGAGCCTGCTCGCTCGGCGCCGCGGCGATGTCGTGCCGGAAGAGGGCTATCAGGGCGAGTACGTGACCCAGCTCGCGCAGGAGTACGAGGGGCCCGAGGACATCGTCCAAGCCGGCCGGTTCGCCAGCGAGACGATCCTCGAGAACATAAGGACGACACTCGACCGGCTCGACATTCGTTTCGACGACTGGTATTCGCAAGCCTCGATCGAGGAGAGCGGCCAAGTTGCCGAGACGATCGAGGTTTTCCGCGCGCGGGGGCTTGTGTACGAGGCGGACGGAGCGATCTGGCTCCGGTCCACCGAGGTCGGCGACAGCCGCGACCGCGTGTTGATCCGGACGAACGGCGATGTCACGTACCTCGCAGGCGACCTCGCGTACCACCGCGACAAGTTCCTTGTCCGCAACTTCGACCGGGTGATCGACATCTTCGGCGCGGACCACCACGGTCAGGTCGCCAGCTTGAAGGCCGGTGTCGCGGCACTCGGCATCGAGCGCGACAGGCTGGAGATCCGGCTCGGTCAGCTCGTGAACATCGTCGGGCGCCGGATGTCGAAGCGCTCGGGGAACTTCATCAAGCTCGACTCGATCATCGACGAGATGGGAGCCGACGCGACCCGGCTGCTGTCCCTCCTCAATTCGATCGATCAGGCCACGACGCTCGACATCGACCTCATGAAGCGCCGGTCGATGGAGAATCCCGTCTTCTATGTGCAGTACGCCCATGCCCGGATCGCCTCGATCGACCGTAAGCGCGCCGAGCGTGGCATCGAGCGCGTTCCCATCTCGGAGGCCAACCTGGCCCTGCTCGTTGACGACCGTGAGCTCGAGCTGATCCGCTGCCTGGTCGACTTGCCCCATGTGGTCGGCGAAGCCGCCAAAGAACGCGCACCGCACAAGGTGACGAACTGGGTCCGCTTGCTGGCAGGCGAGTTCCACGGCTTTTACCACGACTGCCGGGTCCTTTCCGACGAAGTCCCACCGGAGCTCACACAGGCACGTTTGTGGCTGGTCGAAGGAGTCCAGATCGGTCTCGCGATCGCGCTCGACCTCCTCGGGGTCCGGGCGCCGGAGGCGATGTGACCGGCGCCCGATCTGCCTCCGGGGCGCCCGCGTCCGAGCCGTCCTCGCCAGCGTCTCCACCCGACGGCCCGATCCTTTGGGACCTGCTTCCCGACACGTCCGCGGTCACCGGCGACGGTCACCTGAGTGTCGGCGGGGTCGACCTCTTGCAGCTGGCGGAGGAGGTCGGGACGCCGGTGTTCGTCTACGACGAAGACCACATGCGCGATCGGTGCCGCGAGGCTGTTGCCGGTTTCGGGCCCGGCGTCGCCTACGCGACCAAGGCCTTCTTGTGCAAGGCGATGGCTGCGCTGGCCCTCGAGGAGAAGATGGCGCTCGACGTCTCTACCGGTGGAGAGATGGCCGTCGCGCTCGCGGGAGGGGCGAGCGGTGAGCAGCTTGTGTGCCACGGCAACAACAAGTCCTCCGAGGAGCTCGCAGCCGCGCTGCGTGCCGGCGTCGGCCGGATCGTTGTCGACTCGTTCGACGAGATCATCCGGCTTCGCGCCCTCAGCGCTGCGGGCGTGACATCCGGCTCGTCGGGTGGCCGCAAGCGCCTGTTGGTTCGCGTGACGCCCGGTATCGAGGCTCACACCCACGAGTACGTGAAGACTGGGCAGGAGGATACGAAATTCGGTTTCTCACTGGCTTCGGGAGCGGCGGCCGAAGCGGCCGCCGCTCTCAGGGGCCTGGCGGACTTCGAGCTTGCCGGTGTGCACGCGCACATCGGCAGCCAGATCTTCGAGGTCTCCGCCTTCGCCGAGGAGATCGCCGCTCTCGTCCCGTTCGTGGTCGAGAACCGGTTCTCGGAATGCTGCATCGGCGGCGGCCTCGGCGTGGCCTACGTCGAAGGAGAGGTGGCACCCTCCATCACCGAATGGGCGCACGCCGTTCATGCGGCGGCGAGGACGGCGGGCCTCTCCTCGAGGGTGCGCCTCACAGCCGAGCCGGGTCGCGCCATAGTCGCGAGCGCGGCTGTGACGCTGTACCGGGTCGGCACCATCAAGCAGCTCCCGGGCTTGCGCTGTTACGTCGCTGTCGACGGTGGAATGTCCGACAACCCGCGGCCGGTGCTCTACGGCAGCGGCTACGAGGCCTTCTTGCCGCGTTCACCGCGGGCGTCTCGGCCACTTGCCGCCCGGCTGGTGGGCAAGCATTGTGAGTCTGGTGACGTCATAGTCGACGATGCCCGGCTTCCTTCCGACCTCGTTGTCGGCGACGTGCTCGCCACCCCGGTGACTGGTGCGTACGGATTCGCCATGTCTTCCAACTACAACCGGGTGCTGCGCCCGCCCGTCGTGTTCGTGTCAGGGGGCCGGTACAGGGTCGTCGTCAGACGAGAAACCGTGGCCGACCTGCTCGCCTGCGAAGCCTGACCGTCCCCGTCTTGTACCTTGTGCACGTGGACGAGCCTCAATCGAGCGAGAAACGCGGCACTGATGTCGTGCACGTCGGGCTGCTTGGCTACGGCAACGTCGGTGTCGCCTTCACCCGGCTCATCGACTCCCAAGTTGAGGCGATCGCGCTCCGCATAGGCCACGAGCTGCGCGTTACGCGCATCGCCGTCAGGGACGTGGCCAAACCGAGGCCTGACTCGGCCCTCTCCGACGCCGGAGAGCGACTTTCCGGCGACGCCGCCTCGCTCGTGGACGACCCGTCGATCGATGTCATCGTCGAGCTCATCGGCGGCATCGAGCCGGCGCGCAGCTTGGTGCTGGCGGCTCTCGCTGCTGGCAAGCCCGTCGTCACGGCCAACAAGGAGCTCCTCGCCACCTTCGGCGCCGAGCTCCTTTCTGCGGCCGAGAACGGGGGAGTAGACCTGTTCTACGAGGCCTCGGTCGCCGGCGCCATCCCTCTCGTCCGGCTTCTCAACGACTCACTGGCAGGTGAGCGGATCGTCCGCGTGATGGGAATCGTGAACGGCACGACGAACTACATGCTCACCTCCATGAGCGAGGAGGGCTGTGACTACGCCGTGGCGCTCTCGGAGGCGCAGGCACTCGGCTATGCCGAGGCCGACCCCACCGCGGACGTGGAGGGCTTCGACGCCAGGGCCAAGGCCGCCATCCTGGCCGGCATCGCGTTCGACGCGGACGTCGTCGCCAGCGACGTCTACACCGAGGGGATCACCGCCATCGGTGCTTCCGACATAGCCTTTGCCCACAAGCTCGGCTACGTGGTCAAGCTGTTGGCCGTCGCCGAGCGCGTGAGCGACGGGCCCGCGCCCGCAGTCGCTGTACGCGTCCATCCCGCCATGGTTCCGCGTGAGCACCCTCTGGCAAGCGTCCGCGGAGCGTTCAACGCGGTCTTCGTCGAAGGCGACACTGCCGGCGAGCTCATGGTCTACGGCCGCGGTGCCGGTGGGATGGCGACGGCAAGCGCGGTGCTCGGCGACGTGGTGGCGGCCGCGCATCATCTGAGCGAAGAGACGAGAGGCCGCGCCGTCCGGCGCGAGCAGGTCGAGGTCCGCCCGATCTCGGAACTTCGAACCCAGTACTACCTCACTTTGGACGTGAAGGATCAGCCCGGCGTGCTGGCGGCGGTGGCCCGCGTGTTCGGCGAGCACCACGTCTCGATTCGTTCCATGGAACAGATCGGCCTGGGTGGCGGGGCTCGCCTTGTGTTCATCACACACACCGCCCTTGAAGCCGACGTTCAGGCGACGCTGACGTCACTGGCGGGATTGGACGTCGTCGCGCGAGTCGGTGTCCTGTTGCGGGTCATCGGGCCGGAACGCTGATCGGGATGATCCCCTGGCGAGGAGTGATCGAGGAATATCGAAGTTTCCTCCCAGTCTCGGCGACGACCCCTGTGGTGACGCTGCTGGAGGGTGGGACGCCCTTGCTCACCGCTCCGCGGCTGTCGGAGCGGGTCGGTGCCAATGTGCTGCTCAAGCTCGAGGGAGCGAACCCGACCGGCTCGTTCAAGGACCGGGGGATGACGATGGCCATCTCCAAAGCCGCCGAGGAGGGGGTCAAGGCCGTCGTTTGCGCCTCGACCGGCAACACCTCCGCCTCCGCGGCGGCCTACGCGGCTCGGGCCGGGATGAGCTGCTCGGTGCTCATCCCCGAGGGCCACATTGCCCTTGGGAAGCTGGCCCAGGCGCTCGTCCATGGGGCGCACGTCCTGCAGGTGAGGGGTAATTTCGACGTTGCCCTGGAGATCGTCCGCGAGCTGCCGCGCCGTGCACCGGTGGTGGTCGTGAACTCGGTGAACCCGTTTCGCATCGAGGGGCAGAAGACGGGCGCGTTTGAGATCGTTGACAGCCTCGGGGATGCCCCCGAAGTCCACTGCATCCCGGTGGGCAACGCCGGGAACATCACTGCCTACTGGCGTGGCTATTGCGAGTATCGCAACGCCGGGCGTTCCACGAGGCTCCCGAGGATGCTCGGCTTCCAGGCCGCCGGTGCTGCCCCGATCGTCGCCGGCCATCCGATTGCCGAGCCCGAGACGATCGCCACAGCGATTCGCATCGGCAACCCGGCCTCCTGGTACGGGGCGACAGCGGCAGCGTCCGAGTCCGGCGGTGGCATCTTCGCGGTTACCGACGAAGAGATCCTCGATGCGTACCGGTTCCTCGCCACCGAGGAATCGGTCTTCTGCGAGGCTGCCTCGGCGGCCTCGGTTGCCGGCCTGCTGAAGGCACCTGTCGTGAAAGGCTCGACAGTCGTGTGCGTGCTGACCGGTCACGGGCTGAAGGACCCGGATCTCGCGATCAGCCAAGCGTCGGTGCCTCCGGTTGTCGACGCCGACCTCGGCTCAGTGCTCGGCGCCCTCGGTCTCTAAGAACCTGGGAGCTGCTCCGCGCCGTAGCCACAGAGAGTGGTTGTCTAGGGTGATAAGGAGGGTGAATCCTCACTCTCAGTGCTCAGACCCTGCTGCCCTGAACCGATCATCCTTCTGGTGTCGTACTGAATGGAAGATCCCCGAAGAGAGCAGCACGAGCCGCTCGCCGTCACTGACGGGCCGGGAGACCGGCAGGCCACGAGGGCGCCCCAGACCCGGTCGGGTCGATGGTGGGAGCTCCACCCCAGGTTGCTGCGGACGGTCGCAGTCGTCGCGCTCGTCTGGGGGTGCGCCTACCTCGGCTGGCGGCTCCTCGAGACCGGTCGAGCGGCCAACCCGGAAGCGTTCTACGTACTCTGGTTCGTGGAGCTGTACAACTTCACCTCGCTAGTGTTTCTCGCCTTTTACGGATGGCGCTGGTCCGAACCGCGGCGACCCCCGGCTACGCCCGGCTATCGCGTCGATGTCTTCGTCGCGACCTACGACGAGTCGCGGGAGGTCGTCGAGGCGACCCTCGCGGGATGCGCCGCCCTCCGTTACCCGCACGAGACCTACCTCCTCGACGACGGTCGACGTTCTGAGATGGAGCTCTTAGCGGGGGAGTGGGGCGCACACTGGATCAGCCGCCCGGACAACTCTCACGCGAAGGCGGGCAATATCAATCACGCGCTCGAGTGCACGAGCGGCGACTTGATCCTCTGCCTTGACGCCGATCATGTCCCCCTCCCCGACGCGCTCGACGCGACCGTGGGTTACTTCGACGACGAGACGGTCGCTCTCGTTCAGAGCCCGCACGACTTCTACAACCAGGACTCGGTGCAGCACTACGAGCCCGGCCGGCATGAGCAGAGCATGTTCTTCGAGGTGGTCTGCCCGGGCAAGGACCGTCACAACGGTGTCTACTGGTGCGGCTCGGCGGCGATCCTGCGTCGAACCGCGCTAGTCGAGGTCGGCGGGGTGGCCACCGACACGATCGCCGAGGACTTCCACACGACCATCAAGATGCACCGGGCGGGATGGACGACCCACTACCACGACGAGGTCCTCGTCCAAGGTCTCGCGCCGCTTGACATGGACGGATACCTGTTGCAGCGGGACCGCTGGGCGCGCGGCAACCTCGCCGTGTTCCGCCTGCCGGAGTCTCCGCTCAGGCTTTTTTCGGGCCTCGGCCTGCGCCAGAGGTTCTCCTACTTCGGCAGCCTCTTCGCCTACGGTGCCGGTCTGTCGCGACTGGCCATGATCGGATTGCTGGTGGCGGTCCTGGTGGGCGGCGTGCTGCCGGCCCGCATGACCATGCTCGGTCTCGCGGTGCTCTGGTTGCCCTGGACGATCCTCGCGGTCACCTCTGCGACCGCGCTCTGTCGGGGCCACCTCCGCACTGGCGAATCCTCTCACTACACGCTCGTTACCGCCGCGATCTTCACCCGCGCGCTCCGATGCGCGCTGTTCCCCTCTCGGACCAAGTTCAAGGTCACCCCGAAGTCCGGCGCCGGAGCCGGTGGCCTCCATTCACTTGGGCGCCTCAAGGTCGTGGCTGCCTTCGGCATTGCTCTTGCGGGTGGGCTCGTCTGGCGGGGCCTCGGGATCCTCGGCTACGTGCATGCACGGGCGCTTCCCACGTGGGCGGCGACGTTCGCAATGATCCTCGGAACCTGGGAGCTCTATCGAATCGCACAGTCGTTGCGAATTGTCTTTCGCAGGCACCAGCGGCGCGAGCAGGTCCGCTTCGGCTGCCTCGCCCCGGCGACGATCGTGAACGAGGTGGACGAGCGCTCCTACGGTCGAGTTGTCGACGTCTCGGTGTCGGGCGTGGGGCTCTTGGTTGCCACGGAGATCGAAGGCGGATCGCTGCTGCACGTCGAGTTCGCGCTGCCCGGACTCGACGACGGGACTCTCGGTGTGGCCTTCACCGCCGCCGTGCAGTCTGCGCGACCCGACAAGTCGGCAGGATGGCGGCTAGGCGCGTCCATCGTTGAGATAGATGGTGGCTCACGGGACAACCTCGTCCGCTACTGCTATGTCGTGCACCCCTGTGAGCGTCTCCGCAAGAGCCGCCTCGAATCCCAGGATCAAACGACGCCGTCACTCATCCCGATGTCCCCGGTCACCGCGGTGGTCGACGTGAACGACACCAACAGTGCTCCCGCGATCGAACGCCCAGCCGTCGGCTGACGGCTCTGATACACCACGGGTGTTTGCCGGCAGGCCGATGCCCCGCTAGTATGCGGTTTGCCCTGGTTCGTCATTGCGGACGCCAGCTCGCCCTATGGGCGGGTGACCCGAATGGGGCGGCGGGAATCGCAGAGGTCCCTTCCCTGTTGTTACCTACACCGCGTTTCCCCCGTGCAGACGCATTAGCCGCCGTGGGCACCCACTGATTGGGCTGTGCGATCCGGCGAAGTCGACGACTTGTTCTGATTGGGAACTCACAGCGACGGATCGCAGGCTCGGGTCTATTGCATGACCCGACCGGTCCGGTGACCGCTCGGGAGGGTATGTCGTGACCGCATGGGGGAGCACCGACATCGCGGAATCCCGGAAGGTCCGGGAACCACCTCCAAAGAACCACCTCAAGCAACAGAAGATCCAGAGAGGAAGCTGATGAGCGAAGAACAGCTCGAGCGTTCGATCCTCGAGCGCAAGGCGAGCGACGAGCTTCGGGCAATCGCGACCGCCATGTCCCTCGAGCCCGTAGCGCGCCTGCGCAAGGCGGATCTGGTGAACCAGATCCTGCGTGCTGCCGGCGTCGAGGTCGAAGGCGCCTCACAGTTGCCCGCGACAAGCGCGGCATCGCTTCAGTCACCGCCTTCCAACGGTGGCGCCACCGACACCAGTCAACCAGACGGGGCTGACGGCGCATCCACTTCGAAGCCTGCGCGAGGTCGCACCTCGAGGGCGCGGTCCACGGTCAAGGCGCGCCCGGCGGATTCGTCGCCGGCACATGCTGACGTGAACGGAAGTGGGGGCGGGCAGGCTCATGAGCCGAGTGAGGACCACGGCGTCTTGTTGCCGGCGGGCTCGGCACTCGTCAACGGGACCGACTCTGCAGATTCGAGTGAGGTCGGGGACGCGGTCGCGGAGGGCGCAGCCGCCGTTCTGGCGAGCTCAGGCTTCGGCCGGAGCAGGCGAGAGCCAGCTCCGACCACCGGTGCGGGCCTTGCTTCGGGCGAGCCCCGGCCTGGTGAGCTCACGTCGAACGTGGGCGGCGTCGCCGCTTCCGGTACTGAGACCCTTGACCGGGTGTCCGGGGACGTGTCGACCACGATCCGTCCTCAGCGCCAGCCTCAGCAGCACTCCCAGCCCGGGCGAGGCAATCAGGGCAATCAAGGCGGCCAGATCGTTCAGGGCGGCCAAGGCGGCCAGGTCGAGACGGGCAACCGCCGCGGGCGCCGTCGTCGCGGTCGTGACCGAGAGCGTGGCGGTCAAGAGCCGCAGGGTGGCGGCCAGGAAGTTGCATGGCAGGGCGAGCTCGTCCCGGTCCGCGGCCTGCTCGACCTACGGGACGAGGGCTACGGCTTCCTGCGTACGAGCGGGTACCTGCCGAGCGGCAAGGACGTGTACATCTCGGTCTCGCAGGCAAGGAGGTTCGCGCTACGGCGTGGCGACGCCATCGAGGGTGCATGCCGCCCGGCGGGACCGAGCGAGAAGTACCCCGCCTTGCTGCGGATCGACACGGTTTGCGGGATGTCGCCGGAAGAGGCCCGTGAGCGACCGCGTTTCGAGGACCTGACTCCGTTGTTTCCCGACCAGCGGATGCGGCTCGAGCTGAAGGACGATCCGCTCAACACGACCGCGCGGATCGTCGATCTGATCTCGCCCATCGGCAAAGGACAGCGGAGCATGATCGTGTCGCCGCCGAAGGCTGGCAAGACGACGATCCTGAAGCAGATAGCGCATTCGATCGAGCAGAACGACCCGAGCGTCCATCTCATGGTCCTGCTCGTGGACGAGCGTCCCGAGGAGGCCACGGATTGGCGCCGGTCAGTGAAGGGCGAGGTGATCGCCTCGACCTTCGACCGTCCCGCCGACGAGCACACGACCGTTGCGGAGCTCGCGATCGAGCGGGCCAAGCGGCTTGTCGAGCTCGGCAGGGACGTCGTGATCATCCTGGACGGGATCACCCGTCTCGCCCGGGCCTACAACCTGGCCCAGCCGGCAACCGGTCGCATCATGTCCGGCGGCGTGGACTCCGGCGCCCTGTACCCGCCGAAGAAGTTCTTCGGAGCTGCTCGCAACATCGAGGAGGGCGGCTCGCTCACGATCCTCGCGACCGCCCTCGTGGAAACGGGATCGAAGATGGATGAGGTGATCTTCGAGGAGTTCAAGGGCACCGGCAACATGGAGCTGCGCCTCGACCGCAAGCTGGCCGAGCGGCGGATCTACCCGGCGATCGATGTCAACGCCAGCTCGACGCGCCATGAGGAGCTGCTCTTCGACCGCTCCCAGCTCCAACAGGTCTGGAAGCTCCGCCGGGTGCTCAACGCCCTCGGCAGCGACGGAGGTGGTGGGGCCGGGCTCGAGCTCCTCATGGACAAGATCCGGACCACTCGCTCCAACGACGAGTTCCTCGCCGAGATCGCCAAGGCGCCGATCCCAGGCGGCTGACTCGCCCCGGAGCGGGCCCTGGCCCAGCTCCGTCCGACCCGGCTTACAATGGAGAGATCATGAAGACAGACATTCACCCCGCCTACACGACCGCGTCGGTGCGGTGCTCGTGCGGGAACACCTTCACAACGCGATCGACAAAGTCCGACCTGCATGTCGAGCTGTGCAACGAATGCCACCCCTTCTACACGGGCAAGCAGAAGCTGGTGGACACCGGCGGACGCGTGGAGCGCTTCGAGCGCCGCTACGGCCAGCGCAAGACCAAGCGCTGACTCAGCTTCACTTCCACCATCCACGCCGGGTATCGGCGTGGCCGTCGTACACGAGCTAGCCAACGGGCTCGACCTGCCGCCGCGGTCGGTCGCCCGTCACAGACTTCGCCCCGGCCACCCGGTCTCAGGTTGCCGGAGGCCGGGCCAACTCGTGAGCGATGTCGCCGGCCCAAGCATCGATCTCGGCCCAGTCTCGGAAGTCTCCCTCCGGCAGCCCGGCGCGGGCGGCCGGCAGCTTGCGGAGGGCCCGCTCAGCAAAGTCGAGCGTGTCAGGCTCGAGTGCTCCGAAGAAGACGCGGTGACCACGCGCCTGGACGACTTCTTGAAGCTCGGAGATCTCCTTGGGCACTGTCGCCGTCCGGAGGTCCTGTCCCTTCGCGTCTCGGGCCTCGTTGCCGAGCGGCCCGCTGCTGAACAGCCAGACCGGATGACGCGCCAGGACGGCGCTGTTGAGCTTCACGAATGCCAATGCCTCGTCCATCCAGTGGAAGCCGTAGGTGGCGCTGCCGATCACGAAGGCGTCATAACCTTCAAGGCCGGACGCCTCCTGCACGGAGCGGGCGTCCGCTGGGTGGTCCTCGTCAGTCAGCTTGACCGCGATCCGCTCGGCGATCCCGCGAGTTGCACCGTGCTTGCTGGCGTACGCAACGAGTACCGGCATGGTGACCTCCGCTTTCATCGTGCGATCTCGTCGGGACTTCGCCTAGAGCCCAAGATCCCTACTTTGAGGGTACGGCGTTCTCGGACCCCGGAGTAGCGGTTGTTCAGAGGTTGGTGTTGCGCCTCATGTCCCGGGCTATCTCGACCTCGACCAGGGAGCGGTCCAAGGGCCGCCCGAGGCGGCACTAGCCTGAGTCCGTGCTCGATCGCCTTGAGGCGCTTGAGGCCGAGTACTCACAGGTCCTCACCCGCCTCTCTGACCCAACGCTCTCGAAGGATCCCAATGAGCTGAGAGTACTGTCGCGCCGCCACAAGGAGCTCGAGACCGTCGTGCGGAAGATGCACGAGCTCAAGTCCGCGCAAGACGACGTCGCCACCGCTCGCGAGCTGGCGGCCGACGCCGTCGGCGCAGAACGCGAGCTCGGCCGGGACGAGCAGGGTGCCGCAGAGGCAAGGGTCGTGGAACTCGAGATGGAGCTGCGCGATCTGCTGATGCCCCGTGACCCGCACGACGGGCGCAACGTCATCGTCGAGATCCGGGGAGCCGAGGGTGGAGAGGAGGCGAACCTGTTCGCCAAGGACCTCTTCGACATGTACCAGCGCTATGCCGACCGGCGAGGTTGGCACCCTGAAGTGCTGGACCTTCGCGAGTCGGAGCTCGGGGGCGTCGGCGGGGTCACCTTCCTTGTCAAGGGCGAGGATGCCTGGCAGCGGCTGCACCAAGAGGCCGGCACTCACCGGGTGCAGCGGATCCCGGTCACCGAGTCGCAGGGACGCGTCCACACTTCCTCCGCGACGGTGAACGTGCTGCCCGAGGCCGACGAGGTCGAGGTCGAGATCGAGCCCGGCGACATACGCGTCGACGTCTACCGATCGACCGGCCCCGGGGGACAGTCGGTCAACACGACGGACTCGGCGGTCCGGATCACCCATCTGGCGACCGGGCTCGTCGTGGCGATGCAGGACGAGAAGAGCCAGATTCAAAACCGCGCGGCTGCGCTGAAAGTGTTGCGGGCACGCCTGTACGAGCTCGAGCTGCAGCGAAACGCGGCCGCTCTTGCCCAAGAGAGGCGCGCACAGGTTGGGGGTGGAGGCCGCTCGGAGAAGATCCGCACATACAACTTCAAGGACAACAGGGTCACCGATCACCGGATCGGGCTCACCTTGAAAAAGCTCGACCGCATGCTGATGGGCGACCTCGACGAGCTCGTCGACGCGCTGCTGGCAGACGAGCGGGGCCGCCAGCTACTCGAGGGATGAGAATGGGGGCCGAAGTGACCGGGGTCACCTGGCGGCAACTGCGGCGTGAGACAGCCAAAGCGATCGCCGACCCGGCCCAGGTCCGGTGGTTGCTCGAGGAGGCCAGTGGCCTCGACGGCGTTCGGCTGTTGCGCGAGCTCGATTGTCAAGCTCCTCCCGGGGCCGCGGCACGGCTCGAGTCGCTCGTGCAGCGCCGACTTTCGGGTGAGCCGCTCCAGCACGTTCTCGGCCACTGGGGGTTTCGGACGCTCGATGTCGTCGTCGACTCGCGCGTGCTCGTCCCGCGCCCGGAGACGGAGGTCGTCGTCACCGTCGCCTTGTCGGAGGTTGACCGCCTTTGTACTTTGCAGTCCGGCCTGGAGGTGCTCGTGGTCGATCTCGGTACTGGCTCGGGCGTGATCGCGCTCTCGCTCGCAATGGAGCGGGCGGCGGTGCGCGTCATCGCGACCGACCGAGATCCCGCCGCTCTCGAGGTAGCCGCCGTCAACTTGTCAGGAATCACGACCGAGGCGGCGGCGCGCGTGCAGTTCTGCCAGGGCGACTGGTACCAAGCCCTGCCCCTCGATCTCGCCGGTCAGATCGCCGTGATCGTCGCCAACCCGCCGTACCTAGCAGAGCCCGAGTGGGCTGGCCTCGACCCGACAGTAAGCGGCTTCGACCCCTTCGGGGCATTGGTGGCCGGGCCGAGCGGGCTCGAGGCCATCGAGACGATCGTGACCGGCGCACCGGCGTGGCTCGGCCGGCGCGGGGCGCTCGTAGTCGAGATCGCGCCCACCCAGGCGGGACCGGTTCTCGAGATGGCACGCGAGGCGGGGTTCCCCACTGCGAGTGTCGAAGACGACCTGGCGGGGCGAGCGCGCGTGCTCGTGGCCGAACGGTGAGCCGGTCGGAGCTCGGCGCGCTCGAGGAGGCGCTGGCGGCCGGGAACGTCGTGGCGGTCCCGACCGACACCGTCTACGGGCTCGCCGTCGATCCCCGTCTGCCGGGCGGGGTCGACCGGGTGTTCGCGCTCAAGGAGCGACCTGAGCAGTTCCAACTGCCGGTCCTCATCGCTGATCCGACCGGTCTCTTGGACCTGGCGGAGGCGACTGCGGCCGCCCAACGGCTCGTTTCGCGTTACTGGCCCGGGCCGCTCACCCTTGTGCTGCCACGGCGATCCGGTGTCGCCTTCGACCTCGGTGGCGATAGTGCGACGATCGGGCTGCGCTGCCCGGCGAGCTCGCTGCTGAGACAGCTGCTGCGAACGACCGGACCGCTCGGCGTGACGAGTGCTAACCGCCACGGGGAGCCCCCCCTGCACACCGCGGACGAGGTCCGCGAGCACTTCGGTGCAGGTGTCGTGGCCGTGCTCGACGGCGGCAGATGCGACGGCCGGCCGTCGACGGTGATCTCGCTCACCGGTCCCGATGCGAAGTGCCTGCGGGAGGGCGCGCTCTCGTTCGCGGAGCTCGCCGCGATCGCCGCCGGTCCGTGAACGCCTGCCGCTCGTCGCGCCCAGTGGGTCTAGTCGTGCACCGATGAGTTTCAGATGGCGGTGGCGCCGAGATTGACGACATGGAGGCATGGCGAACCAGCCTGATACGGGCATGTCTGATCGTTGGTCGGTCCATCTTGCGCGTTGCCGCGCCGAGCACGACGATGACCACGATGTTGCTCAAATTGGTAGGTCTCAACCGAGCACAAGACGGGCTCGGGCTTGTGGGCCGCAACGGAAGCACCCGGTAGACTCGCCGCGTGCGCGTTTCGGCAGGATCGGACCACGCCGGTTTCGAGTTGAAGGGACTGCTGATCGAGCACCTCGCGTTCTTGGGGCACGAGGTTTTGGACCTCGGCACGCACTCGCTGGAGCCGGTGGACTACCCGGACTTCGGCGCAGCGGTTGGCCAAAGTGTCGTGTCGGGCGACACCGATCTCGGAGTTTGCGTGTGCGGAACCGGGATGGGAATCGCGATCGCGGCGAACAAGGTCCATGGCGTGCGTGCGGCAGTGGTCCGCGACGTGAGCTCAGCGCGACTGGCCCGCGAGCACGACAACGCGAACGTGATCTGCTTTGGTGCGCGCCTCGTGGGCATTGTTGTCGCGATCGACGCACTGGAGATGTTCCTGCGGAGCGAGTTCGAAGGAGGCAGGCACCTCCGGAGAATCGAGAAGATCGCCGCTCTCGAGGAACGCCAGGCCTGACGCCAGGATCCCGGCCACGACACCTTTCGAAGGAGCCAGCAAGTGACACAGTTCGCCGAAGCATCGAGTGCGAGTGCCTTCCTGCCGGGCGCGCTCGCGGGGGACCCCGAGGTGCACGCCCTGCTCGAGCGTGAGATCGAGCGACAGCGAACGAGCCTCCAGTTGATCGCATCGGAGAATTTCACGTCCCCGGCCGTGCTCGCGGCTTCGGCCTCGGTGTTGACGAACAAGTACTCCGAGGGTTACCCCGGACGGCGCTATTACGGCGGGAACGTCGTCGCGGACCAGGTGGAGGACCTCGCACGGACGCGGGCGACAGAGCTGTTCGGCGCTGAGCACGCCAACGTCCAGCCGCACGCAGGCGCGAACGCGAACCTGGCGGCGTATCTCGCGCTCGTCGAGCCGGGCGACACCATCCTGGCAATGCGCCTCGATCAAGGTGGGCACCTGACACACGGCTCGCCTGTCAGCATCACAGGCAAGCTGTACCGGTTCGTCGCCTACGGAGTCACACCTGCGGCTGCCGACGGTTCGGGCGAGCGGATCGATTTTGACCTGGTCCGCGACCTTGCCATCCGGGAGCGGCCCCGGCTGATCGTGGCAGGGGCCACCGCCTATTCCCGTGCCATCGACCCGCAGCCTTTCCGGGATATCGCCGACGAGGTCGGAGCCCGCTTCATGTTCGACGCGGCGCACCCGGCCGGCCTCATTGCCGGTAAGGTCCACCCGAGCCCGGTGGGCATCGCAGACGTCGTGACCCTCACCACCCACAAGACCCTTCGCGGCCCGCGAGGCGGAGCCATCCTGTGCGGCGCCGACCTCGCGAAATCCGTCGACTCGGCCGTTTTCCCGGGCCTGCAGGGCGGACCGCTCGAGCACGTGATCGCCGCCAAGGCCGTGGCATTCGGGGAGGCGCTCAAGCCCGAGTTCTGTGACTATGCCTCCAAGGTGGTGCGCAACGCGGCGGCACTAGCCGAAGCGCTCACCGCTCAAGGGTTCCGGCTCGTCGCCGGGGGAACGGACAATCATCTCGTGCTCGTCGACTTGCGAACCTTCGAGGCCGAGCTCAC
>OCTA010000439.1_pt1 | contig 38226 bp, 26 predicted proteins | sample 1538991 | NCBI WGS metagenome assembly OCTA01 (sample SAMEA3539302, study PRJEB22396) | soil metagenome | biome: tundra; feature: field; material: soil | place: USA | collected 2010-05 | depth 0.15 m | reverse complement strand
GTGCAGACGGTCAGCGTCTACAACATCAGCGGCGGAGCGAACGTCACCGTCAATTCGATCACTTCCAACATCACGCAGTTGAAAGTGGTGAGCGGGACGTTGCCGATCACGCTCGGGCCCGGACAGCGCGCCGATTACGGCATTCAGTTCACCGCGGACGCAGCCAAGAGTTATAGCGGGCACCTTACGTTCGCGACGGCAACCCAGGGAAGCCAGGCCGTGAACGTGACTGGAAACGGCACGGTCGTGACCGCCGTGCCTTCGCTGAGCGCGTCGTCGCTGACTTTTTCCAATGTGCCGATCGGGACCACCGGCCATCCGCAGACGCTCACTATCACCAACACTGGGACGTCTACGTTTTCGGTGACAGGTGTAGTGGTGACGTATCCGTATGCGCAGACGGGTTGGACGACTTCGACGGCGATCGCACCCGGCAAGTCGCTGAAGCTGACGATTGGATACGTGCCCACTGCGGTGGCGAGCCAACCGGGCTTGATCTCATTCACATATGACGTGGCGCCGCCGAATGGAGTGAGTTTGTGGGGAAACGGCGTGAGCCCGACGGTGCTGGGGATTGATACCTTCCCGACGCTGGCGGCGGGCACTCCGAGTTATCCGTATCAGGCGAATCTGATGGCGGTGGGGGGCAAGCCGCCGTACACGTGGACACTGGCGACGGGTTCCACGCTGCCGACCGGGTTGACGATGTCGAGTTCGGGAGTGATCACTGGCTCGATTGCATCGACGGTTGGGGTGTCGAACTATACGTTCACGGCGCGCGTTGCCGATTCATCGACGGTGCAGGAAAAGTCGAGCAAGCTGTTCACGCTGCCGGTGCAGGCGTATTCGGGATACAAGAATTGCAACAACATCAGCTGGAACGCGGGAGACGGCTCCGGGCCGCTGATTCCAATTAACGATCTGGGGACGAAGTCCTATTTGGGCGCGGAAGAGGGCGGACTGTACGCGAATGGCAGCAATGTGGACGATGCCGGCCACGATGCCTACGGGCAGAGTGCGGCGGCCGCGATTGTGCCGCTCGATTCGAACGGCAATTACAGCCCGACGGGAAAATACGTTTTCATTTCCGTGGGACTGTCGATGGCGCAGCAGCCGTTTGGAGAGTTCGTGAACCTGGTGAACACCGATCCGTCGAAGAATCCCAGTCTGGTGATTGTGGACGGGGCGACGGGCGGAGCGACGGCGGCGTTGCTGTCGTCGTCCACCAATAATTTCTGGAATGCGATCACGTACGATTACCTGCCCAATGCGGGAGTGACGCCGGCGCAGGTAGTGGGAGCGTGGGTGCTGGACGTGGATGGCGGTCCGGCGGGAACATTCCCGGCGGACATGACCAGCCTGCAATCGCAACTGGAGTCGATTGCGCAGAACATGCTGGTGAAATTTCCGAATATGAAGGTGGCGTATTACTCGAGCGTGAACTACACCGGATATTCGAATGGAGCGGCGAATCTGGATCCGGAGCCGTATGGGTATGAGGGCGGGATGGCCGTCAAGAATACCATTCAGGATCAGATCAGCGGAGACCCCAACATGAATTTCAATCCGGCGAACGGCGCGGTGAAGGCGCCGTGGATCGCATGGGGTCCTTATTACTGGGCGAACGGAATGATTCCGCGCAGTGATGGTCTGGTGTGGAGCTGCCAGGATCTGGACGTGGACGGAACGCATCCCTCGAATCCGGTGGGACGGATTAAAGTGTCAACGCAGTTGTTGAACTTCCTGAAGACGGATGACACGGCGTCGAAGTGGTTTTTGGCGCCGGGGGCGGTTAAGTAGTCCGCGTCGATCGACGCAGTTGCGCTTCGGGCTGGCGAGGATCGGGCAGGGTTGGATAGCCACCGAGTTAGAGTAGAACCGCTTTGCGCGGCAACCGGAAGCTGCGATTACTCACATTCGAAATTGTTCTTACACGCGATACCCTCCTAATGACCTGCAGTGCTCCGAAGCCGGTCGCGTACCCTAACGCGCCGGGGCGGAGCTTTCGGGTCGAATCAGCAGCGCCAGCCTCGGGAACAGAAATAGGCCGGCTGCATCATCGATGACGTTGACCTGGCAGGTGTAAAATCCGGGCGTCAGAGGGTTCAGCGGCAGGTCAAGCTGGAAGACGCCAGCTTGGCGGTCGCGCGCGTTCAACTCTGTCAGCTCGGCGAGGGAGGTTTCGAATACTTTGGCTTTGCCGCGAAAGAATGCCACGTTCGTAAGCAGGTGAATACCGGGTTTGGCCGGCCCAGTTTGCGACGCACCAGACGGATTGGTTCGCCCCGGGTCATAGACTTCGTAATAGAGTCGAAGGTGCTGCGCGGAAGAAAAAACGTGGGTCACATTTGGAATAATCTCCGAGCCGTCGCGAATGAGCGGGCTGGGAGTGGCGCCTTTCTTGGCGGGTTGAAGCTGGCTGGCGAGAACAATCGAACTCATTTTGAGCGGGTGTGACTTGAGATCGGGGACGTCCAGATCGGTTTCGAATGAGCCCATGCGTCCGGTCTGGTTTTCCCTGACAACAAACTTGAGGTGATATTTGCCGGGAGGCAGGCTGAGTCCGGTATCGTACTGCACATTCTTTTTTCGAACCTCTGACGACGTATCGATCGCAAGGTTGACGGTGTCGCGAATTCTCGTGATTGGGTGATGTTCGGTGTCGAGCACCACTCCGATGATATCGAGGGTCGCTTTGTCACGGTCACTGCTGTGCGTGAAGGGAATTTCCGATCCCGGCACGACCAGCGAAACCGGAATGAAAAACTTATTGGCCTGCAGGCGAAAATACGCGGTGCTCAGATACAGAGGCAGATCGGTTGTGGGCAACTCGGATGCGAGTTCTTCTTGCAGCTGAAGTTCTTTATCTTCTTTCGTAGAGTGCCGGTAATCGGCAGGTGCATAATAGCCGCGCCGATAGTCGACTTTCACACTGGGGACATTGGCCTTTACTGCAATCCGGCGGTATCGTCCGTCCCGCGCAGCGTTCGTGCTGCGATAACCCAGCAGATAATAGGTTGACGTATCCTGTTGTACTCCCTTGAAGACCTGGGTGAAGTCGTTGGAATCTAGAAAGGCCCGTCCGCCCGTGTCGCTTGCCAGTGTAACCAGGGATTCCTGCGTGGTGAAGTTGGAATTCAGGGCGTTGATCGTGGCCTGGCCGGAATATGGCGAAGTGCCCCGCATGCTGGCGTTTTGCGCCTCTCCACCGGCGACCAGCGCCTGCAGGCCACGCAGATCCATGGTGTAGATCGCCAGATTGGAGCGCACGGCGGCGTTGATGGCTGCTCGTAATTCTGACTGGTTCTCAATCCCCGTTCGGTCCATTCCGCTTGAGAAATAAATCAGCGACTTCTTCTGTTGAAGATGCGCGAGCTTCTCGGCAACCGAACGCAACGCTTCCAGACGCCGGTCCGTATTGAAGATGTTGTATTCCGTATCGTCCGAGGTAAATGGCTGGCCGGTGTCGGGCGTACCTTCGGTCGAGCCCGTGGTGCCTTCCTCGAAGCCCTGGCCGCTGCCTGAGCTGAAAGCCTGGAGTTGCTTCTTGAGTAGGTCATGATCGGCGGTGAAATCCTGGTTGACCAGCAGCGCACTTCCCAGAGAGACAATCGAGACCAAGTCTGCCGGAGCCATCTGAGTGTCGACATAGTGTTCCGCGGAGGCGACCGCGCGATCGATTTCATCAGGCTGCATGGCGGAGAGATCGAAGAATAGAACGATCAGGCGACGATCCTTAAACTGATTTGCGGAATCGGCGGCGGAAGGCGCGCTCCCTGGAGTGCTCGGTTCAGCCGGGACACCGGTCAGCGGCTTGGTCTGGGCTACATTCTGATTGGCCACGGCGTCCACGTCTTCGACGTCAAACGAAACTATTTTCTGAGGCTTGTTGTCCTCGAGAATCGTGAAGTCCTGCGGTTTGAGACCGCGAACGAAGTTTCCGTTTTTGTCCCGGACGGTAACATTCACGAGAATCAAATCAGTCTGAACGCGGAAAGTGTAGTCCGCCTGCTGCTGAGCCGGCAGGGACGAACCGATCAGGGCGAGAGCCAGCGACATTGCCAGAAACTTGTTCTCCCACCGGTTCCGAGCTGAATTCATCTGCATGTCTCCTCAAAAACGGAAGCGAGCGGTCATCGTAATTTGCCGCATGGCGCCAACTGCCGTGACCCGGCCGAACGTCGGCGAATTGAACGTGGCATCAATCGACGAGTAATTCGGTATGTTGAAGATGTTGGTGGCCTGTGCCCGAAATTCGAGGACGCGTGACTCTTTCATCGGAATGACCTTGGTGAAGGCCATATCGAACAGAAGAGTCCCGGGGCCGATGATGCTGTTTCGGCGGGCGTCGCCATAAGGTCCTGCGGGCACGGCGAAGGCAGATGTATTGAACCATTCTCCAATCGAGGGATTCGAGAGGCTGACGGACTGGCCAGGGACGACGTCGGGACGCAGAGTACCGTTGGTGCCGCGATTGATCTCGTCGGCGCTGCCCAGAATGCGCGGCGTAAACGGAAGACCCGAGGCGATGGTCCAGTCTCCGCTCCACTGCCAATCGCCAAGAATCGCGCGCAGGGGAGTATTCCCCGTGAGCCAGCGCTTGTCGTGTCCGAATGGGAGTTCCCACAAATAATCTGCAGTGAACTTGTGCGTCTGATTGAAGCTTGAAAGTCCTCGCTCCGCCGAGAGATCAAGGGCATTCTGGGCCACCGATGCCGCCCCGCCGCCCGACGAACCGCCGCCGCCACCGGCAGCGGTACCGCCAGCGCCGAGACCGGCACGGCTCGCTCCCGACGTGGCTCCGGCGCCGATGGAGGACGCATCATCGATCGACTTGGAAAATGTGTAGATCCCGCCGATGGAGAAGCCGTTCGACAAACGTTTGCGCAATCGGAGCGATCCTGCATTGGCTTCGGAGTCGCCGACGGAGCTCTCGTAAATAAATGCCTGTGCATTCGGAATCAAGATGCCCGTCGAGGTGCGATTGGGCGCTTCGAGGATGTCGAGGTCCGTGCCTTTGGTTCCCGTGTAGTCGATGTTGAGCAACAGAGTCGGACGCAACTGCTGCTGGATGTCGAGATTGCGAATCTGCACGTAGCCCAGCCGATAATTGGGATTCACCGCGTAACTATTTGTTGTGATGCCGGTCGAAGACGTTGGGAAGCCGTTCTGCAGTGTGAGATCTCCGGTGGCGGTTTGGATATTCGTTTGTGTCGTGGAAAACGGGGGCTGAAAGGCCAACTGCTGCACGATTCCCTGATACGCGCCGGTGTTGTAGTTGATGCCGTAGCCGCCACGCACGATGGTTTTGGAGAACGGCTTCCAGGCAAACCCGACGCGGGGCGCAAAATTGTTGCGGTCCGGCCGCACCAGGCTGGCGGGCAGGCTCCCGCTATAAGGTGCAGGTTGGCCGGGTAAAACCACTGCGACCGCCGGAGTGCCGAGCGCCGGATTCAACACCCCAGGGGAGAGGTCCAGGTTCGCGATCCGATTGTTCTCTTCTGCAAGAGGCGATACGTATTCGTAACGAACGCCGAGGTTGAAGGTCAGATTACCCCGAACTTTCCACTCGTCCTGCAGATACGCATCCCAATAGTTGCCGTGGAAGTGGTAATTGTCCTGCCCGTATTGCACGGAAGTGGTCTGGGGGAATCCGAGCAAGAAGTCAGCAAAATCATACCCCGTGCCGGGCACCTGCTGAGGCGGCTGACCGGGCAGGCCAGGAACGAGTTCGGATGTGTTGTAGCCGGTGAAAACGAACGAGCCGCGAGCGTTGCTGCTGGTCTCTGTGTTGAGTTGGATGCGGCGGAAGTCACCGCCCCATCGCCAACTGTGCTTGCCGTGAGTCCAAACCACGCTGTCTGAAAATGTGTAGGTCTGGTTCCGTAGAAGCTGCGGATTGACGTCCTGCAGACTGGAGAGGTCTGTGAAGGAAAGATTGGGCAACCCCCAATCAAAAGGATTCTGCGAGACGCCAGTGATTCCCACCGCATTAGTGATGTCATTGTTAAACGCGTAAAGATTCTGGGTGCGAGTGCGGCTTCGGTTGAAATCGAAGCGCAGGTTGTTGGTCAGCTTGCCGATGCTTCGAACGTAGCCGATGGGAACGTCGAAACTGCGAACGCTGGTGCCGCCGCCGACGCTAGGAAATGGATTGGTAATGGTGGCGCTCGATCCGTGGTAGTGCAGGCCAAACGTCAGGTTGTTGCGCGGCGCGCCGCGTCCTCCGCGGCGTCCGCCCGTAGGTGGAGCGCCGAAAGTGTGATTGATGCGGACGTTCAGATCGTCGCTGTCATTCGTCGCGGAAGTCACGAAGTGGAAGTTTTGGTAATTACCAGGCAAGTTCGGACAGGGAATGTATTGCAGCAATCCTGCTGCGCCGGTGGACGACGCAGTCGAGGGGCAAGTCTGCGAAGCAAATCCCGGAACTATGTTGCCCGGATAAGGAGTGTTGTTCGTGGGATTAAACAGCTCGACCGGCTGTCCCGCTTCCGCACCTGACGTGTAAGTGGTCTGGGAAAAGTTTCCTTGCCGCTCCAGGAGTGTGGGAACCGTAGAAAACTGGTCGAACGGATTCGACCCGCGCTTTCCGTTGTAATTGACGAAGAAGAACGTCTTGGTGCCGCCGTGATAGAGCTTAGGAATGTTGAGGGGGCCCCCGACCGAGGCACCGAAACTATTCTGCACATATCGCGGGTTGGTGGCAGGTTCGCCGGCGAGCGCATAAGGCGCGGCATTGAGCGCGGAGTCGCCGATGCCGTAGTAGATCGATCCGTGCGGATGATTAATATCAAAACCGCGGCGGCCGGTGATCGTCATCGGGCGTCCAGCGCCGCCACCGCCAAATCCTCCCGGGCCGCCAAAACCGCCGGATCCAAAACCGCCGCCTTGCTGGCGAGCGTCATTGATGCGTTGCTGCAGTTCGTCTCCACTCATCGCGTTCAGGGGATTGGAATTGTTACCGGAAACGGCGATGGACTCGGTTGCGCTGTTTGGGTCAATACCCGGAACGGGCATGCCCGAGGGCACAACATCGCTCATCGTATTGCCGCCCGCATCCTGGGCAGCAAGGTTCTGCAGCGTAGACAGGGTTTGAAAGCCACGCTGGGCGGCGGCGCCGGCATTGGGCCTTCGAGGCTGGGAACCGGGTTCGCGGGTTCGAGACAAGAGGGTTAATTCGAAATTAGCTGCCACACTCTGGTGGGAAGCGTCGATCACGACTTGCTGCGTATTATTTGCGAAGGCGACCATCTGCACTTGTACGCTGTAAGAACCAAAGGATGGAACCGTTGCTGAGTAGCTGCCATCAACATCAGTCCAGACGGAGATTTTGTGGTCGGAGGACGCGACAGAAATGGAAACGGCTGCGCCGGGAATCGGCATATTGCCCGACTTCACGATACCGTGAATGGTTCCGACTGACGGTTCCACAGGTTGAGATTGTGCAGGCTGACTCTGAGAGTGGGCGTGATTGCAGGCGAGCAACAAGGTCAAGACCAGGAGCAGACACCGGGACACGAGCTTGCCGATAGCGATCATGAACCACTCCACTTGCTGCCGGCACATTGCCGACTGTGATGCGATGATAGCCTCTGCCCCTTGGAGCCACCGTAAAAATTTGTCGCTTGTCGTCGATTCCGATCTATGGGATCTAGAGAAAAGCTCCACGGGTAAGGATTCTGATCCCGTCAATGTCGAGTAAAGATTCGTAAAAGTGGCAACGCTTCGCAACTCCGAGGCCGTAATCTGGTTCATACAGACAGACCCCATTCGAGGGATCAGGAGGAAGTACCATGCTCAGACATTGTTTTCTCGCGCTTCTGCTGGCAGCCGTCCTCAGTACCGTCCCGCGCTTTGCAGTGGCGCAAGACAGCGGCAGTAACGACCAGCAATCCGCTCCTGCGGGTGCACCCCCGGAACACGGGCGTGGCAGGCATTTCGATCCGGCGCAGCAGACGGAAACGCTGACGAAGCAACTGAAGCTTACCTCGGACCAGCAGCCCAAAGTGCTGGACATTCTGAAGTCTTCACAGTCACAAATGGAGAGCCTAAGATCGGATTCGTCGCTCTCGCAAGACGATCGCCGATCCAAGATGATGGAGATCCACAAGATGTCTAACGAACAGATTCGGTCGCTACTGGACGACAAGCAGCAAAAGAAATGGGACGCGATGCAAAGCCAGCACGAACAGTGGCGTGGGCATCACCAGGAGGGACAGGCTCCGAGCGCGCCGGACGCCTCCCAGCCGAAATGACGTCTAGTCTTGACTGAACTCGTCCGCAACCTGGATCAAGGCACTTCTAGAGCGAGAACACCGCGAACTAATGCTTTACGACGAAGTTCTTCCTGCTGAGCAATGCGCCGCTGGGAGTAATCACTTGGATCGGACCACTGGTCGCACCCGGCGGAATGGTCGCGGTGAGGTGCGTGTCGGAGAGCACCTTGAAGCTGGCGGCGAGGCCGTTGAAGGTGACGCTGGTCGTGCCCTTCAGGTGCGTGCCGAGCAGCGTCACGGTGCTGCCTTGCTTGCCGGTGAATAGCGCTGTGTTCACGAAAGGCGCCAGTCCCATGTCGAGGCTGTAGATGGTGCCGTTGTTGGTAGGTCCACCGAATTCGGTCATACCGTAGAGAAGGCCGTCGGTGGCCTGGATCGGCGGAGACAATGGGGACATCTGCGTGAGGTTGACGGTGTTGTTGAAGCTGTAGAGGCTGGAGTAGGTCCCGCTGGTCGAAGTGTTGAACAGGGTGCCGTCGCCACTGGAGCCGCCGTCAGAGGTCGCACTGTAGTAGTTGCCGTCGGTGGCGAGGAGGAGGCCGGCGGCAGGCAGGGTGCCGTCTCCGAAGGTCGCACCGAAGCTGTGGAGCACGGTCACGGCAAGGCTTGGCGTGACTTGATAGATTGTGCCCTCGTTGTTGGTGCCGCCGTTTTGCGTCGTGCTATAGAAGTTTCCATTCGAGGCCTGGACCAGTGGGCCGATAGGGAACGATCCGCCGGGGCCGCAGGGAAAACTGTAGGTGTTGTTGATCACGCCGGAGGTGGACAGCTTCAGGATCGTTCCGCAGTACGAGGTGCCACCCTGGGAGACGGGGATGTAGAGGAATCCATCGGTGCCCTGGGTTGGCGGGGCGATGGGAGAATAGCCGTGGGTGAGGGTGATGTCAAACTTGTAGACCTCGGTGAAGGTGCCGAAACTGGTGATTTTGTAGACGATGCCACGCGAGTTTTCACCGCCGCCGCTGGTGGTGCCATAGAAATTGCCGTCCGAGGCGAGAATGGGAGGACCCCAGGGGAATGCTCCGTCTTTGAAGGTGTTGAAGTTATGCAGAATGGTCAGGGTTCCCGTGGGGGTGATCTTGAAAATGGTGCCCATGCTTTCGGTGCCACCCTGCATGGTGGTGCCATAGAAGTTGCCGTCGCTGCCGAGAGTGAGGCCGCCGGTGGGATATGCGCCGTCGGTCGTGGTGGCGCCGAAGCTGTGGAGGTTCTTGAGCTGACCGGAGGTGGTCACGTTGAATACGGTGCCCTGCAGGTTGGCGCCGCCGTTGTAGGTGGTGCCGTAAAGATTGCCATTGGTGCCTTGAACCAGAGTGACGTACCAGGGATTGGCTCCGCTGATCCCGTTGTCGGTTAAGTTGTAGATGGTGGTGACCGTCTGGGCCTGCGCGCATACTGCCGCGCAGAGTAGTGCCGCGGCGGCGAGCATGGTAGTTCTGCAGATCGATTTGAACGACGTGCGCAGAGACTGCTGACGCGAGATGACGAATCCCGCAGTGCGGTGAAACTCCATGACGATCCTCCTGGGTTGGGAACGGTGCTATTCCAGTGCGCAAACGGGGGTGGGGCGCACCTTGCCTTGGAAAGCTACATCACTCTTCGCAAGGGCCGCAAGATGAAGAAAATTGCATATTTACGCGGGGGACGGGCCGGCGCGGCGGGCCTCGGCTTCGGCTAGCCAGCCGCGGCGTATCTGCTCAGCTGGGATGCTGGAAAGGTAGGGCTTGAGATCGAGAATGGGGGTGCCGTTGAGCATGTCGAGACCGCGGACGTGGAGGGAATTGCCTTCACGGCGGAGAAGTTCGACGACGGTGAGTCCGATGGGATTTGGACGACGGGGAGAACGAGTGGCGAAGACGCCGTGCGGGCGGTCATCGACGGGAGGAGTACCGAGCAATTCGAATCCTTCGGAGCGATTGAAGACCCAGAGAACGAACAGGTGAGAGAAGCCCTCGATGTCGGTGAGGCCGAGGGCGAATTCCGGGAGGATTTCGAGGAGGCCTTCAGCTTCGTGCTTGGCGCCTGGACCCTTGGGGATCTGCTTGGTGTTGTCGTATGGGCTTTTTATGTGTCCGATGGGCTGGGGAGAAAACATGGGGTTGGTTCGTCCTTAAAGCCATGACAGAAAAAGAACTCTATCGCAGCGCTAAAGCGCTGCGCCACCCAAAAGCCGGTTCCTGAGGGCGCATGCGCGGCGTCTTTGTCCGTGGAAGCGCGGGCGAGGGCGCCCGCGCCACATACTGCTCTTCTTTCTATTCCCTTCATCTTTGATCTTTATCTTTTCTAGTCTTCTTTCTTTTCTGGTTCTCTGGTGATCGGCTTCTCGATTGGTTTGCGGGGGAGCATTTGGTCGCGCATGGCGGCGTCGTAGACGAAGCTGGCGACGATGACCGAGATCTGTTTCAGGTCTTCGGGCTGGAGGCGGTCGTAGACGTCCATGTTGGAGTGGTGAGTGCGGGTTTCGTATTCGATGGGATCCTGAATGAATTGGAATCCGGGGATGCCGACGGCGTCGAAGGAGAGATGATCGGTGCCGCCGGTGTTGCGCATGGAGAGCGTGGTCATGCCGAGATCTTTGAAGGGACGCATCCAGGATTCGAAGATGGGGGCGACGGCTTCATTTTCCTGGAGGTAGACGCCGCGGATTTTTCCGGTGCCGTTATCGACGTTGAAGTAGGCGGAGACTTTGGCCTGCTCCGGCTTTACCGTCACTGGTCCGGCGTCGCGGCGCAGGAGCGTGGGCATGTCTTTCATGTTGGGATCGTCCAGGCGGGGGCGCGATCCGAAGTGTTGTTCGACGTAGCCTTGCGAGCCGAGCAGGCCTTCTTCTTCACCGCTCCAGAGGCCGATGCGGATGGTGCGGCGGGGCGTGATGCCGATGGCTTTCAGGATGCGGACGGCTTCCATCATGACGATGGTGCCGGCGCCGTTGTCGGTGGCGCCGGTGCCGGCGTGCCAGGAGTCGAGATGTGCGCCCAGCATGACGACTTCATCTTTCTTGTCGGTGCCGGGGATTTCGGCGATGGTGTCGTACTGCATGAGGTCATCGTCGTAGAAGGTGTTGATGACATTCAGTTCGAGGGTGACGTCTTTCTTCTGCTGGAGGAGGCGGGCGATGCGGGTCCAGTGCTCGGAGGCCAGGGTGAGCTGAGGGACCGTAGTGGTTTCACCGGGCTTGTAGGAGCCGCCAGACTGAACGAAGACGGTGCCACCGCCGGCGGTGCCGCGGCTGTGGTCGATGACGGCGAGAACTTTTTCGTCGGCGTAGAACTGGTTGAGATCTTTCTGGAATTGGCGGCGACGGGCGATCTCGGACATGCGGAAGGGCGGGCGCTCGCCGGGGATTTCGTACTCGGAGGTCTTGGCGAGATCTTCATCGCTGTAACGCTTGTAGGGAGCCTCGGCGATGGGCTTTACGTCGGCGTCGGGTCCAGTGATGACAATCATTCCGGCGAGCTTGCCCTTGTACTTGTCGAAGTCTTCTTTCTTTTCGATGGTGACGCGAATGCATTTGCCGGTAACGACACCGTTGGTGCCGGGTGTCCACGCCTTGGCGTACACGATGAGAGGAACGATGTCGGGCGTGGTCATGCGGGCGTTGACGTATTGATTGGCCCATCCGCGGCCAAAGGGACCCCAGGATTCGAGGTGAGCGTTGGTGAGGCCGGCGGCGGTGAGTTGGTCGCGGGTCCATTCGTTGGCGCGCTTCATGTTGGGAGATCCGGTGAGGCGTTCGCCGATGGAATCCATGAGGCCGGTGGCGTAGTCCATGACTTTGGAATTGTGGAAGCCTTCATAGCGAATGCGGGAGATGGCTTCGAGATCAACTTTTTCCTGAGACCAGACTGCGGGGACGAACGACAAGATGACGACGAGTGAACAGACGAGTCGCGTAGACCTCTTCATGATGAGCGCTCCTGAGCGGGAATCAACCGGGGATTATACAGCCGGGGGGGAGTGTGGAACGGGTGTGGAATTGTAAAGTTATTTCAAGGTGAAGTCGGTGCACACCCGATTTCCATGTGTTCTGCGGGAAGTTAAAATCCCCACCCTCTTTTCGCAAAAGACGCGAAAAGAAGGGTGGGGCACCCTTTACGGTTGGTCTTTCACTTGGTTCTCCATGGCAGGTGAGGGCAGGGGTTCTTTGCGTTTTTCGCCGGTGTCTACAGAAAAAAGCATGAAGTGATCAAAAGCGTGCCGCCGATAGTAGCGATGTTTGCGAAAGTCGAAGTAGATCTCTGCAGTTTTCGGCAACCAGAGAGTTGTATTCTTTTTGGGGAATGGCACTGGGCCATATTCCACGGTCTGGTGCTCGCTGAGCAACTGGATTTCAGGCATGGGTTTGACCATGTCGGCTTCGATCCGCACGATTTGAAACTTGTCGGCGGTAATCCACGCTCTGCCTTTGAGATCGACAGGGAAAGCCTGACCGCCAAACGAGTAGCTGTGCATTCGATTTGGACGGTCGTGACGCTGGCGGAAGTGTACCAACCAGGTGGCCTGTCCGTGCCAGACGGCCTGTCCCTCACAATGCAAATCGAAGTCTTTTTGCATGTCGGGATGAAAGACGAGCGCTAGCGCGATGAAGCCTGTGCTCGAAATGGAGTCGGGATAACCTCTCTGCCCGGGTTTGTCTGAACGATATTCTTCAATGAAAGCGGTACCCGGTTGGGACTCGGACACCGTTGCGACGTAGTCGTACTTTCGCGTTTCGGTGTTAGTCGCAAAGCCAAATGCGTCGATCGACTGGTGGAATAACTCTTCATTGGCAGCGAAGCGGGCGAGATCCCGAACTAACTCCTGTACTCTTTTCCCCGACTCGTCGATGACTTGCGCAGTGGGACACGCTACGTCGGCGACGAGGGTTGGCTTCGTGTCGTCAACGTCGGGAGGTCGCCAGGTCTGAGGCGTAAGGGCAGGATCGGGAACAGCTCCAAGTGGATCAGCGCGGGACGCACTGATCCCTGAATTCTTCGCGTCTCTATCTGGGGAACCGGAGTTGTTCTTCTTGAGATCTGCGATCAAGTTGCGGACTTGGTAGACCATGGGATTCTGGGGAGAATCCTTCAGGAAGATCTCGAGCGCTTGAATAGCCTCCTGATCGTGCCCGAGACCAATGAGCGCTTGCGCGAGGACCAGTTCGGCGGCGCTGGCAATCGTCTTTCCATTCTTGTTGCCTTTTGTGATCGCAATCAGCGCTTCGTCTCGGGCTTTGCCGTAATCCTTCTGGCCAAGATAGGCGTCCGCCAACAAGTTATGAGGCAGCCAATTGTCGTCGTCGGCTAGAACGGCTTGCTCCAAGGCGGATCGAGCTGCAGGATAGTTTTCTTGTTCCAAGTCGGTTCTGCCCAACAGAGTCAGTGCTTGGGCGTTGTGAGGGCCGAGGCATGCGGCTGCAGTCAAGTAGGTTCGTGCTTGTGTATAGTCTTTCCGCTGGAAGTACAGATAGCCGAGTAAAAAATCCAAATCTGAACTGGCGGGGGCTATTTTGTAAGCGGCATCCAGATGCTTCTGCGCTCCTGCGAGGTCGCCCACCTTCAGCTGAGATACAGCGTGCCGGACTTCTTTTCGTGCTTTGGGAGAAATGATGCTAGCCGCGACGTCGAGGTTGACAGCTGAGGGATCGCGTTCCAGTACGATGTCAATCGGCACCGGGTGAATTGTGCTCACCACTTGCACCTGCTGACGAACGCTGATATATCCCAACGCGCTCACCTCTATTTCATAATTTCCGAACGCGGTATCGACGAATACGCCGTCTGTGTCGCCTTCGATTGTTTCGAACACGCCTATGTGATTGGCGAGATTCATCAGTTCCAGCCGGACCGGCCCTTCGATGCGAGCGCTTTTCTTCTCGGCGAACACATGGAATACGAGTACTCCGGTGCCTGGAGCGGTGTGGTAACTCGCGATTGCTGGAACGTTGTTTGGATTTCTTGTAAGTTCGCCCGGGCTGTTGGCTGGGATCTGGGCGAGAGCGTTCACGATGAACGCGCACACGACCAACAGGATGGGGAGTGGGCGGGCGAAGGTGTATTCGATGTGACTGATACGAGGCATGGCAGTCCTAAGATTTCTTCTCGACGACAGGGGGCGCCGACGGCTCTTTGCGCTTTTCTTCGGTCTCGGCCGAGAACAACATGTAGTGATCGAAACTGTGGCGGCGGTAGTAGTGGTGTTTGCGGAAATCGAAGTAAATATCCGCGCTCTTGGGGAGCCAGAGGGAAGTGTTTTTCTTGGGAAACGGGACGGGTCCGTATTCCACGACTTCGTGCTCACCGAGAAGCCGGATTTCGGGCATGGGCTTGACCATGTCGGATTCAATGCGCACGATCTGGAAGGTGTCGGCGGTGATCCATGCCCTTCCTTTCAAGGCAACGGGATAGATTTGAGTGCCGATTTTATAGCTGTGAATGCGGTTGGGGCGGTCTTCGCGCTGGCGGAAGTGGATAAGCCATGTGGCCCGCCCGTGCCAGTCCCCGAGGCCTTCGCAGGTCATGAGGAAGTTGTCGCGCATGTGAGGATGGAAGACGAGCGCCAGAACGGCAAAGCCGGTGCTGGCAATGTTGTCCGGATATTCCGTCGTGCTGACTTTGTCGGAGCGGTATTCATCGATCGCGAGAAATCCGGGCTGAGGCTCGGAGATGGAAGCGACGTAGTTGTATTTGCGGGTTTCGGTGCGAACGGGGATGCCGAATTCGTTAAGGGATTGATGCATTAGTTCTTCAACTGCGGCGAAGCGTGCGACGTCCTCGACAAGCGCCTCCACACGTCTACCGGATTCTTCCACGACCCTCTCGGACGGACAGACGGCCTCGGGTGCGACGGCGGGCTTGATTTCATCGATGCCCGGGGGTTGCCACGAATTCAAGGAGAGGCCGGGCGTGGCAAGGGCCGCCAGAGGATCGACGACGGAAAGGTCCGCCTGGGTCGTCTGCGTGTGGTCGAGTTGCGCTGGACCAGAGGGGCGCTGCTGGATCTCCGCAATCAGAGTGCGAACCTGAGGAGCCATGGGATGTTGCGGTGATTGCTCAAGAAAGACATGGAGCGCGTGAATTCCGTCCTTGTCTTGACCCAGGTTTACGAGTGCCTGCCCGAGGACGAGTTGGGCGGGGCTGGCATTGGTTTTGCCCTCGGTGATCGCGATCTGGGCCTGGTCGCGGGCTTTCTCGTAGTCTCGCTGACGCAGGTAAGTATCGGCGAGGAGGTTGTGCGGGAGCCAGTTTTCGGGATCCGCCAGTATGGCTTGCTCGAGAGCGGATCGCGCGGCTGGGTAATCCTGGCGTTCGAGGTTGGTTCGGCCGAGGAGGGTGAGAGCCTGGGCGTTGTGCGGGCTCAGATTCGCCGCGGTCCCCAGGTAAGTACCGGCCTGGGCGAATTCCCCCTTTTGAAAGTACAAATATCCCAGAAGAAAGTTCAGATCCGAGCTGGCTGGCGACAGCTTATAGGCGTCGTCGAGTTGCTTCTGCGCTTCTTTGAGCTTTCCAGACTTGAGTGCCGCAATGGCGTGCTTGGTCTGCTTCCGTGCTTTCGGCGACAGCAACGCGTCCGACACGTCGAGATTGATCGCTTCGGGATCGCGGTTGAGCACGATGTCGGTGCGAGCGGGGCCGAGGGAGTCCGCGACTTTTACTTCTTTATGAGTGCTGAGATAGCCGACGGCACTCACATCCACGGCGTAGGTTCCGTACGGGAGGTCGGTAAAGACTCCCAGGGACGTGTCTCCGGTGGTCTGCCATGTGGCGGACTGATTGTCCAGGTTTACGAGTTTCAGTAGCGCCTGGCGATCGAGTTGAGCACCCTTGCGCTCGGCATACACGGTGAAGACAAGGACTCCCGTGCCAGGGGCTGTGGCATAGGTTGTGACGGTCCGCCGATTGGGGTCATCCACGCCGTGCAGCGGCTGGATTGTTGGGGCGGAAACACGGTCCTGAGCGATGGCAGTTGCGGAGAGCAAACCAGCGAGGAAAAGGAGGACGTAGAAAGGCTGCGCGACACGGTGCATCGCAAAGGCGCGCCGGCGGAGCATGAAGAAACCCCCGAGAAGTGTTGCACACTCGTTTGCGTGGGTCAAACCAAGGTTGAATGGGCATTCCTGACGGGACGAAGTTATTCCTTTGGGACGGGTTTTTGCTCAGGGGATGTAGATTTGCTGCCCTCGATTTTCTGTTCGCCGGGGGCCGGTCTGGCATCGTCGTCGTCATTATTATTTTTTACGATGTATTGCACGATCAGCGAGATGCGGCGGTTGGACGGGTCGAGAGGGGCGTCGGGCTTGCGGAGACGCTGGTCGGCAAAGCCGCGGACCTGAGTGACCTGGTCGGGGCGCACTCCATTGGCCTGCATGACGCGGCGGGCCGCGTTGGCGCGGTCGGTGGAAAGTTCCCAGTTGCTGTAGGCGGCGGAGGTGTAGGGCTGGGAATCGGTGTGGCCTTCGATGGAGAGTTTGTTGGGGAGTTTGCCCAATTCCTGGGCGAGGGTGATGAGCATGTCGCTGCCATCGCCTTTCAGCTTGGCGCTGCCGCTGTCGAAGAAAGTGCCACTGGCGGATTCGGAGAGTTCGATGCGGAGGCCTTCGGCGGTCACCGTCATCTCGACGTGGCTTTTCAAGCTTTCGAAATCCGTCATCTGCTTCATGGCCTGCTGCAGTTGTTCTTTCAGGCGGGGCATGTTGTCGTGAGTGAGGATGAAGTTCTCGCCCGATCCGGCCATGTTGGATCCGATTTTCTTGGAGTTGCCGGTGGGGTCTTTGAAATATCCGCCAACGGCTTCCTGAACCTGCTTGCTGGAGCTGAGGAGCCAGAGAACGATAAAGAGCGCCATCATGGCGGTGACGAAATCGGCGTAGGCGACCTTCCACGCGCCGCCGTGGTGGCCGCCGTGGCCACCTTTCTTCTTGAGGATGATGATGGGGCGAGTTTTATCCATATTGTTTGAGCGGACGCTTAAGAGGAGGCGGCTCCGGCAGCGGCCTCTGCCTCAGGCGCGGGCGTTGTCTCCGGCGCTCGGTTACGGCAGGCTTGTTCGAGTTCCTTGAATGAGGGGCGGACGTGGCCGGGGACGGCGCGGCGCGCCACTTCCACAGCCATGATGGGGGCAGTGCCCTTCAGAAAAGAGACCATGAGAACGCGCATGACGTAGAGGAAGGCATGCTCTTCTTCGGCGGCCTTGGTCATGTTGGCGGCGATGGGGCCGACCAATCCGTAACAGAGCAGAATGCCGAGGAAGGTTCCGACCAGAGCGGCGGCGACCTTGTGACCGATTTCTTCGGGCGGACCACCGAGAGCGCCCATGCTGATGACGACGCCGAGCACCGCGGCGACGATGCCGAGGCCGGGCAAGGAATCGGCCACAGTGCTGAGGGCGGCGGTGGGCGCGGTGGAATCCTGGTGGTGAACTTCGAGGTCGAGGTCGAGCATCTGGTCGAGATCGAAGGCGTCGATGCCGGTGATGGCCATGCGGAGCGAGTCGCAGACGAAATCGCGAACGTGATGGTTTTTGAGGAAGGCCGGGTTCTTGGTGAAGACCTGACTTTTTTCCGGTTCTTCCACGTCGGCCTCCAGGGCCATGAGGCCGTCTTTGCGGGCCTTGTTGAGCAGGTCGTACATCATTTTCAGAGTGTCGATGTAGGTCTGCTTGCCGAACTTCGAACTGCCAAACACACCGCCGATTCCGGCTGCGATCTTCTTGATGATGTGAAGCGGATTGGCGACCAGAAGCGTCCCCAGGGCGGCGCCGCCGATGATGATCAATTCGGCCGGTTGAATGAGGACGCGGAGGTTGCCGTGTTCCATGAGGTAACCTGCCACAATGCAACCGAAAACGACGACGATGCCGATGATCGCAAACATTGCTAACTCCCGGAAGATCCTTTCGAAGGAGATCCGTTGGAAGACGAACCGTTAGAAGCGGAGGCAGAGTTGGTTCGCCAGGCGGAAGCTGTCTCCAGTGATTTCTGAACGCGCTGCACCAGGGACTCGACGGTGTCGTCGGCCAGCGCGCAGGCTTCGCCGACGGAGACTGGGAGGGAGCGGCGTTCTCCCCACCACTCGATGCCGTCGCCAGAGAGCATGCGACGGACGCGCTCCCGTACAGCGGGCAGGGTTTCCTCGCGGCAGCCATTGAGGATGACGAGGAACTGGTCGTCACTCCAGCGTCCGATGAAGTCTGTGGACCAGAGCGCGCTTTCGAGGGAACGCGCGACCACGCGCAATAAGGAAGAAGCCGCTTCGGGGCCGAGGCTGGCGCGGAAGTGGGGCAAGCCTTCGAGTCGCACGCTCAGCACGGCGAAGGGCACCTGGACCTCGATAAAAGTCGCAAGCGTGCGGCGCAGGTGGGACAGCATCAAGGCGTGGCTGGCGACGTCGGTGACTTCGTCGATGCAGCCGGGAAGTGTGAGGCTGTCGTCGCGGTGAATAGGCGCGGCGGTTGATTGCAGTTCTTCAAACGTTTCGACGGCGCCGATAATGGAGCCATGCTGGTTGTGAACGGGGACGGCGCGGACGCGGACCGGGATTTCGTATCCGGTTTTGTGGTGCAGGAATCCGATGGACTCGGTGGGGTGCGAAGTTTTGATGGCGCGGGCGACGGGACAATCTTCTTTGCAGAATTCGCAACCGGGCTGATCGCAGTGCAGCAGGGTTTCTGAGATGCAGGAGTGGCCGATGACGTCGTGGCGCAAGTGGCCGGTGATGCGTTCGGCGCCGTCGCTCCAGATGACAATTTTCTTTTGCATGTCGACAACGCAGAGCCCGGCGGGGAGGCTCTCGAGAATGCTGCGGCAGATGTCGGAATCGTGAAATAGAGACATGCGTAGTCGCGGGAAGATCCCTGACTATTGGGGACATCGGCAAAATCCACAGGGACTTCAGAAAGCATGGTCAGGGACGTTCCGGCGCGAGCGTGGGAATCGCCGATTTTTTAGAGAGATGGGAGGGAGGAGCGGGAAAAGTGGATATGGCACGGAAGTGCCATAGGCAGGGGGGCGGGTGCCATTTTATTTTCTTCGGTGAGCAGTTCTGGGGGAGGGCTGCCCGGGCGTCCTGGACTCGAAGGAGTTTGGGGCGCTCGTTATTTTTGGGAGCTTTTCCGCCACAGAGTCCAACTGTGGTCCCTTAGCGTAGCGTCCCATCCATACCTTTATCTCTATTTCTACTTTTGTTCACGGCTTCCAGGCGCATTCGCAGGCTGCGCTCTGAGCTGTGGCGGAGCCGCGTCGCCGATTTTCGCCGGGGCTGCGGGGAAATTCAGTTGGTGGAAATGGTGAAGTTTACTGTAATCCTCGTTTGAGTTTCGACGGGCTCGGTCCCCTGGAGGTGCGGCTTGAAATGCCACTGTTTGACGGCTTCCTGGGCGGCGCTGGCCAGGATCGGCGGGCCGCTAACGACGCGGAGATCCTGGATCACGCCGTTCCTGCTGATCAATGCCTGGAGAATGACGGAGCCCTGTACCTTCATTTGGCGGGCCAGAAGAGGATAGCTGGGCTTCACGGGCCGACTCACGATTTCGGCGGTGTCGGAGGAGATTTGCACGTGCTCGGCGGCTTCGGTGGTGAGGCTGGCTGCCGTGTCGGTTGCGTCGCCTGCTGGGGCGTCGGGGACTGGATGAGGAGAAGAGTCGGGTTGGAGATCGACTCGCACTGAGTTAGTGCCGGGACGGAGCATGCGATGAACGTTTCCGGCGACGACTTCGACCTCGAGCGGGGGCAGCACGGTTCTGATGGTGGTTACGGGCGGAGCGGAGGTAGCGGCGGGACCTTCGGCCCGAGCGTCAGCTCTCGGCTTGGCTTTCGCACCGTGCGAATTTTTGTGGACGGGCGAGTCCGGCATGGCGACAACGGGCGGCGCGGGCTGGTCTTGCGTCTGGACTTGCGGTTGGCCTTGTGACTGGTCGACTGCTTCTTGCGTTTCGGGGAACCAGAAATCACGATCGCGATAGAGAGCAAATCCTAGAGCGAGGAGGAGCAGAGTCAGGGCGACGACCATCATGCGCTGCTGCTTGGGCTCCTCGGGCCGGCGGGAGCGCGGGTCCGCCAGCAGGCGACGATTGGTTTTGGCGAGGAATTTATCGAGGTCAAACATGCGGGGGAGAGACCGCTCCGGTAGTATGCCTAGAAAATCGGCGAAAGGCCAGAAGAAGCGGCGGCCGGACGGACTCAGAGGGGCAGGCGCTGGGACGTTGATCGATCGGAGTATCGTGGCTGTGAGGTTTGAGGGCCTGCGTGGTCGGCGTGGCTGGTTGCGAATGGCGGCGGACAACGACGTTGGGCGAAACGATTATCGTGCTTTCTTTCGAAGCACAAGGAGCAGCAGACCGAGAACTGTAGCTACGACTAGGACTGGCAGCAGACTGCCCAGTGATTGCGCCCTTCCCGCGGCGAGAACCACGGTGGCGATGAACGCAACCCAAAATCCCAACACTACAATCAGGCTGATTTTGTGGATGGGGGAAGCTGCTTCCAACGACCTTGATAAGCTTCCCGAAGAGGATCCTTTACAGGAAAATCGAGTGGATTCGGCGGCTCGGTCCCCACGTTGCGCGGCGCTTTGTGCTCGTTCATCTCGCTTCTCTTAGAGCACTCTACCGCTCCAGCGGACACATTTCCAGCTAGTTGTTGAAACCAGGACCTTTACGATCATTGATCTTGGATGTTCGCGCGCTTGGCAGCCAGAGATTTGACGATCAGGGTCTCCAATATGTGTTGGTCCACGTCCGCGAGCTTTTTGATGTAGAGGCAGCCCTTGCCGGTCGAATGTTTGCCAAGTTTTGCAAGCAGCGTCTTAGCCTCAGCAAACCCAGTCACCCCATACAGAACAGTGGCGGTCTTACGCGGAGAAAGAGCAATTACCGGCATATCGCCCTCGCGCCCGCTCTCGTACTTGTAGTGGTGGCTGCCGAAGCCAATGATGGATGGGCCCCACATTCGCGGCTTTTCTCCGGCCGCGTTTTGCATCACCTTGATCAGTGCCTTGGCGTCTGAGCGCCTGGCCGGGTCTGTGAGAGCATCGAGAAACGCCGTCACGCTGAATTTGGTGGGCTTGGTTTTGTTGTCTGCCATCGCTCCTGCCTTTCGCTCCCCAAGGCTAAACTAGTCCGCGATGACGGGCAATCCTCACAGAAATTTAGGAAAGGGGATCCAGCGACTACGATTCACCACAGAGGACACGGAGGACACAGAGGGAAACCGATCAGCAGGCTAGTTGGTCGCGGGTGATTTTTAGACCCGGTAGATTCCCGAGGACCGTGACTGCGACCGAATCGGTTTTGAAGAATTCGTTTGCCAGGCCGGTCAGGTCTTCAGCGGTGACGGCTTCGATTTTTTCGATCAGTTCGTCCAGATCGTAGAAGCGGTCGAAATACATTTCCTGGCGGGCAAGGTTCGACATGCGGGCGGTGCTCGATTCGAGGGAGAGCATCAGGCTGCCCTTGAGCTGGGCTTTGGAGCGCTTGAGTTCTTCTTCGGGCACGGGTTCTGCCTTGAGGCTGCGGAATTCTTTGACTACTGACTGCACGACTTTGGAAGCAGACGCGAGCGAAGTGCCAGCGTAGACGGCGAGGCATCCGGTGTCGCGGTAGGGATTGAGATCGCTGTAGATGGAGTAGGCCAGGCCCTGTCGCTCGCGGATGTTCTGGAAGAGGCGGGAGCTCATGCCGCCGCCGAGCAGGGTGTTGAGAATGTAGCCGGCGTGGCGCTTCTCGTGGGCGATGGGATAGGCGGGGACTCCGAGGCAGAGTTGCACCTGTTCGAGAGCCTTCTTGTTGCGCAGGATAATGCGGGAGACGGTCTTCGGCGCCACGGAGTGGAAGCCATTCTTTCCATCTTTCCATGGCTTCATATGCTCGAAAGCTTTGGTGACCAGTTCGACGAAGCGGTCGTGATCGAGATTGCCGGCCGCGGAGACGATGATGTTGCCGGGGGCGAAGCGGTGAGCATAAGCTTCGACCACGGAGGGGCGTTCAAAGCGCTTCACAGTTTCTTTGGTGCCGAGGATCGGCTTGCCGAGGGGATGATCTTTGAAAAAATTCTGGGTGAAGATTTCGTGGACGAGGTAGTCGGGATTATCTTCGTCCATCTTGATTTCTTCGAGGATGACGCCGCGTTCGCGGGCGATGTCGGCGGCATCGAAAACTGGATTCAGAACCAGGTCGCTGAGAATGTCGAGCGCGGTGGGGACGTGCTCGTCGAGGACTTTGACGTTGAAGCAGATGCATTCCTTGGCGGTGAAGGCGTCCATGTTGCCGCCGATGGAGTCGACCTGGCGGGCGATTTCTTCCGCGGTGCGGTGCTTGGTCCCTTTAAAGACCATGTGCTCGATGAAATGGGAGATGCCGTTCGACTCGGAGTCTTCGTCGCGGGATCCGGTCTGAAGCCAGATTCCGATGGAGGCGGAGCGAATGTGCTGCATCTGCTCGGTGATGACGGTCAAGCCGTTGGACAGCTTTTGGCGACGAATATTGCGGACTTCCTGAGCCATTGTTTTTTGCATTTAGGTACGACTTAGTAAACCCTTTGGAATGGGCATGAAACCGTATGTACTATTCTGACATAGGGGCCGTGGGTGTGCGAGAATAGTTTAGTTATTTAGAATCAGCAGGTTAAGTGGAAGTGCAAGTTTCCGTCTGGGTGAATTCCAGGCTGTGGGAGATTGTCGGGAATCCGACAATCAGGAATGTTTCAGACAGAGCTATGACAGATTCGTCACAAGTCGCGCTGCTCGGGTTGGATCGGGCGGAACTCACCTCGTTCGTGGAGAGCCTGGGCGAACCGGCTTATCGGGGACAGCAGTTACGGGACGCGGTGTACCGGCAGCGAGTGGCGTCGGTGGAGGAGATTTCGACGCTGTCGCAGCAGCTTCGAGGGACGCTGACGGAGAAGGGTGTAGCGGTTGGGCTGCCTCGGATCGCGCAGAAGTTTGTGTCGGAGGATGGCACGGTGCGGTATCTGATTGAGATGGGTGATGGGCAGACCGTGGAGACGGTGTGGATGCCGGAAGGGGACGGTGGGGAAGCGGGGGATGGGAGCGAGGCGGGGGAACAGGCGGAACGATTTGTGGACCTGAATCCCACGGGGGCTGAAGCCCTGCTATCAGAAGAGAAGCCAATCGCAGCGCTGAAGCGCTGCGCCACCCAAAATCTTACGGATCAGACCCAAAATCAGAAACAGCAACAGAATTCAGATCAGGGTCAGGAACAGAATTCAGATCTACGACAGCGTCAGAGACGCACTCAGAGACAGAATCAGGGGAGATCGACGATTTGTATTTCGAGTCAAGTGGGGTGTGCGGTGGATTGCCAGTTTTGTCTGACGGCGCTGCTGGGAGTGAAACGGAATTTGACCGCTGGCGAGATAGTGGGGCAAGTGTGCGCGGTGCTGAAAGATCAGCAGGTTTCACCGCCGGAGGATCGCATCAACCTGGTATTCATGGGGATGGGAGAGCCGTTCCTGAACTATGACAATTTTGTGAAAGCGGCGCGGTTGTTGGTGGAGGAAGTTGGGATTGCGGAGCGGCGGATGACGGTTTCGACGGCGGGGATCGTGCCGCGGATTCACGATCTTGGCGGCGAGAAGATCCGGCCGAAGCTGGCGATTTCGTTGAATGCTTCGAACGATGCGCTGCGCACGCGGCTGATGCCGCTGAACAAGAAATGGAATCTGGAAATGCTGATGGCGGCGGCGAAGGCGTATCCGCTGCGAACGCGGGAGTGGATTACGTTTGAGTATGTGCTGCTCGGGGGCGTGAACGACGGGCCAGAGAACGCGAGAGAAGTGGTGGAGTTGCTGCGCGGGATGCGGTGCAAAGTGAATCTGATTGCGCTGAATCCGGGGCCGGGGATTGAGTTTACGATTCCGGACGCGGAGCGGGTGGCGGAGTTTCAGAAGATTCTGCGGGAAAGTGGAGTTCCGGCATTTGTGCGGCGTCCGCGGGGGCGGGATATTTATGCTGCTTGCGGACAACTCAAGCGTACGGTCGAGATTGCCACAGCACCGGCACCGTAGATTCCTTGGGCTTGGAAGGTGCGGACTGGGTTGCCGGAAGGTAGACGCGGAGTATGATCGTGCCATCTTCGCGGCGCTCGCGTGAAATTTGACCGCGGTGCTCCTGCAAGATGCCTTGACACGCACTCAGTCCAAGGGAGTCTTCGGGATCGAGCGGCGAAGCGGTGTGAGGGTCGGTGGTCGGGGTAATAGGGTCTGTGACGATTTGCAGCACGGAAGTATTTGTCTGCCGCAGAGTACTCACAGTCAGGACGCGGCCGCCGTGTTCACTGAGCACATGCAGACAGCTGGCGACGAGCTGGAGGCAGACCTGAAGCAGCTGATTGGAATCCCCTAAAACTTTTGCGAGAGCAGGATCGAACTGGGTGCGGACTTCGATGCCGAGAGCCTCCCACTGAGATTGCGTTAACTTCACAGAGGTGCGTGCCAGGGTGTTGAGGTCGAGAGGACTTTTGGGAGCTGGGGCCTGGCGAGCAAAGCTGATGAGACTGGCGACGAGCGACTTGGTGCGGCGGACATATTGTCCGATTTTTGCTGCAACCGGCCTCTGATCGTCAGTGAGTGCCGTGCTGAGGAGCATGTCGGAATAACCGAGCATGGCTGTGATGGGATTGTTGAGTTCGTGCGCGGCGCCGCCGACCAGTTGGCCGATGGAGGCCAGTTTTTCGGACTGAAGGATCTGGGCCTGCAGACGGTTCAGGTTTTCAAAAGATTCCTGCGAGTGATTCAGGAGGCGGATCAGTTCGCGATCGAGAAGATGCTGGCGCCGGAAGATCATGACGCCCATGAAGAAGGCTGCGGCCAGAGTTAGCGCGAGCCGGAACACGCGTACGCGAGACGGCACCAGGTCGTCGGAGAGGGCCCATGCGGCGAAAAGAGGCAGCGAGAACACCGCAATCATGCTGCAGCGGGCCACCCATACGCCGTAGAGCGTGGAGACCTCGGGGGCGTCGGAGGCGGGCTTCTCGGCGTGTGTCCGCAGGCCGATCCAGGTGAGCCATGCCATGGCGGCAACCATGGGAATGTCGTAAAGGCTGCCGCTGTAGTACACCTTCCGGCCGATCGCCCAGTTCGAGACGGTGGAACTGGAGGCATAACAGAAGCTCATGCCAAACAGGCCCGCGTACAGTTTTCGCCATTCGGCTTTACTGGTGATCCAGCAGGCACAGAGACCGAGCAGGAAGGCGACCTCCTCGGAGGTATAGACGGCATTTAAATGCCGGTTATATGCGGCGATATCGGCCACGACGTATTGCCACGGAATGACGAGCAGGACGTACAGATAGAACCACCAAGTCAGCAGCAGAGCGAAATCGAGACGTCCGACACGGGCGGCATATTCGTCGCGAGGAGCGTGGGGACGGATGGCCAAGGCGGCCATGAACGGAACAATGTGCAAGAACAGAATGATGTCCCCGGCGAACAGGTCCGGGACATCGGTGTGCAGGACCACTTCGTAATAGGTCCAAAGCAGTTGATAGATGAGCCAGAAAGAAATGCCGAGAGTGATCAGGGCCCAGAACAGGCGCATGCGTCCCTGAGCGCGGAGCACCAGCGGAACGAAGGCGGCGGTACCGGAAATCAAAAAGAGGCACTGAACGATATCGCTGAAGGCGGTCAACTGAAAGGAGCGAGGCAGAAAGAGAGCAGCGAGAACGAAGGCCGCCAATAATCCGGCAACCGCCAGCAACCAGAAATGGGACCGCCTACTCAAGACATGCCTCTGGAGTCATTCTAGACGGGATCGCAGTGGCGCATTGGTTACTGTAGTAACTCTCCGTCGGGACGCCGACAGGTGTACTCCAGAGTCTCACTTGCTGGTAAGCTATTCTTATTCAATAATATGCAGCAAAGCCGCCACGCCTTTGGAGAACGAATCCATTGAATCTTCGCGTAGAGCGCTACCGACACTCCTGGAGAATGAGAATTCCGCCGGATCCGGGCGAAACGCGCCGGATCGAGCGGTGGTTGGCGACTGCGCGTGTATTTCTGGCGGTTTCAACGCTGGTGGCGATCCGCATGGATCCTACCGAACTGGGGAATTCGTGGGCGGCTTACGGGCTGTTCGTGTTTTATTTGGCGAACGCGAGTCTGATCCTGATGCTGCTCAAGCGCAGGCAGCAGTCAACCGCAGGCTTTCGGCTGCTGGTGCATGCCGGGGATGTGGTTTGGCCCGCTTTGATTTCAATCTTCGCGGAAGGACCGCGGGCACCTTTTTATCTCTTCTTTTTTTTCGTCCTGGCGGCGGCGGCTTATCGGTGGGGACTTTGGGAAACGCTCGCGACTGCCGCTGCTGAAGTTACGCTGCTGTGGATTGAACGTTTTGTTCTCATCCACCATTGGTTGAACCCGGTGGGTCCTCCGGGATTGCTGGGCTTGCGTGTGAATTGGCCTGAGTTCGAACCCGAACGGTTGTTCATGCTGTCGATCTACCTGCTGGTGATGGGTCTGTTGCTGGGGTATCTGGCGGAACAGCAGAAGCACTTGCGGGCGGAAAAGGCAGTGCTGACGGGGACTCTGTCACGGGTGCGTGTGGAAGCGGGCCTGACGGGGACGATTGAGCAGATCTTCCACGAGGCGATGTCGATGTACGGCGCATCGCGGGTGGTGGTGGCGTCGCAGGAGTCACACAGCCAGCGCGTCTTCGTGGGAGAACTGGAGAAGGCGAGTGGACGAGTGCCATCGGAGTTCCACTGGCTGGACTCGGGCCCGCGCGACGCGAAAACCTATCTGGATGATTTTCCGGGGGAGGTGTGTTACGCCGCGATCGACGGGGAGAAGTGGAAAACGCTGGCGCTGGATGAGGGTGGCCATCCAGTGGCGGTGGAGAATCTGGCGCCGATTTCTCAACTGCGACAAGTCCAGGCTTTTGACTCTGTGGTAACGGTGGCATTTTTGTTTGGGAGTGAGTGGAGAGGAAGGGTATTCCTGTTCAACCCGTCGTGGCGGGGCGAGAAGCACGAGGAACTCCGCTTTTTGCTGGATATGGTCCACCAGGTTGGGCCTGCGGTTTACAACGTGTATCTTCTGCACAGATTACGACGACGCGCGGGGGCGGCGGAGCGTGCGCGGTTTGCGCGGGAATTGCATGACGGAGCGGTGCAGTCGCTGATTGCAGTGGAAATGCAGGTGGACGTGCTGCGGCGACAAGCTGACGCCGGCAAGCCGATTGGTTCGGAATTAGGGCGTATCCAGGGGCTGTTGCGCGAGGAAGTGCTGAAGCTGCGGGAACTGATGCAGCAGATGAAAGCGATCGATGTGGATTCGCAGCGATTGCTCGGGGTGCTGAATGACACTGTCGAACGATTTCAGCGGGAGACAGGGATCAGCGCGCGTTTCGTGACCGACCTTGAGGATCTAGACATGCCGCAAAGAGTGTGCCGCGAGATCCTGCACATTGTGCAGGAAGGACTGGTGAACGTGAGGAAGCATAGCGGAGCACGACACGCGCTGGTACGCTTGGGAGCGAACCACGAAAAATGGAGCCTGACCCTGGAAGATGATGGGAAAGGATTCTCATTTGGGGGACGATATAACCAGGATCAGCTGGAAGAAGCGGGAAAAGGGCCTATGATCATAAAGGAACGGGTGCGTTTGATGGCCGGGCAACTCACTGTAGAATCAAATCCTGGACAGGGAACGCGCCTGGAAATCAGCGTTCCTCGGAACGGGGAAGTGCGACATGAACTTTAAAAAAACGCAGCCTGTACGTCTTGTGATTGCCGATGACCACCCGATCTTCCGCGACGGTCTGCGGCGTTTGCTGGAGGCCGAGGCTGATCTTAAGGTTCTAGGGGAAGCGTCGGATGGCGCCGAAGCGGTGAAACTGGCGAAACAGCTAAAGCCCGACATTCTGCTGCTCGATCTGGCGATGCCGAAGCACCCGGGGCTGGAAGCGTTGCGGGATCTGAGTATGCCCGCGAACGCGACTCCGGTGCGGGTGATTCTGCTGACGGCGGCGGCGGAAAAAGGGCAGATCGTGGAAGCGCTGCAACTAGGGGCGCGCGGAGTGGTGCTGAAGGATTCCGCGACCCAGTTGTTGCTGAAGGCGATTCACACGGTGATGGCGGGCGAATACTGGGTGGGGCGCGAGAGCGTCTCGAATCTTGTGCAGTACCTGCGGACCTTGATGCAGTCTTCGCATGACGAGGCGCGGCAGAAGAAGTTCGGCCTGACGCCGCGCGAGTTGGAGATCGTTTCGGCCGTGGTGGCGGGGTACTCGAACAAGGAAATAGCGGAATATTTCAAGATCAGCGAAGATACGGTCAAACACCATCTCAGCAATATTTTTGACAAGTTGGGGGTATCGACGCGGCTGGAACTCGCGCTGTTTGCGGTGAATCAGGCCTTGCCTCTGAAAAGTATTGCCTGAAGGACGTGTCGGCGAGAAGGTGCTATTTGGTGGCACTTCGGTGCCATTGGCGGTACAGATTGCGAATACTAGAATCGTTCGAACGGACCAAAGCTTAAAAGAACCGTGAGTCAATGAGTATGGAGCCGTGATGCAAGGTCCGAGAGGGCACGGTCAAAAGAAGCAGGAAAAGAGGAGCCCGTGGCAAAACGTTTACAGCAGCTCTGGAACGATGAGCAGGGACAGGACATTGCGGAATACGCAGTGATGTTGGCTGTGATCCTGGTAATCGTCGTGGGCACCATCCGGCTCATCGGGTCGAATGCCAACAACGTGTTTTCTCAAGTCGGCAGTGCGATTCAGTAGTCAGCAATCCGACGACGCCCGACGAAGATTGTGAGTTGGGGTCGTTGAGCCCGCCAAGATACTGCAGGCCTGAGCTCCTCATTGTTTATTCCCCTGAAGTTCCGGATCCACTTAACTTATTTCTGTTCCGTCTGTGAGGGCGAGGAGGTGGTGAGAGCCACCTTGTCCGTGCCCCCGGTTGACAACCGGGTGAGGTAGGGGAAGAAGGGAGTGATCTCAAACTCCATTTTCTCGCGGGCGGAGGCCAGAGCGACGGGCTTGGCCTTGGAGAGTTCCGCCTGATCGGTCCAGGGATCGACTTTGATGCGTCCGCCCAAAGGCAGAGCCGCGATCTGGTCGAGGCGCTTGGCATCGAGCTCAGGAGCTCCCGCGAGCAAACTCGACATGCGGATGCTCTTGCCGCCGGCAAAACTATTTCCCAGGTGCGGGCGGATCAAATGCGGGAGGTCGGGCCCCTTCTGCTGCAAGGCCTTGAGAAATAATCCTGCATTGCCCAGCTTGTCTTTGTAAGGAGAGTTCTTCAAAAGTTCCAGAGCCTTCGTGTCAGCGGCTTCTTCGTCCGCCCCAGAGCGCTTGAAGTCGAGGCGCTGGAACGACTCTTCGTCGGGGAAGAACAGCTTGTCGTTAAAAGCGAGTTTGGTGTCGAAGTGATGTCCCAGCACGATGTGGCTGAGTTCATGAGCCAGGACCATGGCCAGGGACGCTTCATCGGGGAGAACATCGAGCAGGCCGCGGCTGATGACAATGGTGTGGCCGATGGTGAACGATTCGAGAGGCGCCGTCAATAAGACGCGGCAGCGGATGTCGCCCTGCAGGTCGATGTTGTTGGTGACCAACAGATTGTTGACCACGGTCGCTAAGATCTTGTCGACCTCGCCGGAAGGAGCGAGCAAACCAATCTTTTGAAGACGGTCGACGGCGTTTTCTTCGGCCTGCTTTTCCCACATGCGCTCGGCGACGACGGGTGTGGCGTCGGCACCGACGGCGCTCTGGTCGTTCACGTTCTGAGGAGAGTCGATCAGGATCTGGGTGAACTCCTCGTTCTTGTTAAGGGCTTTCAGGTCATAGCCCCAGAGCCGGGTCTGCGCCTTGAAATGCAGACTTTTGCTCAGTCCGGTCTTGAGGTTCGATTCTTCCGTGTAGACGTAGGCCGGGAGCCAAGTGCCTGGACGCATGTTCAGACGCCAGCTGTCGAAGTGGAAGAAGAAGTTGATCTTTGGTTGCGGGTAATAGCTGCCGTTGAAGCGGACGACGTTGTACTCCTGGTCTTCGACCCAGATTCTGCCCTTGAAGCGCGAGGTCTTCTGGCCTTCCTTGGGCTGGACATCGATGACGAGGCAGCGGAGTTCGCCAAGGAATTCGCGGCGCACGAAGGTGAAGTTGTAGTACTTCTTCTGGAAATCGGAGTCGAGGATGATCATCTGGGCGAAGCCCATGGGCAGGTAGTGCAGGGAGTAGACACCGGTGAGCTTGGTGAGCATGCGATGACCGAATCCAGGCTGGCCGACGAAAGAAACGTCTTCGGGGCCGTCAGACATGTCGAGGCGACCGAGAAAATATTTATCGTTCACGGGACTCGCATTTCCGCTGGCATCGTTCTTCAGGTCTTGCAGGTAGGTCTCAACCAGCGGGTGCATGTGGCGCATCTGCGCCATGAACAAATGTTCGCGCTGCACGACGCGGTCCAGGACGTCATTGAGCGTGAGTGCGGCTGCAGGAAGAGACTCGGTCGTTTGAGCGGGCGCGGTGGCGGGTGCGGCCGGAGCGGTCGCGGGATTCAAGGCCGACTGAGCTGGGGAAGGATCCTGCGCGGTGGCGGAAAATGCGCACACCAACAAAAGAAGAACCACAATGGAGCCCGAACGAACGATTCGCATAAAGACCTTCTGGGAGTCGATCACGCTAACTGAAAAATAATATGCAAGACAACCGTCGAGTCTGAGGGTTGGCCGTCCTGCAAAGCGGGCTTGAAGCGAATCTGCTCGGCGGCGTGAACAGCCGCGTCGTCCAGACCGTGCCCCAGTCCATGAACAATTCTCAACACGCGCAGTTTACCGGATGCTGCAAGAACAACTTCGAGAAGAACCTCGCCCTCGATGCGCTTGGAGCGGGCCTCGTCCGTGTAGATGGGAGTCGGCTTGGAAAGGATTTCCGCAGGGACAATTTTGGCAGCGGCTTGCGCCGCGAGCCGCGATTGCACGGTAGGAGGAGCGGGGACATCGGCGTCGCCGAAGCCTGCCTGACGAACCACGCCTCGGGGAGACGAAGAGGATGCGTTTCCGGTGGCAACGCCACCGCCGAATCCTGTGCTGGCGACCACGCCGCGGGCACCCTTGGCCCCGCCTGTTCCATTTCCGTACCCCGGTCCGGTGGGCATATCAAATCCGCCAGCCTGCGCGATGTTGACGGCTCTGGTTTGAGTGGTCTTTGAGGGCACACCGTTGGGATCGCCGAAGCCGCCGGTCTGAACCTTGTCTGGAGCGCGCTCGATGGTTTGCGGGGCGGAACTTCCGGTCGAAAAGACGTTCGTCCGCACGATTTGTTTCGGGATGACCGCGGCAGTGGGAGGAAGAGGGTCGAGTTTCTTAGCGGCGATCTTCACTTCGGGAGCGGGCGCGTCCTCCACTTTCGGTTTGGGCAGCGGCTGAGGAGCGGGCAGTCGCAACGCTGCGGGCGGCGGATCGAGTTCCGCGACTAACACTGGTTTCAGTTGCCGTTGTGGAGTGTGATTGACCGGAACGGGGGTTGGAACCAACTCGATGGCATGGTAGTCCTTCTTCGGGCTCTCAAGAATCTCGGGGTGCAGAACCGGGATCCAGACGAGAATTCCAATGACCACGGCCTGGGTGCCATAGCTTAAGACAAACTCGGACCACGGCGTCTTCCATCGCGGGAGCGGGGAGAATAAGTTCGATTCGCTAGAGGGGGACGCCATATTGATTCTGATGCTGCTGTGTTGCAAACCCGAGATCTAGTGTAAAGGTTTCCCCTGCCCTTTTTGAATGCTGGGAACCTGGGTAGGCAGGGTCCAACTCAAGTGTACTATTCCGTCTTCAGTATTGCACGATAGAGGCCATTTCCCCGGTCGGAGGATTACGCGTAAATAATTCACAATCAATGGGTTGCGGAACATCTGTGGAGGCACCGGGAGGCTTGGGGTGGGTACCTTGCAAAAAAATACACCATACGGAGACAGAATTCCCGACAGTAGGCTGCCGTCGGGGGGGCGCGGGCTAGGTTCAGCAGCGAACGATTTTGCTGCTCTCAATCCCTATGCGTGGCGTTGCGGGTATCGACGATCAACTGGGCTTCGGTAACGATGCGGCGATAGTCGTAGTCGGAGTGGTCGGTCACGATGACGACGCAGTCGTATTGGCCGAGGTCTTTCAGTTCGGAGCACTTCATCTGCAGGTCGTATTTCCGGCCTTTTCCGATGAAGGGGAGGTAGGGATCGTGGTAGCTAACCTGCGCTCCGTCTTTTTGCAGCAGTTCGATGATGGTGAGCGCCGGCGACTCGCGGAGATCGTCGATGTCTTTTTTGTAGGCCACGCCGAGGATGAGAAGCTTCGCGCCATTCACAGATTTCTTGTGCCGGTTCAGCGCGTGGCTTACCGAGGAGAGAACGTGGTACGGCATGTTGTTGTTGATCTTTCCGGCAAGCTCGATGAAGCGGGTGCGGAAATCAAACTCTTTGGCCTTCCACGAGAGATAGAAGGGGTCAATGGGAATGCAATGCCCGCCCAGGCCGGGGCCGGGGTAAAAGGGATGAAAGCCGAAAGGCTTGGTGGAAGCGGCCGAGATCACCTCCCAGATGTCGATGTCCATGCGCAGGCACAACAGCTTGAGTTCATTGACCAGTGCGATATTGACGCAGCGATAGATGTTCTCCAGCAGTTTGGTCATCTCCGCAGCGGCAGGGGAGGAGACAGGAACGGTGCGATTGAAAATGGAACCGTAGAGGGCGCCTGCCAGTTGCGAGGCCTGCGGGTTCAATCCGCCGACGACCTTCGGAATATCGCGGCGGGCTACGGTGGTATTGCCGGGGTCCTCGCGTTCGGGGGAGAACGCCACGAAGAATTCTTTTCCCGTGAGAGGCTGGTTGCGCGCGGCTTTAAGACCGGCCGTATTTTCCTTTTCGAGGATCGGGATCATCACTTCTTCCGTCGTGCCTGGGTATGTCGTACTCTCAAGCACGACCAACTGTCCGGCACGCAGATGAGGAGCGATGGAGTGGGTGGTGTCGGTGATGTAGCTGAGATCGGGCTCGTGGTATTCGTTCAGCGGGGCGGGGACGCAGATGATGATTGCATCCATCTCGGAGATCTGGGAATAGTCGGAGGTGGCGGAGAAGCCGTGCGCCTTGGCAGCCTGGATCTCCTCGGGTGCGATACGGAGATGTAGGAACCGCCCTTGGCGAGGCTATCGACTTTGCGGGCGTCGATGTCGAACCCGGTTACCGGAAACTTTTCTTCGCTATACAACAGAGCCAGTGGAAGGCCGACGTATCCCAGGCCGATGATGCCTACGCCGGCCTAATGCTGGTGGATTCTGGTCTTGAGTTGTTCCAAAGAGGTATCTGAGGCAGGGTAAGGCGTCATGAAGGGTTCCAGTATGAAGCGTAGTGGGGAGCATGAAAACATTCGATTTTAGCACGCAAAAGACTGGCGAATTCGCGCGCGGGCCGGCGGGAAGCGGGCAAAACCAACGCGGAGCTTCAGGGGACTGAATCCATTGAAGAAGAGAAGACTTGTCTGGATGCTGACCGTTTTACTAATCGCGATGCTGGTGGCGTTCGCGGCGGATGCCGGCCGGTTGCTGGTGGTGGATGATCCGCAGCTGTCGGACGTGATTCTGGTGCTGGCGGGAGAGACGGACCGGCGTCCAGCGCGCGCTCTAGAGTTGCTGGATCAGGGGTATGGACGCCGAGTGGTGATCGACGTTCCCGCGTCAGCCCGGATCTACGACTCGAATCTAGTGCAATTGGCAGAGAAATACATAAAGGGACTTCCCGAGGCGGCATCGGTCCGGATCTGTCCCATGGAAGGGCTTTCGACTCGGGAGGAAGCGCACGACGTGGAAAAATGCCTGGCCGGAGAAGAGGGCAGGCGAGTCTTGATCGTGACATCGGAGTTCCATACCCGGCGAGCCCTCAGCATCTTTCGCGAGGAGGTTCCTGGAAGATCGTTCTCAGTGGCTGCGGCAAAGGATGAGACGCAGTTCGGAACACGGTGGTGGACTCACCGGCAATGGGCTAAGACTTGCCTGGACGAATGGATGAAAGTGGTGTGGTGGACTGCGGTGGAACGGTGGCGTTGAGCAGAATGGCTTGTGCAGAGCGGGAATTGCCGGCAATCGGCAGATGAGATTTCCACCGGAAAACGATTTGGCTAGCACAAAAGGCATTGACTGACAACAACTAGGAGGGATACGATTCGAGCAGGTCACCAAAATAGTTATTAACGGAGTGTGGGAATGGGTAATTCCGCGTTTCGCGGTATGGTAAGTTGCGTGCTGCTGATTCTGTTCCCCGGTTCGTTGTTAGCGGCCGACTCCAATGCGGCCATGCTGTATGTAAACACCAACGGTGCCGCCTGGGTGAACGGTGCGCACGTTCCTCGCCCTTCCTCAGCCATTTTTTCGGGTGACCTTCTGCAAACGCGTTCTGATTCCGTGGCGAATATCAATGAGCCCGGCTCCAGCATTACCGTTCTCGCCGGCTCTCTGGTGCAGTTCGAAGGGGTGTCGGTGGACATCCAACACGGGAGCGTAACCGTGTCGACTTCGAAGGGAGTTGCGGCCACGGCGGGCGATGTACGAGTGACGCCGGCGTCGAATGCGTGGACGGAATTCAATGTTACGGATGTGGATGGGACGGTCAGGATCTTTGCCCGCAAAGGGGACCTGACCATCAGCGACGGCAAGGATGTGGTGACTCTGGCGCAAGGTCAGGACACGACCCGCGACGAATCCAATCCTGCCGCGGAAAACAGCAAGAAGAAGAAAAACAAGAAGGCGCAGACCGGCGCAGTGCCGGCGGCGGGAGGCGGGATCATGAATTCGCCTTACGCGATCGGAATTGGCGCCGGAGCCGTGATTGGCGTCACGACGTGGGTGCTGGTGAAGAACGACAATCCGGCCAGCCCGACCAAACCGTAGTCCACTCAGGCAAAGTTCCACTTACAACCGGCCCAGCAGCGCGCGCATTGGTGCTGGCGCTGTCGAGCTTCGCTCGACTGGACAGCCGAGGCGGCTGTCCCCACATGAGCGGTGCCGGCAGCCGCATAGGATTTTCCCTTACACGAGCGCAGGCTCTAATCTTTCGCGTTTTGCGTGACTCAGACGACTTCCGAAGCGGGGAATATGTTGTCTTCCGTGGACACAGGCTTGCGCTTGCGGGAGCGCTGCAGGAGCGGCGGGGCGGCTGCGATGGTGCAGAGTACGTAATAGAGGGCGGCGTTGGCGGGAACCTGCAGATTGAAATCGAGCAGGCTGTGGACCAGGATTCCGGTAACGCCCAGTGTACAAGCCAGAGTGACTGCGCCGGTGACGTCGGACATCCAGTTTCCGATCTTGCGGAGCGCGTGGCGATAAAGGACGACCAGGAACCACACCATCGTGCCGAACCCGAGCAATCCCATCTCAGACAGCAATTGCAGATAGTCGTTGTGAGCTTGGTTGACAAAGAAGTTGGTATAGAAACTGCGAAAACGGGGGTAAACGGTGGGAAATGTTCCGAGGCCCCAGCCTAGAACGGGTTTGTTGCGGAACATCCGGAAGGCGTCGCGGTCAATGGAGAGACGCATGCCGCCGGACAGTTCGGTATGAGTCTCGGTGGCGATGCTGGAAACCCGAGAGGTCAACTCCTTGCCTCCGAGCCACCAGAGCGAGGCGACGAGCACGACCGCGAACGCTGTCACAGCGGCAAACTGCATTCCCTTCCTGTGGCGAGAGAGGGGGACTCCCTGACGGAGGAGCAGGAGGAAGAAGAGGACAAGCTCGATTGAAATGGCGATCATGCCGCCGCGCGAGCCGGAAAGAAAAACGGTGACTGCCATGATGGCTGCGGCGATGCCGGCGGCGATGCGTTCTCTTTCACCAGTCAGGCGTGTCAACGACAGGACCAAGGTCACGGGCATGAGAAGTTCCATCAGGCCGGCGTAATGGTTGTGGTTGACGTAGGGGCCGTAGATCGCGCCGCCCATACTCGGCCGGCGGAGCCAGTACAGTTTGCCGTTGGGAGAGACGCCCTGCAGCAGGGAGAATGCGGCGATGGCGAAGCCGTAGAAGGCAAGGATCGCGGTGATTTTGCGAGCCTGAGAACTGCGCAGAAGGGTTTGCCCGGCGAGAAAGCACAGCATGGCGTACGCGCAGTACAGAAGCGCACCCGAGACGGTGTCGCGGCGGTAGGCGGTGGTGCCGAGCACAATTTGCAGCAAGATGAGAGCGCCGAATCCCGCCATGGGAAGGAACAGCGGATTCCACTGGACGGTGAGTTCGCCGTCCAGCCATTGCTTGCAGAGCCAGAGGAGAGTAAGGAGAACGGAGCCGGTCTCGAGAATGTAAATCGACCAGGGTTCGACCGCGCCAAAAGCGAGAGGGCCAAACATCAGAAGCCCGAAGGTGGCGTAAAGCAGGATGGCGTCAATCTGAGCCGACCGCTCCTGGCGGCTGATCTTCGTCGGTTTTCTTCTGTGAGCAGGCATCGGTGCGATATTTTTTTCGGCGGTCGGTCCACTACGACGGTTTTCTGGTGAGGTGCAAATCGTCGATCCAGAGCTTACCACGGATGGGACTGCGCTCTGGAAGCCGCCGGACGTGCAGTACGACCAGCTTGCAATCTGAACCGGTGGTGAACTCACCGCCCATCGATTTCCAGGATCCCGCGTCTTTCAATTCACTGTCGTAGTAAATCGCCTGACTGTACATGTCCTGAATTGTGAGATGGGGCCCACCGGCGCCCTCCATTTCGTCGTTCTTGAAGTGGCCCGAGAAACTGTAGGTGGTGTTGGGTTCAAGGGCGATGAGCTGATACATTCCGGCGTCGACGACTCCAGGCCCGTCAAAAGTAATCATGAGGGAACGTCCGACGCGGGGGCCGCTATGAGTGTCATTGGAGTCGAGAGTCAGTTGAACGCCATCCTGCTTCTGATGCTGCCAATCGAAGCCGGCATTGAGGACGGGAAGTTTGAAGCTGCCATCCACGATCAGATTACCGGACGATGGCAAATACTGAGCGAGGTTGAAGCTATTGGCGGTCTGCTGCCAAACCATTACGGCCTGGTCGACCTGTTTCTGGCGGATCAAGAATTGAAAGTATTCGTAGGCATAACGCCGCTCGAAGGTCTGATGGCTCTGGATCAGCGCGTTCCAAACCTTGAAGGTCGCGTTGGTTTCCGTTTTGATCTGTGCGATCTTCTTCTGCACTTGCTCCGACGACAGAGGGTCTGCGTCAGCGGGTGGCGAGGTCACCTCGCGGAGTTGTCGATTTACATCATCCTGCAGCAGGGCGAGGAACGCGATGTAGGCGTCGCTGCGGGGAGGCACGACGTCGCGCAGAAGGGCATCCACGTCGGGTTCGATGCGCCAGCAGAACTGGATGGCAGCGGGCGCAAGGGGGCTGTCATTGGCGAGCACGACTCGAAACTCGCGCAGAGCTTTTTCATTATCGCCCTGAACCAGATAGAGATTGGCGGCTTGCCACGCGACATCGGGCGTCATGGAATCGGCCTGGATGGCGCGCTCGAGCGCGACCGTCTGGCTGACCGTGTCTCCCAGAACCTGATAGGCGCTGGCCAAGTCGAACCAGTAGGTTGCGGAATGAGGATTGAGCTGAACGGCCGCTTTATATTGCTCAGCCGCCGAGGCCGGATCGCGGGAGACCAGATCGTAGAAGCGGCCAAGGCGATCGCGATATTCCGCATTGCCCGGATCGAGCCACGCAGCCCTCTTCAGGTTCGTCAGGCTGGTCAACTCAATGCGGCTGGGATTGCCCAACCAGTAGGCAGCGAACTGGCTCGCGGCCACGCCGAGATATGCCGTCGCGAGAGCGACAGCAACGGCCGTGACCAGCCATTTGCGGGCGGGAGTGTCGAAAGGAATCTTCATGCTGTGCGGCGCAAACCCTGACTACGCGCTGCTTGACGACGGAGCGTGTTCTTCCACGTCGGCTTCTTCATCGTGATCGGAGGAGTCACCCTCGCGGTAGTAGCGGGCGTATTTGCCCTGATATTCGTAAT
>OCTA010000438.1_pt1 | contig 38229 bp, 51 predicted proteins | sample 1538991 | NCBI WGS metagenome assembly OCTA01 (sample SAMEA3539302, study PRJEB22396) | soil metagenome | biome: tundra; feature: field; material: soil | place: USA | collected 2010-05 | depth 0.15 m | reverse complement strand
CCCTTGGCGGCGGCCAGCGCCGCCTGGCTGCCGAAGGCACGCTTGAGGCCCGCGGCCGGCGACAACCGGCCGAGATCGGGTTTGAGCGCGCCGAGCGCGAGCAGCCCGCGCGTCTGCAGGAGCCCCACCCCGAGCGCCAGCGTGGCGGCCGCCACCAGCGGCGCCGCCAGGGCTCGCGCCATGACCCCCAGCCCAGCCGCCAGCGCCACCGATGGCGCGCCGGCCGCCGGCGCAGCCGCCAGCGCCGAGCGCCAGTAGGCCAGCAGGCGCGCCATCAGCTCGGGGCCGGTGAAGATCAGCGCCGCGATGGCGGCGGTCATGGCCGCCGCGGAGGCCAGATCCCGACTGTACGCGACCTCGCCGCGGCCCCGCGCCTCCTCGAGGCGCTTGGGCGTCGGCTCTTCGGTTGGCTCTCCGGATCCGGCCACAGAACGATCTGGCGGAGCTCCCCGCCCTCCCCTGCTCCCTTACTCGCCTACCTGGCCTACTTGGCCGGCGGTGCCGGCGGCGCGCCCGCGCCCGCTCCGCCCATGACCTGCTTCATGAAGGCGGCCTGGTCGTAGGGCTTGGCGGGCTTGGTGATGGCCGGCTTGGCGTCCTTGCCCACGGAGCTCAGCTCCATCGAGATGGGACCGGTGACCATCGGGTTGCTCTTCTGGATCATCTCCATCTTGACGAGGCCAATCGGATGCACGCTCTCCGCGACCCAGGAGTCGATCGAGTCGCCCTGCTCGGTCTTGTTACGGTAGTGCTTGGTCTTGAAGGAGCCGGCGGCGACCTTCACCGTCTCGTCTTTCAAGAAGGTCTTGGGATCCGGCTTGGCGAACTGCCCTTGGCTGCCGCCCACCTGCATCTCCATCGGATCGTTCGCCCCCATCTGGATCACCAGCTTCTGGACCTTCCCGTCCCAGTCCGGACCCGACTTCAAAGTCACCTGCGTCACCACCTTGCCGACCTTGGCGGAGAGGCCCCCCTCGACCGACATCTCGATGGTGTTGCCCGCCGCGCTCTTGTTCACCAGCGCCATCCGCATGGTCATGGGCGGCATCGTCCCGACCTTCATGGAATATTGCGCCCAGCTTCCGGCCGGCACCTTGGCCAGATCGGTCACCATCGGCGTGGGCGGTCCCTGCATCTGCGCGGAGGCCCCCGCGGAGACGAGCACGACGGTCAAGGAAAGGAGGCTGGCGAGACGAAAAGGACGCGACATGGGCGGCAGCATAAGCGACCCGCCGAGCCTTGGCGAGAGCTAGATCCCGACGCCGATCTTGAACGACCAGGTGTTGGTGTACACGCTCTCGAACGAGGTCATCTTGAGAAACCCGTTGACCGGATGCAGGTAGCCTAGGGCGAAGGTGACGTACCCGACGCGCGCGAAGTAGGCCGCCGCACCCAGGTCGACGCCGAGCTGCCAGAACACCGTCGGGATGGTGTGCTGAAACTGGAGCCGGCGCATATAGCCGATGCCGGCCAGCCCTTCCGCGAAGGGGACCAGGCGCCCCACCGGCAGCTGCAGGCCGAACGAGCCCGTCTCGTTCGCGAAGTAATCGCCGCCGCTGGTCATCCCCTCTTGCCAGCCGTACGCGGTCGAGAGGCCCACGCGAACCAGCGACGAGACTGGATAGACATCGATCGACAGGACGTCGAAGGCTTCGGACGCGGCCAGGCCGCCCGAATCCGAGGCGCCGATGCGCACGAAGCCGAAGCGGCGCAGCGCGAGCTGGGCGCGCGGCAGGACCGGCTGGAAGGCGGCTTCGGGCGCCGCCGCCGGAGTCACCAGGGTGGGCGTCTCGGGCGGTGGAATCGCCGGCGGCGGCATCGCCGGGGCCACGGCGGCCGGGGGCGGCGTGGCTCCGGGTGGAGGCGCCGAAGGTGGTAGCGGCGTGGCCGACGGCGGCCCCGGCGGCGAGACCCAATCCATGCGGGTGCCGAGCCGCCGGGCGAGCTTGGGATCGTCAATGCTCTCTTCGACCGGCGCCGCGTGCACCCGCGGCGCGACGCCGAGGCCGCAGCACAGCGCCGCCAGGCCGGCGAGCGCGCGGCGTCCCGCCAAGTGTCGCCGGTGAGAGCGCATCTCAGAGTGGCTCGAAGCTCAGGATCATCTGCGCGACCATGTCGTCAACGGCGATGGGGACCTGGGCCCCGAACTGGAGACGGAAGGTGGGGGAAGATGGCGCGGCCAGAAACGCGTCGCGCTCGAAGAGGCCTGCGGAGGGCTCCCACGACAGCTCGTAGACGGTTGCCCCCGAGAGCGTCCGGCCGTTGATCTCGCTGATCTGAAGCGACGCGATGGGGGCCGTCGCGGTCGCAAAGACCCCCGACTCCTCCGAGTCGCGACTGCCCTCCGGCGTGCCGCCCACGGCGTCGACGTGCAGCGTATAGATCGCGTCGGATAGGTCGGTCACGTTGCTCAGATTGCTGGGCGGAACGATGAACAGCGTCACCCCCTCCGTGGAGACCGGGATCCAGGGCGGCTCGATCAGGTTGAACTGGTAGGCGCCCGCCGGATCCACGTAGAGCACCGTGCCCGGGAAGGGGGTGCTCCCGGCGTCGATGTCGCCACACCCCGCCGGCATCGGCAGCGCCAAGAGTGTAAGCAGCGGGAGGCCGAGCCACGACACCAGCGCCGTCGCCCACCGGGTGCGTCGCATGGGCGGGATGTTAGCACCGTCAGAACGCGGCGGCCGTTCGCTCGAAGAGCCGCAACCACCAGCCGAGATCGCCGGTGAGCGCGGCCTCGAGCGCGCCCAGGCCGACCAGGACCACCCCGATCGCCAGCAGACCCTTGAGCGGCAGCCCGATGAAATAGACCGGGACCTGCGGCGCGGCGCGGGCGATGAGACCGAGCGCCAGATCGGTCAGCCAGAGCGCGACGATGACCGGCGCGGCCAGCGCCAGCCCCGAAGCGATCAGCTTCACCGAGGCGACGGTCACGATCGCCGCCGCGCGGCGGGCCGAGCCGGCGTCGAGGCCTCCCCCGATCGGCAACGCCTGGTAGCTGCGCAGGAGGGCGTCGACCAGCCGGGGAACGCCCCCGATTTGCAAGAAGACCACCGTCGCCAGCAGGACGTAGAGCGCGCCCAGCGGGCTGGAACGCTCGTCGGCGGTGGGGACCAGCACCTCGGCGATGTTCGCGCCGCGCAGGGTGTCGGCCAGGCGGCCCGCCACCTCGGCGGCGCGAAAGGCGGCGGCGGCGACGAATCCCAGGCACAGACCCACGAACATCTCGCGCGCGAAGAGCAGCGCGAGGCGCAGCGCGGAGGCCTGCCCCAGCGTCGCCGCGCCCGCGGAGGCGACCAGGACCGGCGCCGCCAGCGCCGCCAGCAGCAGCGCAAATCCGACCCGCACGGTGGCGGGTAGGCGCGGGCCGCCAAGCGGCGCCACCAGCCAGACCACCGGGGTAGCGCGCGCCGCGCCCAGCGCGACCGCCAGGACCAGCGTCATCAGGCCGCTGTCGAAACCGAGCGTCAACCGCCGCCCCCCACCCGGTCCCCGTTCCCCTCAGCGCAACGACGGGACGGCCAGGAACAGGGCCTGGGTGAAACGCACCAGCGACGCGCCCAGCACCGGGCCCATCGCGGCCAGTACCCCCATCACCACGACCAGCTTGGGGACGAAGGCCAGCGTCTGGTCCTGGATCTGCGTCGCCGCCTGCAGCAGACCGATCACGAACCCGACCACGATGCTGGCGATGAGCGGCGGCCCCGAGAGCAGCAGCACCAGCAGCAGCCCTTCCCGGATCGCGCGCAACAGGAGATCGGTCGCGGCGCCGCTCATCGGTAGCTCTCCAGCAAACCGCGGATGACCAGCTGCCAGCCGTCGGCCAGCACGAAGAGCAGCAGCTTGAACGGCAGCGACACGGTGGTGGGCGACAGCATGTGCATCCCCAGCGCCAGCAGCAGGTTGGCGATCACCATGTCGACCACCAGGAACGGAATGAAGAGCAGAAAGCCGATCTGGAAGGCGCGGCGCAGCTCGGAGGTGACGAAGGCGGGGACCATCACCGCGAAGTCGCGATCGCTCACCGCGGCGCGCTCGGCCGGCGCGCGCATCTTGAGCGCGACCGCGTAGAACGATGCCCGATCGCTGCGCGCGGTCTGCTTCAAGATGAAGTCGCGCAGCGGTTCCTTGCCGCGATCGACCGCCGTCTCCAGCGCAGCGATGGTTTCACCGCTCGCCAAATCGGCGCCGGCAGCCATCCCCAGGGTGGGGGCCACGGCGGCGTATATCCGCTCGCCGGTGGGCGCCATCACCGCGATGGTGAGGATCAGCGCCAGGCCGGTGAGCACCTGGGTCGGGGGAACGGAGGGCGTCCCGATCGCGCTGCGCAGGATCGACAGCACCACCGAGATGCGCACGAACGACGTCACCATCAAGAGCGCGAAGGGGACCAGCGACAGCGCCGCCATCGCCAGGATCAGGACCAGGGGGTGCGACGCCATCCCCGTGTCGTGGCCGCGCGCGGACGCCGCCCGCGCGGCGACGGGGGCGAAGAACGCCGTGCCGGCGACCAGGACGGCCAACGTCGTGCGACGCATCAGCGGTGCTCCGCCGGCACGTCCGGTGCGGCCGCGGCCGGCTCAGCCTTGGCGCGCCGGCCGAGCGCCCGGGCCAGCACGTCGGCGAAGCCCAGCGGGGGAACGCCGGCCTCCACGTCGGCCTTGAGCCGCTGGGCGTCGAGCTCCGCCAGCACGGCCATCGGGCCGTCGCCGACGCCGATCAGGAAGCAGCGTCCCGCCGCCTCGACGACGTAGACCGAACGCCTCGGCTCGAGCGGGCAGCGCGCGACGACCCGCACCGCACCGGAGGCCTTGCCGACGCCGCGCCCGGCCAGCAGGCGCAGCGCGCCCCACGCCACCAGACAGACGACACCCAGCGACGCGAACGAAAGCGCCACCGACGACCACCCCAACCCGGGCAGCTGCCCCCCCGCATCCATCGCGGGGTTATACGCCCCGTGGACGGGCGCCTGTCAACCGGGGATCGATGAGGGGCGTTGCCCCCCACCCCCTAATCCTCGTCGTCGTAGTAGAGCGAGTCGCGGTTCTTCAGGAAGGTCGAGATAGCCGTCGACGCTTCGGGCGTCAGATTGATGAAACGGACGCCCATGCCGGTCGAGCCGTCGACCTTGTGCAGCGCGCTGTTCTCGCGGATCCAGCGCACCTCGGTCTCGATCGCGATCGACTCGTTCGAACCGGGCAGCGAGAACTTCAACGTGATCCGATCACCGATGCGGCGAAGGACGTTGGTCGCGATGAAGAGGCCACCCGCGCTGATGTTCTGCGTGAGCCCGGTGTAGAAGTTGTGATCGCTCTCGAGATCGACCTTGACCTCGAGATCGAATCGCTCCGAGGCTCGAACATGCTGCTGCGGATTCTCTGCCACTTTGGCCCCCGTGCCGGTGTTCATTGAAATCGCTCCCGTCCTAGCTTGGCAAGGCCCACTCGGCCTCGCCCAGTTTCGTTCGACAGGAGCTGGGTAAAACTGTAACGACTTGCGGGCGGCTTTTCGAGCCGAAGTTAGGCGCTCAGGCTACTTTTCGTCCTTGGCCTTGGACGAACGGATTTTCTTGCCGGTTTCACCCGACGGTTTCGAAACTTTGGAGGTCGCAGCGCCCTTGGTTGCAGTCTTGGCCGAAGCCTTGGCCGCTCCCTTGCCTTCCGGCGCGCCCGTGGACTTGCTGCCGGCTTTGCCCTCGGTCTTGGGGGCCGAGGCGCCGTCTTCGGGCATCAGCTCAAGCAGCGACATCGAGGCCGCGTCTCCGGGACGCTGAACCAGCTTGACGATGCGGGTATAGCCGCCGTGCCGGCCCGAATATCGGGGGGCCAGCTCGTCGAAGAGCTTCAAAACCGCGCCGCGATCCCGAACGATCCGGCGAGCCATGCGGACCGCGTGGACCACGCGGGCCGACTCCTCGGTCGTCCGGCGCTCCGGCTTCTTGCCGAGGACGTCACCGACCCGCCGCGCCCAGGTGATGGTGCGCTCGGCCAGCCGGCGCGTCTCCTTGGCCTTGGCATCGGTGGTGCGGATGCGCTCGTTGGTGAAGAGCGCCGCGATCAGATTGGAAAACAGCGCCTTCCGATGCGCAGACGTCCGCGAAAGGTGAACCCCAGCTCTTTGATGTCGCATTTTCTAGGCCTTCTTGGGCGGACCGTCGCCGGGCCAGCCTTCCAGCTTCATTCCGAGGGACAGACCCATCTCCGAAAGGATCTCTTTGATCTCCTTGAGGGACTTGCGGCCGAAGTTCTTGGTCTTCAGCATCTCGGACTCGGTCCGCTGCACCAGCTCGCCGATGTAACGGATGTTGGCGTTCTGGAGGCAGTTCGCCGAGCGGACCGACAGCTCCAGCTCGTCGACCGACTTCCAGAGGTTCTCGTTGAGCTTGGCCTGCTCCTCCGAGACCATCGTGTCGTGGGCCGGCTCGCTCCCCTCTTCGAAGTTGATGAAGATCGAGAGCTGGTCCTTGAGGATCTTGGCGGCGAAAGCCACCGCGTCGTCCGGCTTGACGGCGCCGTTGGTCCAGACCTCGATCGACAGGCGATCGTAGTCGGTCTGCTGCCCGACGCGGGCGTTGGTGACCTGGAAGTTCACCTTGCGGATCGGCGAGAACAGCGAGTCGATCGGGATGACACCCACCGGGGTGGTCGCCGTCTTGTTGCGGTCCGAGGGGACGTAGCCGCGGCCGGTCCCGACGTACAGCTCGAGGCGCAGCTTGGCGCCCTTCGAGCAGGTCAGGATCTTGTGGTCGGGGTTGAGCACCTCGATGCCGTCGGTGAGCTGGATGTCGCCCGCCGTGACCCGCCCCTCACCGTCCTTCTCGAGCCGCAGAACCCGCGGCTTGGAGTCGACCGACTTGAGCAGTACCTCTTTGAGGTTGAGCACGATGTCGGTCACGTCCTCGACGACGTCGGGGATGGTGGTGAACTCGTGCAGCGCGCCCTCGATCTTTACCGCGCTGATGGCGGCGCCCTGCAGCGACGACAGCAGGATGCGGCGCAGGCTGTTGCCCAGCGTCGTCCCGAAGCCACGCTCGAGCGGCTCGCAGGTGAACTTGCCGTAGCTCGGCGTCAGCGTCTCCGGATCCACTTCCAGATTCCGTGGACGGATGAGATCGCGCCAGTTGCGCGCGATGAAGGTGCTCTGCCCCGATGTGCTCTGTGCTAGTGCGGTCGCCATTTACCTCTCCTCCGAATCAAATCTTGTGTGTCCGAATCAGCGCGAATAGAGCTCGACGATGAGCTGCTCGCGGATCGGCAAGGTCAAATCTTCACGGGCGGGAAGCGCGGTCAGCTTCCCCTTGAAATTGTCTTTGTCCAGCTCCAGCCATTTCGGAACCCCGCGCCGATCGACGGCGCCCAGGCTCTCGAGGACGCGGGTGATCTTCTTGGAGCCGTCCTTGACCTCGATCTGATCGCCGCTGCGACAAAGGAACGACGGAATGTCGACCCGGTGCCCATTGATCAGGAAGTGGCCGTGGCGCACCAGCTGCCGGGCCTCGGCGTGGTCGGAGGCAAAGCCCAGACGGTAAATCACGTTGTCGAGTCGGCGCTCGAGCAGCTGGAGCAGGTTCTCGCCCGCCACGCCCTTCATCCGGATCGCCTTGTGGTAGTAGCCGCGGAACTGGCGCTCGGCCAGGCCGTAGAGGCGCTTGACCTTCTGCTTTTCGCGCAGCTGCGACCCGTAGTTCGACAGCTTGCGCCGCCGGGCCTGGCCGTGCTGGCCGGGGGCGTAGGCGCGCCGCTCGTAGCCGCACTTGTCGGTGTAGCAGCGGTCGCCCTTGAGGAACAGCTTCATGTCTTCGCGCCGACAAAGCCGGCAGACGGGGCCCGAATAGTTCGCCATTTACGTCAATCTCTCTTCAGACTCGGCGCCGCTTGGGAGGCCGGCAGCCGTTGTGGGGGATGGGGGTGAGGTCGCGGATGAGCGTGATCTTGAAACCGGTCGAGGCCAGCGCACGCAGCGCCGACTCGCGGCCCGAGCCCGGGCCCTTGACGTAGACGCTGAGCGTCCGCAGGCCGTGCTCCATGGCCTTGTGTGCGGCATCTTCGGCGGCCAGCTGCGCCGCGAAGGGCGTCGACTTGCGCGAGCCCTTGAAGCCCTTGACGCCGGACGACGACCAGGCCAGCACGTTGCCGGACACGTCGGTGATCGTGACGATCGTATTGTTGAACGACGCCGTGATGTGCGCGATGCCGCTCTGGATGTTCTTCTTGACCTTCTTGGCCTTGCTCTTGGCCTTGGGCTTGTTGGTCTCTGGCGTGGCCATGGTCTACGCGCCCGTCCCTTCGGTCTTCCGCTTGATCTGCTGACCCTTGCGCGGGCCCTTGCGCGTGCGCGCATTTGTATGCGTCCGCTGACCGCGCACCGGGAGGCTCTTGCGATGGCGCAGGCCGCGGAAGCAACCCAGGTCCATGAGTCGTTTGATGTTCATCGAGACATCGCGGCGGAGATCGCCTTCGACCTTGAGCTGGCGCGTCTCGATCACCTCGCGGATGCGCCGGGTCTCGTTGTCGTCGAGCTCGTCGGTGCGCTTGCTGAGCGGCACGTCGGCGGCTTTCAAGATCTCGCGCGAAAGCGCCTTACCGATTCCGTAGATGTACGTGAGCGCGATTTCCATCCGCTTGTTACGCGGAAGATCGACGCCAGCCAGACGCGCCATGCTTTAGCCCTGCCTCTGCTTGTGACGTGAGTTCTCGCAGATCACCCGCACGACACCGCGTCGGCGGATGACCTTGCACTTTACACATACCTTTTTTACCGAAGCTCTGACCTTCATCGGACGCTCCCGATAGCACGAATTGCTTGGAAATACCCCATCAACCGGTCCTGCACACCCTTACATCCTGGAGAGCACCACCGGGCCGTCATCGGTGATGGCGACCGAATGCTCAAAATGGGCGGAGAGGCTACCATCTCTGGTAATTGCAGTCCACCCATCTTCTTTGACCACCACATCCGGGCCCCCGGCGTTGACCATCGGCTCGATGGCCACCACCAGACCGGCCGAAAGACGACGCCCTTTGCCAGCATCCCCGTAGTTCGGGACGTGGGGCTCCTCGTGCATGGCCCGGCCGATGCCGTGGCCCACGAACTGCCGGACCACCGAATAGCCGTTCGACTCGGCGTAGCTCTGGACGGCGTGTCCGATGTCGCCCAGGCGGTTGCCGGGGACGCAGGCGGCGATCCCCCGCTCGAGGGCCTCCCGGGTGGCGTTCATGAGGGCGGTGGCGGCCGGGGTGACCTTGCCGATCGGGATGGTGCGGGCGGAATCGCCACACCAGCCGTCCTTGAACGCGCCGAAATCAATGGAAAGGATGTCGCCCTCTTTGAGGACCAGATCCTTGCGTGGGATACCGTGGACGACGACCTCGTTGACCGAGGTGCAGAGGACGGCCGGGTACCCGTGGTAGCCCAGGAAGGCCGAGTCGGCCTTGTGGTGCTTGAGGCGCTGCGCGGCGATGTCGTTCAGGTCCCAGGTGGTGAGACCGGGGCGGGCCGCCGCTTCCAGCGCGTCGAGGACGTCCGCCACGATGAGGTTGACCTCCCGCAGCTTGGCGATCTCGGCGGGGCTCTTGAGCTGGATGGCCATCATGGTTCTCAGGAAAGCAGGATCGAAGCGTAAATTCGGCCGAAGATCTGGTCCATGTTTCCGGCCGCGTCGATCATCCGGACCGGCCAGTCGTGGGTCACGAAGTAGTCGATCACCGGCTTGGTCTTGGCGGAGAACTCGCGCAGTCGGTTGCGGATGATCTCTTCGGAGTCGTCGCTCCGCTGGCTCAGGACGCCGCCGCAGCGGTCACAGAATCCTGCCACGCGCGGCGGTCGGGCCACGACGTGGTAGCTGGCCTGGCAGCTCTCGCAGGTGCGCCGGCCGGAGATGCGCTTGACCAGCTCCTCCTCGGGCGCGTCGAGCACGATGACGCGGTCCAGGGTTTTGCCGTAGGACTTCAGCATGCGATCGAGCTCTGCGGCCTGGGGGACGGTGCGCGGGAACCCGTCGAGCAGAAAGCCGCGGCGGGTGTCGGGGTGCTGCAGGCGCTCGCCGAGCAGATCGAGGACCAGATCGTCGGGGACCAGTTGGCCCTTGTCGATGAAGCTCTTGGCGCGCTGGCCGAGGGGCGTGTACGACTGGATGGCGGCGCGCAGCATGTCGCCGGTCGCGATGTGCTGGATCTGAAAAACGCTGGAGAGCCGCTGCGCCTGAGTCCCTTTCCCCACGCCGGGGGGCCCGAACAACAGAAGGTTCTCACTCAACGCCTGATTTCCGGTGACCCGACTTTTGGGCTAGCTCGAGGCCGCGCCTATACCGGAGGGGCGATTGCCCCCGCGGCCGCGAATCCGCGGCCCGCGCGGGCCGGTGAACCCTTCGTAGTTGCGCGTGATGAGGTGCGATTCGATCTGCTGAACCGTATCCAGCGCCACGCCGACGACGATCATGAGCCCGGTGCCGCCGAAGTAGAACGGCACGTTCATTTTTTCGTGGAGCAGCGTGGGGAGCACGCAGATGGCCGAGATGTAGATCGCTCCGCCGAAGGTGATGCGGGTCAGCACCTTGTCGATGTAGGCGGCCGTGGCCTTGCCGGGGCGGATGCCGGGGATGAACCCGCCGTACTTCTTCATGTTGTCGGCGACGTCGACCGGGTTGAAGGTGACGGCCGTATAGAAGTAGCAGAAGAAGACGATCAGCGAGATGTAGATGGTGTTGTAGCGCCAGTCGCCCGGGTGGAGCGCCTCGGAGACCCGCTGCATCCAGGGGGTCTGCACGAACGAGGCGATCTGCTGCGGAAACATCAGGATCGACGAGGCAAAAATCGGCGGGATGACGCCGGCCGTGTTGACCTTGAGCGGCAGGTGGGTCGACTGCCCGCCGTAGACCTTCTGGCCCACGATCCGCTTGGCGTATTGAACGGGAATGCGCCGTTGCCCCCGTTCGAAGAAGATGATGGCGCCCACCACCACCACGATCACGATGCCGATGATGGCCAGATCGAAGGCGCTGATGTCGCCCATCCTGGCCTTCGAGAACATTCGTACCGCCGCGTCCGGAATCCCGGTGACGATGCCGGCAAAGATGACCAGCGAGATCCCGTTGCCGATGCCGCGCTCCGTGATCTGCTCGCCCAGCCACATGATGAAAGCCGTCCCGGTGGTGAGCGACACCATGGTGAGGAGGCGGAAGCTCCAACCCGGGTTGGTGACCACCTGCCCGAACTGCGCGTAGGCGCGGTTGTTGGACTCCAGCCAGCGGGCGATGAAGAACGACTGCACGAGCGAGAGAACCACGCAGCCGTAGCGCGTGTACTGGTTGAGCCGGCGGCGGCCCATCTCCCCCTCCTTTTGGACCTGCTCCAGCTTGGGGACCACCACGGTCAGGAGCTGCAGAATGATCGACGCGCTGATGTACGGCATGATGCCGAGCGCGAAGATCGACATCTGCTCGAGCGCGCCGCCCGAGAACATGTTGAAGAGCCCCAGGAACGTCCCCGACGCCTGGTTGACGATCTTGGACATGATGGCGCGGTTCACACCCGGCGTCGTGACGAACGCGCCGATGCGATAGACCGCCAGCAGCGCCAGCGTGAAGAAGATACGCCGGCGCAGCTCCGGGATCTTGCCGATATTTTGAAAGCCGGAAGCCATTGTGGATTGCCTGGGAAGTTGGGTCGGTTACCCGAGGTTAGCTTGCCACGGCCTCGGCCTTGCCACCCACCACCTCGGCTTTGCCGCCGGCCTTCTCGATCTTCTCCTTGGCGGAGGCGGAAAAGGCGGTCGCCTTGACGGTCAGCTTCTGGGTGAGCTCACCCTCGCCCAGGACCTTCACGGTCTTCGAGCTGCGCGGCACCATCCCGGCGCCCTGCAGGGTCGCCAGATCGACGATGCCGGAGGGGAAGCGTTTGGCGAGCGCGCCCACGTTGACCGCGAAGACCTCTTCGCGGAACGGGTTCTTGAACCCCTTCTTGGGAAAGCGGCGCTGCATCGGCATCTGACCGCCCTCGAAGCCGAAGCGCGCGCCGTGGTGGCCGGTGCGGGCCTTCTGCCCCTTGACGCCCTTGCCCGACTGCTCGCCGGTGCCGGAGCCCGGCCCGCGGCCGATGCGTTTGCGGTTGCGGGTGGCGCCCTTCGGGCCCTTCAACGTATGTAGCGTCGTTCCCATGGGGTCTTCCTTATCCTGCTTTCTCGACGCGGACCAGGTGCGAGACGGCCCGAATCATGCCACGCACGGCCAGATTGTCAGGCAACGTTATGGTGGCGCCCATCTTCCGCAGGCCGAGGCCGCGGATGGTCTGCTTGTGTTTTTCCGGGCGGTTGATCCCGCTCCGAACCAACGTGACGCGTAGCTGTTTGGCCATGACTAATCCCGGATCTCGTCGAGCCGCTTGCCGCGCAAGGCGGCCGAAGAATCGGCGCTGCGCAGCTGCTGGAGGGCGTCGATGGTGGCGTGAATGACGTTGTGCGGGTTCGAGGTGCCGATGCACTTGGTCAGGATGTCCTGAACCCCCGACACCTCGAGGACCGGGCGGACCGCGCCGCCGGCGATGACGCCCGTTCCGGCGCTGGCCGGACGCAGCAGGACCGACCCGGCGCCGAAGTGCCCCTGCACCTCGTGCGGGATCGTGCCGCCCACCAGCGGGATGAGGAACAGGTTCTTCTTGGCCTGCTCGGTCCCCTTGCGGATCGCTTCGGGCACCTCGTTGGCCTTGCCCAGACCGGCGCCAACGTAGCCGCGTTGATCGCCGACGACGACCAGCGCCGAGAACGAGAACCGACGTCCGCCCTTGACGACCTTGGCGACGCGGTTGATGAAGACGACGCTGTCGACGAGCTCGCCAACCTCTTCGTAATTGATGGCCATCCTGGTTCCTTTTTCTATCTGAGCTTGCTTAGAACTTGAGCCCGGCTTCGCGCGCGCCGTCTGCCAGCGCCGAGACCCGTCCGTGGTACTTGAAGCCGGCACGGTCGAAGACGACCTTGTCGATTCCCTTGTCGAGGCACTTCTTGGCGATCGCCGCGCCGACCTTCTTGGCGAGCACCTTCTTGTCTTTTTCCGTCTCGCGCGCGGCCTTTTCGCCCAGCGCCAGGTCCGACGTTCCTGCCAGAGTCTTCTGGAGAAGATCGTCGATGACCTGCGCATAGATGTGGCGGGTGCTGCGGAACACCGCCAGGCGGGGACGCTCGGCCGTCCCCTCGACGCGCTTGCGCAGCGAGCGGTGCCGCTTCTTGCGGCTCTGTTTCTTGCGACTGGTATCGGAGAGCATGGTGAACCTTTGTTTTACTGTTGCTAGCTGCTGCTGCTCGTCGCGCCGGCCTTGCCGACCTTGCGCTTGATGACCTCTTCCATGTACTTGACGCCCTTGCCCTTGTACGGCTCGGGGGGACGCAGCTCGCGGACCCTGGCCGCCGTCTGCCCGACCAGATCGCGATCGGCGCTCGAGAGCATGATGCGGTTTTTCTCGACCTTGGCCGAGACGCCCTTGGGCAACTTGAAGACGATGGGGTGCGAATAGCCGAGCGCCATGGTCATGGCGTCGCCGGTGACCTCGGCGCGATAGCCGACGCCGTTGATCTCGAGCTCCCGGGTCCAACCATCGGTAACGCCCTTGACCATGTTGGCCAGATGCGCGCGAACCAGACCGTGCTTGGAGCGGTTCTCGTGCGAGTCGTCGGCGCGCAGCACCTGGATCTTGTCCGCGTCGGTCTTGATCGTGATGCCCGCGGGGACGGCCTTGGTGAGCTCGCCCTTCGGTCCCTTGACGCTGACCGAACCGGTCTTCTGCGTCAGGGTCACGCCCTTCGGCATGGGGAGTATTTTTCGTCCGATCCGCGACATCACCAAACCTCGCAGAGGAGCTCGCCGCCCAGGCCCTCTTTGCGGGCGGCCCGGTCGGTCATGAGTCCCTTCGACGTCGACAAGATCGCGATGCCGAGGCCCGACCGCACCTTGGGGATGGTGCCGTGGCGAACGTACATCCGCTGGCCCGGCCGCGAACGGCGCCGGAGCCCGGTGATGGCGTTGGTGCGTGGGTCGGCCCAGCGCAGCTTCACCACGATCTCGACGGCGGCACCCTCTTTGTCGCGCACGTCGTAGCCCGCGATGTAACCCTCGTTTTTCAGCAGCACGCAGAGCTGCTGTTTCAGCTTCGACGATGGCGCGACCACCTCGGCGTGTCTCGCCAGGATGGCATTGCGAATCCGCGCCAGAAAGTCCGCGATGGGATCGGTCATAGACATTCGTTCACCTACCTACCAGCTCGATTTGATGACGCCCGGAATGTCGCCACGAAGTGCCAGGTTCCGAAAGCAGATCCGGCAGAGGTCGAATTTTCGCAGAAAGGCACGCGCTCGCCCGCACCGGTGACACCGGTTGCGATGACGGACGCGCCACTTCGGCGGCTTCTTGTTCTCGGGCATATCGACGGTCTTGGCCATGTTTAGTTCCTGAAGGGCATGCCGAGGTGACGGAGGAGCGCGCGCCCCTGATCGTCGTCGGCGGCAGTGGTGTTGAAGGTGATGTTCATCCCCTTCGGCTTGTCGATTCTTTCGTAGTTGATCTCCGGGAAGATGATCTCTTCCCGGATGCCGAGGGTGTAGTTGCCACGTCCATCGAAGGCCTTGGGCGAGACGCCCTTGAAATCGCGCACGCGCGGCAGCGCGAACGACACCAGGCGATCGAAGAACTCGAACATCTGGTCGCGGCGCAGCGTGACCATGACGCCGATCTTCTGTCCTGCGCGAAGTTTAAAAACGGCGATCGACTTCTTCGCCTTGGTGACCACCGGGCGCTGGCCCGTGATGGCCCCCAGCTCCTCGACGGCGCTGTCCAGCAGCTTGGGGTTCGAGACCGCCTCGCCCAGGCCCATATTGATGGTGATTTTGGTGAGGCGCGGCGCCTCCATCCGATTCTTCAGGCTGAACTCCGAGATCAGCTTGGCGCGGATCTCGGCGTCGTAGAGCTTGCGCAGGCGGGCGGGGCCTTCGCGCCGCACCCGCTCGGTGGCGACCTCTTTCGCCGCTCCGGCGCCGCCCTTGGCGCGACCGGTCTTCACGCCCTTGGCCTTGGCCTCGGCGCGCGCCGCCTTCTTGGCGGCGGCCTCGGCCTCTTGCTCGGGCGTGAGCGCCGGCTTTCCAGCCTTCGCCTTGTCGTCTGTCTCTTTGTCTGCGGCCATCTCTAGGTTCCTTGGTTTCTGCGGAAGTTCTTAGGTGGTCTCGAAGACGGTGCCGCACTTGATGCACACGCGGCGCTTCTTCTGCCCTTCGTTGTGCTCGTGGCGGGCGCGTCGGGGCGCGATGCACTTGCCGCACCAGAGCGCCACGTTGGACACGTTGACGGTGCCCTCTTTCTCGAGGATGCCGCCGCGCGGGTTGCGCTGGGTCGGCTTGGTGTGGCGCTTGACCATGTTGATGCGCTCGATGACGACGCGATCTTTTTCGGTCACGAGGCGCAGCACGCGGCCGCGCTTGCCCTTCTCTTTTCCGGCGATGACGACGACGGAATCACCTTTGCGCACGTGCATGACTTAGAGGACCTCCGGCGCGAGCGAAATGATCTTCATGAACCGCTTGGCGCGCAGCTCGCGGGCCACCGGCCCAAAGATGCGGGTTCCCACCGGCTCGTTGTCCTTGTCGACCAGCACGGCCGAGTTGGTATCGAACCGGATATACGAACCGTCCTGGCGCGACACCTCTTTCTTGGTGCGCACGATGACCGCCTTGGCGACCTCGCCCTTCTTCACCTTGGCGTTGGGGATCGCTTCCTTGACGGACACGACGATCACGTCGCCCAGCGACGCGTACTTGCGCCTGGTGCCGCCGAGCACGCGGATGCACATGATTTTCTTGGCGCCCGAGTTGTCGGCGACGTCGAGCGTGGTGGTGGTCTGGACCATGGTGTCGCCTTTATGCCTCTTGCGGGCGTTCGATCAGCTTCTCGACGCGCCAGCGTTTGTCGCGCGACAGCGGGCGGCTCTCGACGATCTGAACCTTGTCGCCCGCCTTGAACTCGTTCTTCTCGTCGTGGGCCTTGTACTTGGTCCGGCTGGACATGTACTTGCCGTACTTCTTGTGCGCGAGGCGCCGCTCGACCGTCACCACGCGCGTCTTGTTCATCTTGTCGCTGGTGACGACGCCGATCATGCGTCGCTTGTGAATTTTGTGCGCAGTGGCCACGGCTAGCTCTCCTTCTTATCTGCCAGTTGCTTGGCGGCCGGCTTCTTGGCGGCCGGCTTCTTTTTCGTGTCCTTGGTCGTCTCTTTGGCCGATGCCTTGGCCGTCGCCTTGGCGCTGGCCTTGGCCGGTTCCTTGACGGCATCTGCCGAGGTGTCGTCGGCCGTCGCATGGGCGGTCGCCTTGGCCGTCGACGGCGCGGCGCCGCTTCCGATCTGGCGCACGCGCTCGGCCAGGACCGTGTAGACGCGCGCGATGTCCCGGCGGGTCTGGCGGATCAGCATGGTGTTCTCGAGCTGGCTGGTGGTCTTCTTGAGGCGGTGCTTGAACAGATCCTCTTGCAGCTTCCGCGCGGTGCTGCGCAGCTCGTCCGGCTCGTTGCCCCGCAGGTCCTTGGCTTCGAGGCTCACAGCAGCCCCTCCCGTGCCAGGAAGCGGGTCTGGACGCTCAGCTTGTGCTCGGCCAGCTGGAAGGCCTCGCGAGCCAGCTTCTCGTCGACGCCGTCGAGCTCGTACATGACGCGCCCCGGACGTACGACGGCCACCCACTCTTCCGGGTTCCCCTTACCATGGCCCATCCGGGTCTCGGCCGGCTTCTTCGAGATCGGCTTGTCGGGAAAGATCCGGATGTAGAGCTTGCCGCCGCGCTTGACGTGGCGGGAGATCGCGATACGCGCCGCCTCGATCTGGCGCGACGTCACGAAGCCGCAGGAGAGCGCCTGCAGACCGTACTCGCCGAACGCGACGTTGGTCGCGCCCTTCGACAGGCCGGTCATGCGCCCCTTCTGTTGCTTGCGCCATTTGACTTTTTTGGGAGCGAGCATCGTCTTGGTCTCCTACATCAGGCCAGGCGAGAGTTACGCTGGGGCAGAACCTCGCCCTTGAAGATCCAGCATTTGACGCCAATGGCGCCGTAGGTCGTGTGCGCCTCGGTGGTGCCGTATTCGATGTCGGCGCGCAGCGTGTGCAGCGGGACGCGCCCCTCGTGGTACCACTCGTAGCGGGCCATCTCCGCGCCGCCGAGCCGGCCGGCGCAAGCCAGTCGGATCCCCTTGGCGCCGAACTTCATGGCGGTCTGGACCGACTTCTTCATGGCGCGCCGGAAGGCCACCCGGCGCTCCAGCTGCGTCGCCACGTTCTCGGCGACCAGCTGGGCGTTGGTCTCGGCCTTGCGGACCTCTTGAATGTTCAAGAAGACCTCGCTGTCGGTGAGGGCCTGAACTTCCTTCTTCAGGGTCTCGACGCCCGCGCCGCGCTTGCCGATCACGATCCCCGGCCGCGCCGTGAAGATGTTGATCTTCACCTTGTTGGCGGCGCGCTCGACCTCGACCGCGGAGACCCCGGCGTGGCTGAGCTTCTCCTTGACGAACTTCTTGAGGCGCAGATCTTCATGCAGCCACTTGGAGAAGTCCTTCTCCGAATACCACTTGGAGCTCCAGCCGCGGATGACGCCGAGCCGGAAACCTACCGGATGTGTCTTTTGTCCCATGTTTGTCTCTACCCGTCTCTTCTCTACTTTGCTTCGGGAACGTCGACGACGACGGTCACGTGTGACGTGCGCCCGGTGAGCCGGTTGGCCCGACCCATCGAACGCGCCATCCAGCGCCTCTGCACCGGACCGCCGTCGATGAACACCTGGGTGACGAACAGCTTCTCGGCGTCGGCCTTCTCGTTCTCGGTGGCGTTGGCGATCGCCGAGTCGAGCACCTTGCTGAGCATGCGGGCCGCCTTGCGCTGCTGCAGGCGCAGGATCGAAATTGCGTCGTCGACCGACCGCCCACGGATCATGTCCGCCACCGCCCGCACTTTGCGGGGCGACTCGCGGAACCGTCTCAAGACTGCTCGTGCCATGGGTCTCCTCTTTACTTCTTCGCGCCGGCGGCCGCGGGAGCCGCTCCCGGAGCCGCTCCGCCACCACCACCACCGCCGCCGCCCGAGGATGCCTTGCGCTCACCCGAGTGACCGTGGAATGTCCGCGTGGGCGAGAACTCGCCCAGCTTGTGACCGACCATGTTCTCCGTGGTGAACACCGGGACGAACTTCCGCCCGTTGTGGACCGCGAAGGTCATCCCCAGCATCTCCGGGATGATGGTCGAGCGCCGCGACCAGGTCTTGAGGACCTTCTTCGACTTCTGGCGCTGCATGTCGACGACCTTCTTCATCAGACTGGCGTCGATGAAGGGACCTTTTTTGATTGAGCGAGCCATGGGTGTCCTTTAGGTCAGGCTTTCTTGCCGCGGTGTTTGATGATCATCGCGTCGGTGCGCTTGTTCTGGCGGGTCTTGAGACCCTTCGAGAGCTGACCCCAGGGCGAGCAGGGATGCCGGCCGCCCGACGATCGTCCTTCGCCACCGCCCATCGGGTGATCGACCGGGTTCATGGTGACGCCGCGGTTGTGGGGGCGACGCCCCTTCCAGCGCGTGCGGCCGGCCTTGCCGACGTGGACGGAGCCGTGTTCGATGTTGCCGACCTGGCCGACCGTGGCGCGGCAGTCGAGATGGACCCTGCGGGTCTCGCCGGACGGCAACCGGAGCTGGCCCCAGTCGCCCTCTTTGGCCATCACCTGGGCCCCGGTCCCGGCCGAGCGGCAGAGCTGCGCGCCGCCCGAGATCTTGAGCTCGATGTTGTGGACGGTGGTGCCGAGCGGCATGAAGCGCAGCGGGAGGTTGTTCCCAGTCTTGATGTCGGCGTTGCGCGAGGAGACGATCACGTCGCCCACCTTGAGACCGTCGGGGCACAGGATGTAGCGCTTCTCACCGTCGATGTAGTGCAGAAGGGCGATGCGCGCCGTGCGGTTGGGATCGTACTCGACCGTGGCAACGGTGGCTGGCACGCCCACCTTGTTGCGGCGAAAGTCGATCAGCCGAAAACGGCGCTTGTGGCCACCGCCGCGGAAACGCGAGGTGATGCGGCCGTTGTTGTTGCGGCCGCCGGTCTTCGACATCGCGGCGGTGAGCGTCTTTTCGGGGCGATTTCCCTGCGACAGCTCGGCGAAGTCGGGGGCCACGCGGCCGCGGCTTCCGGGGGTGGTGGCGTTATGTGGACGAAGACCCATGGCTTCTAGACTCCCTCGAAGAACTCGATGTTCTGGCCGGCCGCGATGGTGACGATGGCCTTCTTCCAGTTCGAACGCCTTCCGACGTAGCGTCCCATTTTCTTCTCTTTGCCGCGCACCACCGAGGTGCGGACCGCGAGCACGTCGACGTTCCAGAGCTTCTGGACCGCGTATCGGATCTCGACCTTGTTGGCGTCGCGGGCGACCTCGAACAGGAGCTGCGCCTTGAGCGTCTCCGGATCGACCTCGCCGTCGCCTTGGCCGCCCGTCTCCTTGAGGCGGGTGCCCTTCTCCGTGAGGAGCGGGCGCTTGATGATCTCTTCGGGTGATCGCATGGCCGCTCCTTACGCTGCCTTCGCCGTCGGCGACTTGGCTTCCGACTTCTTGCCTTTGGGCGCCTTGGGCGTCCCCGACGTCTCACCTTGGGCCGGAAGCACGCGCGCTTCGATCGTCTTAACCGCGCCGGCCGCGATGATGAGGCCCGGGTGGTTGAGGATGTCGTAGACGTTCAACCCTTCGGGCGCGAGATACTTCGACTTCGGCAGGTTCCGCGCCGACTTCGACAGATTCGCGTTCTCTTTGCCGTCGACGAGCACCGCCGACTCGACCCCCAGCACCTTGAGGATGCCGGCCAGGCGCTTGGTCTTGGGCGCGTCGAACGACAGCGCATCGACCACCACCAGCTTCTTCTCCCTGGCCCGCAGCGACAGCGCCGAGACCAGCGCGGCCCGCTTGACCTTCTTGGGCACCGTATAGGCGTACGAACGCGGGTGCGGACCGAACACCTTGCCGCCGCCGACGTGGTTGGGCGCCCGGCTCGAACCCTGGCGGGCGTTGCCGGTCCCTTTTTGCTTGAAGGGCTTCTTGCCGCCGCCACGAACATTGGCGCGCGTCTTGGTGGAGTGGGTGCCGGCACGCTTGGCGGCGCGCTGGGCATTCACCATCTCCCACAAGAGATATTCCTTCACCTTGGCTCCGAAGACGGCGTCGGCGAGGCTGGCTTGCCCCACCGTTTTGCCTTCGATATTGACGATGTCGATCTGCATGGAGAAAGCCTCGGTTAGGTCAGGTCTTGATCTCGACGTCGACGCCCGCCGACAGGTCCAGCTTCATGAGGGCGTCCAGCGTCTGCTGCGTCGGCTCCAGGATGTCGAGGAGCCGCTTGTGGGTCCGGATCTCGAACTGCTCGCGCGACTTCTTGTCGACGTGCGGCGAGCGCAGGACGGTGAACTTGTTGATCTTGGTCGGCAGCGGAACCGGACCGGCCACGCTGGCCCCGGTCCGCTTCGCGGTGTCGACGATCTCGCCGGTCGACTGATCGAGCAGCCGGTGATCGTACGCTTTGAGCCTGATGCGAATCTTGGGCGTCATGACTACTCCAGGATCTTGGTGACGACGCCGGCGCCGACGGTCTTGCCGCCTTCGCGGATCGCGAAGCGCAGACCTTCTTCGCAGGCGATCGGCGTGATGAGCTCGATCTCGAGATTCACGTTGTCCCCCGGCATCACCATCTCCGCCCCCTCCGGCAACGTCACCAGACCCGTCACGTCCGTGGTCCGGAAATAGAACTGCGGCCGATACCCCTTGAAGAACGGCGTGTGGCGTCCACCTTCCTCTTTCTTGAGGATGTAGATCTCGCCCATGAACTTCTTGTGCGGCTTGATGCTCCCAGGCTTCGACAGCACCTGTCCCCGCTCGATCTCCTCGCGCTTCGTCCCGCGCAGGAGCGCCCCGATGTTGTCCCCGGCCCGCCCTTCGTCCAGCAGCTTCCGGAACATCTCCACCCCCGTCACGAACGTCTTGAACGTGTCCTTGAACCCCACGATCTCCACTTCCTCGCCCACCTTCACGATCCCGCGCTCCACACGCCCAGTCACCACCGTCCCGCGGCCCGAGATCGTGAACACGTCCTCCACAGGCATCAGGAACGGCTTGTCGATCTCCCGCTTCGGCTCCGGGATGAACGTGTCGCACGCCTCCAAGAGCTTCAGCACCGACGGCTCACCCAGCTCCCCCGCGTCCCCTTCCAGTGCCTTGAGCGCGCTGCCGCGCACGATCGGCGTCGTGTCGCCCGGATACTGGTACTTCGTCAAAAGCTCACGCAGCTCCAGTTCCACCAGGTCCAAAAGCTCTTCGTCCTCTTTCGCGATCATGTCCACCTTGTTCAGGTAGACCACCATCGCCGGCACGCCCACCTGACGGCCCAAAAGGATGTGCTCCCGCGTCTGCGGCATCGGGCCATCCGGCGCGCTCACCACCAGGATCGCCCCGTCCATCTGCGCCGCGCCCGTGATCATGTTCTTGATGTAGTCCGCGTGCCCAGGGCAGTCCACGTGCGCGTAGTGACGGTTCTCCGTCTCGTACTCCACGTGCGCGATCGCGATCGTGATCCCGCGCTCCCGCTCTTCCGGCGCCTTGTCGATCTGGTCATACGCCAGGAACTTCGCGAATCCCTTCTTCGTCAGCACCTTGGTGATCGCCGCCGTCAACGTGGTCTTCCCATGGTCGACGTGACCGATCGTCCCGATGTTCAGGTGCGGCTTGTTCCGGACGAATTTTTCCTTGGCCATCTGATTTTCCTCGTTTGTCTAGCTGGCTTGCCTGAACGTCTGCGTTGCTAACCTGCTTGGCCTCGAGCCCACGACCCGGATTGAACGGGTGACCTCGTCCTTACCAAGGACGTGCTCTGCCAACTGAGCTACGTGGGCGGAGCGGGAGACGGGTCTCGAACCCGCGACAACCAGCTTGGAAGGCTGGAGCTCTACCAACTGAGCTACTCCCGCGTACGTTCGACGGAGGGGGTTCATGCGGTGGTGGTTCGACTTGCCGGTGTTTGTGGAGGGAGAAGGATTCGAACCTTCGAAGCCAGTGGCGACAGATTTACAGTCTGTTCCCTTTGACCGCTCGGGAATCCCTCCGTGTGAATCTCTCGCGGCGGAGCTGGCGATGGGACTCGAACCCGCAACCTGCTGATTACAAATCAGCTGCTCTACCATTGAGCTACGCCAGCGCCGGTTTGCCATTACGATGCTCGCGGGAACCCGGAGAGGGTTCCCAAACCCTCCCGCAACGGATCTCGCCGGGCACTGCCCGTCGGGATTCCTTGCGCTGATCTCCCTCTCCATTTTCGTATGATTCTGATTAGTTTGACTTTGTTCCGGCATCGACATAGCTATGCCCTGGCCGGCGCGCAGAGCGCGAACGTATAGTTCGATCGCGCCGCCCTGTCAAGCGTCAATCATGAACCTGGCCGGGTTCTTGCCAGGCACCCGAGAACGCGGCGTGTCAACAGGGCGAATTCCTCAAAGAATCTGGCGCTCTGGACTGGGCGGCTGCGGTTTCGGATCGCGCGTCGTGGGCTCGTCCGCGGGCGCGCCTGAGCGTCCCGAGGGCGGCGTGGGTGGTGGGGGGGGCGGCGGCACCGCCGTTTCGCCGCCGACGGTCGGATCGGCGAACTCGAACTTGTAGCTCGGGTCGAGCAGCTTCTGCAGCTTGGCGAACGAGAGCTTGGATTTGTCCCGCCATTCATTCTGCACGCCCAGGCGCTCCAGCATGAGGAGGTTCTGCTCGTGCGTGCGAATCGACTTCTCGAGCAGGATCCGGATCTTCTTGCGCAGCTCCTCGTAGTAGACCTCGCGCTTCTCCTGGTTGTCGTCGCCCTGAAGATCGGCCGGGATCGGCGCGTGGATGAAGGCGTCATAGAACTCTTCGTAGAGCGACCCGATCTGGTAGCCCGAGGCCGAGGCCCACTGGGGGTTCCCGAGCTTGATGGTGTCGATGTAGAGGCGCTGGGCCGCGAGCAGGAGGCGCGCCTTGTCCTCCATGTCGACGGCCATCTGCTTGACCGGCAGGCGGAGCGGGATCGCCCGGAACCGTTCGTGCGGGATCTGGCCCAGGTGGTACTTGACCAGGCCGAGATAGAAGTCGGTCTCGAGCCGTTCGTCGTGCTCGATGCTGTTGAAGAAGTAGACCGCCGACTGGAACGTCCGCTCGGCGGTGTCGAGATCCTTGAGCTCGAACTGCGCGAAGCCCCGCCGCGCCAGCGCCTCGATCTTGTCGTCGGCGGTCAGATCCTTGCGTTCGAGGATCTCCGCGAACATCGTGGCCGACGTCGGCCAGTTCCCCATCTCGGCGTACGAGGCGCCCATCTGGAAGAGCGCGTCCTTGGCGTCCGAGGTCCCCGGGTACCCGCGCTCGAGGCTCTGGAAATGGGAGATCGCCGTCTGCCAGTCCTTCTTGCCCTGATAGGCGAGGCCGCCGTTGTATAGGGCGGCCTTCGTGAAGCGGGTGTCCGGGAACTCCTTGAGCAGGCGGTCGTAGTCCCGCGCGGCGTCGTCGTAGCGCTTGGCGGATAGCGCCGCGCCGGCCCGCTCGAACAGCTCGGTGATGTCGTAGGTCTCGAGATGGGTGCCGTCCGGCCCCCGCACGGCAGTGATCTTGATGGGGTCCATCTCGATCTGCTCGACGGCCGTTCCCGGCGGAACCACCGCGACCTCATTCTTGCCCTTGCCCGCGCAGGCCCCGGCCAGGGCGAGCACAACCACCGAGAGACGCCTTTTCATGCAGATACCCACCTGATCGTAAGAGACAACGCCCGTGACCGCAGGTTCCATCGGCGGGTTTACAGACGACCTCCAGTCGGGCACCGTGCAAGGATGCCGCCCCGGGAGCTGATCTCCGCCGCCACCATCGCCGGGCGGGTGGCCGAGCTGGGCGCCGAGATCGACCGGCGCCTCCCGGCCGGGCCCCTGACGGTGGTGGGCGTCCTGCGCGGGGCCTTCATGTTCATGGCCGACCTGGTTCGGGCCATCCCGCGCGAAATGACCTGCGACTTTCTGGGGGTGCGCAGCTACGGGGACGCCACCGTCTCCTCGGGCGTCGTGGAGATCACGAGCGATCTCGGGGCGCCCATCGCGGGGCGACACGTGCTGCTGGTCGAGGACATCGCCGACACCGGGCTCACCCTGGGCTATCTCCTGGACCTCCTGCGGGCCCGGGGCCCGGCCAGCCTGCACACCTGCGTGCTGCTGGCCAAACCCGCCTACCGACATTCGGGCGCGCCGCTCGATTTCGTGGGTTTCGACGCGCCGGACGCCTACGTCGTCGGATACGGGCTCGACGCCGCCCAGCTCTACCGGAACCTACCCGGGATATACGCGCTGGAATAGTCAGCGGGGCTTCTTGCGGCGATCGAGCTCTTCTTTGAGGCGCTGCTTGATGGCGTTGTAGCGCTGCAGGAACTCGAAGTGTCGCTGCCGGAAGGCTTGCAGGTAGCGGCGCTCGTGGGTCTTCTGCTTGAGCGCCTCGCGGATCTCGTTGAGCGGCCCGACCAGCTGGGCGGGTTCGGTGTAGCTGCCGATCAGGCTCATCACCCGGCTGGCGTCCACCAGCTTCACCTCGCCGGCCCGACCGCTCTTTCCGGGCGGGCTGTAGAGCAGCGTCAGCGCGTCGGGCGCGCTGGCCTTGACGGTGTTGACCACCATGCTTCCCGGCAGATCGGGCAGGTCCTCCTTGACCATCACGATCTGCGGGCGCACCTGCATGACGACGTCCAGCGCCTCGCCGCCGGTGAAGGCGACGCGAAAATTCCACCCCTGGTCGGCGGTCAGGACCCGCTGGATCTCCTCCAGCGCAGCCGGATCGTCGTCGACCAACACCACGCTGATGCTCGCCGGATCGCCCGCGTCGTCCGCCGTGCGCCCGGTGACCCGGTCCTCCAGGTCTAAAAGCTCGTGGGAGACGTCGCGCAGCCGCCGCAAGAACTCCTCGTGCGTCTCGGCCACCTCCTCGAAGAGGCTGTTCCGATCGGCGGTCGCCTTGATGTCGCCCGCCGCCTCGAGAACCCGCTCGCGCAGATAGGGCACCACGTCCGGCTCTTTGAGCACGACGTCCGCCGCGCCGGCGCGGAAGGCCTTGACCGCCGTCTCATAGGACTTCCGCGCGGTCATGATCACGACCGACGTGAGCGGCGACTTGTCGCGCGCGAACTGCAAGAGCTCGATCCCACCCCCGGGCGTCGGCGTGTCGGCGTCCACCAGCGCGACGGCGAAGAACTTGTTCAGGATCTGATCGCGGGCCCGGATCGGATCGTGCGTCCCGGTCACGATCAGGCCCACCCGCGTCAGCAGCCGGTCGAGACCCTTCACCACCTGGTCGTCGGCGTCGACGACCAGGATCTCCTGCCCGGCTGAGGCGGGTTCGTTGGCCACGGGTAACAACTTACCTGGAACCCCCGAGGGGTTCCAGATCCTGATCCTGGTCGATGGTAATCTAGGGTGAAAGCCGTTGGGCATCGCGAGGGCATCGGAGATGGATTCCTTTTTCGACAGAGCGCTGGCGGCGGCCCGGCGGCTCGGCGCTTCCGACGTTCATCTGAAGCCCGGGCAGTCGCCCATCCTCCGGATCTCCGGCGAGCTGCGAACCTTCACCGACGTCCCTGCGCTCTCGCGCGACTTCCTGCAGGGCCTGGCGCTCTCCCTGCTCAACGATCGGCGCCGCGAGGCTCTCGAGCGGACCGGCGACGTCACGCTGGTATTCGCGACCCCCGCCGGACGGCAGCGGGTCCACATCTTCCAGCAGCGCAGTGGCCTCGGCCTGTCGCTTCGGTTGATCCCGCCCGAGATTCCCACCCTCGACACGCTGGGGCTTCCGGCCGAGATCCGCGATCTCACCGATCCCGGTCCGGGCCTGATCCTGGTGGCCGCCGGAGCGGGAAACGGCAAGACCACCACGCTGGCCGCGATCATCGACGACGTCGTGGCGCGCCGGACCTGCCGCGCACTGACCATCGAGGATCCGGTGGAATACCTGCACCGCCGAACCTCGGTGGTGCAGCGCGAGGTGGGGACGGATGTCCCTTCGGTCCCCGCGGCGCTGCGGGCCACGGCGCGGCAGGATGCCGACCTGTTGGCGGTCGACCCGCTCGGCGACCTCGACGCGGCCGAGCTGGTCCTGACCGCCGCCGAGAGCGGGCCGCTGGTGTTCGTCGCGGTGTTGGCCGGCAGCGCCGCCGGCGCGATCGGGCGGCTGGCCCGTTTCTGGGCGCCCGAGGCCCGCGCCGAAGCGCGGGGCCGGATCGCCTCGGCGCTGCGCGGGGTGATCTTCCAGCGGCTGGCGCCCGCGGCGGACGGCAAGCGCCGCACCGCCGCCGGCGAGCTTCTGCGCGTCCTGCCCGAAACCCGCAGCTGGATCCTGGACCCGACCAGCGCCGACGCCGACGCCGTGGCGAAAATCCCTGGGCTCACCCCCTTCCAGCCGGCGCCCCCTCCCCCGGGCCGGCGGCGGCGCGGCGGGGCCGACGAAGCGCAACCAGCGGTTGAGGACGAACCCGGGCCCGATTAGTCTTCACGGCCCCATGTCGCCTTCTGCCCCGTCCGAATCCCACGCCGTCCGCCGCGCGTTCCTCGACTATTTCCGCCAGCAGGGTCATCGGGAGGTCGCGAGCGCGTCGCTGGTTCCGGCCGACGATCCGACCCTGCTCTTCACCAACGCGGGGATGAACCAGTTCAAGGACTATTTCACCGGCCGCCGCCAGGCCCACTTTCCGCGCGCCACCACCTCGCAGAAGTGCGTCCGTGCGGGCGGCAAGCACAACGATCTGGAGAACGTCGGGCGCACGGCGCGCCACCACACCTTCTTCGAGATGCTGGGAAACTTTTCGTTCGGGGACTACTTCAAGCCCGAAGCGATCGCGTTCGCCTACGAGCTCCTGGCGAAGACCTACGGCATCGATCCGGGCCGCCTCATCTACACGGTGCACGAGTCCGACGGCGAGGCGCGGACGCTGTGGAAGAAGATCGCCGGCGTCGGCGACGATCGCGTGATCTCGCTCGGCGACAAGGACAACTTCTGGGCGATGGGCGAAACCGGCCCCTGCGGTCCCTGCAGCGAGATTCACTACCACCAGGGCGACGGCATCCCCTGCGCGATCGAGGCGGGCGGCGGAACGTGCGAGGGTCCGGCTTGCGACTGCGACCGCTGGGTCGAGATCTGGAACTTGGTGTTCATGCAGTTCGAGCAGGTCGGGCCCGGCGATCGCCGTCCGCTGCCCAAGCCCTCCGTCGACACCGGGATGGGCCTCGAGCGGTTGTGCGCCGTGCTGCAGGGCGTGCGCTCGAACTACGAGACCGACCTGCTGCGGCCACTCATCGATCATGTGGCGACGCTCTCCGGGAAAACATACGTGCCCGAGGACTACCAAGGGTCCAGCGTCTCGCTGCGCGCCATCGCCGATCACGCCCGCGCGGCGGCGTTCCTGATCGCGGACGGGGTCTTCCCCGACAAGACCGGGCGCGAATACGTGCTGCGCCGGATCATGCGGCGGGGCGTCTACCACGGCTGGCTCCTCGGCATCAAAGAGCCCTTCCTCGACGCGGTGGCCGCCGACGTCGTCGGCAAGCTGCGCGACGTCTATCCGGATCTGGGCGAGCGGGCCAGCCTGATCGCCAAGATCACCCGGGAAGAGGAGACGCGCTTTCGCGACACGCTCGAACGGGGCGTGCGCCTGCTGGACGACAAGGTGTTCTCGACCGGGGGTACGGGCCGAACGATCCCGGGTGCGATGGCCTTCATGCTCTACGACACCTACGGGTTTCCCCTCGATCTCACCCGCGTGATCGCGGAGCAGCACGGCTACCAGATCGACGAGCTCGGCTTCGCCCGCGCGATGGACGAGCAGCGGCGGCGCAGCGAATTCCAGGGCTCGGGCGAGGTCGCGGTGGCCGGCGTGTTCCAGAGCATCGCCGATCGCGTCGGCCCGACCAGGTTCATCGGCTACCAGGCGACCAGCGCCAAATCCCGCGTGGTGGCGCTCGTCGCCGATGGGAAGGAAGTCGAGGTGGTCGGCCCCTACTCCAAGGACGTGGCCGTGATCGTCGCCGAGACGCCCTTTTACGGCGAGCAGGGCGGACAGATCGGCGACGCGGGGACGATCGCCTCCGCCAAGGCGCGCCTCACGGTACGCGACTGCAAGCGCCCGGTGTCGACGCTCTGGGTCCACTTCGGCGAGCTCGAGACCGGCGAGCTGCGCGTCGGCGACGCCGTCGACCTGGCCGTCGACGGCGAACGCCGTGACGACATCCGGCGCAACCACTCGGCGACCCATCTGCTGCACTGGGCGCTGCGGCTCGTGCTGGGCGAGCACGTGACCCAGAAGGGCTCGCTGGTCGCCCCCGATCGCCTACGCTTCGACTTCTCGCACTCGGCGCCGCTTTCGGAAGACGAACGGCAGCGGGTCGAGGATCTGGTCAACGCGCGCGTGCGCGCCAACGTCGCCACCGACACCACCGTGCTCCCCATCGCCGAGGCCAAGCAGGCCGGCGCGATCGCCTTCTTCGGCGAAAAATACGGCGAGACGGTACGGGTGGTGACCATGGGAGAATCGAAGGAATTCTGCGGCGGCATCCACGTCGCCCGGACCGGCGACATCGCCTTCTTCAAGATCACCGAGGAGACCGGGGTCGCGCAGGGCGTCCGGCGCCTGGAGGCGGTCACCGGCGCGGGGGCGCTGGGCTACGTTCGCCGGATGGACGGCGAGCTGTCCGAGGCGGGCCGCCTGCTGCGGGCCGGCAGCTTCGAGATCGCCGCCCGCGTCGCCAAGCTCCAGGCCGAGCTGCGCGAGCAGGAGAAGGAGATCGAGAAGCTGCGGCGCAAGCTCGCCTCGGGCGGCGGGCGCGATCTCCTGGCCGAGGCGCGCGACGTCGGCGGCGTGCGCGTGCTGGCCACCCGCGCCGACGTCGCCGATCCTAAGGCGCTGCGTGAGGTCACCGATCAGCTGCGCGACAAGCTAGGCTCGGGCGTGATCGTGCTGGCCGGCGTCGAGGGGGACAAGATCGCGCTCGTCGCGATGGTGACGCCCGATCTCACTGGTCGGTTCAACGCCGGCAAGATCGTCGGCGAGGTGGCCAAGGCCCTGGGGGGTAAGGGCGGCGGGCGCGCCGACATGGCGCAAGGGGGCGGATCGCGGCCCGAGCAGCTCGACGGCGCGCTCGAGCGCGTGTTCGACATGATTCGTGGCTGACCCGCGCGCCAGTGAAACGGACACGACCATCGTGATGGACGCACAAGACGTGGGCGGCACCGTGGCCGCCGCCTTGCGACGCCGGCTGACCGGGAAGAGCTGGACCGAGGTCAAGCGGCTCTGCACGACCGGCAAGGTCCGTCTCGACGGCGAGGTCCTCCTCGATCCCGCGCTGCGGGTGCAGGCCGGCCAACGCCTGGAGCTGCGCCCGACCGCGCGCAAACCGCTGACCACCCCGGCGGGATTTCGGATCGCCTTCGAAGACGCGCACGTCGTCGTGATCGAAAAGCCCTCCGGGATCTCCAGCGTTCCCTACGAGCGAAAGGAGACCGGCACCGCGATGGATCTGGTGCGCGCGAGCTGGCGCCACGGCGGCAAGCGCGCCACCGCGACGCCGCTTTACATCGTGCATCGGATCGACAAGGACACCTCGGGGCTGCTGTGCTTCGCCAAGACGCGGCTGGCGGAGCGCGCGCTGCACCAGGTGTTTCAGCGCCACACGGCCGACCGTTTTTATCTGGCGGTGGCCCACGGCGAGGTCGCGGCCGCGCGAATCGAATCCCGCCTGGTCGCCGACCGCGGCGATGGCATCCGGGGCTCGACCCAGCATCGCGACCAGGGCCAGGAGGCGGTCACCCACGTCGAACCGCTCGCGCGACTCCGGGGCGCGACCCTCTGCCGCGTCCGGCTCGAGACCGGCCGCACCCACCAGATCCGCATCCACCTGGCCGAGCGCGGCCATCCCCTGGTGGGCGAGACTGTCTACAACCGGGACATCTACCGCGCCGGGCGACCGCAGATCGCCGCCGCGCGCCTCATGCTGCACGCGGCGCTGCTGGGCTTCCCCCACCCGGTCACGGGAGCTCCCATCGAGCTCCGCACGCCGCCGCCGGACGACTACCTGGCGGTGCTCGAATCCCTGGGAGGCTCCCTTGGCGACTGCGGGTTCTGAGGCGACAATCAAGTCGGCGCTGGCCGCCGTGGTGGAGGCCATGCGGTCGGCCTACGGTCCCGGGGCCCAGAAGGCCAACGACCTTCCCGACGGGGGCCACGATCCGAAGTTCCTCGAGCGCGCGGCGCCGCTCCTGGAGTTCCTGTGGTCCCGCTACTTCCGGGTGCGTCTACTCGGCATGGAGAACGTCCCCCAGACCGGCGCCGCGATGCTGGTGGGCAACCACTCGGGCGGCATCCCCTACGACGGCGCTCTGTTGCTCTATGGCCTCTACCGCAACATGCCGAACCATCGACGCGTCCGACCGCTGGTCGCCAACTTCGCGTTCCGCGCCGGCTGGATGGCGAATGTGGTGGCGCGCATCGGCGGCGTCCGGGCGTCGACCGAAACCGCCCTGCCCCTGCTGGCAGCCGGCGAGCTGGTCGCGGTATTTCCAGAAGGGTTGAAGGGAGTTGGCAAGCTCTATCGGGAGCGCTATCGGCTGGCCCGCTTCGGCCGGGGTGGATTCGTCCGGCTGGCGCGGCAGGCTCAGGTGCCGCTCCTGCCAGTGGCCATCGTGGGCGCCGAGGAGATTCATCCGGTGATCGGCAAGCTCACCCGCCTGGCCGAGCCACTTGGACTGCCCTACATCCCAATTACTCCAACCTTTCCATGGCTTGGCCCCCTGGGCCTGCTGCCGGTCCCGACCAAATGGACCATCCAGATCGGCGCCCCGATTCCCCCGCCCGCCATCGGCGACGAAGCTGGGACGGTCCGGGTGGCGGAAACGGTCCGGACCTCGATCGACGGAATGATCGCCGACCTGCTTGCGCAGCGGCGCTCGATTCTTTTCGGCTGACCCTCGGAAACGTTTTGGCTTCTCGTACGTTATACTCGTGCGGCGTTTTACGATTCCGCTATAAATTGGGGGCTTAGCCGCGCGGCTGCATGATCGACATCGGTCACACGATCGGGAATTACAAGATCACCGCCAAGCTCGGAGAGGGGGGCATGGGGGTGGTGTACCTGGCCGAGCATCCGGTCATCGGAAAAAAAGTCGCCATGAAGGCGATTCACCCGGAGCTCTCCAAGAATTCCGACGTGGTCTCGCGGTTCATCACCGAGGCCAAGGCCGTCAACCAGATCGGCCACGAGCACATCGTCGACATCGCCGACTTCGGCAACACCTCCGACGGCGAATTCTACTTCGTCATGGAGTATCTGCAGGGCGAGTCGCTGTCGGACCGCCTCAAGCGTGAGAAACACCTCCCGATCGGGGAGGCGATGTCGATCGGCGCACAGATCGCCGACGCGCTGAACGCCTCCCACCAGCAGGGAATCATCCACCGCGATCTCAAGCCGGAGAACATTTTCCTCTGCAGCCGCGGGGGGAACCGCGACTTCGTCAAGGTGCTCGACTTCGGTCTGGCCAAGCTGACGCAGAGCGATCAGAAGGTGACGCACAAGACACGCACCGGCTCAGTAATGGGCACGCCCTATTACATGTCTCCGGAGCAGTGTGAGGGCAAAACCGAGATCGACTACCGCGCCGACATCTACTCGCTCGGCGTTCTCATCTTCGAGATGTTGACCGGCAAGGTGCCGTTTGGTGGCGAGGGGTACGGCGAGATCATCGTCAAGCACGTCACAATGCCGCCGCCGTCGGTCCGCAGCATCGTGCCGGACCTGCCCGAGTACCTGGACCTGCTGCTCTACCGCGTACTGGCCAAGGATCGCGACCAGCGGTTCCAGACCATGTCCGATCTGCGCGAGGCGCTGCTCGATCCGGAGCGCTATGCCAGCTCGGCTCCCGAGGTCGGCATCCCCGACGATCTGTCCGGCATCGCGCGGGCCGCGGCCCCCATGGCGCGCTCGGAGCTCGAGGAGCGCTCGGCGATGGGGTTTGGATCGCAGCTCGGGTCCAAACCGCCCGCCTCCAGCGGGACGCCCTCCGGACGCGGCGAGCTCATCAACAACATCGACAACCTGATCCGGACCAAGCCCGGAAGCCGGTTGCTGCTCTTCTTCGGAATCGTCTCCACGGTCGCCGCGATCTTCCTGATCTATCCGCGGCGCGATACCCGGCGTCCGTTGCCGGCCGCGCTGCTGCCCCTGCACCCGGCCACGGTGCGGGTGAACTTCAACTCCGATCCGGACGGCGCCGTCGTGGCGCGGGCCGACGGCCAGACGCTGGGACTGACGCCGCTGTCGATCGAGATCGCCTACAGCGACTCGGCGGTCGAGTTCCAGTTCAAGAAGGCCGGCTACGAGCCCAAGACGATGTACGTCGTCCCGAATCTCCCCTCGCCGATGTTCGCGTCGCTGCGAAGGGCCGACGTCGAGCCGGCCACCGGCGAAGGCGCGGGCGGCGCCACCGGCGAGAAGACCGCCTCCGCGACGGCCCGCGCGCGCCGGGTACGCGTGGCAGCTCCGGCCGCCGGCAAGGGCGAAAAAGCCGACAAGCCCGAAAAAGTCGACGAGGACGGCGTCCTCGAACCGAGTATCAGGTAGCTCGTCCCCAACGTGAGCGCGTTTACGCGCGGTGCGATCGCCCAACATTTTCGAACAGATCAGTCGCGCGTTTGCGCTCCTGACGGAGCGCTCTTTCTCAGAACGGATCGAAGGCGGGCTCTGCCCGCCGGGGACTTATGTGCCGAGCCAGATCGCCGAGCATCCCCGGATCGGAGGCGGGCTCTGTCCGCCGGAGACTTATGTGCCGAGCCAGATCCGGCTTCGGCTCTGGTCGCGCTCCGCGGGGTGGGCTCGTGGGAGGGGCGCAGCCCCTCCCGCGCCGCATTAGGCGCAGACGCGGTTGCGGCCGCTGGCTTTGGCTTCGTAGAGGCGTTCGTCGGCGCGCTTGATGATCCCGGCGGCGTCGATCAGCTCGGGATCGACGGTGGCGATGCCCATCGAGATGGTGAGCGGGATCCGCGCGTTCTCGAACTTGAACTCGGTGCGTTCGACGATCTCCCGGATCTTCTCCGCGAAGGGCAGGCAATTTCCACCGTCGATCTCGGGAAGCACGATCGCGAATTCCTCGCCGCCGTAGCGGGCGAAGCAGTCTTCGCGGCGAATCTTGGCCCGCACCGTCTGCGCCAGGTGCTTGAGCACGTAGTCGCCGGCCAGGTGCCCGTAGCCGTCGTTCACCTTCTTGAAGTGATCGATGTCGAACATCACCAGCGACAGCGCGCGCCGGTAGCGGTGCGAGCGCGCGACCTCGCGTTCCAGCGTGTCGAGGAAGTAGCGCTTGTTGAAGATCTGGGTGAGCCCGTCGATGGTCGTGAGCCGGTAGATCTCTTCGTGGTAGGCGTTCTCGATGTTGCCGCCGGTCAGGAACTTGAAGATCGTGCGGCCGATCTTGATGAGATCCCCGTCGCGCAGGATGTATTCGTCGACGGGCTCGTCGTTGACGTAGGTCCCGTTGGTCGATCCCAGATCGCGCACCAGGATCGACTTGCCCGTGTTGACGATCTTCGAGTGGTTGCGCGAGATCGACTCTTGATCGATCTGGATGTCGCATTTCGATGAGCGTCCGACGACCAGCGACGCGGCGTTGAGATTGTATTTCTTTCCCAGCTCCGAACCGTAGATCACGACCAGACACGCTTCATTGCCGGCCGGCCGCTCGGAGATGCGGCTGATGCTGGTGACGACCGTCTTCGCTCGGACGTGGTCCGATTCGGAAGTGTCGTTCGGATCGCGGGGATGTCGCGCCACAGTCTCGGCGAAGCAGGCTAGGTCAAACCTAGCGAGGCGGCAAGGGGAGGATAATTTGACACATTATCCTACATGTATGACGGTGTAAATATGTCACATACCTCGGCTCTTGTAACGGTCGCCACCCTGCTGACGGTTTCTGCGCCGGTTTTCGGGCAATCGGTGGCGGTCCGACCGGAGACGATTCGCCTGGCCGGCCGGCACTACGTGGCGGATCTGACGGGCGGTGGACGCGCGGAGCTGACGCTGGATCCGCGCCTCCAAACCAGCACCGACGACGTGCTGCGAGCGTTTCAGATCCCGTACGGCGGCGCGGTGGTCGTGTCGATTCCCGACGGTCGGGTGCTGGCGATGGTCGGTCGGTCGGCCGCCGATCCGCGCCTCGGCGCGGTGGATCTGGCGCTGCGGCCCTGGGCACCGGCGGCCTCCGTCTTCAAGGTCGTCTCGGCCACGGCGCTGGTCGAGAGCGGCGTCTCGGGCGCCACCCGCACCTGCTATCACGGCGGCGTGTCGTCGATTCTCCCGGACAACCTCATCGATCTGCCGGCCATCGATCGCCGCTGCGACACGCTCGCCTTCGGCATCGGGAAGTCGCAGAACGCGATCATCGCCAAGCTGGTCAGCCGACACCTCACCTCCGACGGCCTGCTGCGGGAGGGCCGCAGCTTCGGCTTCGACGAAGCCATCCCCTTCGATCTCCCCGTCGAGGCGTCGCACCTGGACGTTCCCGCCGACCACCTCGAATTTGCCCGAGCCGCCGCGGGGTTCTGGCACTCGACGCTGTCGCCGATGCACGGCGCGCTGCTGGCGGCGACGATCGCCAACCGAGGCGACATGCCGGCGCCCACGCTGATCGACAGCGCCGTCGACGAAGGGGGCCATCCCGTGCAGCTGCCGGTCGCCTCTCCCCGCCACGTCGCAAACCCCGGCGCCGCGGCCGAGGTCGGCCACATGATGGAGCTGACCACCCGGATCGGAACCGCCAAGGCCACCTTCCGCAACAAGCGCGGCCAGCGTTACCTGCCGATCGAGGTCGCTGGCAAGACCGGCACGCTGGCGGCCGAGACCGATCGCGGGCCCATCGGCTACAGCTGGTTCGTCGGCTACGCGCCGGCCGACCACCCGACCATCGCGTTCGCCGTCGTCCTGGGGAATAGTCCCAACTGGCGCATCAAGGCCACCTACGTCGGCCGCCACATCGTCACCGAATATCTCGCCGGCAAGGCCGCAGAAAAGGGCGATCGGGCGGCGACGCGTCTCGTCGCGGCAAGGTAGCCCGGGAGGCCGCCCGCTCGGAAGGCCTCCCCCGGGCAGATCCGAGCTTGTGGCGCCGACCCCTCGGCGTATAGACTCGCGGGGCTTCCAAAGGCGTCTGTCCCGTAGCATGCAGCTTTACGAGTGGCTTTCGAACGTCGCTTCGGGCCAGAGCACCGGTAAGGCTCTGGTCTACCGAGACACGTACCTATCGTGGCGCGGGCTGCTCCACCGGGTGGATCGGCGCGCCCAGGAGCTGCACGCGCTGGGGATTTCGCCGGGCTCCTGGGTCGGGCTCATGCTGGGCAACGTTCCCGACTTCGTGATCTTGGCGCTGGCGCTGGCGAAGATCGACGCGGTGGTCGTGCCGCTCGACCCGACCACCGGGAACCGGGAGCTGGAGATGATCCTGGAGGCGGCGCCCCTGCGCGCGCTCATCACCCGCCCGCGTGGCGGCGAGGGGGGACAGGCCTCCGCCGGTCTCCCCTACTACGCCAGCCCGACGGCCGCGCGTCCGGCCGCCGGCCCGCCTTCCAAGTTCGTCCCCGAATCCCGGCGGCGCCTGCAGGGCACGCTGCTGACCTGCGGCCTTTACAAGCGAACGTCGCTGGCGGGCCTCACCGATGGGCCCGGGGCGCCGGATGTCGTGCTGCTGACTGCCAGCATCGGCGGGGACCCCAAGGGGGTCGTCAAGACCTCGGCCAATCTGGAAGCGGCCGCCCAGGCGATCGGCAAGACGCTGGGCGTGTCGGTGTCGGACCGGATCCTCTGCACCCTGCCGCTGCACGCGAGCTACGGATTCGATTTCGGTCTGCTCACGACGCTGGCCAGCGGCGCTACGTTGTTCCTCGAAGACGAGATCTCCCCCAAGCGGATCGCCAAGCTGCTCCGCGAGCAGAGCATCGATTTCTTCGCCGGCACGCCGGCGCTCTACGGATCGCTGGTTCGGGTTCCCACCGTCAAGCCGCTCAAGACGGCCGGCGCGCGTTTCATCAGCTCGGGGTCGGCGCTGCCCGCTAACATCGCGGAGGGTTTCTACCAGCGCTTCGGCATCCGGCTGCTCTCCTGCTACCACAGCACGCAGGCCGGGCCGCTGGCGCTCGATCGCGGCGGCAAGGATCCCGAGAGCGTCGGCAAGCCGTTCGAGGGCGTCGAGCTGCGCGTGGCCGGCCCGAAGGGGGACCGCCTGCCGCCCGGTGAGACCGGACCGATCTGGGTCCGCTCGCGCGCGCTGTCGGTGGTCTCGGTCCCGAGGATGCACCTGCCCAAGCGCAGCGACGGCGTCCCGATCGGCGGGCTCGACGACGGCTGGCTCCGCACCGGGGACGTCGGACAGCAGGACAAGACCGGCCGCACCACCATCACCGGCCGCGAAGACGATCTGGTCAAGGTCGACGGCAAGCGGGTCGCGCTCGGCGAGGTCGAGGGCTGCCTGGAGGCCTTCCCCAAGGTCAAGGCCGCTCAGGCCCGGGTGATCACCGACGATCTGGGGGGACCCATGGTGGTCGCGCGGGTGGTCCGCGCCGGGGTCTGCCGCGCCGAGGACATCATCGACCACTGCGCGCGAAACCTGGCCCCCTACAAGGTTCCGCGGCAGATCGAGTTCTGCGAACAGCTCGGCTGAACGGCCCCGGTCTGGTCCGGGTCAGTCGATCGTCTCGTGGAGCTTGGCGACGACCACCGACTTGCCACCCACGGGCAGATCGATCTCCTTGAAGACCGAGTAGGTGCCGGGCCGGCGGATTTCGATGCGGTGGAAGCCGGCGCGGATCTGCCGGCCCTCGGCCTTCCAGCTCGCCGCGCTGCCGACCAGCACGTCGTCCACCCAGACGGTGGCGTCGGGGAAGTTGCAGTCCACGCGGAGACCGCCCCCCTCGGGCAGCGCGTGCGCACAGGAGGCGCCCAGGGAGAGCGCCAGCAGCAGGAAGGCGAACGGCAGGCCCGAGGAGCCCCGTTTCGATGTCTTCGAGGTCGCCTTCGAGGTCATGGGCCGCTCCCGGGTTGAGGCGAGATGGGCGCGCGCAGCCGCGCCCGGAGATGGATCGCGTCGGCGCTGGTCTGCACGTCGGACAGGGTGATGAGCGCGTCGGCGTCCCGCGAGAGGGCGGCGGCCAGAGGACCCGCTGCGGCCCGCGTCCGCACCCGGATCTCGGCGCGACCGGCGCCGATCCGTTGCAGCTCGGCGGCCGAGACCGCGCCGATCGCGCGCACGCTCTTGAGGAGGGCCGAGATCGCCTCGGGCTCGATCACGTCGGCATCGACGGTGATCACCTTGAGATCGCCAGACCCGCTGGCGACCGAGAGAGCCGCCCCCAGCTCGTCCCCCAGATCCCGCGCCAGCCGTGCGAGGCAGGTGGTGTGTCCGGCCTCAGCGCCGTCGGTGAACACCCGGGCGGTCGCTGTGCGCTCGCCCGCCGCAGCGCCCGACGGCGCCGCGACCAGCCGGGCGGTGGCCCGGCAAGCGGTCGAGAGCCGCCCCGTGCCGCGAACGGCCCCCTCGTCGGTCAGGGTGGCCGAAACCAGGGCGGCGCTCGCGAACGAGGTGCGGGCCGCCGCCTGCGCGGCCGCGGCCACCGAGCCGTCGCCGACGTCGCCGGCCCGCGCACGCACCTTCGCGGACGACAGCGCCGCCACCAAGGCCGGCAGGAAGGCCAAGGTACTCTCCAGCCGGTCGCCGGGGATGATGAGGACGGCCGGAGTGCCGGGCGGCGGGGGCGCGGCCTGGTCAGGACCGGAGGTCCAGCGGTCAATCTTCCGCCGGAGCGCGACCTCGTCGACCTCCGCTTCGATGCGCACCGTGTAGACGCCGTTCGCCTCCCCCTCTTCCTGCGTACGGTAGCGCGGCACCAGGCTGCGGGCCTTGGCCTCGATCGCCTTGATGGCCTTGGCCTGTGCCGCGCGGGTCGGCGCGTCGGCCAGATCGGCGAGCGCCAGGTCGACGGCCTGCCGCATCGCCTCGTCGAGCGCCCGCTCGCGGGCGCCGGCGGCGTTTCCGCCGACCACCGGCGCTTGGCCGGTCGCCACGCGCGCCCCCGGCGCCGTGGGGACCACCGGCGGCGCGGGAGCGGGTCAGCTTCACGACGGTGCGAAGGCC
>OCTA010000437.1_pt1 | contig 38321 bp, 32 predicted proteins | sample 1538991 | NCBI WGS metagenome assembly OCTA01 (sample SAMEA3539302, study PRJEB22396) | soil metagenome | biome: tundra; feature: field; material: soil | place: USA | collected 2010-05 | depth 0.15 m | reverse complement strand
CTGATCCCGCGCAAGGCCTTTAGCTCGCGGTACTCGATCTGACGCAACGGATGCGTCACCCGCTCCTTCAGGGTGTCGACTCGCTGGTCGGGAATCCGGAAGGTCTTATGGAGATCGCGGACCTCGATCAGGACCGGCTCGTGGCGCAGATGAGCGCGCCGGTTGACGTTACTGGGCACGGGATCGTCGTCTGCCGGCACAGGCTGTGTGGCGACAATTCTTTACAGTGCGCGGACGGGGAGACATGCACATCGGCGCCAACGTTACCCAGCCGATCATCGAACCGTTCCCGATCGTCATGTCCACTTACCTTGAGCCAGGCTGGATCGAGCGCTTCGCCGAGCTATGGGAGAAGCTCGGCCCGGAGACGAAGACCGCGATCATCGACCTGCTCGGAGAGGACTGGTCGTTTGACGACAAGCGTGCGCTCGACTTCGGCTGCGGTGCCGGTCGGACGCTCAAGCACTTCCGCCGCGAGGCGGAGCGAGCCGAGCTGTGGGGGGTAGACATCGACGCGATGAGCATCGACCTCCTCCAGCAGACTGTCTGCCCGCCCTTTCACGTAATCCGCGCGGACTACATGCCCCCGCTCGAGCTCGACGCGGATTCGTTTGACCTCATCTGGTCGATCTCGGTATTCACGCATCTGACCGACAGCTCGATCCCTTGGCTGCTCGAGCTGCATCGGCTGCTCAAGCCGGGGGCGATTCTGATCGCCACCTTCATGGGCAGGTGGACCTCCGAGCTGCTCGCGGGCGAGCCGTGGGATGAGGACCGAGTCGGCATGAACGTGCTGCGCCACAACCATCCGGCCAGCGACGGTGCACCCCTGGTCCTGATCTCCGACTGGTGGCTACGCGAGCATTGGGGCCGGGCCTTCGATGTGATCCACATCGAGCCCAACATTCACAACCAGAGCTGGGCGGTCCTGGCCAAGCGCGCCGACGACGTGTCAATCGAGGACATCGAGCGTCCAGGGCCCGATCCGCGCGAATACCTCGCCCTCCGTCACAACCTCCGTCAGGTGCAGCGCGAGTTGGAAGCGGCGCAGCAAGCTGGTCGAGAAGAAGTGCACGCAGAGCGCCGGCGCGGTGAAGAGACGTTGGCGGCGGCGATCGAAGCCGAGCGACGCGTCTACGAGCAGTCCCTCAGCTGGCGGCTGACGCAGCCGCTACGAGCGGCAGCCAAGGCGGCGCGCGACTACCGGGAGCGCCGGCGACCCAGGTAGGTGCCCGCTAGGCGGCGCCCCAGGACCGTGGGAACCCGGCGCACGCGGTGACCGTCCCCCGGATCGAAGGACCGGGTTTCGTCGGCGCGACGTCGCCGCAGAGCGGTCAGCATCCGCAGCGGCGCGGTCAGGCGCCAGGCGAGGCTGTCGGTCATCACCGCCAGCTCGCGCTGATGCTCGAGCGTGAGGGCGTCGATCTTCATCTGGGTCGAGTACGCCGCCGCGCGAGTTACGGCCGCTTCCGCCTCGCCTCGCCTCGCACGTTGTTTCCAGCTTCCACCCCCGGTGCCGACTCCCGGCATCCGTCCATCCCACTTCTCGGCCACCGCCATGTGAGCTTGGGACCAGTGCTCGAGATCGTTGGCGAGCTCCAGCGAGTGGTTGTGGACCACCTTGAAGTCGGCGGTCACCACCTTGCGCCCGGCCTCGCGGACCTGGAGGCAGAAATCGAAGTCGTACCCGTGCAGCAGCTGTCCGAGCGACTCGTCGAAGCGGATGTTCTGGACGACCCAAGGGGAGAGGCCGAGCACGAATCCGTCGACCGTGTCGACCTCGCCAAGCCGTGCATAGGGTGGCCTGTCGTTCTCGTTCCAGGTCAGCGACGGGAAATCGCCGCCGCCCAGTTCGGTGTAGCGGTGGATGAAGGAGGCCCAGGTGACGGAACCCTCCCACCAGGCGATCGTGCGTACCCCGATCGAGCCCACGCACCCGACGACCCCCACCTGAGGGTCGGCCAGGGCCGCCCGCAGCTTGGCGGTGAACTGGGGATCCTGGATCTCGGAGTCCTGGTGCAGAAGCACCAGCACCTCCAGTCCCTCGATCTCGGCCGCCTCGTCGAGAATCGCGTTGTAGTTATGGAAGATGGAGCCGTGGGCGCTCCGCCGCAGGACCAGCGTGTCGCGCTCGCCGGCAAGCTTGATGCCCTTCTCGGCGTAGTCGCGATAGACGTCCGGCCTGGTGACGGCCGACCCGAAGACGATCACCGGCGCGCTCCGCCGCGCCGGCTCATGGTCGTGAAGATGGTCACGGCGGCGAGTGTAAGGCGTCCCTTCTGCAGGTGCCGCGGCAGCTCAGCCCAGGCTGCAGACCGAGAACGAGCTCGCCGCCGTGACCTGGGCGTGCCATGGCTGGGGCGCTAGGTCGGGCTTGATCACCAGCGTCGCCCCGGCGCCGGGGGCGACGGTTCCGAGCGTGAGGAACTGCGAGCCGAAGCGACGCACGCTGACTGTCGCCTCGGCTGCGCCGCTACGCACCAGCAGTCCGCCCGGCGCCACCGTCACCGTGAGCGAGTTGACCACGCCGCTCGGTGTGTAAGCCGTCGGCCGGAAGCTGACGCAGCCGCTTGAAACCGAATCGGTCCCCGACGCCACGGCGTCGACGCTCGGCGGAGTTGCCCCCGGCGGGGTCGACGTGCTCGTGCCGCGTGGTGCAAGATTCTGGATGCGGACCAACTGCGAGTCCGCGGCCTGCCTCGCGAACTCGGGCTGCTGGGCGAGCAGCGCCGGGGACAGCGGTGGAGCACCCAGCGCCTTCTCGGCGGCGAACCAGTCCCTGGCCTTGACGATCCCGAAGATGAAGCCTTGCGAAACGTAGCCCGGCGCGACGATGGGCCGGCTCAGGTTGAGCGTCCCGAGCTCGGCCTCGGTGTACTGGGCCTGGCTCTGTAACAGTCCCGCGCCGGCTTGCAGTGGTCCCAGGTTGGACAGGATCGCAGCCGCGGCGAGCACTCCGATTCCCGCCGCCATGGCAGGTCTGGCGATTGCTCGACGGTTGGCGAGTTCGACGATCAGCAGCACGACGAACACGGCGCCGATGAAGAGGTAGCGGCTCTCGTCTCCGGTCGACGTCAGTGTCAGCGAACCTACCGAGACATACGCGCGCCCCACCCCGGTCAGCAGCCAGAACGCGAGCAGGATCGTGCTCAGCGTCAGCACTCGAGGCGGGATCCGGCGCAGCACCCGCAGGCGCCAGATCGCCAGCGCCAGCGCCAGCACGAGCAGCGGCGCTCCCCAGGAGAGGAAGTCGCCGCTTCCGTCGTTGTACGGGTTTATCTGAGCTAGGCCGGTCAGCGCGCTCAGGGTTCCAGCCGCCGAGTTGAACACGAACTGCGGCAGCAGCAGAAGCGCGTGTCGGTTGAAGACCGTCTGTTGGTAGGTCACCCACCAGAGCGCATACAGCGCGACCGGAATCGCCACGATCCACAGGTCTCGCCGCCGTCGTGCCAGCAACACCTCGACGATCAGCCCCGCGGCAACGGCGAGGCCCGGGCTGGAACTGGCCAGCGAGAGACCGAGGAGCAGGCACGCGCCGATGTCGCCGGCTCGGTCGTCGCGGTCAAGCGCCAGCAGCGCTCCGACGCCGCCGAGCACACACAGGATCCAGGCGGTCTGGAACGGCCACAGGATGTCCTGCCAGCCGGGCCCGAAGAACAGGATCAGGGCTGCCGCCAGCAGCGCGTAGTAGCTGCCGACCCTCTGACGAGCGTAGAGGAAGATCAGCAACGTGCAGATCACCTCTACGCCAATCAGCAGCCCGCGATAAGGCCAGTAGTGGCGCAGCCCGACAATCGCGAACAGCAGCTTGTAGAGCGTGATCGGCACGAGCGAGAAGTGCTGGTTGTGCGGCTGCAGGAACGTGTTCAGCCCACCCCCGCGCCGGGTCAGGATCCACTGCCACTCGTCGGCCCAGAAGAACGTCCCGCGGGTCTCGTAGATGAGGAGGGCCGCGCCCGCGAGGAGCAGCACCGCCAGCGCGAGCCAGGACCACCAGCGTGGCGGAGCGCTGACGAACGCCCGCGCCCGAGGACCCAGCCGCCGCTCCCAGCCGCTGCGGCCCTCCGCCACCAGGGAGGCTCGGTCGATTTCGCCTGATTGAAGGCTCAACGCCGCTCGGATGCTACCCCGAGCAGATACGTGAACGGGATCGACGCGGTGCCGGCCAGCAGGGCGAACAGTCGCACCATCGCCGGCGAGCTGCCCAGTCGATCCGCGCTCCGGGCGAGCATGGGTACAGCGGTGGGGTGCGTCCAAGGTCGGTGAAGTCAAACGGCGTTCCGCTTAGCGAGGCCCGATCGAGACACGGCTAACATCGCCCGCCGTGATGTTTGCCTTCGGCTGCTCGATCATCATGCCCGACGTCTACGAGCGCTGCGCCCGCCCGGGAATCGAGCGCGCCCGGGAGCTCGACTCGGCGATCCTCGCCCACGCGGCCTCGGGGTCCGTGGCCCGGAGCTTCAACCTACTGCTCGATCGAGCGGCGGCGATCGACGGACTTGAGACCCTGGTTCTCCTGCACGAGGACGCGGAGATCCTCGATTCCGACTTCTGTTTCAGGGTTCGTGACGTGCTGGCCGATCCGGAGGTCGCTGTGATCGGCTCCGTGGGCTCACGCGGGGCCACCGGAATCGCCTGGTGGGACGGAGAGATCAGCTGGAACTCGGCGCCATACCACTACGGCGAAAGCGGTGGCGGGGATCTCGCCTGGGGGCAGAGCTCCGAACAGACTCCCGGCGAGGTCGACACCGTCTACGGGGTGATGATGATCCTCTCGCCCTGGGCGGTGCGAAATCTGCGCTTCGACGAATCGATCGGGATGCTGCACGGCTACGACTTCGACCTCTGCCGGCAGGCGAAGGTGACCGGCAAGAAGGTGGTGACCGCGGACCTGCGACTCGCGCATCACCACTCACTTGATCTGGTGACACAGATCGAGATCTGGGTCGCTGCCCACATGCGGGCGGCGAATGCCTGGAGTGATGACCCCGTTGGCGGGGATGCTCCCGATGAGGCCTGGAAGGAGCGGGCCAGGCGGGCGGAGGCCAGCGCCGCCGCGGCACGGCTGCTGGCAGCGTCCAAGCTGCTTCAGGCTGATGCCACGGCGCGGAGCTTCGAGCGCGAGCTGGAGTTCGTTCGCAACACGCGGAGCTGGCGGATGACGGAATCGCTGCGGCGCGGCAACTCGTTCGTGCGAGCCGCGCGAGGGCGGGGCAAACGGGTCTGACGGTTCGCCGGACTCAAGGTCAACGGTCCTGCGCGCCCGTGGGCCGGGCGGTCAGTCGTCCAAGACCTTCAGAACTTCTTGCTTGGATACTGCGGCGTTGGCGGGTGCGATGCCGGCCCGGTGGCGAAGCCGAGAGAGCTGCTCGGCGAGCCCAAACGCGCTCGAGTTGAGCAATCGGCGCAGCAATGCCTCTTGGCGATGGATCCGCTGGCGTGCCGCGGTGACCTCCATCATCTGGTGGTGCACGGACGCCAGGTGGTAGGCGCGGTTGGCCTCGAGGCGCGAGATGATCGGGTTACGGTCCAGCGGGCTGAGCATGTTCTGGAGGGCTTCGGAGTAAGCCGTGCGTGAGTCCCACACTATGCCGAGCCCGAAGAACGAAGGGAGGATCGCGAAGCGGAGGTTCTCGTCGCTTGAGACGAAGTCCTCCACCGCGGTCAGGACGCCGTTGCGGGGGCCTCCCTCCTCGGCGGCGGGCCACTTGTACGGGAGGCCGCCCGGACGTGGCTTCGCCAGGCCTGGGAATAGGCCCCCTCCCTCGATCGTCGGCTGGCGGTACTCATCGGGAATCTGCTCGGGCGCGTAGTAGTCATCGCGCCGGGCGTGCGGCCAGCCCACGTCGTGGAACATCAGCAACGGCATGCGCTTCTCGCCGCCGTGCTCGACGATCAGCCGGATCTCCTCGGTAACCGTGAAGTAGTTGTGATCGCCATCGATCACGTAGGCGTCGGCGCGCTCCATGTCCTTCAGCGCCTCGTGACTCGTGGCGCGGAACAACTTCAGCGCCTCGCGCTCGGAATCGAGCTGGACGAGCTCCTTCTGGGGCGAGGGGTCGATCGCCCATACCTGGGCTCCCGAGGTCGTTGCCCAGTCCAGCAGAAAGCGAGTCAGGTCGCCGGCGTAGGCGCCCACCTCGACCACGGACTGCGCACCGGCCGTCTCCAGGCAGGCGATCATCGCCTCGCCGTTGTTGATCAGCGAGGCGCCCCACTGGCCGGGATCGCTGGCGAAGTCGCAGGCCGGGTGCAGGGTCCAAGGAAGATCCCCACGTTGCAAAGCGCGGACCGTCTCCTCCGTGCCGAGGTTGAGCTGAACCCTTTCCATGCGCGGCGCAGTCTAGTGCAGCCGATCCTGCCCACTGCGTCGCAGGGTCAGCATCACCTGGTAGGGGTCGCCGAGCAGTAGGTCGACGTCGAGCAACTCAAACAGCTCGTGCCAGCGTTCTCGTACGTAGGAGAGCGTGATCACGGTTTCGCCGTAGGTGATCTCGCCTCCCGGCGCCTCAGACCCGAGTGGCTGGCCCCCGTGTGGCGCGAACAGATACCGGGGGCGCTGCAGCTGCTCCTCCGGCCTCGGTCCGAGCGAAGCCAGGGCGGGATGCAGCAGTTCCGAGAGGCGAAGATACTCCGGGGGCCTGATCGTCACGAACAGCACACCGCCTGGCGCAATGGAACCATGCAGGGCTCGCAGACTGGCTTCGTGGGCCGGCTCTGAGAGGTGGGTGAACACCGAGAACGCGTAGGCGAGATCGAAGGGCTGATCAAACGGAAGCGCTTGGGGCACGAAATCGCAGCGACGCAATGTCGCCGGAACGCGGCTCTGCTCGCAGACGTCGAGGATCGGTTGCACCGGATCGCAGCCGAACAGCCGACCCGGCTGCACATCGCGCGCGAAGAAGCGGGTCAGTCGCCCCCACCCGCAGCCGAAGTCGAGCACCCGGCTGTCGCGCAGGTCCTGTTCTGAGTGTCGTTCATAGCGCTGGCGGACCTTGTCGTAGAAGCCGCGGCTCTGGGCGCCGAGTACGGCTCCGGAGGCCCCGTTCCAGGTCGCCTGGAGCGCCGGCTCGGGAACCCCGGGCAGCAGCGCTCGGATGTTGGGATAGGAGGCGTACTGCTGAGTGAGCAGCAGCGCCCAGAGATCCGAGTCCAGGCCGGCAAACAGCGCCAGCGCCTCGGTCCCGGCGCCGGCACAGGCGGCCTCGATCGGATCCAGCTGCACTTCGCAGAAGGCGCGCAACCAGGAGTCGTATCGCTGCTCGGCAGGCGCGGACGCCGTACCCGAGCCGCCGGCTCGTGCATCCAACTCACGCCGCAGGCGGCGCAGGATCCTCTGAGACAGGTCCGAGATGCCGGTGAGGCTAACGCGTGGCACGTCCTAGCCGCGGCGGCGGTCCCTCTGGGCTCCCGGTCGCGCGCAACCATCTAGGGTTGGCGTCGACCGTGGAGGCCGAGACCCAACTGCACCTGTGCGTCCGTCTCGACGCACCGCTGCCGCGCACGCTGGCCGTGGGGGAGGGGACGGCGCTGTTCGTCTGTGGCAGCTGCTTTCACCGTGAGGCCAGGATCGACTCGCTGAGCTTCGTCGTCGACGGCGTGCAGCAGCCCGTATCCCGACACGGGATGCCCCGTCTGGATCTGTTCCGCTCCCTGCACCCGGCCCTCGATCCGTTTGCGACCGCCGGCGTGCGCGCCGACGAGGCCTCAACCGAGGATCCACTGCTGCACAGCTACCTGAGCGGCTTCTGGGGCATCGTCAAGATCCCGGCCGGCACCGGTCCGACCTGCGAGCTGCGGCTGCGGGCCCGGCTGCACGGGGGCGAGGAGGTGACCGTCCCGCTGGCGCGCGTCCCGGTGAGCGAGCTCACGCCGGCCGGCCCGGCGCCGGGCCCGCACCCCAAGGACGGCCCGCTGGTCGCGATCTGCATGGCCACCTACGAGCCTCCGTTGGAGCTATTGCACGCGCAGATCGAATCGATCCGCGCTCAGACCCATCGCAACTGGATCTGCGTGATCAGCGAGGACTGCTCGAGCCCCGCGAGCTTCGCCGTACTGCAGGCCGAGCTCGCCGATGATCCGCGCTTCATCGTCTCGCGCTCGTCCCGGCGCCTCGGCTTCTACCTGAACTTCGAGCGGGCGCTCGCGCTCGCCCCCGCCAACGCCGAGTACGTTGCCCTCGCCGATCAGGACGACCGCTGGTACCCGGACAAGCTCGAGGTCCTGCTCGGCGCGATCGGCGACGCCCAGCTCGTCTACAGCGATGCGCGGGTGATCGACGGCGAAGGTGGGGTGATCTCCGACTCCTACTGGGTCAGGCGCCGCAACAACCACACCGATCTGCTGTCGCTGCTGGTCGCCAACTCGGTCACCGGGGCGGCGTCGCTGCTGCGCCGGGATCTGCTCGAGCACGTCCTCCCTTTCCCGCCGGCGCAGTTCGCGCACTTCCACGACCACTGGATCGGTCTGGTCGGGCTCGCGCTCGGGGACCTTGCGTTCGTGGACCGCCCGCTCTACGACTACGTGCAGCACCGCGACGCGACGCTCGGCCACGCCGCCGCCAACCGCATGACCGCGTTTCGCGACCGGCTCGGATCGCTGCGCGCCGACCCTCGGGAGAGGGTGCGGATGTGGCGACTTCACTATTTCGTCGACGTGTCCCGCCTGCTGCAGGTCGCGGCGATCCTGCAGCTTCGCCTCGATGGCCGGATGAGCGCGACCAAGCGGCGAGCGCTGATGAACTTCGCGCGCGCCGACCGCTCGCTCGTCGCGCTGGCGAACCTCTGGCGGCGCGGCGCTCGCGAGCTCGTCGGCCGGCCTGAGACGCTCGGCGCCGAGTGGATGCTGGCCTACGCGTTCACCTGGCGGCGCCTGTTGACCGTGAGCGCGCGTGAACGGCCCGTCCGAGGCCTGCGCCTCGACGCCGTGCCGCCGCCCGACCTGATCATGGCGCCCGGCCGGGAGATCTCCGAGAACCCGGTCGTGCGGGAGATCGTCGAGAAGGTCGCGCCGCTGACGCTCGCGGTTTCCGACGCCGCTCCGCAACGAATCAACCTGTTGATCCCGACAGTCGATGTGGCCCACTTCTTCGGCGGCTACATCGGCAAGTTCAACCTGGCGCGGCGCCTGGCGGAGAGCGGGCACCGGGTCCGGATCGTCACCGTCGACCCGGTCGGCCCGCTGCCGGGTGACTGGCGGGCACGGATCGAGAGCTTCGGCGGCCTGGCCGGCATATTCGGTCGGGTCGAGGTCGCCTTTGGGCGTGAATCACACGAGCTCGAAGTGAGTCGCCAGGACTCGTTCATCGCCACCACGTGGTGGACCGCCCACATCGCGCACACAGCGCTCACCACACTGGATCAGGAGCGGTTCCTGTACTTGATCCAGGAGTACGAGCCCTTCACCTTCGCGATGGGCACGTACGCCGCGCTCGCCAGCGAGTCCTATACGTTCCCGCACGCCGCGCTGTTCTCGACCGAGTTGCTCCGCGACTACTTTCGCCGCCACGCAATCGGCGTCTACGAGTCCGGCCCGGCCGCGGGTGACGCGGCCTCCGTGGCATTTCAGAATGCGATCACCGCGGTGGAGCCGCCCACCGCCGCGGAGCTGTCGGCTCGCCGCATGCGCCGGCTCCTGTTCTACGCTCGGCCGGAGGCGCACGCCAGTCGGAACATGTTCGAGATGGGCGTGATGGCTTTGACCCGAGCCGTGCACGAGGGTGCCCTCACGGGCTGGGAGCTGCGCGGGATCGGCACGATCGGCGCCGGCGCAAGTCTCACCCTTGGCGGCGGGGCGCGGCTGGAGATGGTGCCTCGCTCGGACCAGGGCTCCTATGGCAACCTGCTGCGCGAGCACGATCTCGGACTGGCCCTGATGTACACGCCGCATCCGAGTCTGGTGCCGATCGAGATGGCATCGGCCGGAATGCTGACCGTGAGTAACAGCTTCGAGAACAAGACGCAAGCGGCCATGACCGAGATCTCCGCCAATCTGCTGGCCCCGGCGCCGACCGTGTCGGCGATCGCAGGGGCGCTGGGCCAGGCCGCCACGGCGATCGACGATTACGAGCGTCGGGCCGAGGGTGCGGCGGTCAACTGGAGCCGCGACTGGAATGAGTCATTCTCTGACACCCTGGTCGCGCACGCGATCAGCATGCTCAACGGCTGAGTTGTTTGCCGCCACGTCAACGGGGGAGGTGAACGCGGTACCCAGCCCGGCAGTGGCTCCGCCACCGGGCAACCCCCGCTTTCCGTTGTTCGATTCGCTGCGCGCGGTCGCCGTCATCGCGGTCCTCGTCTTTCACGTCACGAGCATTACCAACTTGAACGCTGACGGTTTCGTCGGCGACGTGTTCGGAGTCCTCGGCGATGTGGGCCTGACCTTGTTCTTCGTCATCTCGGGCTTCCTCCTCTACCGGCCGTTCGTGGCCGCACGCGCTCGTGACGCGCCGATGCCGAGTGTGGGTCGGTACGCCCGCCGCAGGCTTCTGCGCATCGTGCCGGCTTACTGGCTCGCGCTGACGCTGTTGTCTTTGTACCCAGGCATCAGCGGCGTGTTCAGTCCTGACTGGTGGCGCTATTACCTGCTTCTCACCCTCTACTCCCATCGCACGCTGGTGAACGGCATTCCTGTTGCATGGACACTGTGCGTTGAGGTGAGCTTCTACGTTGTGCTACCTCTTTGGGCGCGGATGGCGCGAGGCTGGCGACCAGCTTCGGGGAACCGAGCGTGGCTTGCTTCGGAGCTCTCGTCGCTCGGATGCCTGGCGCTATTCGGCATCGTGATCCAAGTTTTGAGTTCGCGTCATCTGGTTTCGGGCACGATCGCCGACAGCCTGCTGGGCGAATGCGTTTGGTTCGCGCTCGGAATGGCTCTGGCTGTACTCAGCGTGGCCGACGCTCGAGGTGAGCTTTCCCAGCGGCTGACAATGATCATCGCCAAGCGACCCGGCCTCTGCTGGATCGCCGCCGGGACCTGTCTCCTCGGTCTCGCCGCCCTGCTCCGTCCCGGCAGCGTGCTGAACATTCTTCTTCAGATCGAGACCAAACAGCCCTATGGCCGGACTTTGGGTGCAATTGCGCTGACCAGTGCGATGATGGTGTTGCTGGTGAGCCCCGCTGTCTTCGGCGCAGACGCGGGCGGTGCGCCGCGGCGCTTCCTGCGCATACGGCCGGTTGCCTGGCTCGGCTTGATTTCCTACGGTGTCTACCTATGGCATCTGCCGATTGCGCTGTGGCTGGCATCTTCGAATTCATCTCAGTTCTCGGCAGCCGGTCTCGGACTGCTGGGGGCAATCCATGCTTTGCAGACACCCAGCCTGTTGCTGCTCACACTGGTGGTGAGCGTGGGTGCCGCGGCGACCAGCTTCTACGTTGTGGAATTGCCGTTTCTCCGACTCAAGGAACGACGAGTCCGGTGATTTATCCGGATGAGGGGCGGGTCTTGGGGTCCAGCTGGGCGATGTGTTCGAGCGCGCTGGCTTCAAGCCTCGGAACGCTGCCGGCGACCTGCGCAAGGAGATACCACGCTTCGATGTTGCCGGGCTCCTCCCGTACCACCCTCTCGAGCATCCGCTGGGCGCGCGAGTTCTGGTTTCGGTCCGCCGCCAGCGCTGCTCGCAGCACGTTGACCTCTTCATCAGGGTTCAACGTGCTTGCCGAGTTGAGCAGGTTCGAAGCCGTGGCTGCCTCCGACGGGGTCACCGGGCCGGATTGCGAGACGATGTTGGTTGCGGCCGAGACGTCGTGTGCCTGCCTGGCCCCGAGCAGGAACCAGGCGATCATCAAGGTCCCCAGCCCCAAGATGGCGAAGCGGCTCGCTCGCATCCGTGGATTATTCCCGGTCAGCGGCCGCCCGGTTGCGGCGAACGGATGAGCGACGGCCTGCCGAGTATCTCCGTGGTCATTCCCAATTGGAACGGCCGTCAGTGGCTGGCCGGCTGTTTGGGCAGTCTCTCACGCCAGGGGACCCGTCCGCTGGAGGTTATTGTGGTCGACAACGGATCGACAGACGGCTCCCTCGAAGAGCTGAGCCGCTGTCATCCCGACGTGAGCGTCCTGGCTCTGGGTCGTAACAACGGCTTCGCGTTCGCGGCCAACCGGGGGATCGAGGCGGCCCGTGGGGAGGTTGTCGCGCTGCTGAACACCGACGTGGTGCTGGAGGACGGATGGCTACGTCAGACTTGCGCTGCGATCGCGAGTCACCCGGGCGCCGCGTCCGTGGCCTGCAAGATGCTCTCGCTCGACGAGCCGGAACGGGTATACGACGCCGGCGACATCCTGCGACGTGACGGCGCCTGCGAGCAGCGGGGACGCTTCATGCTCGACGACGGGCGCTGGGACCAGCCGGGCGAGGTGTTCGGAGCCTGCGCAGGCGCGGCGCTTTACCGCCGTGACGCGGTGCTATCGGTCGGCGGCTTCGACGAGCGGTACTTTGCCTACCTGGAGGACGTCGACCTCGCGCTCCGCTTGAGACTGGGCGGCTGGACTTGTCGCTACGAACCCGCGGTCGCTTATCACGCGGGCGAGGGCTCCTCACACCAGCTCGAGGGCGGGCACGTGAGACTGGTCGAGCGCAACACGCTGCTCCTGGTGGTGAAGGCGTTCCCTCTCCGGTGGCTTCCGCTCGTGGTCTACCGGCAGCTCGGTTGGGCGTGGCACGCACTCCGGCGCGGCGATCTCCGAAACCATCTGAGCGGCGCCGTCGACGCGCTACCGATGATGTCGGGGGTGTTGCGAGCGCGACGAGTGCTGCGAGCCGACGCGCGTCTGCGGATGGCGGAGGTCGTTCCGTCTCGCCCGATCCGCGGAGCCGCCGCGGGCGGACACCCCTCCCAGTTCGGCGCCGAAAGCGCAGGCGCCGGCCCGCGGCCGCTACGCCACCGGTGACCAAAGCGGGCGCTCGCAGTGCGATTGCGGCCCAACCACCTACCGGGTCGCGAGGTTTAAGTAGGCTGTGTGTCGATGAGCACGGACGCCCCATCGCTTGCCGGCTTTGGCCTTCGACTCTCCCCCGCCCCACACGCGCGTGCTGGGGGAATGGCTCTCGACGCGGGATCCATCACGGTGGCCCCCGCCGCCGGCCGGTGATGGCCGCCCGGTGATGCTGGTTCCCGGCTTTCTCGCTGGCGATCCCAGCCTCACTCGTATGGCTTTGTGGCTGCGGACCGGTGGCTATGAGCTGGTGCGCAGCGGCATCACCTGGAACACCGGCTGCATGGAGTCGACCGTCAGATCGTTGGAGGAACGGCTCGAGCGAGCCGTCGAGCGTTCGGGCCAGCCGGCTCTGATCGTCGGCCAGAGCCGCGGCGGAAGCATGGGCCGCTCGCTGGCGGGCTTACGTCCTGACCTGATCGACACGCTCGTGACGCTCGGCTCACCGCTGCTGGACCAGTTGGCGGTCAGGCCCAAGGTGTGGCCGTCGATCGTCACGGTGGCCGCGCTCGGCACGCTCGGCGTGCCCGGGATGTTCGGCCTCAGCTGCCTGCGAGGCGTTTGCTGCGCACGCGCGCGCGACGCCCTCAGTGCTCCGTTGTCCGATACGGTTCGGTTTCTGTCGCTCTACTCGCGCAGCGACGAGGTGGTCCGCTGGCGCGCCTGCCTGGATCCGGCCTCCACGCAGATCGAGGTCGACACCAGCCACGTCGGGATGGGCATGGCGCGGGGCGTATGGGCCCGACTCACCGCCGAGCTCGATTCCTGAGCGGTTGGACGGTCGTCCTCTAGATTGAGCCGATGCGGGTGCTCGTCACCGGGGGCGCTGGGTTTGTCGGCGCCAATGTCGCCACGGGTCTGGCTGCGTTGCACCCGGGATGGGAGATCACGGCTCTGGACAACCTGCGCCGGAGGGGGGGTGAGCTGAACCTCGCGCGGCTGCGCGAAGCCGGTGTCGCCTTCGTGCACGGCGATGTGCGGGTGCTCGATGACCTCCGGGCGGTTGCCGAGCACGACGCGCTGGTGGAGTGCTCAGCGGAGCCCTCGGCACTGGCGGGCGTCGACGGGAGCCCGGATTACGTCGTTCAGTCAAACCTGATCGGCGCCTACCACTGTCTCGAGCTCGCCCGTCGTGACGGCGCTGCGCTGGTGTTCCTCTCCACGAGCCGGGTGTATCCGGTGCAGTCGCTGCGCGAGCTGACCCTCCAGGAGCGCGATACCCGCTTTGAGCTGGCCACCGGGCAGCCCGTCCCGGGGGCCTCTCCGGTCGGGATCGCCGAGAACTTCCCGCTGGAAGGAGCCCGGACGATCTACGGCTCGACCAAGCTCGCCGCCGAGCTGCTGATCGAGGAATACCGAGCCGAGTATGGCGTGCGGGCCGTGGTCAACCGATGCGGAGTGATCGCCGGACCGTGGCAGATGGGAAAGGTCGACCAGGGCGTGTTCACCTACTGGATGCTCGCGCATCACTTCCGCCGTCCCCTGCGGTACATCGGTTTCGGGGGTCTGGGTAAGCAGGTACGGGATCTGCTGCACGTCGATGATCTGCTGGCGCTGTTAGACCAGCAGCTGTGCGCCGCCGAGGCCTGGGATGGCGTCACCGTCAACGTCGGCGGGGGCCTGGAGTGCAGCCTATCTCTGCTCGAGACCACCGCTCTGTGCGAGGAGATCACGGGGAACCGGGTCGACCCGACCGGCGAGGCCGGCCTCAGACGGGGAGACGTGCCCCTGTACATCTCCGATTGCCGGCGCCTGAATGGGCTCAGCGCTTGGCGACCCAGGCTCGGGCCGCGGGAGATCCTGGCCGACACGCATGAGTGGATCTGCGCCAACGAGGCCGCGGTTCGCCAGGCGCTGTGATAATGCGGCTCGGCTCGGCTCGGCTCGGCTCGGCTCGGCTCGGCTCGGCTCGGCTCGGCTCGGCGTACGGGCCTACTCGGCGGCGGCGGCGGCGCCGCCGACCACGTAGCGAGGTCGATCGTGGTTCACTAACGCGTCCATGCCGACCGCAATCGTCACGGGCTCGGGGGGCCTGATCGGATCAGAATCCGTCCGGCACTTCGTCCAGGCCGGTTTCGACGTCGTGGGCATCGAGAACGACATGCGGGCTCAGTTCTTCGGCCCGTCCGCTTCGACGGCCCCCACGACCGCGCGTCTACAGGCGACTCTGGACGGGGCGTTTGTGTCCCACGAGATCGACATCCGCGACGCCGCCGCGCTTGAGCGCGTATTCGCCGCCCACTCGCGGGCGCTTGAGCTGGTGATCCACACCGCGGCGCAGCCCTCCCACGACTGGGCCGCCTCCGATCCCCAGACGGATTTCACCGTCAACGCCAACGGCACGCTGAACCTGCTGCAGGCGACCCGCCGTCACGCCCCCGATGCGACCTTCATCTTCTGCTCCACCAACAAGGTCTACGGTGATCGCCCCAATCAGCTGCCGCTGCTCGATGTCGGCGAGCGGCTGGAGCTGCCTCAGGATCACCCCTATTTCCGTGGGATCGACACGTCGATGTCGATCGACACCTCGACCCACTCGCTGTTCGGGGTCTCCAAGACGGCGGCCGATCTGCTGGTGCAGGAGCACGGGCGCTACTTCGGGATGTCCACGGTGTGCTTTCGCGGTGGGTGCCTGACCGGCCCCAACCACGCTGGTGCGCAGCTGCACGGCTTCCTCTCCTACCTGATGCGCTGCACGGTCGCCGGCGAGCCTTACACGGTGTTCGGCTATGAGGGAAAACAGGTTCGTGACAACGTGCACTCCGCTGATCTCGTGGCCGCGTTCGATGCGTTTCACCGCGCCCCGTCCGCCGGTGCCGTCTACAACATCGGCGGCGGTCGCCACAGCAACTGCTCGATGCTGGAGGCGATCGAGCTCTGTCAGCTGATTGCCGGGCGCGAGCTGCGTTGGGAGCTCTCGCACGAGAGCCGGATCGGCGATCACCGCTGGTGGATCTCTGACCTTGGGCCGTTCGCGCGTGACTATCCGCGATGGCGGATCACCTACGACGTCGATGCGATCCTGCGTGAGATCTACGAGCGCAACGCCGAGCTATGGCTGGCAGCGCGATGAAGCTGTCGGTCGTGATCCCCGCTCATAACGAAGTGGATTCGATCGGTGAGACCGTCGCGAGCACCGTCGCCGAGCTCGAGCGGGTTGGGATCGAGCACGAGATCCTGGTGATCGACGACGCGAGCGGCGACGGGACCGGCGAGGTCGTGATGGCGATCGCCGAGGGCAATCAGAACGTGCGCTACGTGTGCTCTCCGCTGCCGCCCGGTTTCGGGCACGCGGTCAGAGCCGGTCTGGAGCTCTTCACCGGCGACTGCGTGGCGATCATGATGGCCGACCTGTCGGATTCGCCGAAGGATCTGGTGCTCTACTACCGGGTCCTCGAGCAGGGCTATGACTGTGCCTTTGGGACCAGGTTCGGGCGCGGCGGTTACGTTCGTGACTACCCGCGGCTGAAGCTGGTGCTCAACCGGATCGTCAACATCGGCATCCGGATTCTCTTCCGTCACGGCTACGACGACACGACCAACGCCTTCAAGGCTTACCGGCGCCCCGTGATCGAGCAGCTCCAGCCGTTGCTCTCAAATCACTTCAATCTCACCGTCGAGATGCCCCTGAAGGCGATCGTGCGTGGTTTTACCTATGCGGTCGTGCCGGTGAGCTGGTGCAACCGCCGCCACGGCACCTCCAAGCTGCAGCTCAGTGAGATGGGCAGCCGGTATCTGTTCATCGTTCTCTACGTCTGGCTCGAGCAGCATCTGAGTCGCGGCGACTACCGGCGCCGCGACCTCCCGGACCAGATGTCCGAGGACGCGCACCCACGCGCTGGCCTGAAAATCGGTTAGGCCGGCTACACCAGCGCTTTGGCCCGCGAACGGGCCAACTTCACGCGCGCGGTCCGGTCCAGCGCGACCTTTCTCAGGCGCACGTTCTTGGGCGTCACCTCCACGCACTCGTCGGCGCGCAGGAACTCCAGCGCCTGATCGAGCGACAGCTCCCGCTTGGGCACCAACCGGATGAGCTCGTCGGCGGTCGACTGGCGCATGTTGGTCAGGTGCTTCTCCTTGGTGGCGTTGACGTCGAGGTCCTCGGCGCGGGAGTTCTCGCCCACGATCATGCCCTCGTAGACCTCCTCGCCGGGCTCGACGAACAGGGTTCCGCGCTCCTGCAGGCTGAACAGCGCGAAGCCCGCAACCCTCCCGCGACGATCGGCCACCAACGAGCCCGTCGGCCGCGTGCGCAGCTCGCCGTGCCACGGCTCCCAGCGATCGAACACGTGGTGCACCAGTCCGGTGCCGCGTGTCTCGGTCAGGAACTCGGTCCGGAAGCCGATCAGCCCCCTCGCCGGGACCAGGTACTCCATTCGCACCCAGCCCGTGCCGTGATTGACCATCTGCTCCAGGCGGCCCTTGCGCAGGGCCAGCAGCTGGGTGACCACGCCGACATAATCCTCGGGCGCGTCGACACTCAGCCGCTCCACCGGCTCGTGGGTCGTGCCGTTGACCTCGCGGGTGACGACCTGGGGCTTTCCCACCGTCAGCTCGAAGCCCTCACGGCGCATCAGCTCCACCAGGATCGCCAGCGCCAGCTCGCCGCGGCCCTGAACCTCCCACACGTCGGGACGCTCGGTCTCGCTGATCCGCAGCGAGACGTTGCCGACCAGCTCGCGGTCCAGCCGGGCCTTGACCTGGCTGGCGGTCAGCAGGCTGCCGTCCTGCCCGGCCAGCGGCGATCCGTTGATCCCGATCGTCACCGACAGCGATGGCTCATCGACGGTGATCACCGGCAGCGGACGGGGATCCTCGGCGTCGGCGAGCGTCTCGCCGATCGTGATCTCCGGGATCCCGGCCACCGAGATGATCTCGCCCGCTGCCGCCTCGTCGGCGGCCACCCAATCAAGCGACTCGGTCACGTACAGCTCTGAGACCTTGACCCGCTCGATCTCGCCGGTGGAACGACACCAGGCGATCGTCTCGCCGCGGCGGATCACCCCGTTGCGGATCCGGCAAATCGCCAGCCGCCCGACGTAGGGCGAGGCGTCGAGGTTGGTCACGTGCGCCTGCAGCGGAGCAGTTGGATCGTATTCCGGCGCCGGCACGTGCTCGAGCAGCAGTTCCAGCAGCGGTTTGAGGTCGGTGCCCTCGTCCGCCGGATCAAGCGACGCCCGCCCGGCCTTGGCGTTGGTGTAGACGATCGGGAAGTCGATCTGCGATTCGTCGGCGTCGAGGTCCAAGAACAGCTCATACACCTCGTCGACGACCTCGTCGATCCGCGCGTCGGGACGGTCGACCTTGTTGACCACCAGGATCACCGGCAACCGCGCCTCCAGCGCCTTGCGCAAGACGAAGCGCGTCTGGGGCAGCGGGCCCTCGCTGGCGTCGACCAGCAGCAGCACTCCATCGACCATCGTCAAGCCTCGCTCGACTTCACCCCCGAAGTCGGCGTGGCCGGGAGTGTCGACGATGTTGAGCTTCACATCGGCGTAGCGGACGGCCGTGTTCTTGGCCAGGATCGTGATGCCCTTCTCGCGCTCCAGGTCCATCGAGTCGAGCACCCGCTCGTTGACCGTCTGGCCGGAGCGAAACGCGCCGGACTGCCACAGCAGCGCGTCGACCAGCGTCGTCTTGCCGTGATCGACGTGCGCGATGATCGCGATATTGCGGATGTCGGAGCGGAGCGCCATTCGGCGGGCCACGATAGACGGTCTGGTGCGCCCGGCTCCTGTGTCCTAGGAGTCCGAGGACTCCGGCGGGCCAGACGATTCGGCCTCGACCTCGGCTTCGGGCTCTGCCTCGTACGACACGAGGGGATTGAGCGCGCGCTGCCGATCGGAGATGCCGGGCGCTCCGAGCGCCTCGGCCTCGCCTGATCCAAGCTCGCGCTGCTGGCCGGGATCGATCGCCGCCGGACTGGGCGCGCCGTTGAGAGCCGCGCCGCTCGCCTCGTCGGCGACGGTCGGGCTTGAGCCCTTCTGCATCACGTCGAGCAACGGGCGGATCAGGTCGATCGGCATCGGGAACACGACGGTCGAGTTCTGCTGGCCGCCGATCTCGCCCAGCGTCTGCAGGTAGCGAAGCTGGAGCGTGACCGGGTTGCGGCCGATCACATCGGCCGCCTGCCCGAGCTTGGCGGCCGCCTGGAACTCTCCCTCGGCGTTGATGACCTTGGCGCGGCGCTCGCGCTCGGCCTCGGCCTGGCGGGCGATCGCGTGCTGCATCCGTTCGGGGATCTCCACGTCCTTGATCTCTACCGTCGTGACCTTGATGCCCCACGGTTCGGTCTGGGCGTCGATCACGTGCTGCAAGGATTCGTTGAGGTGCTCGCGCTCGGACAGGAGCGTGTCGAGGTCGACGCCGCCGAGCACGGAGCGCAGCGTCGTCTGCGCTATCTGTAGCGTGGCGTTGGGGAAGCTCTCGACCTCGGTCACCGCCCGGCTAGGATCGATCACCCGGTAGTAGGCGACCGCGGTCACGCGCGCGGGGACGTTGTCGCGCGTGATGATCTCCTGGGGCGGGACCGTCAGGGTGATCGTCCGCAGGCTGATGCGCACCATCCGGTCGATCGAGGGCACGAGCAGGATCAGGCCCGGGCCCTTCTGCTCCATTAGGCGCCCCAGTCTGAATACGACGCCGCGCTCGTACTCGCGCAGCACGCGCACCGAGGCACTGAGCGCCGTGAACCCCAGCACCAGCAGCACGGCGATCACGATCAGTACCGCGGTGATCACTTACACCAGTTCCCAGTCCTCGGCCCGGCGCACCGACAGCTCCAGACCCGTGAGACGCTCGACCACGACCTTGTCGCCTGCGTGCAACTCCACTTCGTCGTCATCTTCATAGGCCGAGCGCGCCGCACGCCACAGCGCGCCGTCAAGCAGCACCTTGCCGCCGGACGCATCCCAGCTGCGAACGACTCCGATGTGGCCAGCCAGTCCTTCAGATCCGGTGCGCACGCGCCGGCTCCGCACGGCCGCGCCCTTCTTGACCGAGATCGCGACCAGACCCAGCCCGGCGCCGCCCAGCCCGAGCGCGGCGATCAACCCCAGGAGGAGGCCGCCGCCCAGGGCGCTGACCGCCAGCACCGCGCCGACGGCCATCACAATCGCACCGGGGCCACCGACGGCTCCCATCGACGGCACGTGGGCCTCGGCCATCACGAGGATCGCTCCGATCACCAGCAGCACCACACCCAGTGCGGTCATGGACTAATCCTACGCTTCGCCTGAGGTGGGCGAGGCGCGTGGCCGGGTTTTTCTGGGGCGGCCTGGCCGCCGAGTGCCGGAGGCCGCCCGATCCCAGACGGCGCTCGGCAGTCCGCCGGTCGGCCGGTGGCCGGCTGTGGTCAAACGGTCAGGATGTCCGAACTTTGGCTACTTGCGACCGGCGGGTGGTCGCAAATCGCCAAAGTTCGCCTCCTATGCGGCTGCGCGCTTTGCGGCTGCGCGCTTTGCGGCTGCGCGCTTTGCGTCTGCGCGCTATGCGGCTGCGCGCTGGGCGGCTTTGGCCGCGGCGCGGCGTCGCAACGGATGATCGGCCCGGGCTCCCGGGCCGGCGCTGGCCAGCACGTCGCGGGCTGATAGTCGCGCGCCACATGCAGCACAGAGTCGGTGCTCGTCGACCGCGCCCCCACAGCCGCGATGCTCCAGCAGCACGGGCGGCCCCGCGGCCGGAGCGGCGTACCGGTCGCCCCACTGCATCAGCGCGACGATCGTCGGCCACAGATCCAGCCCCTTCTCGGTCAGCATGTACTCGTAGCGCTTGGGGCGTTGCTGATAGAGGCGCTTTTCCAGCACGCCCTGGTCCACGAGCCGGGTGAGGCGGGTCTGGAGGACGTTGCGCGCCACCGCGAGATCGGATTGGAGTTGGTCAAATCGCCTCACGCCCAGCATCACCTCGCGGATGATCAGCAGCGACCAGCGCTCCCCGATCACCTCGAGCGCGCCGGCGATGCTGCACTGCTGATCCTTGTAGTCGTTTCCGAGCATGCGGTTCAGTCTACCGCACATGGGTTGCATCACGCAACTCTTATTGCTAGGGTGCGTCCCATCATGCAACTAACTTGTGCTTGGGGAGCAGCTGATGCAACGTAAATGGATCGTGACGCTGATCGTGTGTGCCGGGGTGTTCATGGCGAGCCTCGACCTGTTCATCGTCAACATCGCCTTCCCGAGCATCGAGCGGAGCTTCCATCACGCCTCCTTGGGGTCGCTGTCGTGGATCGTCAGCGGCTACGCGATCGTGTTCGCCGCGCTGCTCGTGCCGGCCGGGAGATGGGCGGACGCGTTCGGGCGTAAGCGCGCCTTCCTGCTCGGCCTGGCGATCTTCGTGCTGGCCAGCGTGGGCTGTGCGGTCTCGCCGTCGATCGGGTGGCTGATCGCCGCCCGAGTGGTCCAGGCCGCCGGCGGCGCCCTGATGCTCCCCACTTCGCTTGGCCTGATCCTGCCTGAGTTCGCCCCCCACGAGCGACACTCGGCGATCGGCGCCTGGGCGGCCACGGGTGCGATCGCCGCCGCGACCGGTCCGCCGCTCGGCGGGCTGCTGGTCCAGGCCGACTGGCGCCTGGTGTTCTTGGTCAACGTGCCCGTGGGCCTGCTCGGCCTGGTGTTCGGCGCTCGCATCCTTTCCGAACGCCGTGAGGTCGGCGCCCACCGCCCGGACCTGCTTGGCGCGCTGACGTTCATCGTGGCGATCGGCGCTCTGGTCGTGGCGATCGTCAACGGCCAGGACTTGGGCTGGGCCTCGCCGCGGGTGATGGGGCTGCTGGTGTTGACCGCCATCCTGCTGCCGGTGATCTGGTGGCGCTCAGAACGCCACCCGTCGCCGCTGTTCGAGCCGGCCATGCTGCGCGTGCGCAGCTTCAGCCTGGCGCTCACCGCCTCGATCCTGTTCTTCGCCGGCTTTGCTGCGATGCTGCTCTCAGGCGTCCTGTTCCTCACCACCGTCTGGCACGAGGACGTCCTCACGGCCGGATTGATGCTGTTCCCCGGCCCGCTGGTGGCGGCGATCTTCAGCGTCCCCTCGGCGCGGCTGGGCGCCCGCTTCGGCTACCGGCTCCCGGGCCTCGCCGGGTCGCTGCTGTTCGCGGTCGCATCGGTCTGGTGGATCACCCAGACCGGGGACACCCCCGCCTACCTGACCCAGTACCTGCCGGGGATGGCCTGCAGCGGCGCCGGCGCGGGCCTGATGATCCCCACGCTCACCGGAGCCGGCGCATCGTCCCTGCCCCCGCAGCGCTTCGCCACCGGTGCGGCGGTCCTGACGATGGGTCGTCAGGTCGGCTCCGCGCTCGGTGTGGCGGTGCTGGTGGCCGTGCTGGGCACGCACGCGACGACGGCGTCAGCGTTTCATTCCGCCTGGGGGATCTGTCTCGCCGGCGCGCTGACCGCTGGTTTGGCACTGGCGGCGCTGGGCCCGGCGGCCCGGGCGGCAGCGGTGGCGGCGACCGCAACTGCGACCACCGCGACCGCGAAGAACGCCACCGCGATGAATGCGACACCAGCATGAGCGTGTCCGACGGACTGCGATCGCGCAGCTTCACCTGGGAGGACCCGGCGGCGATGGCTGCCATCGCCCGCCAGAAGCCCGGACTGGAGTACCTGCGGGAGATCGCCGCCGGCCAGCTCGCTCCGCCGCCGGTGGCGCGACTGCTGGGGTTCTCGATTGTGGAGGTGGCACCCGGGCGCGCGGTGTTCGCGATGGATCCGGCCGAATGGATGTACAACCCGATCGGCTCGGTGCACGGCGGGGTCGCCGCGACGCTGCTTGACTCGTGCATGGGCTGTGCGGTGCACGCGGCGCTCGAGCCCGGAGTTGGCTACTCGACCACCGATCTCCAGGTCCGCTACGTCCGCGCGATGAGCGACACGACCGGTCGGGTCCTCGCCGAGGGCCGGGTCGTGCACCTGGGGCGCCGGACCGCGACCGCGGAGGGCCGCCTGTACGTGAAGGCCGACGGGTCGCTGATCGCGCACGCGAGCACCGGCATCGCGATCCTTCGCTGAGCTGCGCACCGCGGGCGGAGCGTCAACTGTCGACAACCGGGTAGTGCTAAAGGTGAGTGGACGCCGCACGCCTTTAACAGCACTTTCGCCCGGTCCGGCGCTCGGCGCGCAATCATGCCCTTGAACGCTCCCCCTCCCGGAGGTTGTCCGATGAACAACGACGAACTGCACAACCTGGCGCAGCGGCTTCGGATCGACTCGATCCGCGCGGCTGCTGCCGCCAATTCCGGCCATCCGACCTCGTCGATGTCGGCGGCCGATTTGATGGCCGTCCTGATGGGCCGCTATCTGCGTTACGACTACGATCGGCCAAAGGATCCCAACAACGATCACCTGATCTTCTCCAAGGGTCACGCCTCACCGCTGGTCTATGCCATGTTTCGCGCAGCCGGGGCGGTCTCCGATGAGGAGCTGCTGAGCTTTCGCCGGTTCGGCTCAAAGCTCGAGGGACATCCGACCCCGACGTTGCCCTGGGTCGACGTCGCCACCGGCTCGCTGGGTCAGGGCCTGCCGATCGCCGCCGGGATTGCGCTGTGCGGCCGCGACCTCGATCGGCTGCCCTATCGGGTCTGGTGCCTGTGCGGGGACTCCGAGATGGCCGAGGGCTCGATCTGGGAGGCAGTCGACCACGCCGGCGCGGAGGGCCTGGACAAGCTCGTGGCGATCATCGACGTCAACCGCCTCGGCCAGCGCGGCGAGACGATGCACGGCTGGGATCTGAGCTCCTACAGCCAGCGCGCGGAGGCCAGCGGCTGGAACACGATCGAGATCGACGGCCACGACATCGCCGCGATCGATCGAGCCTTCACCGAGGCGCAGTCCACGACCGGGCGACCGACGATGATCGTTGCCAAGACGATCAAGGGCTACGGCGCCAGCGAGACTGCCAACGTCGAGGGCAAGCACGGCCAGCCGCTCAAGGACCCGGAGAAGGCCTACCACGAGCTCGGCGATGTCGGGCCCGTGCACGTCGACGTTGCAAAGCCCGAGCACCACGGTCAGCCGCACAAGTTCGAGGCCGACGCGTCGCTGCCCCTGCCGAGCTACGAGGTCGGAGGCGATCCGGTCCCCACGCGCAAGGCGTTCGGCGAGGGACTGGCCGCGGTCATGCGCCAGCGCGGGGACGTGGTGGCGATCGACGGCGAGGTCGGCAACTCCACCCACCTCGAGGAGGTGCTCAAGGAAACGCCGGATCGCTATTTCGAGGCCTACATCGCCGAGCAAATGATGCTCGCGACCGCCGTCGGCTTCCAGGTTCGCGGCTGGACGCCGTTTGCGGGAACGTTTGCCGCCTTCCTCTCACGTGCCTATGACTTCGTCCGGATGGCGGTGATCTCGCAGGCAAAGCTGTGCCTCAACGGTTCGCACGCCGGAGTCTCGATCGGCGAGGACGGTCCGTCGCAGATGGCGTTGGAGGATCTGGCCGAGTTCCGCGCCCTGGGCAGCTCGGTCGTGCTGTATCCGTCTGACCCCAACCAGACCGTCAAGCTGGTCGCGCAGATGGCCGACTTCGACGGGATCTCCTATCTGCGCTCGACGCGTGCCGCACTCCCGACGCTGTACGGGCCCGACGAGGAGTTCAAGATCGGTGGCGCGCGGGTGGTGCGGGAGTCAGACGAGGACCAGGTCACGCTGGTTGGCGCCGGCGTGACCCTGCACGAGGCGATCAAGGCGGCCGACGCTCTGGCGGCTAACGGGATCGCGGCCCGAGTGATCGACGCCTATTCGGTCAAGCCGATAGATGCGCAGACCCTTACCGAGGCGTCGCAGGCGACCGGTGGCCGGATCGTGGTCGTCGAGGACCACTGGCCCGAGGGCGGGATCGGTGACGCCGTGCTGGGCGTGTTCGCCGACACCGACGAGCGCCCGCGGGTCGTCAAGCTGGCGGTCACCCACCTGCCGGGATCCGGCAAGCCGGCCGAGCTGCTGGCCGACTGCGGGATCGACGCCGATCACATCGCCAAGGCGGCGCGGCGGCTCGTCGAGCTCGGCCCGCAGCTGGCTGGAGCCGCTGCCGCCGGAGCCAGCTGACCGTGAGCCAAGGGCTCGCGAGCCCTGTCTCCGCGCAGCGCTCGGTCTGGCCGTTGCTGACTGCGAGCCGTCCTCCGGGCCGCGGCTAACTCGGCGCGGCGGTGAATCCTCGGATCGCTGTCCGTGGGTGCCGTCGGTGTTTCGCGCGGGCAACTTGCGGCTCCTGGTCGCGCTGGCCGCGGCTCGAGCGATCCGCGGTGGCGTGGCCGCAGCCTACCGAGCCGGCCCGGCGAGCTGGGAGAATTCGCAGGGTGGAGCGCGTATGGGATTACCCTCGTCCGCCGGCCCTGGTCCGGTGCTCGCGCCGGTTCGAGTGCAACTGCTCGGCGCGCTGCTGGCCGATTCCACCGATGCCCTGCGGGTGCTGGAGACCAGCCATCCGCCGACGATCTACATACCGCCGGCCGACGTCAAAGGCGAGCTGCTCGTCGCCGGCGACGCTCGCGGCACCTGGTGTGAGTTCAAGGGCGCAGCACAATACGTGGATGCGCTGATCGACGGGATGCGGGTGCCGGCGGTCGGCTGGACCTACCGGGAGCCCTCGCCTGGCTATCACGCGCTGACCGACCACATCGCGTTCTATCCGGGCCGGGTCGACGACGCCTGGTTGGATGACGAGCGTATCGAGGCGCAGAGCAGCGACTTCTACGGCGGCTGGATCACCGGCGATCTGGTTGGCCCGTTCAAGGGGCCGCCCGGCACGCTGGGCTGGTGATCGCCTCAGGTTACCCGGGCGCGCGAGGGGGCTAATGGGGATTCCCCGTCGCCGGAGAAGCACACCCGATTCGGGACCCGTCGCGTTCATGCGGAGGCTGTGGGTATGGGCGCGATCACGTCACCTGTGCCTCGACGGCTCGACCGGGTCGGTGACCGTCAGCACATCGGGTCCGCCGAGCCCCGATGCTTCACTCGCTGGAATGGCCGACCGCCTCCTGGTGACGTCCACGCGTTCGATGCTCGGGCGCGCCGCCCGACAGCGCGTGCGCGCTCGTGACGTTGCTCGCCTTCGACGCGGCCGGAAACCAGATCGCCGCTTCTCCGCAGACTCTGGTCGCGCAGAACGCCGGCGTCCATACGCTGCTGTCGGTCTCGACTCCGTTCGCGACGATCGTCGGTTTCAAGATCACGGCGCGAACGGACGGCAGCGACGACGACAAACAGATCGCGATCGACGACCTCACGTTCGACACGCCCACGACACCCGCTCCGCCGGACTTCACGCTCACCCCCGCCACCACGAACGTAAACCTGGTTCAGGGCGCCGGGGCGACCGACGCGATAACGATCGGGCGACTCGGAGGCTCCAACGGTCTCATCGACCTGGCGGTCAGCGGAACCCTGCCGACTGGCGTGCATGCGGCGCTTGCACCGTACGCCACCACGATCGACATCGGTGGTCTGGTCGGCGAGGACAACAGTTCGGGGGCCGCAACGGTTGGCGCGCTTGAGAAGCTGAGGGAATACGTCTGCAGCCACGGGGAGCCGGCGCACGGCGCGGATGTTGGCGTGGAGCACAACGACATCCGCTCCGCGCAGACCAGCGGTAATTGCTGGCAGGACCTTGGCTTGACGCAGCACAGCTTTGCGTTCGTCAACTCACCGCAGCCTCTGGTCAGCGTCGCGCACGAGCTCTTCCACCTCCTCGGACTGTTCCACGCGTCGGCTGGGTGCGGCTCTACGGTCGGCGTCTGAGGCGGCACGGTGCCGGCCGACCCATGGCCGACTGACCAGCAGGGCTACTTACAGAGCGTTGGTCTGGCTCCAGCCCCGCAGGGTTACGGCTTCCCGTACCAGGTGATTCCCGCCGGGCCGGGGCTGGTCCCCGCCGCGGCCGGGCAGTCCTTTGACTTCATGTCCTACTGCGATAAGCACGGCGATGGCAATCCGCTGGGGTCATCGGAGAACTCATGGGTGTCGGTGCACAACTGGAACAAGATTCTGAGCGAGTTCGGGTACTCGGCGAGCGCGGACGTGACCCGCCGCGCCGTGGTCAAGGCACACGCGGCCGCGAAGGCCGTGGCTTCCCTGCAGGTGACGGCGTCCGTGGACCGTGCCGGCCACGTGACGATTGTCAACGTGAATCCTGTGAAGGCGCCCCCGCAAACCGCGTCCGGCTCTCCGTATCACCTCGTGGCGACTGACTCGACGGGTCGCACCCGCGTTGACGTACCGATGCTCTCGTCCTTCGGGCACATCGACTCGCGTCCAGCCCAACCAGTCCTCACGCTCAACGCGGTAGTCCCCGCTGCCGGGATCGCGAGCGTTGGCGTACTCAGCAACGTAACGATGCTCGCCAAGCGCAAGAAGAGCGTCCACCCGCCGACCGTCTCGATCCGGCAGCTCCCAAGTTTCCACGCGGGCAACGCGCTGGTCCGCTGGCGCGCAGCCGATCCGGACCGCGATGCCCTCAACGTCGAGATCGACTACTCCGGCGACAATGGACGCACGTGGAACCCGGTCTGGCTGGGACCGAACCGCGGCAGCGCGCTGCTCCCGGACCGCTACCTGTTCCGCTCGACGCGGGCCCGCATCCGCGTGGTCGCAAACGACGGGTTTCAGACGACAACCGCGGTGTCGCGGCGCTTCAGCTCACCCGGCGCGCCGCCGACGGTGCGGATCCTGCTGCCCTGGCCCCACCTGCGTCAACCGAACGACGCCGCGCTCGTGCTCAGCGGCCAGGCGTTCGACGACCAATCCCGGCAGCTCGCAGGAGGTCAGCTTCGCTGGATGCTCGGACGGCGGCTGCTGGGCACCGGCTCTCGGATCACCGTCACCGGCCTTCCCGCCGGCATGCGCCGGATCGACCTCGTCGCGCGCGACCGCGTCGGTCGCACGGGCGTCGTCTCCCTCATAGTTGGACTTCGCGCGACGCGACCGCTATTCCTGAAGCTGCAGGCACCCCGCAAGCTCGGACGCAAGGCCCGGTCACTGCGTCTGACCGTGTCAAGCTCGCTCGCCGCGACCCTCGTCGTGCGCGTCGCCGGTCTACGCCCCCAGCGGTTCGCCGTCGGCAGGCGCACGCGCCACCTCACCGTGCACATCCTTCGTGGGCGCAAGCTCCTCAGCCTCCGGCTCTCGCTATCGGCCGGCGGGCTAACCCGCGCCACGGCGCTCAACGTCCCGCGGCCCGCGGTCAAGCCGCCGGCCCGGAAGAAGAAGGGCAAAATCGCGGGCGTGCCGTAAAAGGAACCCTCACGCGAGAGTTTAGGACTTGCGAGCAGTGCCGCTTCTGCATAACAAAGCGGTCGTAGCGATCTCATCTGAGCAGACTGCCGAGTTGGACAACAACCAGCATTGACGCTGAGCATGGAGACGACGCCGAATACCGAGGCGGCGATCCGCACCGACCCCCGACTGTCTGAAGACAAGAAACTGGCGCTCCTCGCGGTCTACCGCACCTACGTGAAGGAGGGCTGAGCTGATGTCAAGCGTCAATGATCGGCGGCATCGCTTGGGCGCGTACTCGACCTGCACGAGACAGACCGCCAACGCCGGTGCGGCGCTTGCTGGGAGAGGGTCTGTGCCGGTCGAGGAGCTCCCGGCCGAGGCCCGCGATCGGCTGAGGCGCTCGAGCCCGGCGCCGGCGAGAGGATCAAGAAGGGCGACCGCGAGAAGGGATGACCGGCACGGCACGTCGCGCCGGCTGGCCGTGGGTGAGGCGTTCGGTGGCGTCAGCGGGCTCGATCTGCGCTGCGCAGGCGCGTAGTAGCCAACGACCGTTCGTCACATCGAGTTGCTCGCCAACGTCGTCGTCCCTGCCATCCGCGACATCGGCCAATCCGAAGCGACATGGAGCCGCTGACGGGAGAACGAGCCGGCCAGGCCGCACGTCAGGGCCGTACCTGGCAGCGCGGGGTCTACGCCCGTGACCTCCGGAGTTTCCGTAGCTCGGGTAACTCAAGGCGCCCGAGCTTCCAGCCGTCCTGCTCGCCGGCCCGCGTGACGCGCTACCCGAGCGGGATCGGGAGCCGCCGCAGGATCGCCTCGCGCACCAGGGCCGCGTCGATATCGCGGCTGACCGACGCGACGACCAGGCGGAACGCGACGCCGCGACCTATTCGCTTCGCCTCCACGATCGACATCCCGACGGGCAGCGGCGCCACAGTGAACCGGCGCGTCAGACGCAACCAGCGCGGCGTCGCCAGCCGCATTTTGCCCCACCGCAGCGCAACGAGCTCCACCTCGACCCTGTCGTGGTCAACGACCGGCTCGACCGTCATCCTCAGACCCCGGCCTCGTCGCCGCACCTCAACGCAGCCCTCGCCGTCGACTCCCAGCTGCCACTGGGTGGCCCGCTCGTCGAGCCAGGCGACGAGCGGGCCAATCGCCGTGCTTCCGATCACGGTGATCCCCGAAGCGGTGAACTCTGGCACAGGAAATGGCTCGATCTTTACCGAGTCGGCCGCGATCGAGAGCGTCTCCAAGAACCAACCGTCTCGATCGACGTCGCGCAACTCGACGCGCGCGTCGTAATGCGCCCCAGGGCGCCGCAGTCGAATCGACTCGAGGACCGCTCGCAGCCGCTCGCCCCCGAGCACCAGCTCGATCCGCCGCCCCTCGAACCGACCCCTGAGGCCGTCGATCAGCTCGACCAACAGTTGCTCCTTCGCCGCGACGAGCTCGCGCCCGCCCACAACGGGGGCGACCCACCAACTCGTCGCCTGCCCCCACGACTGCAGCCAAGCCTCCCCGTCGTCGGGGCGTGGACGAAATGCTCGGAAGGGATCGATGGGCGAGGACAAGCCGAATCCCGGCAGGAAACGCTGGTACGAAGACTACGTCGAACGTCACACTCCTGCGTTCATCTGGGGTTGCGCGTTATCCGGGGTAGGACGGGGGAGCGCGCGGGCGCATGACGGCAGCGCCGAAGCGGCAGCTCAGCTGCGCGCCGGCGCCGACGTTGGATCAGAGTGCTGGTCACCAGGTCTTGATCGGCTCACTGTGCAGGCGGCGCTGGATGCGCAGTCGCATGTCGAGGACGATGCAGCCCTTCGTCATGCACCGGACGGGATTGAGGTCGGCTTCGACGATCTCGGGAACCGCGCGCAGCAGAAGCGAGAAGCGCAGGATGAGCTCGCGCACGGCGTCCCGATCCAGCGGTGGAAGGCCGCGGAATCCGTCGAGCTGGGTCGCCACGCTCTCGGACGCGTCGATCAGCTCGCCGGCTTCCATGTCGGTGACCGGCAGCAGCCGGAACGCGGCGCTGCGGCCCAGGCCTGCCTGGCGGCCACCGAGCCCGATCGCCATCACGGGACCCAGCTCCGGATCGGTCAGGGCCCCCACGAGCAGGTCAGCCCCGGGCGGCACGAGGGGTTGGACGACCGCGCCGATCCATCGCCGTCCCGCCGACCGCACTCGTCGTTCGAGCTCGCGCCAGCCCGCCTGCACTGCCGCCTCTCCCTCCATGCCGAGCAGGAAGGCGTCGATGTCCCCCGCACGGGCTGGCGCGGCGAACTCGGCTTTCAGCGCGATCGGGCCCGCGATCTCCTCGGCGGCCGACGCTACACGGTCGGCGTTCGCGCAACGGTACGATCGGACAACGGCGATGCCGTGCGTTGCGACCAGCGACTCAGCCTCGGCCGTTGCCAGCCAGCGGCCGCGGTCGGCGGTGCCGCTCTCGAGCTGTGGCGCGATCAAAGCGCGCGCCGCGGCACCGTCGACATCCTTGTAGTGGGGGCGCTGGCCGAGCGGCCGTGAGAGCCAGCTTCGCCGCTCGGCCGCCCGCGCGAGCACGCTCGCGCAGGAGGAGGGAAACAGGAAGTTCGGCACGCTGCGCCGCGCGCCTCCTGGCATCCGGCCATCCGCTGTGATAACCGAGGCCACCACGGGCTTCGCGTGGGCGGCGGACGCCTGCGAGATCGCCTCGAGCACCGCTTCCGGATCGCCGCCGGAGAGGTCGACGTAGTAGGCCATAAGCGCGTCCACGCCGGCGTCCCCGAGCAGGTCTCGGACCCCGTCAGCGTACTGCGACGGGCCGGCCTGGATTCCCAGCACGAGCGGGTTGCGGATTTCGCCACCCGTCCGGCTCAGAGCCAGTCCCCGATCCGTGCAGGCGTCGGCCGCGAGCGTCGCCACCCCGGCGGAGTTGCTGACGATCCCGATCCGTTGGCCCTTGGGCAGCGGCTGGCACTCGAAGAACCCCGCGGCGTTGAAGAGCTCCTCGCCGCTACGGAACCGCAGAACCCCGGCTTGGTGAAAGAGCGCGTCCACCACGGTGTCGCCCCGTAACGCCGCGGCAGTGTGGGAGTGAGCCTCGCTCGGCGGCGAGTCGAAGGCTCGGCGCCCCTTGACGGCAAGGATCGGGTTGCGGCGTGCGACCCGCTGGGCGATGCGCGCGAACCGCTCAGGGTTCCCGAACGTCTCCACGTAAAGCATGACCGCGGCCGTCCGGCTGTCTTCTTCCCACAGCTCGAGCAGGTCGTTGGTCGAGACGTCGGCGCGATTCCCGAGCGAGGCGAAGCTCGAGACCCCGAGCCGACGAGCCGCTGCATGCCCGAGCAGCGCGATTCCGAAGGCGCCTGACTGCGAGCAGATCGCGAGGCGTCCGCCCGGCACGCTGGCCCCCGCAAACGTGGCGTTGAGGCTCACGTCGGCATCGGTGTTGAGCACCCCCAACGAGTCCGGGCCGACCATCCGCATGCCCGCGCTCCGCACGATCTCCAGCAGCCGCTCCTCGCGCTCGCGACCTTCCTCACCCTCGTCGTGGAGCCCGCCAGTGAGAACCAGCACGGCTTTGGCTCCCTTCTCGGCCGCCTGCGAAGCGACGTCCGCCACCTCCGCGGCCGGCACGGCGATGACCACCAGGTCGGGCGCCTCCTCGAGCTCATCGCCACCCCGGACCGCCCGCATCGAGCGCACTACACCACCCGATCGGTCGACCGGAGTCACCACTCCATGAAAGCCGCCGTCGACGATGTTCGCCAACACGGCGCCCCCCAAACTACCCGGCGAGCTCGAGGCGCCCACAACGGCGACCGACGCCGGGGCGAGGATCGCCCGCAGCGACGCCACCGCGCCGCGGTGGTCGCGCTCGGCGATCCGCTCCATCAGCGCGTCGGTCGGGGTGATGTCGAGCGATACGGTGACCTCGCCGCTCGCGCCCTTGCGCCCAACCGCGAAGCCCGCCCCCTCGAAGACGCCCAGCATCGCCCGGTTGGCGGCAATCACCTCCGCGTCGAAGCGGTGGATGCCCTGCGCGGCGGCGATCGCCGCGAGCTGCTCCAGCATGCGCGTCGCCGTCCCGCGTCCTTGAAAGTCGTCGGCCACCGCGAAGGCGACCTCGGCCACGCCGGGCTCGCGCAAGCGGTCATAGCCGGCGGCCGCCACCACGCAACCCCCGTGGCGTCCGATCAGGGCCACGCGGTCGACGCCGCCGGCCTCCGCGTAGTCGCGCGCCGCCGTGTCCGTGCGCCCGAAGCCGTGGAAGCGCACTCTCTTGCGAGAGCCCGTCGTAGAAGGCCTTGATGTCCTCGAGATCCTCCGGCGCGGGCGCTCGCAACCGCAGCGTTGACCCGTCGCGCAGGATCACGTCGCGGACCAACTGCTGGGTCGCCATCGCTCATAACCTCCAGTGATGGCCAATGTAAGACGCGGCTCGGGAGGTGAGGAAGTCCGGCGCCACGGAATCCGGCGGCTGATCGCCGGCGAGTGCCTCCATCGTCGCGCACACCGAAGCGGCGAGCGCGTCGAGCCCGTATCCACCCTCCAGGACGGCGCCCACCGGCGCGCCAGTCCGCCTCCTCAGCGCGCATATGTGTCGCGCCATCTCGGCGAACCAGGACGCCTTGAGCTCGCAGCCGTGCTGCTCCTCGTCGCGGTGGGCGTCATACCCTGCCGAGATCAGCACCGGGTCGGGGTGGAACTCCTCAGCGGCGGGGATCACGATGTGATCGAGCGGCGACACCCACACATCCTCGTACGAGCCTTTGGGCACCGGCAGGCTGATCGAGTGTAACTGGTGGCCAAGGTGTCGCACTCGGGGCGATGAGGATCGACTCGGCGGTGATCGCGACGGATTTGAAGTACCCGACCGACGCGGGGCTTGCCTCTCACTCCGCGGGAAAGTGGTTAGCATCCCGAGGATGCCGACGACGGGCGCGAGCCCCGGCCACGCCACCGGTGGCGGTTCTGGCGGCTTGGTGCTGGTGCTCAACTCGGGCAGCTCGTCGGTCAAGTTTGCGCTGTTGCTTCCGGGGAGTGGCGAGCGTGTGATGGGGGGGATCGGTGAGCGGTTGGGCACGCCTGAGGCGTTGCTGCGGGTCCAATGGTTTCCGGCCGCCGCAGTCGAAGAACGGGTTCCCGAAGGCACTCACCGGGCTGTGATGGCCCGTGTGCTGGGTCACTTGGCCGAGGCCGGGCAGGTCGACGCTCACCTGCTCGGGGCCGGTCATCGGGTGGTGCACGGCGCAGAGCGGTTCACTTCTTCGATTCGGGTGGACGACGCGGTTATCGCCGCGCTGCGCTCGTTTAGTCACTTGGCGCCGCTCCACAATCCGGCGAATGTTGCCGGCATCGAAGCTGTGCATGCCGTCCTGCCCGACTTGCCGCAAGTTGCGGTGTTCGACACCGCGTTCCACCAGACGATGCCTGCCCACGCCTTTCGCTACGCGGTACCCGAGGGGTGGTACACGCGGCACGGGGTGCGACGTTACGGGTTCCACGGCATCAGTCACCGCTTCGTCAGCGAGCGGGCCGCCTCGATGCTCGGCCGGCCACCCCGCGAGATCCGGCTGGTTACCGCCCACCTCGGCAACGGGTGTAGCGCGACCGCGGTGCGCGATGGCGTGTCGGTGGACACCACCATGGGGCTCACCCCATTAGAGGGGCTGGTGATGGGGACCCGCTCCGGCGATGTCGATCCGGGTCTGCTCGGGTACCTCGCCGGCAGGACCGGCATGGATGTCGAGGAGCTCACCCAGGCGCTGAACGTCGATAGCGGGCTTCAGGGTCTGTCCGGCGTGGGCAACGACATGCGCACCGTCGTCGCCGCGGCTGGGGAGGGAAACGAGCGGGCGCGGCTCGCCCTCGACGTTTTCGTGCACCGGCTGTCCAAGGCTATCGCCGGGCTGGTGGTCGGGCTTCAACGGCTCGACGCACTGGTCTTTACGGGCGGTATCGGGGAAAACAGCGCCGTCGTCCGTAGCCTGGTGCTCAGCAGGCTGGGCTTCCTTGGCTTGGCTGAGGACGTTGGGGCCAATGCCGACCACGGCCGGCAGACCGGGGGGCGCATCAGCCTTGCTGGTCCGGTCCTGGCGTTGGTCATACCGACGGACGAGGAACTCTTGATCGCCCGCGACACCTCTCGCGTGATCGCGGGCGGTTGACCGGGCTCTCCCCCGCGCCATAGGATGAGGTATGGCCCGGACCCTGCTGGTCGTGCCGAACGCGGCTGGCGTCGGTCTGGCTCGGACTTGCCTCGGTCTGGTGTGGGCCCTGGACCGGCGGGGTGTGAACGTTGGCTTCGTCAAGCCGGTGGCTCAGCCCCGGGCCGACGGTGGCCCGGACCGCTCGACCGCACTGGTCGCGGCTATAACTGCGCTGCGTCCCCCAGATCCGCTCTCCACCGCCCAGCTGGAGCAGCAGCTCGGAGCGGGCGGACTCGACGTCGTGCTCGAGAAGATCGTCGCTGCCTGCCAGCCGGTTTATGACCGATCCGATGTTGTCGTCGTCGAGGGGCTCAGTCCGGGTCCTACCAAGCTCTACGCCAGCGGACTCAACCAGGCGCTGGCCAAAGCGCTCGACGCCGACGTCCTGCTTGTCGGCAGCTGGCCGGCGCCAGACGCGGGCAGCGGCGAGGACCGGGCCGACCGCGCGGCGGCGCCCGGGCTAGATCCGACCGCGGGCACCGCCCAGGGTTTGGCCGAGGCGCTCACTATCACAGCGAGCGGGTACTGGTCGGGCGAGCAGGCACGCGTGGTCGGCTGTGCGGTCAACGGCCTGCCGGCGGAGGATCCGTCCCCGGCAACACAGCTGGGCGAGGCGCTGGCCCGGCGCGGGCTTCGCCTCATCGCTGCGGTGTTGCATCGCCCCGCGTTGACCTGGTTGCGGGTGCGCGACCTCGTCCGCGAGCTGGACCCGCGGGTGCTCAACGAGGGTGACCTTTCCCGGCGTATCAAAGAGGTGGCGGTGTTCGCCCAGGGCGTCCCGGGCGGCCTTCGCGTGCTCACCGAGGGCCGGCTCGTCGTGGTCCCCGGAGACCGCCACGACGTGGTCATGGCTGCCTGTCTCGCCGCGCACAACGGAACCCGGCTGGCCGCCTTGCTCCTTTCCGTCGGGATCGAGCCGGACCCACGGATATGGGAGCTCACTCGGGCTACGTGGGCCACCGGCCTGCCGATTCTTGTCCTCGACGACAACAGTTACGAGACCGCGACGCGGGTGCGTGACCTCGACCCGGGACTGCCGATCGACGACCTGGAACGGATCGAGGGCGTGACCGACAGCATCGCCGATGCGCTGGACGCGTCCTGGCTGGAGTCGTTGCTCAGCTCCTCGCGGTCGCGCCGGCTCAGCCCCGCCGCCTTCCGCTACCAGCTGGTTGAGCTGGCCCGTGCCGCCGACGCGTGTGTGGTCCTGCCCGAAGGCACGGAGTCTCGCACCCTGCAGGCCGCGGTCGCGTGCGCCGAGCGAGGCATCGCCCGCAGCGTGCTGCTGGGACCGCCCGACCAGGTGGCCGGGCTGGCCCACAGCCTCGGGCTGCAGCTGCCCGACGGCGTCACCGTGGTCGACCCCCATGCGGTCGCCGAGCGCTACGTCGCCCCGCTGGCCCAGCTGCGGCGGCACCGCGGCTGGACCGAAGAGATGGCACGCGAGCATCTCGCGGACCCAATCATGCTCGGCACCATGATGCTCCAGCAGGGCGAAGTGGATGGCATGGTTGCGGGCGCGGGCAACACCACCGCGGCCACGGTTCGCCCGGCGCTGCAGGTCCTGGGCACCAAGCCAGGCAGCCGCCTGGTGTCTTCGGTGTTCTTCATGTGCCTGCCCGACGAGGTGGTCGTGTACGGCGATTGCGCCATCAACCCGCGGCCTGACGCCGAAGACCTGGCCGACATTGCGATCCAGAGCGCGGCGTCGGCGCGGGCCTTTGGCATCGAACCCCGAGTGGCGATGATCAGCTTCAGCACCGGCACCTCTGGTGTGGGCAGCGATGTCGACAAGGTCACCGAAGCGACCCGGATCGTGCGCGAACGCGAACCCGATCTGGCCGTCGACGGCCCGCTGCAGTACGACGCCGCCGCGATCGCTTCGGTGGGACAAAGCAAGCGGCCCGGCAGCGCGGTGGCCGGACGCGCCAACGTGTTCATCTTCCCAGACCTCGACACCGGCAACACGACGTACAAAGCTGTGCAGCGCAGCGCACACGTACTGAGCGTCGGCCCGATGCTCCAGGGCCTCGCCAAGCCGGTGAACGACCTCAGCCGCGGTGCCTTGGTGGACGACATCGTCTACACGTTGGCGCTTACCGCGATCCAGTCGCGCGCCGGATAGCCGTTCCGCTGAGACCCCGAATGACTTTGAGGAGCGACGCGTCGTTCACGCGCTGGCCGGCCAAGAACGGCCGCGGCGGCGGGAGGCGGTTCTGACGGGCCAACTCCTAGAGCCTGCGCTACGTCCCGCGCCGCGAGCGGGTCGCCCGCAAGCTGATCTACCTCGCGCTCCTCAATGCCGTCCCGCAATGGACGAAAACCCGGAACTGGACGACCGCTCTGCTCGCGTTCAAGATTCACTTCGGCGACCGGCTACCTGACACCGCAAGTTGACTGTCACACCTTCACCCCGACCAGAGTAACTGTTACACTCATATCAACCCGCCTATACAGAAAACCGGACGCCCTCTTAGGCGGCCTTCACCTCCTCGTGGGGGGTTGGTTGTTCGGTGGGCTGGTATCTGATCCGGTAGAGGTGTTGGTGGTCGAGGTCGGTGAAGGTCGCGCCGTTGCGGGGGTGGCTGATGAAGCGGTCAGGGACGGCCCAGGCGAGTGATAGGCAGCTGGTCTCGCCGGGGAAGCGGCCGATCACCTTCGTGCGTCGTCTGACCTCGCCAGCAGAAGTGATGGCCGTCGCTGCTGCTCGTAGCCCAATTCAGCGGTCTTGCGAGTGGTGTCGGTGCTGCTCCTATTCAGGTGAGCACTAGCAGTTGAGTTCCTCACAGTCGGGGCCTCCGCCGCGCGCGCGAGCGTCGCGGCAGGGAATTCCCCCCTTAACGGCTTCGATCCCCTGGCCAGCTGCGACAACAGCTGAGGGGGATCGAACCAACAACAAAGGCTCTGAGTCCGTGGCGGGACGAGAGCACAGTCTAGCGACGCAGTGGACGGATCCACGAGCGCGTGCGATGGCCGCTGCCCCGGGCCCCCGGCGATCCCGGTCAGTGGTTCTCGCCATGGATCACGTCGCTCTGGAAGGAGCCTCACCGTGAGCCGGCAATCAATCGCTGCCGCCCTGGCGCGCCGGCGGCCGCCGCGCGAGCGGGCTGAGGCGGAGTCGCTACCTCGAGGCGCGTGAGCAGCTGGTGCGGCGCGGTCTCGTCATCGTGGAAGAGGCTGCGACTGGTCGTGGGCGTTCGAGCACGCCTCTGCAACCTGATTTCCCACAACCACGTAAAGCCGCTACCCACGTTCATCACCCCGACGATCACGGTGACCCCGGTGAGACAGGCGACCCTCCTGACGAAGTCGGTGGTGACGCTGCACTAGCCGATGAGCCGCCGAGCTGGCGCCTGAGCCCCGCGTCCCCGACCTCGCGCACCTCGAGCGGCAGCCCGATGCGCGAGCCCGCGCGCTCCGCGGCCTCGCGGGTGGCCGGCGTCGGTCGTTGCGCGAGCCAGAGCACGCCGCGCGCAGCTACCAAAGTCATCTGGAACCCCTCTGCCGGTACGGTGGTAGCGGCCGGGTCCGAGAGCCCGGGCGGTCAGGCAGTACTGCCTTTACTTGACTACGTATCCACCACGACCGTTTACCTGCAGGGGATCGATGTCGAGGAGATCATCGGCACGATCCACGCGCGGCGCGCGCCGATGATGCACGTCAGCGCTGGCCTCGAGCTCTGAACCGCGCCCCAGCCGAACGGCAGAGCGGGAGCGCCGTACGGCGCTCCCGCCACTGGCACCCGCTCGAACACAGCCGCTCTGTCGATTTCCGGCAGTGCGACCACGGCAGGGTGACGTGGTCGCTCGTCCTCAAACTCAGCAGTCTCAGCGAGAGTGCTGGTTGTCGATCGAAGCGGTAGCGGTGTGATCTTGGCAAGGGTCTACCCGATGCGGCATGGTGTCCCTGGCACCTTAGTGGTCGCTCTCGTAAATATCAGCACGTATTAGACGTCCGGCTACGGGCCTAGGTTCTGTGGC
>OCTA010000435.1_pt1 | contig 38516 bp, 32 predicted proteins | sample 1538991 | NCBI WGS metagenome assembly OCTA01 (sample SAMEA3539302, study PRJEB22396) | soil metagenome | biome: tundra; feature: field; material: soil | place: USA | collected 2010-05 | depth 0.15 m | reverse complement strand
CCCCGAATCCTCCCCCATTTTCACGACGCCCGCATGGCCGGCCACGGCCCCGGATACTTTCCGGGAAAGCGCTCGTCCGGTTCTTGACGCCATCGGGTGGCTGCTGGCTTGCGCTATCGCCCAGATGCGAGCGCCAGAGTCCGGGCCTCCGGGTTCCCTGCCCGAGACGATTGGCTGGCGTCCATCTGGCCCGCTGCGTAGCTTGTGCGTTCACGCGAAAGCACCTGCGAGCGGCGCGATGCGATCCGGACGAAAGCGACAGCGGCCGAAGTTGGCCGGACGCTCGGGACGTGATCGACCAGACGTCGGTACGGCGGTGCCTGTGCTTGCAGCGAACGCGAACCTGGCTAGCGCTGGGCTCGATCGGCCGGCGATCGGTCACGGCGCCCGAGTGCTGCTCCCGGGCGCAATGGAGAACTGAACGGATGTCGTCGATCGGGACTCCCAGGGTCCGCAACTGGTGGTCCGAGCGGGGTCGGCGCTGACCCCGCTCAATTGTGGCCGCGCGCTTGCTGGCGGCGATCTGCAAGCACTCGTGATGCTTGCCCGTCGGGTGCAGGCGGCTAATTCGGCCCAGGCGCGCCGTGCCCGGATCCGGCGGAAGGCGCGAAGCTGCGGGTGTGCGCGGATGCAGGGTATTGGCGACGAGGAGGGCTTCGCCGCCACGGGCGGCTCAGCTCCGCTCGTCGCCGGATGCGGGGCTCGCGAGGGGGCAAGCAGAATCGCGGGAATGCGTAGGCAAACCTCTGGCTCCGTGGAGGCGGTAGCGCCGAGACCTGCGCTCTGGTCATGTCGCGAGTATCTCGACCGAGCCCTGTGTGACCCTTTCTTCGCTGCATGGAGAGCTGTCTTGCTCATATGGCGACCAGGGAGAACACTGGCGGCAGCCGCAAAGCGATCGTCGACCAGGTCGAGCCGGCATCGCCCGAGCCGAACACCTCGCCTGAGGTGGAGCCGAAGTAGAGCTCCAGTTGCCCGCCCTCCCCAGCGCGGCTGAACGCCTGGCGCAGAACCGTGAGGTAGGCGTGCTCGGCCGGCAGTCCGTCGCCCCGCGCGGCCCAGCTGGAGCCTCCGTCGCGTGTCTCATAGACCCGAACGCGACCGCCGGGGGTGACGCGATCCATGTCGGCGACGAGCGGGATCACATACGCGCTGTCGGGATCGGCGGGATCGACGATCAGCGGAAACCCGAAGTCCGACGGGAGCCCACCGCCACCGATGTCGCTCCAGCTCATCCCCGCGTCGTCGGAGCGATAGACGCCGCCGTGGAACTGCATGAACATCCGTGAGGGTTGCCTCGGGGCGCGCTCGATGTGATGCACGCAGCGCCCTGCGTTCTCATCCTTCAAGGTTTCCTCAGGCAGGTACCGCGGGTTGAGCCCCTCGTTGCCCCGCCGCCAGGTACGCCCGCCGTCGTCGGTCAGCCAGATCCCGGCGGCCGAGATGGCGACGGCCAGCTTGTCGGGATCGCCCGGCCAGGTGCAGATCGAGTGCAGGCAGAGCCCGCCCCCGCCGGGCTGCCAGTCTGAGCGCGACGGCTGCTCCCACAGTCCCGAGTTGATCTCCCAGTTCGCTCCGTCGTCATGGCTCTCGAACAGGACTCCGGGATCTCCCCCGGCGTACAGGGTCCCGTCCGCCTCTCCGCGAGCAATGACCCAGATCCGCTCGAGCGCCTGATCCCCACCTTCGGGCAGGGCGATGCCGCCGGCCTGCTCCCACTCTGCGTCCGGATCGCCGTCCGTATAGAAGATCTTCGGCCCGTAGAACGGTGAGGTCACCGTCGCGAGCAGCCGCCCGCTGTGCGGATCGCGCGTCGCGAAATCGACCGGCTCTCCAGCGAACGCGCGCGCCGAGATCTCAAAGCCGGTACCTGGCACGCCTTCAAGCAGAAACAGCCCCTTCTTCGTCCCCACCAGCAACTCGGTCAATCTCTCAGCCTCCTGTTATCGCCGGTACTACCTCGACGCGGTCCCCGGCCCGCACGGCCGTTGAGTCGCCACCACGTTCTCCGTTCACGAACACGTTGATATGGCGGCGGATCACGCCACGCTCGTCAAGAATCCACCCGCCTAGCTCTGGGTGACCGCGCTCCAGCGCACGCAGCAGCTCAACGACCGTCGCTCCCTCCAGCTCATGCTCCGCGCGACCGCCGGCGAGCTTGCGCAACGGACCCCGGACGCAGACCACGGCCATCGGCGGAATCCTACGCACGCTCATCAACCTATAGACCTCGGCGCCACCGCTTTCTAATCGGCGCGTCCGGATCGGGCAGAGCGCGCGAACGCCCTGAATAGCGGTGAGCTGGCATCGCCCGGATCCGGCGCGGCACCGCCGGCCGTTGCGAGGGACCTGGCGGTGGGGTCGCTCACTGCCGCGAGGGTCCTCGCCGGGAGCGAGGCGCGCAGGACGGCCCGCAGGATCCGGCGCGCACCTATGCACCGTACGCTTCGCAGCCGGGCTCACTTGACGTCTGCCCCGCTTTGCTCCGCCCACGTGGAGCATGTCCGTTCATAGCCCGGGCTCATCGACCGGGTTGCAACGATGAGCGCGCGGGCGGATCGAAAGTGATCGTCGGGGTGCTCGAGGCTTGGGTTGCGTCCCGTATGCCAAAGGTGGAGGGCTATGGGGTGTCAAGGCCTTCGAGGATTGATCCGTCGCGCCGGTCACGAATCGGCCGGAGGCAGGTGAAAAATTCTGTTTCCCCGGATTCGGGAATCGTTCGCGAGGTGAACGGATCCGGGAAGTCCTTCCCGAGTGCTTTGGCGCCGGCCGCGTCGTTGGTCAGCTCGCCGCGAGGAGCTTGGCCTTCTCCGCTGCGAATTCTTGTTCGGTGAGAACGCCGCGGTCGCGAAGGTCGGCAAGCCTGCCCAGCTGCGCTGTGATGTCGGGCGCTGCCGGTGCGCTCTCTGCCGCCGCCACCGCGGCCTCGTGTGCCCTGCTCCTGGTGAGCGCCTCCCACTTTGCCCATGCCGCCGCGACGTCGATCGCGACCCGCTGGTGGTCGTTGGGTCGAACAGCACGATGAGAGCCGTTCGGGGGCGGAACGGGTATTGGGGAGGGGGGAAGTCGTCGTCTGACACCTTGACGATCGCCTCGAATTCCGGCTCCCTTCGGGCCTCACGGTGATCCGGCACTTGTCCTTCGTCAGAGCGGCGCGAACTTCGGTGGTGTTGCCGCTTCCATGCGAAGCCGGACCCGTGTCGCTCTTCCAGTTCAGCGATTTGCCCTCCTCGATACCAAGCACAGTCGCGGGCGCTGTGCGCCCGTTGCCGTCACGCAGCTTCTGCTCCAACGACTTGAATCCCAGCATGACCCCTCCTCGCCGGTCGAAGCGGACCGCGGCCGGCTCGAGTTCCGTGCCGCGCGCCCGCGGCTCCTGGCGGGCAAGGTAGCCGACGCCTCCGTGCCTCGCAAGCGCGCGTGTAGGTCGGACTGACGGCACACCCGGGCCTGCTGCCCGAGGGTGCGCTGATTGCGACAGCCGGCCCCAGTTTGTGGTCGTGAATGTGCTTGCGCTCTTTGAGCTGGATGTGAGCCATCGCGGCGTTCACGGTTTGCGATGCAGGCATAAGCGCCCACGTCGCCGCAAGCAGGTCTCGCACCACTAACCGCGATGCGAGCGCGGCACCTATGCAGGCGTGCCGGTCGTTTGCCGGCTCCCGACGCTGCCGCCGCGCTCGGTATGAGGCAGAAGTCCGAGCGAGAAACCCCTGAATCCGAGTGGATGCGAAACATGCTGTGAGTCAGATCCGCCCAGCTTCCCAGATCGCGAAGTCGGCGATGAGGCCCGGGTCCATTTCCTCAAACCTCGGAGTGCACCGTCGCCACGGCTCTTTGCCGACTCTCCGGGCGGCAACCATACTCTGCACCCAGAGCTCGCCTCGAAACGTGGTCCCATCAACGAAGACGGCCAAGGTTTCATCGTCAGTTGACCAGACTCGCTCGGGGCGAAAGCCATGCTTGCCCTCGGTCAGGACCTTGCGGGGTCGCCACCGCGCGCGAGCGACCGGTCGGGAGTTCACGCCGCTCGATAGCCAGTCGACCACCGCAGCCAGATCCGCCGCCGCACTCTTCGGCATCTGGAAAAAAGGGCCGAGGTGGCTCGCGCCCCATTCAAATCGACCTCCGACCCGGTGATCCGGGTCGGAGTAGTGCACTTCCATCTCGCCGTAGCTGTGGTCACATCGTGCCACGAGGTGGCTCCGCCGGCTCCCCTCGGGGAGTTCTTCGATTAGCAGGCCTGTCGACTCGGAATCGATCAGCCCGAGCAGCGCCACCAAGGTCGGCGGGTGCTCCAGCCATAGAGATGCCCGCTCGCCGCCCCTTGGCCCATATTCCGTCAGGACGATCTCGGACGGCCGCAGCGAGATGTCGATGCGCCCCTGATCCAGCTGCATCGGAACGCGCGCAATCTCGCGCTCCTCTTTGCTTTGACGCCTTGACATACGTGAGGTCCCCCGTTCATCCCATTCGACGAGTCCGACCGGCTGCGAGTCCTAGCAGTGGTATAGAGCAAGGCGTCAGTTCGCCAACGGTCAACCCTCAGGTGCACGCCACCATGAATGTCGCCCGTGGCGATCGCGTTGTCGCCCAGCGCCAATTCGCTCCCGCGAGTGAGAATCCGTCACAGAGCTTGCTATTGGTCCTCATCCTGTTGGCGCCCAGTGCGCCCGCTCCCGTCGCGCGACTGGTCTCAGGTCAGCTGTCCGGCTCGTATTCCATGTACCCGAGCGCCCTGCTCAGCTCTCTCTCGACGCTGCCCAGGTCGAGCGCGTTTTCATCGCCGGCGAGCGGTCCTCTCGTGATGACGGGCCCCGGCGCCGGATCCAGCGGATGGGAGCCCGAGATGCGTTCCGCGTCAGGTGGATTCGGGGGGAACATCGCGCCGGCGACAGCGAGGCGCAGGTACCGACTCCCTTTGGCGCCGAGCGCCTCGCTGAATTGCACCGCAGCAATGTAGGCGCTGTGCACCGGACCGTTGACTACGGAATCGATCCTGGTGTTGTTCACCGCCACACGCCATCCGATCGAGATGCCGCCACTCCACGAGAACTCGATCGACCACCAGTTGCCCATTCGATGGGCGGCGCGGACCCCGAAGCGGCGGAAGTGTTGGCCTACCACGGGCGGTTCCTCGAGCAGACCTCCGAACGAGTTGTCGTTGAGCACAGTCTCGATGACCGAACGAGCCTGATCCTCGAAGTGCTTGGTGAACAGCCGCCTGCGTATGTCCGGCTGATAACCGGTGGCGGCGTAGCCAAGCCCGAACTGGATGTGGCTCCCGTCCCACTCGAAGCCGCTCCTGAGCCGGCTGAGCCCCCACCGCGCTGCTTGGTCGGCTGCGGCCCGCGCCAGCTCGGCGGCCTGATCCCCGCGCTGGAAAAGCGCGGCCAAACGGAGCGGCTCCCGGACCGAGATCGTCTTGCCCGACGCTCGCTCGTACACCGTCCCGCGGGTGTTGCAGGGTGGCGTTGGCGTCGGCGGGATCCACACCGCGGCGACGTAGCGACCATCGGCGACTAGCCACGCGCGGGTGTCGAGGCCGTCGGGGTAGGAGCTCACGCCGCCGTGACCGAGGATGTCCGAGATCCAGGTGGTGGGATCAGCCGCGAATTCGGCACCGGGCAGCTCCCACGATGCGTCTGGTCGCTGTTGGACTCCCAGGATGAGGTAGCCACCGTCGTGGCTGTTGGCGAATCCGCAGACCTGTTCCCGGATTTCGCCTGCCTTGATCTCGGTGCCCTTCGCCTCCCAGAGCAGCGGCTCGGGCCCGGCATCATCGAGGAAGCGCTCCACGTGCTGGAGCTCGAGATCGGTGCCACGGAACGCCGAAGATAGTCACGCCATCAGCGTAGGACTCGCACCGGTCAGCTGATCACTCAAATCCGCCGGGTCGGGCGAGCGGAGCCCCTACTTTCCTGACGTCCCAGATGGCAAGCGATCAACGCCAGCCAGATTTCGCATGCACAATGCCTGCCGCGTACGACTGCTCTACTCGCTCGAAGCTTGCGAGGTTCATGATCGCAGTGGCGACACCTCGCTCGTGCCCTCTGGGCGGTGAGCGTCAGCAAGGCCGGACGGCTTCGACCCGGCGAGCGATCATCTCTCCGTCAGCCTGCACGAATCGTTCGAGACGATCGTGCCAGTCCGAGAACCGCTTGCGCTGATCATCCGTCGTGAGGTCTTCGACTCGTCGCCGTTGAAACCCGAGCGTGACGTGAACGTCGCGTTGAGATTGGTGAGCATCGCAGCGACATCAGGGTTTGGCCGCATCCCCGCTTGGATGTAGCGCAGGCGAAAGCCCATACGCCAGATGGCCGCCATTATCCAGTAGCCCGCGTCCCAGTGAAAGGCGCCGGCATGAATGTCACTCATTGGGCTCATCGTCGCTTTGTGCGGCTCGATCAGCGTGTGCACGATCCCGGCCCAGCGTGGGTGCGAGCGCTCGCAAAGCATCCCGTAGATGGCGTTGTCGTCCGGCGGGGTGTAGCCCAGCGCCACCAGACGTTCCCTAACACGGCGCCGGCTTGAATTCCCGGTGGGCCTCGGTGGTCTCGAACCATTCGGCCGCGGAGCTCGCATCCACCCAGAAGAGATCCACGAGATCGCAGCACTCGTAGGTCACGCGGGCGGCGCCGTACGCCTGGAAGTAGTAGCCCTTGCCGGTCAGAAAGCCGATGCACTGGAGATCCGCGATCGTGCGTGCGCACAGCATCTCGATCGCGGACTCCTGATGCGTGTCGGGAGCGACCTGGCGGCGGCGGCCATCACAGCGTTGAACAGGCTGGTGATCCGTCCTTACACCCACTCGATGTAGAGCCGGTTCTGGCTGGAGAGCGGCGCGTAGAAGTCGGCCATCTCCCTCTCGCCATGGCTCCAGTCCACGGCATGATTCCAAGCGCCGAGTTGACCGTTGGCCGCGACCTTGGTCAGCATGGTCTGGAACCGCTCGCGCGGGCTAGGCTCGTCAGGCATTGGGAGGGCGTCCGTGCTCGCGATGACGTTCGATCATCGGCCAAGCATCGCCGATGAGACGGCAGAAATTGGCCGTCGTGCGCTCGTAAACGGGTCGCCGCGCCCTGACTCAGATGTCATCCGGGCAATTTTCCGACCCGAGCTGTCCTCCCACTGCGACCTCAAGATTTACGTGGGCTCAGCGAGCGGCGACCCGCTCGACGCGGCGTGTGCGATCAGGCTTTTCCCTCAGGCGAGCTCGGTGCCTCACGCCAGTCCGCCGAGGCTCGGCCCCCCTGCTGACGATCGCATTCACGTCTCAAGTCGTTCAAGCCTCGCTATCGCATCGGCGAGAGTCGGGTGGCCGGGGGCATCGCAGCCCCCGGCTCCCTCGGATCCCGGCGTGACAGTCTCCCGTCACCGGGCTCTTCTGATCGGCCGTTAGTAGTAGGAGCGGACTGTGCTCCAGTGGGCGAATAGTCCGGGTGCTCTTGTGAGCAGTCCGGTCCACCACCTGCTGAAGCTCTTGTGGGTCCGCAGTCGTTTGTATTTTCGCCCTGCCCAGCGCCTCAGGTAGGTGTTGACGCGCTGCAGGAGGGGATCGAGCGCGGTTCGGTAGAACCGGCCGTAGTAGTTGATCCACCCGGCGATGATGGGGTTCAGCCATCTCGCCAGGTCGTCCAGCGATAGGTCGCTGCGCCGGTGGATCCGCAGTTCGCGGAGCCGGGCGCTTTTGGCCTTGAGCGCCTCGGGGCTGATCGCAGGCAAGAATCCGGTGAAACTCCCGCCGTACTTGCTGCGTGCCCCCCGTGACCGGAAGGCGTACCCGAGGAAGGTGAACGAGGTGTGCTCGTGCTCTGCCCGGCGCCGACCGTCTTTGCAGTAGACGATCCGCGTTTTCTCCGGGTGGAGCCGCAGCCCGACCTCGCTCATCCGCGCGGCGAGCCCGGCAAGCGCATACTCGGCCTGCCGCCTGCTCTTGCAATGCACGACTACATCGTCGGCATAGCGCTCGAACGGGCAGCCCGGGAAGTTCCGGGCCATCCAGGAGTCGAACGCGTAATGCATGAACAGGTTCGCCAGGATCGGCGAGACCGCCGACCCTTGCGGAGTTCCCCTGCTGCGCTGTTCAAGGGAGCCGTCTGGGTGCTTGAGCGGGGCAGCTAGCCACCGCTTCACATACAACAGCACCCAGCGGGCGTCGGTGACCGCCGTGACCGCTTTGACCACGAGGTCCCACGGCACCTCATCGAAGAACTTCTGGACGTCGAGATCGATCGCCCAGTCGTACTTCCAGCACCGCGCCCGGCATGTCGCGAGCGCGTCATGAGCCGATCTGCCCGGCCGGTAGCCATAGGAGTCCGGGTGGAATCTATCGTCCGCCCGTGCTCCCAAATGCATCGCTACCACCGTTTGAGCGACCCTGTCCGCGATCGTCGGCACACCCAGCATTCGGACCCCGCCGCCGTGCGGCTTGGGGATCTCGACCGCCCTCACCGGAGGCGGAAAGTAGGACCCCGAACTCATCCGATTCCAGATCTTGTAGAGGTTGCCCTCCAGATCGGCCTCGAACTCGTCGAGATCCTGCCCGTCCACTCCCGGCGCGCCCTTGTTCGCCTTGACCTGCCGCCACGCCTCCCAGACCATCAGCTTGGGAATCGCAAACGACTTCTCTTCGGGCCCTGGCATGTTGCTTCGCCTCCTCCCAGGACTCTCGCCCCGGTTGAACGATCGACATTTCCTGATCAGCCGGCCCCTTCGCTCCACCCCCACCCCAGCGAGCAGGGACTTCACCGCTACTACGAGCCGGTCCGCCAGCGAGCGCCGCGACCGGTACTCAATGCCTCCGGTTTCCGCCGTTGGCACGCTCCCTCTCGCGACCCTTGGAGGCCTACGACCCCGGGTCGACGCTTTCGCCGCTCGCCTTCTCACGTTCCGTGCCAGAGCCGCAGACCAGGATCACGCCGCCTTCACGCCGGGCACCACCTGGCCAATAATCGGGACACCCGCCAGGCTCATCACGGGAGAACAACCAGACCCCCCGCTTTCGATGCCAACTCAATTGTGCTAACGACGCCTCAACAGCGCACGCCCACCCCGAGAACCACCGGACCGGGCGCTTCTGGAACGTCTTCCTGGTCCCCACCTGACGCGTCAAGCACGCCTTCTCCCCGATCGCTCACCACGACGGTCTTCAGCCAACGCAGCACGGGGTGGTTTAGCGCCCTCCCCCGAAGGACGACGCTGGAGAGCCAACAAGCCTCCATCTCCGGCACAGCACCGCCTATGAAAGAAACCCTCCTACATAGATTCCTCCTTCAGCGTTCGTGACACACGGCTGTCGCACAAGTCCCGCAACGCCGCCCCGCGTTGTGAGCCGCACACAACGCGGCGATTTCGGAGGGGGCAAATCAAGTCGGCCAGCGTGCTCGGCGGCCCTCAGATCGCCGTACACGAGGTTGGCGTCGAACGCCGTTGTGAGCAGATCCAGTGGGACCGGGCTTATGCGACAGCCTCGCAACATCGCGGTAACCGGGGCCACGCTCCGAAGGTCGGAGTGCGAGCCGGGCCAGTCGGCTTTGCTTAGGCAGATCGAGGATCCTGCACGTCGCGTTCTGAGACCTGCAATCGGCGAAACCCGGGACGTGCCCCGGCTCGCCGAGTCGGCCGGCAAGACGGCCGCCGAGACTCGCGAGGCGTTCAACGGGCTCGCGAGCAGCATCGAGAACGTCGCGGGCTGTGTCGATCGCACGGCGTAGGCGCCCGACGACGTCGCCAAGGTGTCTCAGGACACGAGTGCGGCGAGCGAGCAGATGGCCGCTCCCACAGAGGAGTCCTTGGCCGCCACCGCGGAGATCACGGGCGCCAGCGAGGAGTTTCGCCACGCTCGCAAGCCAGCTCGACGGCCTCGTCCGCGCCTTCACCCTCTGATCGCAGCCGCCGGCCACCCGAGAGCGTCCCCCCGGCAGCGCCCACTTGATCGACGTTTCCGTTCCATATGAACGGAAACCTCGACCGAGTCACGTTTGGCGGTGGGCGTGCGTCTCAGGGTGACGTGAGGTGCGACGCGGCCGCGATGATCGGATCGAGCGCGTGCGGGTCGGCGCGCACGGCGTCCTGAAGCGCTCGCAATGTCGCTTCCGTCGCGGCCCGATCGGACAGGATGGGGGCGCGCAGACCTGGCCGCGGCTCGACCTCGAGCGCGACCGCCGTCTCCTCGAAGAGCGCCCCGATCGTCGAGGCGAGCCGCGCGTGGTGCAGAAGGCCGCCGCCGACGTCGGCGGCGGCCGCTACGAGGCGCCCGGCGATGACGCCCCCGCGGGTCCCCGTGGCGTCCCCGAGCTTCCGGGCCGTGGCCCCGACGAGCACGCTCGCCGTGTAACCGACGGCGGCGAGGATGTCCTTGGGTTGGTCGAGGAGCGCGGCGCCAAGGTCGAAGCCGGCGGGCACCGGCGCCCCGGGGGCGAACGGATTGCCGCCGGCGACGAACAGGTAGCCGCCCACCAGTCGCGCCGTTTCCGCCGGGCTCAGTCCCGTGGCCGCGGTGAGCTCGGCCGCCTGCCCGCCGCCGATGGCCGACGCCGGATCAACCGCCTCGGCGCCGCCCTGCCCGCTCACCGAGGCCACATCGGCGACGCGTGCTGCCAGTAGCTGGATGGCGGGCTGTCCGATCTTCATGGCCGCCAGCCTATCCGGGATCAGCGGACCTCTGGGGCGCCGGCGAGTTGCAAGTTGGCTGCACCTGTTACAGCGAACCCACGTCGTTACGCACAAATGGCCGACGAATGCGCCATTCAGTCGTCCTCCTGATCCTGATGAGCGCCAGTTGCCTGTCACGTGGTCCACCGATCGCGTCGGCGGGTCAACATGGGCCTACGTAGGCCACGGACGAGATCAGGTCGATTACGCTGCCGCGACACTCGCATTCGTATTCAGCCAGGCCGAACAACTGGCGAGCGCTTCGGCGACGTTCCAGTCGCCCCAGGAGCAGGTTTCGGAGATGGTCATCGCGGCCGCGGCGCCGGAGCGACCGGACCCGCTCTGCATATGCAACTGACCGACTTCGCACGCGTCAGCGCGGGCCCTGGTTTTCAGCGCACGATCGGGTTGTCGCCGATGCGATGGCGAGCCTTGATCGGCCGAATCCGCGAATGCGATCGCCGTGCCTATGAACGCTGGGCCGCGGTCCGCGCTGCCACCTTGCATGGAAAGCGCAGAATCGGCGTTGCTGCGGCCCAACCGTGTGAGGGCGCCCCGCTGCGGATGCATGACACGGACGCGAGATAAGGTGGCGGCATGGACCACGCGCATAGCGCACTGCTGAAGGAGATTCGCCGCCGGCTTGATGAGACGCGCGATGACCCGAACGTCACCAACGCTGACGGCTCGAACTATTGGGGGCCTTACGTCACGCGTGCGATCAACGACCGCGACGGCGACGGGCCCGCGCTCGTGACGTACATCAAGCACGTGCTACGCAAGTCGGGCGAGTCCCAGGGCTGGAGTGCGCTGCTCGAGGGCGACCGCCTTGATCTGTCGTTCGAAGACATGGTGTTGAACGCGATCGATCCGATCCGCGGTCTGTTCAACAACGAGGACCGCGAGATCGCGGCGAGGTCCCTTGGCCAGCAACGCGCCGAGATCAATCTCCGCCGCGACGCGAAGGAAGTCGCGGAAGTTTGAGCGGGATCGCCGTATCGTCGCTCAGGTCGCCGCCAAGCGACGCGCCGACGGTAAGCCGTGGACACCTGAGATCGAGGCCCGCATGCTCGCCGAGCGCGCCGCGAAACGACGGCCAAGCTAGTCACGCGCTTGCCTTCGATCGTGAGTATCCAGACACCTGGCGCCGACGCCGCGCACTCCATCTGAGGGAGCGTCGCGGTTGCGGCTGCGACCGGACGCGTCCGGACACCCGGTCCAATACGCTTGCTCGTGAGTGTCAGGCTCCGATGTCGAAATCAGAGCCTTTCTACAGCGGGAGCCGACCATGCTCGGGTTGGATGAGACCCCGGCTGTGCAAAGCGCACGATGTCTTGATGAAGCGGGCTTGCTGGTTGATTCTCAGGCTCGACCGGAAAGCCGTCGCGCGACCTATTGCGTGCGGGCCGGGCCGCTGACGCGCAACAGAGACCGGCTGGCCTTGACAGCCCTAACGGTCGATGGTTCATCCTGCGTCGCAATGTCTCCTCCCGATCCTCCGGGATGGGCGGGATTGGGAATGATGAAATGGGGCCAGCGCAAACGTCCACGACGAATGCCGATCTCGCGTCACACGGGGTGACCGTCCTCGAGGTGGAGCACGACGCGCTCGTAGCCGAGAAGCTCAGTGGGTAAGAGGGGGAACTGCACTGACGTGTCGGTGCTGCGCGAGGGCAGACGCGAGCGCCAGTCCCAGGGCTGTCTGCACCACCACGAGTTTAGGAGCGAACTAGCAGAGGCACCCCCCCTAACCTATAATGGGAACCTTCGCTATCAACTTAGTATGCTTTGTCGTGTGATGAGAGCCCCGACCCCACTGGGCAGACCCGCCGTCGGTCTTCCCGACGACTCGGTGCGGGCAGTCATCGTCGATCCCCCCCTCTCTGTCGTCTCAGGCATCGGTCTGGGAGTTCTACTGCAGCGACAGACGTGGTCTGCCCGCTGCCTGCTCGCCGGCGATGGCAACTCTGCGGTTGCGTCGACAACGCGCACAAGCCGGATCTCGCGATCGTGGACATCTCCGATGCTGGACCGTAGTTCCGTGACGTCGTGGGCACGACGCCTAGCGACTTCCTCGCGCGTTGCATCTCCGCTGTCGGCGCGGTCGGCGCGGTCGGCGACGCCGGCTTGCTAGTCAAGCGCGTGGAATAGCTGTGCCAGCAGGCGAGTCCGGGGCACGAGGCTCGAGATCAGCAGATGCTCCTGGCTCGTGTGGAAGCCGTCGCCGCACACGCCGACGCCATCGAGTGTGGGGACCTTCAGGGCGCCGGTGAAGTTCCCGTCGCTGCCACCGCCGACCGTCCCGTGCCCGGGATCGAATCCGATCCGGTTGGCCAGCCCGCGCGCCTTCTCGTACATGCCGAGGGATGCGGGCGTGGGCTCAAACAGTGGCCGGACGGGACCACACCTCACGTCGAGCTTGATCTTCGTCTGCTGCGGTTGGAGACTCGTCATCCGCCTCAGCACCGTGTCGAAATCCTCGGCTGTCGTTGTCACCGCCAGGACCTCCGCGGTGCACTCGGACGGGACGACGTTGACGAACGTCCCGCCGCGCACGACGCCGACACTGACGGTCACGTTGCGCGTCGCGTCAGAGATCGCCTCGATCGCCGGAATCTGCGCGGCGATCTCGCGGATCGCCGACGAACCGTCCGCCCGGTTCGCTCCCGCGTGTGCGGGCACTCCGCGCGCATCGACGATGAAACGCTGGAACGCCCAGCGGCCGGTGATCAGATCTCCGTGCTCCTGAGAGGGCTCGGGGACCAGCACGCAGCGCTGGCGGCGGGCCTCGTCCTCGATCCAGCCCCGCGAGCTCGGGCTGCCGACCTCCTCGTCCGGGATGAACATGAACGTGATCGGCAGCTGGGGGCGCTCGCCCGCGCCGAGCAGCACGCCGAGTGCGTATGTGGCGATGAACGCCCCGCCCTTCATGTCATACGCCCCGGGCCCGAAGAACCGGTCGCCCTCACGGCGCGGCACCGAGCCGTTGATCGTGCCGACGGCGTGGACGGTGTCCAGGTGCGCGAGCACGAGGATGCCGGGCTCGTGCGGCCCGACACGCGCGGTGACGATGTCACCGAAGCCGTCCACGCCCGGACGGCGCTCGATCGAGGCGCCGAGCGCGTCCATCGTCTCGGCCGCGAGGTCCATCATCCGGTTGACGCCGGCGGGGTCGTTGGTGGGGCTCTCGACGAGCACCCACCTCGTGATCCCGTCGAGAATCGCCTCGGCGTTGAACAGCTCCGGCGCTAGCAGCTCGCTCACGAACGCTCCTTACCCTTCCGCGGCGGAGCGGGCGTCTGCGCTCTGGCCAGCGGACGGATGCGACCGGCGTTGTCCTCGAAGGCGATCAGCAGGACGCGGAGGGTGTCGGCCAGCTCGTCGCGCATCTCGAGATCGAGCGGAGCCAGCAGCTGACGCTCGTTCTCCACATGGGCCTGCATCGCCTCCTGCTGGAGGTTGAGCCCGTCGGCAGTCAGCTTGACGACGACGCAGCGACCGTCGTTCAGATCGGGTGTGCGCTCCACGAGCCCGCGTGATTCGAGCCGCTCGAGGAGCTTCGTGAGCCCGCCCGAGCTGAGCAGCAGCGCGCGACTGAGCTCGGTTGGCGACAGCGCGTATGCGTCGCCGACGCGCCGGAGCGCGCTCAGCGTGTTGAACTCGCTGATGCTAAGTCCGAACCGGGCGAGCTCGATCGATACCTCTCGCTCGAGGTAGCGAGCGATCCGGAGCAGACGGCCCACGACAGCGATCGGAGTCGTATCCAGCGTCGAATCCTCGCGCTTCCATGCGCGCACGATGGTGTCGACGTGATCCTCGTCAGCCATTCGATCCACTCCCTCACGCTACATCTTATCGAATAGCTTGACAGACAGCTATCTGGTCAGCTATTTGCCGCGGCAGTCCGAATCTCGTGAGTCGAGCGCCGACGGCTCTACGCGCCGAGCAGCTCGAGTGCCAGCGAGGTGGGCTGGCCCCCGTTGATGGGCACCACGTCCTGCGAGCACGAGCACACGATCACGTCGCAGTCCATGAGCGCGCGCAGCACCACGGAGTCGCCCGGCTTGCTCGGCGAGGGATCCCAGTCGATCCGGTGATCCGGGTGGATCGGGATGTTCGTGAACCAGCTGATCGACTGCGGCAGGAAGGGATACGTCCAGCCGACCTGCGACGCGGCCTTGAAGAAGTTCTCCTGGCACGACGGGTGCCAGTCCTCGAAGCCGAGGTTGCGGAAGCGCGGCGGATCGCAGGCCGCCACGAGCATGTCGTGGATACCCGGCGAGCTGTCCTCCTCGAACAGGATCATCCGCTCGCGACGGTTGGTGAAGATGTGCTCACCGACGACCGGGAACAAGCGGTTCAGCTCGACCCGCGTGTGCTCGGCGCTCGCCCACTCGGTCAGATCGCCGGCGCGCACCGCCCAGAAGTCGACGCACTGGCAGCCCTCCAGATCGACGATCCGGAACCGCTCGCCTGCCGACACGCGCGCCAGCCTCGCCTCATATGCCGGAATGATGATCTTCTCCATGACCTTTTATCTCACCTTTCAGACGGTTCTCCGGGCCAGTGCAGATATCGCTCGTGCGCGTAGCCCGGTGTGATGTATCCCTCGCGCACGTCCGAGTCGATCTCCTCGATCGGTCGTTCGGCGGGAGGGCCGTAGCCGCCACCTCCACCAGTCGAGAGCTCGAACGTCGCCCCCTTGGGAACGCGTAGCGCCGTTACCTTGGTGAGCGGAGCGCGCGTCCCGTCGGCGTAGCGGATTGCCCCGGTGTTGGGCGCAGCCTCGCCGCCGCCCATCAGGCCCCAGGGGCTATTAGCCGTGCGCTCGAAGGCGCAGGTCAGATAGCAGTCCTCGAGCATCTCGATGAACATGTTCAGCCCGAGCCCGCCGCGGTGCCTGCCGGCGCCGCACGAGTCCTGGCGGAGCTCGAGGGTCTCGAACAGCCACGGATTCTTAGCCTCCCACACCTCGACCGGGGTCGTCCTCGTCGAGGCCTCGCCGTAGTGCATCAGCGCGCTCGGTCCATCGTCGACAGCGGTCGCGCCGTGTCCGAGCGGATTCCCCGAGCCGTCGCTCCACACCTCGCCGGTCTCCTCGCGCTTGCCCCACCAGATCAAGGTGGTGACGTCGCCGCCGCTGCCCGCCGGAACGGCCTCGGGCACGGCGGCCGCCAGCGCCCGGAAGATCACCTCGATCGCCTGGTAGTCGGGCAGGTAGTAGACGAAGCACGGCGCCGGCGGCAGCGGATGAAACAGGCTGCCCGGACGCGTCAGCACCTCGATTGGCCGGAAGTGACCCTCGTGGAAGTGGCCGTCGCCCTCAGGATCGGCCGCACTCGCGAGCATCGCGATCGCCACTCGCGTCGCCGACACGGTGGAGGGCAGTGGGCTGTTCACCGGCCCGGGGCGCTCGTCCGGCGCTGCCCGGTAGTCGACGCGGATATCGGACCCTTCGACCTCGACCGTGATCTCGAAGGGGATCGTCCCGTCGCTGACGCCATCCCCGTCCATCTCCCCGTGGCCGACGTAGCGACCGTCGGGGATCGAGGCGATGAAACTCCGAACGGATGCCTCCCCGCGGCCGTACATCTCCTCCACGGCAGCGCGGAACACGGCCAGTCCGTGGCGCTCGACGATCCGCACGAGTGCGGCCGCGCCCGCGTGGACACCTGAGACCTCGGCGTTCAGGTCCCCGGCGACCGCCTTCGGTACGCGCGAGTTGGCGACGACCATACGCTGGATGTCGATGTTCAGTTCGCCGGCCCGGTAGAGCTTGACGCCCGGGAACACGGTGCCCTCCTGGAGGTAGTCGACCGTGTCCGTGGCGTAATAGTCCTTGGCGCCGATGTCCAGCCAGTGGGCCTTGATCGCCGCGTACCCGACGAGCTCACCGCTTTCGAGGAAGATCGGCGAGACGACGGACATGTCCTCCTGATGCGAGCCGCTCAGATACGGATAGTTGTAGAGGATGACGTCGCCGGGCTCGAGCGTCTCCTCGCCGACGGCTTCGACCGCCGCCTCGACGCAGAAACCCATCGTTCCGAGGAAGTTCGGCAATCCGGGCGCCTGGGAGAGGAGCCGCTTCTCGTGGTCGTACAACGCCACGGCGAAGTCGAGCACGTCGTAGATGATCGGCGAGAACGCGGTGCGGATGAGCGCCTGCTTCATCTGCTCGGCGGCTGAGTGCAGACTGTGCCGGATCACCTCGGTCGTGATCGGATCGGGCGTCGGCATGCCCGAAGCCCGTCTTTCGGACGGCTGCTCGGCGATCGTCACGCGTCGCTCCTGGTCACGATCATCGACCCGTCGTCGCTCGACCGGGCGGCGTAGCCGGCATCGAGATACGTCGTCGCAGTAGGCTCGGTGATGAGGGCCGGACCTTCCACGGTCGACATGACGGCTCGGTCGAGCACCACGAAGTCGCGCCACGATCCGGCCGAAAACGAGTAGGTCCGCCATGTCGCGCCCGAGCCGTCGGCGCCGTCGGCGCCACCGCCGTGGGCCTCGCGGTCAGGCAACGGTGCGCGGACGGTGGCGCGGACCGCGACGACCTCCACCCGCTCGTCCATCGTGTGTCCGAAGGTGCGCTCGTAGTTGGCGGCGAACGTCTCGGCGATCTCCTCGCTCGAGGCCCCGATCCCGGCGCCGTTCGTGTCGACGGCGACCGTCAGCGAGTACTCCTGGCCGGAGTAGCGGAGATCGAGCGATGCCTCGGAACGCGTCACGCGCTCGTCACCGGCGGACCGGAGCTCGAGTCCGTCCAGCAGTTCGGTCCAGGTGGCGCTCGAGCGTTGCACCGCCTCGGCGTCGAGCGGTGCCAGCAGCATCCGCGCCGCCGTCTGGGTGATATCCGCACTCAAGAGTCCCCAGGCCGAGAAGTTCCCGCTGTGCCGCGGGATCACGATCTGCTCGATCCCCAGCTGCCCGGCGAGCAGGGTGGCGAAAAGCGGACCCGCGCCGCCGTAGGCAACGAGCGTCGCCTCCCGACTGTCGCGCCCGCGTGAAATGGTGATCTCCTGGATCGCGTCGACCATGTGGGCGGAGGCGATGTCGATGATCCCCCTCGCCGCATCGGCCGTCGGCATGCCGAGCGCCGAGGCAAGCGGCTCGAGCGCGTGCTCGGCGGCGCCCAGGTCGAGCTGCAGCCCGCCGGCGAGTCGCCCCTCGCCGAGCATCCCAAGCACCAGCGCCGCGTCGGTCACCGTCGGCTCGGTACCGCCGCGGCCGTATGCGACAGGGCCCGGGATCGCCCCCGCACTGCGCGGTCCGACCTTCAACAGCCCGGAGCGATCGAGCGACGCGATCGAGCCGCCGCCAGCCCCGATCGAGCGGATGTCGACCCACGGTGCCTGGACCGGGAACCCGAGGATCTCCGCGTCGTTGAGCGTCTCGGGCCGACCGTCGACGATCAGCGAAACGTCGAAGCTCGTACCGCCGACGTCGGCGGCGATCACATCCGCGAGCGACAGGCGGCGGGCGAGCTCGGCGGTGGCCTCGACCCCGGCCACGGGACCGGACCCGATCGTCTCGAACGGGCGAGTAGCCGCCTCGGCGAATGTCATCGAGCCACCGCCCGAGCGCATCATCAGGAACTGCGCGTCGCAGTCGAGCTCCCGCAGACCGTTCTCGAGCCGGCTCACGTAGCTCGACGTCGCCGGTCGCACATAGGCGTCGATCACGGTCGTCGAGGTGCGTTCAAACTCACGGTACACCCCCGACACACGGTGCGAGAGCGAGATCGATCCGTCGAAGCCGAGCTCGCGGAGCACCTGCTCGGCCTCCAGTTCGTGGGCCGGATTCGCGTAGCTGTTGATGAACGCGACGGCGATCGCGGTGACGCTCTCGGACGCGAACGTCTCGAGCGCGACCCGGATGTCCTCGCGCTCGAGCTCGCGGAGCACCTTGCCGGTCGCAAGCATCCGTTCGGAGACGGAGAGCCGCAGGCGGCGCGGGACGAGCGGCGGCGGCGGTCGCCACCAAAGATTGAGCATCTCGCCCCGGCTTCCCCGGCGGATCTCGAGCACATCGCGGAAGCCGGCCGTCGTGAGGAGTCCGACGACCGCTCCGGTCCGCTCGAGCAGCGCGTTGAGGCCGACGGTCGTTCCGTGCACGAAGTACTCGCACCCCGAGATCAACGGAGCCGGAACGAAGTCGCGCAGCGCGGATGTGACCCCCACCTCCGGCATCCCGGTCGTTGTCGGTCGCTTGGCGACGACGACCTCTCCTGACTCGACGTCATATGCGATGAGGTCGGTGAACGTTCCGCCGACATCGACGCCGATCCGAGTGGTCATCGCCCGCGACGCTACTTCGCTGACGGTTGGCCCGCAAGCCATTTGCCCGCAGCGCGAACATTGTCTTGACCGCTGCCGCCCACGGCTGCAAGCTCCGGCGAATGACCGCTCGCTCCGAGGTGAGTGCTGACGCGGCGCTCGGCGAGCCGTTTCTGGTCGAGGTGCTCTCGAGCCTGGTTCGCATTCCCAGCGTCAACCCCGAGGTCTACGAGGTCGCGATGGCCGACCGCGTCCGTGCCTGGGTCGCGGATCTGCCGGTAACGGTCGAGGTGGTCGAGTTCGAGCGCGGGCGGCCGTCAGTCGCGGTCGTGCTGGCCGGAGAGGGCCACGGACCGCGGCTCGTGCTCAACGGGCACATGGACACGGTGCCGATCGACGACCTCGAGGGATGGACCGACGATCCGTTCAAGCCGACCGTGCGCGACGGGTACCTGTACGGGCGTGGCGCCTGCGACATGAAGGCCGGGCTCGCGACCCAGATCGCGGTCCTGCATCACTTCGCCGCGCTCGGGCAGCGCCCGCGCGGCACGCTGGTCGTCCATTTCGCGGCCGGCGAGGAGTGCGCCGAGCCCGGGACCCTGTCGCTGCTCCGTGCCGGGTTCGGGGGCGACTTCGGGATCGTCACCGAACCGACCGAGCTGCAGGTCGCCGTCGCCGAGCGGGGTCTGTGCCACTACCGGATCGCGATCCACGGGCGTGCGATACACGCGGGCCGCGCGGACCTCGGCGTGAACCCCGTGCTCGCGCTGCCCGCCGTACTCGAGATCGTCCGCGAATACGACCGGGACGTCAGGGCTCAGCAGCACGAGCTGCTCGGGGGCGGGACATGCACGCCGACGGTGCTCCGCGCCGGAGTCAAGGAGAACGCAGTCGCCGACCTCTGCGAGCTGTTGCTCGACCGGCGTCTAGTCCCCGGCGAATCGGCCGATGGCGAGCTGAAGGTGCTGCAGGAGCGCCTCGCCGGAGTGGCCCAGCGCACCCCGGGGCTCGAGGTCACCGTGTCACGGTTCGGGCTCGCGTTCGAGCCCGCCGAGACGCCGGCTGACACGCCGTTCATCAACGAGCTGCAGGAAGCGGTCGAGGAGGTCACCGGACGGAGGAGCGAGGTCGTCGGGACACCGTTCGCCAGCGACGTGCGCAACCTCGTCAACGACGGCGGCATCAACGCCGTGACGTTCGGGCCCGGGAGCGTGGCCGAATGTCACTGCATCGATGAGCGTGTCGCCATCTCGCAGCTACGTGACGCCGCGCACGTGCTGGCCGGCGTTGCACGGAGGATGCTGCTGTGAGCTCAGCCCGCCACCGGGACCGCGGTGTGGGCGAGCCCGCGTGTCACCGACTGAGCCGTGTGCACCACAACTCTGCTCAACCAGTCGAGGCGGTCGGCAACGTCTGCCGGAGTTCCGACGACCGTCACCGACGCGACGACCCGCCCGGCGCGGTCGTACACCGGCGCAGCGACGGACGCCGAGAACATGCGCACATCTCGCGACGTTGCGGCGAATCCCTGGTGCCGCACCTCATCGAGCCGGGCGCGGAGCCTGTCGGGGTCGGTGAGCGTGTGGGGCGTGAGCGCCATCAGCGCCTGGGCAAGGTAGTCGTCGAGGAATCGCTCGGGCGAGTGGGCGAGCAACACGTGCCCCTTGGACCCGCAGTGGAGCGGGAAGTTGCAGCCAACCGTGGTCTCGGGGACGTGCTTCTTCACTCCGTCGTGGACGGCCAGGACGACGGACTGGCGATGATCGCGCTTCACGAGCTGGACGGTCTCCCCGCTGCGAAGCGCGGCCGCCTTGAGGTAGGGCCGGGCCGTCTCGGACAGCCTGAGGCTCGCGACGTACGAGGAGCCCAGAGAGTAGGCGCGGACGCCGACGAAGTACTCGCCGCGAACCGCATCGCGCTCGATGTATCCCATCGACTCGAGATAGGCGAGCGTGCGGTGCGCCGTGGTCCACTTGATCTCCATCACTCGAGCCAGCTCGCTGGCCCGCATCGGGCGCTCGGCGAGCCGCTCGAGGATCGCGAACGCCCGGCCGACGCCCTGAAGATCACTGTAAGTGTGCTCTGCGGGACCGCCAGCGTCGCTCGGTCCGCATCCGCCGTCACGCCGGCGCCCGATCGATCCGCGCTGGTCCGGCTGGATCTCGTGCGCGGGGTGATCGCCGCTGGTCATCGCTTGACCCACGTGCTTGAACTCATCTTAGTAAATAGCTTGACAGACAGTTATCTCGTCAGTTAGTTTCATACTCGATGCTGCCGCACGTCCCGTGCCCCGGGACGAAGGAGCGAAGGAGAAAGTCATGGCTGCTGGAACCGCTCGACGGAAGAGGACCTGGCTCACCGTATCGCTGGTGGTTGCGGCGATGGCAGTCACCGCCGGATGTGGGACGCAGGGGACGCAGGGGACGGCCTCGGCCGCGTCGTCGGGGTCAGGCTCAAAGGGGTCAGGCTCAAAGCCGGCCAAGCACCTGAAGGTCGCGTGGCTGCTCTATGGCCCGCGTGACGACGGCGGCTGGAACGTCGCCAACATCTCCCAGTCCTTTCCGGCGGTCGCAAAGCTCCCGAGCATCACCCAGCAGGTCGCGGACAACGTCCCGTTCACCCAGCAGGCGGGCGAGCTCGCGCAGAGCTACATTCAGGGCGGCGCGAATGTCGTCATCGACACGGCCGGCTTCGGCACGATCTTCACGAACGTCTGCGCTCAGAACCTGAGTGTCAAATGCTTCGAGGTCGTGCCGCTGACGAAGCTGACTCCCAACACGAGCGGGTATTGGGCGCCGTCTCAGCTTCCCGAGTACGCCGCGGGCGTGGCCGCCGGACTGATGACCAAGACGAACGTCGTCGGCTACATCATCGGCTTCAACTCGCCGTACATCATCGGGGGCGTCGACTCGTTCGCGCTCGGCTGCCAGAAGGTGGACCCGAAGTGCGTCGTGCGCGTGGTCAACATCAACTCGTTCTTCGACCCCTCCGCGACCGTGCAGGCCGCCAACTCGCTGATCGACGCCGGGGCGGACGTCGTCCGCGGCTGGGTCGACGACCCGAGCTTCTGCTCGGCGGCCGAGAGCAAGCGCGTGTACGCGATCGGTGACTTCGGCGATGCGTACGCGCAGTGCCCGAAGGCCGTGATCACCTCGACGGTATGGAACTTCTCGAGCTACTTCCAGAGCCAGATCAAGGCTATCCAGAACGGCACTTGGAAGGAGAGCCAACTGACCTTCGTCCCGGCGAAGCAGGTGTTCTCGCTCGGGAAGTGGGGGAGCTTCGTCCCAGCCAGCGTCCGCAACAAGGTTACGAGCGTGTTCAACGGCCTGATCTCCGGCACGCTGAACCCGTTCGTCGGGCCGATCACCGACAATCAGGGGCGCTTGCGGATACCGGCCGGCACGAAGCTGTCGGCCAAGTTCCTCTACAACGGCTGGGGCTGGTACGTCAAGGGCGTTGTCGCGTCGAGCTAGTCAGCCACTCGATGGGAGCTGATGCTTCGATGGCGACTGAGGCTACGCCGGTCGGCTCCGGAGCCAGCGTGCACGGCGAGGTAGTCCTCTCGGCGATCACCAAGCGGTTCGGCGACGTACTGGCGAACGACGCCGTCACGGTGACGATCGCCCGCGGAGAGGTGCTCGGGCTGCTCGGCGAGAACGGGGCGGGCAAGTCGACGCTGATGAACATCCTCAGCGGCGCCTACCCAGCCGACGAGGGCGAGATCCTGATCGACGGCAAACCGGTCGTCGTGCGTTCCCCCCGCGACGCGCTCGAGCTCGGTTTCGGCATGGTGCACCAGCACTTCAGGGTGATCGACGGCCTGACGGTCGCCGAGAACCTCCACGTCGGCTGGGACGAGACGCCCGGGTGGCATCGCCGGCGCGGCGAGCTGGAGGATCGCGCCGGAGCCGTGATCGAGCGCTTCGGGCTGGGGCTGGATCCGCGCACCCCGGTGTGGCAGCTGTCCGTGGGGGAGAAGCAGCGCCTCGAGATCCTCAAGATGCTCGCCCGCGACGTCCGCTTCCTAATCCTCGACGAGCCGACCGCCGTCCTGACGCCGCAGGAGTCCGAGCGGCTGTTCGGCTTCGTGCGCGAGCTGCGCAACGACGGGGCGGCGGTCGTGTTCATCTCGCACAAGCTGCCGGAGGTGCTCGCGATCGCGGACCGGATCACCGTGATGCGCAAGGGCGCCAAGGTCGCCGAGCGCGAGATCGACGGGACCCTCGACGCGCAGGAGATCACGCGGCTGATGGTCGGTGCGGACGTGCCGAGGGTCGACACCGCGCGAACCGCCAGTACCGGTTCGCCCGCACTCGAAGTCACAAACCTCTCGGCACGCGACGAGCGCGGGCTGCCCGCCCTCCGCGACGTCAGCCTTCTCGTGCGCTCGGGCGAGATCCTCGGGATCGCCGGCGTGGCCGGCAACGGCCAGCGTGACCTGATCGACGTGCTCGCCGGCATCCGCCAGGTCGACGGTGGGACGCTGCGGATCGGCAACCAGGATCTGACAAACGCCCGTCCGGATCGCATCGCGCGCGCCGGGCTCGGGCTTGTGCCCGAGGACCGGATGGGGGGAGGTCTCGCCGGCACCGAGACGATCTGGCGCAACGCGATCCTCAAGATCTACCGCCAGCGCCGCTTTGGCAGGGCATGGAACCTGCGGGGCGCGCCCGCACGCGAATACGCCCGCACGCTGGCCGCGTCGGTACAGCTGTCGACCGATGCGGTGGATCGGCCGGCTCGGACGCTGTCGGGCGGGCATGCGCAGCGCCTGCTCACCGGCCGTGAGCTCGACGTCGCGACGGCCGTGCTCGTGCTCGCCTACCCGACTCGAGGACTCGACGTCGCGGCGGTCGCGAGCCTGCACCGTGCGATCCTCGGCGCGCGCGACCGCGGGCTTGCCGTGCTGCTGGTCAGCGAGGACCTCAGCGAGCTGCTGGATCTGGCCGACCGGATCGCCGTCCTGTACGGCGGGCGCGTCCAGGGCACGCTCGAGCGCTCGGACGCAACCATGTCAGAGCTCGGGCGCCTGATGGGCGGTGTGGCCGATGCCGCGTAGCGTGGGCCAGCGCCAGCGAAGCTTGTTCGGGTTCCGGATCGAAAAGCGCCAGCCGCCCGAGCGGATGCTGAAGTACCGGATCACCGGCCTCGTCGCCGGCCTGATCGTCACGCTCGTCTGGGCCCTGCTCGCCTCCGGTGCCGGGATCTCGTCGTTCACGAGCCTGATGTGGCAGAGCACGCTCGGGAGCACGCTCGGAATCCACGAGATCCTCATCCTGTCGGTCCCGCTGCTGTTCACGGGACTTGCGGCGGCGATCCCGTATCGCATGGGGCTGTGGAACATCGGCGGCGACGGCCAGATGTTCCTGGGCGCTTGGGCCGCGTGCGCGGTCGGCTTCTCGGTGCCGCACCTCGCGGGCGCGCCGCTGATCGTGTGCATGCTCCTGGCCGCCGCGCTCGGCGGCGCCGCCTGGGCGCTGATTCCCGCGCTCGCGCGCGCGTACCTTGGCGTCAGCGAGATCATCAGCACGCTGCTTTTGAACTTCATCGCCAGCTACTGGATGGTCTACTGGGCCGGCGGTCCGTGGCGCGCTCCCCAGTCGGCGGGCGGCGTGATCTCACGGATGATCCCCGCCCAGAGCCAGCTGTTCAGCATCGCTGCGGGCCCCGTGCTGGTTCCGCTCGGATTCCTGCTGGCGCTCGCCGCCGTCCTCGGGACGGTGCTGCTCGGCCGATCGCGGTTCGGGTACGAGATCGCGATCGTCCGCTCCAGCCAGCGTGCCGGCGACTATGCCGGCATCCGGACCCGGCGCCTGGTTGCGACCGTGATCGTGATCGGCGGCGTACTCGGCGGCCTCGGCGGCGCGGCTGAGCTGATGGGGGATGTGACCCGCTACGGACCGTCACTGACGAACAACACCGGATACACCGGCGTGATCATCGCCGTGCTCGCGAACGGGTCAGCGTTGGGGACGCTCGTCATGGCCCTGATCTTCGCGGCGATCATCGTGATCGGGAACCAGCTGGTGGTGCTGGGCGCGTCCTCGAGTCTCGTGTTCGCGGCCTTCGGGATCACGCTCGCGTTCGCGGCGATCAGCACCGCCGCAGCCCGCTTCGGCCTCGTGCGTCGCAGTCGGGAGCCCACCGTCGCTCCAACTCCGGCGGTCGGAGATCAGCATGCATAACGGGATCCTCATCACTGCGACAGCAACCGCGATCGCCGCCAGCTCACCGATCCTGATGGCGGGCGCGGGCGAGCTACTCGCCGAGACGCTCGGGATCTTCAACATCGGGATCGAGGGCTCGATGCTGTTCGGAGCGTTCCTGGCCGTCGTCCTGACGCACGCCACCGGCAACGTGTGGCTGGGAGTGCTGGCGGGGGCGGGTGCCGGAGCTGTCTCGTCGGCGCTGTTCGGGCTCGGCGTCGTGCGCCTCGAAGCGGAGCTTGTGCTCAGCGGGTTAGCGCTCGTGTTCATCGCGACCGGGGTCACAGGCGTAACCGGCAACGGGTACATCCGAATAGACCTGCCCGCGGCGATCCCGACCGCCAAAATCCCGCTGCTCCAGAGCATCCCCTACGTGGGGCCGATACTGTTCCGCCAGCCCGTGCTCGTATACGTCGCGCTGCTCGCGCCGGTCGCCGTGTGGCTGCTCCTCTACCACACTGCACACGGGCTCGACCTCAGGGCGATCGGCGAGGACCCGACGTCGGCCGACGCGGCGGGCGTCAACGTCAACCGCCTGCGGCTCGCCTATATCACGATCGGAGGAGCGTTCGCCGGGGTCGGCGGGGCGATCCTCAGCCTCAGCCTCGTGGGCACGTGGCTGCAGGACATCACGGCCGGCCTCGGTTACGTGGCGCTCGCGGCGGTGATGGTCGCCGGCTGGCGACCGCTCGCGCTGATCCCCGCGGCGTTGATGTTCGGCGCCCTCGGCACGCTCGGCGACGTCGCCCAGGCATACGGCTGGTCAGTGCCCTCGGCGCTGCTGTCGGCGCTGCCGTACATCGGGACGCTGCTGCTCGTGTGCGGTACGGCGTGGGTGCGCACTCGCCGGTCGGGCCGTCCGCCGTGGCCCGCGGCGCTCGGTGAATCGTTCAGTCGCCAGGGAATGAGCCGGTGAGCGGCCGGCTTCAGGGCAAGCGTGTGCTCGTAACCGGTGGCGCACGCGGACAAGGGGCGGCCGAGGTGGCGCTGTTCGCCCGGGAGGGGGCCGGCGTCGTCTTTGGCGACATCCGCCATGAGCTCGGTCGCTCGCTCGAGAGCGAGCTGCGCGCCGAGGGCCTCGCAGTCCACTACGTCGAGCTCGACGTCAGCGACGAGACGGCGTGGGCGGGGGCCGTCACGTTCGCCGGCAGCGAGCTCGGAGGGATCGACGTGCTCGTCAACAACGCCGGGATCGTCGCGTTCGCGGGCGCGACTGAGGTCTCGAACGAGGAGTGGGCGAGGGTGATCTCGGTCAACCAGACCGGCACCCTGCTCGGGATGCGCTCGGTGATCCCCGAGATGGTCGCCCGCGGTGCGGGGTCGGTGGTCAACATCGCCTCGGTCTTCGGCCTGCGCGCCGTGCCCGGCTACCTCGCCTACCAGGCCACCAAGGGCGCGATCATCAGGATGAGCCGTGCGGCCGCGGTCGAATATGCGCCCTCCGGTGTCCGCGTCAACTCGATCTGCCCCGGGCTGATCCTCACCGACATGTCCAAGGACGAGCCTCCCGAACTCATCCAGGCGAATCTCGACGAGACGCCGCTCGGACGCGCCGGCACCGTCGAAGAGATCGCGTTCGGGGCTCTGTATCTGGCCTCGGACGAGTCGTCATTCGTGACCGGCATCGAGCTCGTCATCGATGGGGGATACCTCGCCCGCTAGCACGGACACCGAGCTGCCGCGCTTCAGCTGGCCCGGCAGCGCGCGATGCTGCTGCGTGATCGCGTTCGACGTCGACGCCGAGTCGGCCGTGCTTCAGGTAGACCGAGCCTACGCGGAGCGTCTCACGACCATGAGCCACCAGGCGTACGGGCCGAGGGTCGGAATCCCCCGCCTGCTCGCCGTCCTGCGCCGGCGCGAGGTCCGCGCGACCTTCTTCGTGCCCGGCCTGACCGCGTCGCTCTACCCAGACGTGATCCGGCGGATCGTCGCCGAGGGCCACGAGGTCGCCTGGCACGGCGAGCTGCACGAGCCGCCGCCGACGATGACCCGCGACGCGCTGAGGCGGGACCTCGAGCTCGGCGTCGAGATGCTGGAGCAGCTCGCCGGTACGCGGCCCGTGGGCTATCGGGCGCCGTGGTGGGATCAGTCGATCGACGCCGTCGAGCTGCTCGGCGAGACGGGGTATGACTACGACTCCAGCCTGATGGACGACGACGTCCCGTACCTGATCGAGACGCCGTCCGCGACCCTCGTCGAGCTTCCGGTGCACTGGTCGCTCGATGACTGGGAGCACTACGGCTTCTTCATCGACCCGCCGCTCGGGGACAACCTCGAATGCCCGAGCAAGCTGTACGAGCTCTGGACCGGCGAGCTCGAGGCGATGCGGGAGGAGAGCTGCCTGGCAATCCTGACGATGCACCCCTTCCTCTCGGGGCGGCCCGCCCGCGCCCGGAACCTCGAGGCGATCATCCGCAACATCCAGGACCTCGGGGATGTCTGGTTTGCGACCGCCGCCGAGGTCGCCGGCCACGCGCGCGGTGTGATCCCGCAATCGGAGGCACGGATCGTCCGATCCGCGCTCGATCCCCAGTACGGCCAACGAGATCCGAAGGGAGCAACGTGAGCACCTCACAATTCGAGCTGGGCTGCAACAGCGAGTACGGAGAACTCAAGGCGGTGGTCGTCGGCCGAGTCGACGGTCTCGCGTATCCGGCTTTCAACCGCAACATCCGGTACCTGTCGGGAGAGATCGCCGAATTGCTCTCGACCGTGCCCGAGGGCGGATCGGTCGACGTCCGTGCGGCCGCTCCACATCTGTGGGAACAGCTCGCGAGCGCGGTCGAGCGCGTCGCCGAGACCTTCGAGCAGCACGGGGTGACCGTGCTCCGCCCGCGCGAGTTCGAACCCCGCGAACGCGACTACCTCGGCGATCTGCAGCAAGGCGCGAGCCTGCTCTACCCCGCCGATCCGACGTACGTGCTCGGCAAGCACGTGATCGAGACGTGCATCCGCCGGCCGTTTCGTCGCAAGGAGGTGTGGGCGACGCGCAATGTGCTCCAGCCGATGATTGACGCCGACCCCGAAGTCCGCCACGTCGCGAGCCCACGCGCGGAGCTCGGCGTCGCCGGCGACGAGGGCCGAGGCCCGTTCCTCGAAGGCGGTGACATCATCATCGTCGGCGAGCACGACGTGCTCTGCGGCAACACCGACCTGACCTCGAACTCCGGCGGGTCGGACTGGCTCCGACGCTACCTCGAGCCGTTCGGATACCGGGTCCACACGGTACCGGTGACCGGCACGTGGCTGCACCTGCTCGGAGTCATGTGCCTGCTGCGCGAGGGGCTCGCAATGGCGTACCTGCCCGCGCTCGGCGGCTCGCTCCCGGCACCGATCGCGGACTGGGACGTGATCGAGGTGACCGAGGAGGAGACGCGAATGCTCGCCACGGTCGGGATGAACCTCGACCCGCGCCGGCACATCATCGACGAGCGGCTCGAGCGTGTGATCTCGGAGCTCGAACGGCACGGGATGGAGCCGATCCCGATCGATATCGAGCACCTGAGCGCATGGGGCGGCGCCGTCCGGTGCGTGACGCTGCCGATCTCGCGGGCGACCGCCTGAGCCCCGGGCCGCTCAGCCGGTCTTGGCGCCGCCCGCCTCCAGCAGCTATATGAACCGCTTGAGCACCTTCCCGGTCGGGAACCATGCAGCTCGTCCACGATCCAGATCCCGAGCGCGTACTCCTACGCCGCGACATTCTCCTTCATGTACGCGCGCAGCTCCGCCGGCGTCGCGCGCTGGCCGTCCTTCAGCGCGACCGCGGCGCCGACCTCCTCGCCGGGTGATGCGCGACGCTGACGGCGGCGAGCCGCTGCAGATGGCGACGCCCTGACGGTTCTCAGCCTCAACCGGCCCACGATCACAGAGGCCCCGCATGGCTGGGCCGGGTTTGTTATCGGCCGCTGTTCGTGGCGGTACGGTCGCTGCACGATCCTTGCTGAGCGTCTACGGTCCGCAGCGTCACCGGGGCCCTGGCCAGAGGAGCGGGGCGTGGCCATCCGAGTTTCTGACGTTTCACCTCAACGCGTGCGGTGCGGGCACCCGGCGCCTATTGGTCACCGCCGCGGCTGCGCGTCCGTCCCCGCCCCGAAGAGATGCCGGCGCGCCCGCACCGCAAGATGGAGCCCCAAACGCGTGTCGGGATCTCCAAGGTCGGCGTTCAGCAGCGTCTCGATCCGCTGGATCCGATGGTAGAGCGATTGGCGCTCCAGGTGCAGGACGCGGGCAGTTTCGGCCTTCCGGCCCTCGTGCTCTAGCAGCGCCTCGAGCGTCGGCAGCAGCTTGGATGAGCGCCGGCTGTCGTGGTCGACGAGTGGGAGCAGTCGCTGGTCGACGAAGGTCCGCAGGTCGGGGTTACCCTGCAGCCGGGCGAGCAGTCGGTCGACGTCGGGTGTCGTCGCATCGTGCCACAGGCGTGCCGCGGCCTGCCGGGCCAGTGCGGCGGCCTCGGCCGTTTCATTGAACGCCACCGCCAGATCGTCCCACGCCACAACCGGCGGCCCGGCGGCGAGAACAATCGCGTCCGGTGCGCCCTCACCGAACTGGCGGGCGACAGCAGCCAGAACGGCGTCCGCCACCGCGTCCGCCACCTCGTGGCGGCGCTCCACCGCCGAGAGGCCGATCAGCATGAGCACGTCGCCCTCGTCCATCCGCGGGCCGACGAGGATCGGGATCGCGCGCGAGCGCATCTCGCCGACGACGGACTCCCACACCGGCGTCCATCCGGCCTCCCCGGGTGGCGGCGTCTTCAGACCCGATCCGCCCGGCGGACGGCGCACGGCGATTGCCATCGGCATCAGCCGTACGCCGGCGCGCAGGTGGAATCCGAGGCCCTCGGAGCGGTGGGCGGCGTCGGCGGGTCGCAGCCGGCCGGCGGCGAGATCCGCGAGGAAGTTGCCGCGCTCACGGACCGACAGCAGGTCCTCCTGGCGGCCACGGAGCAGGGAGAGCGCCACGAGCTCGACGGCCCGCTCCACCGCAACGCGGGCGAACTCGTCCAGTGGCGAGTCGAGGGACAGGGCGATCAGCCGGCCCCAGACCGAGCCGCCGGGGGCGGGCACGGCCACGGCCAACGCGCTGTCGGCAGCAGCACTGCCGTTGACACGGTCCCCCGCGTCACTGCCCAGGGCCAGCGAGACGAACGCGGCCATCACATCAGCCGACGGTATCCGGTGGACGGCGTGGTACAGGACGCCCTGCCGCGCCTTCTCGAGCACCACCGGGTTGGCGATCGTCTCCGCCAGGGCGGCCAGGATTTCCGGGATGCCCGCCCCGTCGATCATCAGCTCGGTGAACCGATGGTGGATCTCCTCGCCGCGGCGTAGGGCGGCCAATTGGCGGCTGACAATGTTCGCGTGTACCGCCTCGGTCACCTCGATGAACGGGATCTCCCGGTGGAGAGCGATCAGGGGTAGCCCGCGGGTCTCGGCCTGGCTGACCATCGCCGCCGGGATCTGCTGGAAGTGCTGGCCAAGCTCGACAACCAGCGCCGCCACACCCCGGTCCTTCAGCGTATCGACGAAGCTGCGTTGCTGCGCCGCAGTCCGTCCGGCGGCGATACCTGTGGTGAGCAGCAGCTCTCCGCCCTTGAGCAGCGCCGCGATGTTGCGCACTTCACCCACGTGCACCCACCGGATCGCCCGATCGAGGTTTCGGGCGCCCGCCAGCACCTCCGGCGCCCCGACGCGCAGCGCAGGGAGCCGGAGCGCCGCTTTCACCGTGATGAGCGCATGGTCCGGAGCTCCGGTCTCAGGCTGCGGCAGCACCATACCAACTGTACTGCTCAAGGATACGTTCGTATGCCACTTCGTCATATGTATCGGGCGCATTCGTGACGAAGGGTGGGTTGTCCGCGACGCGCTCCGGAGGGAGGATGCGCAAGACACCGAAACGCAGGAGGGCAGACCCGATGTCCGACACCGCGCTCGCGCAGTCCCCGACCGCGCGCGAAATTCCCAGTCTCCAGAACTATGTCGGCGGCGCCTGGCGTGCCGTCACCGCCCCCGAGACTCTGGACGACCGCAACCCGGCCACCGGGGAGCTGATCGGCCGGATTCCGCTCTCGGACCACGACGACATCGACGCCGCCGTCTGGGCGGCACGGGCGGCCCTGCCGGCTTGGCGTGCTACGTCGCCGATGAAGCGAGCCCGCGCGCTCTTCCGGCTGCGGGATGTGCTCGAAGCTCACCGTGACGAGCTTGCCGGGCTGGTGACGCGAGACATGGGCAAGACATTCGACGACGCCTATGCCGAGGTCGGCCGCGGAATCGAGTCGGTCGAGGCGGCGACGGCCATTCCCCACCTGCTCAAGGGGGAGAACCTGGAGGGTGTGGCGCGGGGCGTGGATGTCGAGATGGTCCACCAGCCGGTTGGGGTTGTGGCCGCGATCACGCCATTCAACTTCCCGGCGATGATCCCCCTGTGGTTCTTGCCGTTCGCGATCGGCGCGGGCAACACGTTCATCCTAAAGCCGTCCGAGCAGGATCCGCTGACCTCCCAGCGGCTGATGGAGCTCATCGACGGCATCGAGGAGATCCCGGCCGGCGTCGTCAACCTGGTGCACGGAGCGCGGGACGCGGTCAACGCGCTGCTCGACCACCCCGGCATCGACGCCATCTCGTTCGTGGGCTCGGCCGCCACGGCGCGCTACGTCCACACCCGCGCGGCCGAGAACGGCAAGCGCGTACAGGCGCTCGGGGGGGCCAAGAACTCGATGGTGATCATGCCGGACGCCAACCCGAAGCTGCTCGTCGACGGCGTGCTCGGCTCTTCGTTCGGCGCTGCCGGGCAGCGATGCCTGGCGGGCTCGGTCGCCGTGCTCGTGGGCACGCCTGAGGAGCAGGACGCAGCCATCGAAGCCATCGTCGGGGCGGCCAAGCAGCTGAAGACTGGCGACGGGGCCGACCCGGCCACCGACGTCTGCCCGGTGATCACGCCCCAGAACCGGGAGCGGCTCGAGCAGGAGATCGCCCGTGCGATCGCCGACGGCGCCGAGCTGGTGCTCGACGGCCGGATCGGCGGCGGCGCTGGCGGCGCCGAGCTGGCGCCGACGATCATCGACGGCGCCCCGGAGGACAGCCGCGTCCTGCGCGAGGAGCTGTTCGGCCCCGTCCTGGCGCTCAAGCGAGTCCCGGACCTGCAGACGGCGATCGTCTGGACCAACCAGAGCCGCTACGGCAACTCGGCGGTCATCTTCACCTCGTCGGGCGAAGCCGCGCGAGAGTTCCGGTTCGGCATCGAGGCGGGGATGGTCGGCGTCAACATCGGTGTCGCGGCGCCGGTGGCGTGGTTCCCGTTCGCCGGATGGAAGGCGTCGATGGACGGCGACCTGCACGCCAACGGCACCGACGCCATCGAGTTCTACACGCGCAAGAAGGTGGTGACCGAGCGATGGAATTGACCCACGACGGCCTGCAGCGGGCCGCACACGAACACCTGCTGTTGCATTTCGCCCGCAACGGGACGTTCGGTCCGGACGGTAAGCCGCTGCTCGTGCTCGAGCGCGCCGAGGGCGTGTACGTGTACGACACGGCGGGGCGGCGCTACATCGACGGGCTGTCGAGCCTGTTCTGCTCGCAGCTCGGATACTCGTATGGCACCGAGATGGCCGAAGCGGCGACCCGTCAGCTCCAGACGCTGTCGTTCAACACCAATTGGGGCACCGCGCACCCGCCGGCGATCGCCCTGGCGGAGCGGCTAGCCGAGCTGGCGCCGGACTGCGTCGAGAAGGTGTTCTTCACCTCCGGCGGGTCGGAGTCGGTGGAGGCGGCGTGGAAGATCGCCCGCCTGCACCACATTGCCAACGGGGACGAGCAGCGCACCAAGGCGATCGCGCGGAACATCGCCTACCACGGCGTGACGCTGGGGGCGCTCTCGTTCACGGGTGTGGCGTCGATGAAGCAGCCGTTCGGGCCGTCTGCGATCCCGGTCCGCCACGTCTCGAACACCAACGCCTTCCGCGCGCCGGATGGCGATGACGAAGCGGCGTTCTGCGGCCGGCTGCTCGCCGAGGTGGAACAGGCGATCCTGGCCGAGGGCCCGGAGACGGTGGCGCTGGTCATCGCCGAGCCGGTCCAGAACGCCGGCGGATGCCTCGTCCCGCCGGCCGGCTATTGGCCAGGGCTGCGTGAAATCTGCGACCGCTACGGCATCCTGCTCGCCGCCGACGAGGTGATCACCGCGTTTGGGCGGCTCGGCGAGTGGTTCGGCGTCACCCGCTTCGGCGCGACGCCCGACCTCATCACAGTCGCCAAGGGCCTGACCTCGGCGTATGCGCCGATGGGCGCTGTGCTCGTCGCCGACCACGTCGCCGCGCCGCTGTACGCGGCCGACCGGACGCTGCTGCACGGCATCACGTTCGGCGGCCATCCGCTGTCGGCGGCGATCGCGCTCAAGAACATCGAGATCTTCGAGCGCGACGGAGTGCTGGAGAACGTGCGCGGACAGCAGGACCACCTCCGCGACCGGCTGGACACGCTGCGATCTCTGCCGATCGTCGGAGATATCCGCGGCGCGGGCTTCTTCTGGGCGGTCGAGCTCGTGCGCGACCAGGCCAACACCCCGTTCGACCCCGAGGAGCGCGAGCGGCTGCTGCGCGGCTTCCTCCCAGGCCGCCTGCTGGAGGCCGGGCTCATCGCCCGCGCCGACGACCGCGGTGACGCGGTCCTCCAGATCGCCCCACCGCTGATAGCCGACGCCGCGGTGCTCGACAAGATCGTCGACGCCATGGCTGAGGTGCTCGCGGACGCCGGCGACCACATGGGCCTGACCGACGCTCGCGTGGCGGAGGTGGCGTGATGCGCATCGGGGTCGTGAAGGAGATCAAGGTCGCCGAGCGGCGGGTCGCGCTCACCCCAGCAGGCGCGCGCGAACTGACCGCCACCGGTCATGAGGTGCTCGTGGAGAGCGGCGCCGGCGTCGGCTCGGCCATAGCCGACGCCGACTACGAGGCGGCGGGCGCCCGGGTGGTCGACTCCGCCGCCCGGGTGTGGGCTGAGAGCAGCCTGCTGCTCAAGGTCAAGGAGCCGATCGCGGAGGAGTACCCGCTCCTGTACGACGGGCTGACGCTGTTCACCTACCTGCACCTGGCGCCCAACCGGCCCCTGACGGACGCGCTGGTCAGCTCCGGCGTCACTGCGATCGCCTACGAGACGGTGGAGGACGCGCACGGCGGGCTGCCCCTGCTGGCGCCGATGAGCGAGATCGCCGGACGCTTGGCGGCGCAGGCTGGCGCCTACTTCCTGCAGGCGCCTTTCGGCGGCCCCGGTGTCCTCATCGGCGGCGTGCCCGGCGTCGCTGCGGCCCGGGTGGTCGTCATCGGCGGCGGCGCCGTCGGCACCCACGCCGCGCGCATCGCCGTCGGGATGGAGGCCGAGGTCACGATCCTCGAGCGGTCGCTGGGGCGCCTGCGGGCGCTCGACGAGCAGTTCGGGCGGCGCGCGCGCGTGCTCATGTCCGATGTCGGAACGGTGGAGGCGTCGCTGCGCGACGCCGATGTCGTCATCGGCGCCGTGCTCGTTCCAGGTGCGCGGACTCCACGGCTCGTCACGCGGGAGATGCTCGGCTTGATGCGTCCCTCGTCGGTGATCGTCGACGTCGCCATCGACCAGGGCGGGTGCTTTGAGACCTCGCGGGCGACGACCCACGCCCGGCCGGTCTACGACGTCGACGGGATCCTGCACTACTGCGTGGCCAACATGCCGGGCGCGGTGCCTGTGACATCGACCCGGGCACTGACGAACGCGACGCTGCCGTACGTGCGTGCCCTCGCCAACCGTGGCCCCGAGGCGGCTCTGGCCGCGGATCCCGGCTTCGCGCGCGGGCTCAACATCCGCGGCGGCGAACTCGTCTACGGGCCGGTCGCCGAGGCCTACGCGCTGGAGACGGCGCTGGCGGCGTCATGACCGAGCCCCGCTTCAGCTAGCCCGGTGGCGCCCGCTGCGCCTGCGTCATCTGCTTCGACGTCGATGCCGAGTCGGCTGTGCTGCAGGTGGACCAGAAATACGCCACGCACGCCACGACGATGAGCCACCAGGCCTACGGGCCGCGCGTCTGGGTGCCGCGGCTGCTCGAGCAGCTGCGCCGGGCCGACATCCGGGCGACGTTCTTCGTACCCGGCTTCACCGCCGAGTGCTACCCCAACACGATCCGCCAGATCGTCGCCGACGGCCACGAGGTCGGCTGGCATGGGTACATGCACGAACTGCCCCACGACCTCCCCGTCGACCAGCAGCGGGAGATCATCGAGCGCTCGGCGGAGGTGCTGGAGCCGCTCACCGGGGACCGGCCGGTGGGCTACCGCGCGCCTTGGTGGCAGCTCAGCCTCGAGTCCCCGGACCTGCTGGCGGCCGCGGGCTTTCAATACGACTCCAGCCTGATGGACGACGACGTCCCGTATCTGCTCGGATCCGACGCCGGCACACTCGTCGAGCTGCCCGTCCACTGGTCGTTCGACGACTGGGAGCAGTACGGCTTCTTCATCGATCCACCGCTGGGCGACAAACTCGAGTCACCATCGAAGCTGCTGCAGGTCTGGACCGAGGAGCTCAGGGCCTTCCACGATGAGGGCTGCCTGCAGGTGCTCACCATGCATCCGTTCCTGTCGGGCCGCCCGGCTCGGTCGCACACGATCGGCAGATTCGCCGAGGCCGCCCGCGAGCTCGGCGACGTCTGGTTCGCCACCGCCCGTGAGGTCGCCGACCATGCGCGGAGCGTCCTCGAGGGCTCCGAGGTGCGGCGGCTGCGATCGGCGCTGGATCCCGGCTACGGTATGCGCGACCCCTAGGACGAACATCATGAGCCAGCCAACTCCCCCTGAATCGATCGTTCCCCCCGTCGACGCGTCTCTCGTCCCGCGGTTTGCCGGTCTGCGGACCTTTGCGCGCGTGCCGATGTTGGACCAGGTCGGGCGGGCCGACGTGGCCGTGCTCGGCGCGCCGTTCGACGGCGGCACGACGTTCCGCGCCGGGGCCCGTTATGGCCCCGGAGCGATCCGCGAGGCGTCGTTGCTGCTGCGGCCGTACAACGACGCGCTCGACGTCAGTCCGTTCGCCGAGCGCCAGGTCGTCGACGCCGGCGACGCGTGGCCCAACCCGGTCGACATCATCGGCGCCCATCGCGCCATCGAGCAGGCGGCAGCGGCGCTCCACGAAAGCGGAGCGCGAGTGCTCGGCCTCGGTGGCGACCATTCCGTGTCCCTGCCGTTCCTGCGGGCGGCCGCGGCCACCCACGGGCAGCTGTCGCTGCTGCAGCTCGACGCCCACACCGACACCTGGGACTCCTACTTCGGCTCAAAGCTGACGCACGGGACGATGTTCCGGCGCGCGGTGGAGGAAGGGGTCGTCAACGGCCACACCTCGGTCCAGATCGGTTTGCGCGGATCGCTGTACACGCCCGGCGACTACGAGGACAACGCGTCGCTCGGCTTCACGACTCTGCTGGCCCGGGACTTTGACGCCGTCGGCATCGCGGGAGCCGTCGCGCTGGCGGCCTCGGAGCTGCGCTCGCCGGTGTACATCACGGTCGACATCGACTGCCTCGATCCCGCGTTCGCCCCCGGAACGGGGACGCCGGAGGCGGGCGGGCTGACCAGCCGCGAGCTGCTGGCGATCCTGCGCGGGCTCGGCGGCCGCGTCAACGTCGCCGCCGCCGACGTCGTGGAGGTGTCGCCGCCGTACGACCCGGCGGGGGCGACCGCGGTGGCCGGCGCTAACGCCGCCTACGAGCTGCTCGGGCTGCTCGTGCTCAGCCTGCGCGAATAGAACTACGCAGCGGCGGCGGCCGCTTCTGGCGTCTGCCCCCGGCCACAGCCGGAGCGGCGGCTCCGACGTGACGCTTCTCGCGATCGCCGGCGGCGGTGAAGTCGCGTTGGTGACGAAAACCAAGGCGCTTCGGCCCCGCGGCAGGATGTTGCGGTTTCAGCCTTCGAAACCGAAGGCGGTGAAGACGCAGCCAATGACAAGCTCCGAATTAGATGCGGCTCAGCTCGCAGAGCGAGACTCGTTGAGCACTACCGAAGCGAGACCATCAAAGGTCAGGGCGACCTTCCCATCGAAGGTGCGAACCAGTCCTGCTTCCTCGAACGCCTGCACGGTGCCAAGACCGACCTGGGCCTCCCGACACACGCGTTCCACACGTGCTGGACCGCTCTCGAAAAGCAGGCCCGCCAAGCGTTCCCATCGATCAATGAGCACATTGTCAGGCTTCGAATCCGCCCCAACTTGGGGTTGTCGCTGATCCTGTGCTATTCGCTGAGCGCGCAGTGCGCGCCGTCTGCGGTTAGCTCGAACGACTTGTTCCGGAATGTCTTCGACGTCACCAACCACCACGCGGCTCTGCAACTCCATGTCCGCAGCCCACCGCCCACGCTTGCGATGCTTTCGCGAAGAAGGCACAAGCGGACGTTAACTGCAGCCCTTCGACAACACCAAGGATCTGAAAAGAAGAGCCTTGCCGCTCCCGCTCGCTGCCTATAGCTCACCCGGGTTCTCGCAGGTTGGCTATCGCATGAATCCAATCGCCGCGCGGCCACGGCGGGGCTCGCCGGCGCGTGCCATTCCGGGCGACGAGCCGCCGCGAGCGCTTTCGCTTCCGGGCCGGACCGCAGCGTACGAGCGCTTCGGCGACATTCCGATCGCCCGTGATCAGGCGTAGGAACAAGATGCAGCGGCCGCAGCGTCCAGGCATCCGTACCGACTCTGCATAAGCAGAGGGCCGACTTTGCCCGCCTCAGCCTGGGCCCTGCAACCGGCGACCAGGAGGACTGTGCTTCGTGGTTTCGCACGGCCCTGCGTTGCGCGGATTGCGCGACTCGCGCCCGACCGGCCAAACTCGTCCTCCGCAACCTAAGCGCGGCTGAGCTGCCAGGTTCTATTAGCCGGGATCACTCCAGCTAGCAAGCACCAGAAGGTGTTAGCAGGAGTCTGTTCAGCAAGCACCCTCCGCTCCGATGTGAGAGCCGTTGGCGACGAAGAGAACGGCCCCGTTGCGCATGCTGGCCAGCTTCTTCGCTGTCGCCCGTCGCTACCGCTTCGCGCGGCGGAGCAGCACCCGGGCGCCGTGACCGATCGTCGGCCGATCAGGCCCAGCGCTAGCCAGGTTCGCGTTCGCTGCAAGCACAGGCACCGCCGTACCGACGTCTGGTCGATCACGTCCCGAGCGTCCGGCCAACTTCGGCCGCTGTCGCTTTCGTCCGGATCGCATCGCGCCGCTCGCAGGTGCTTTCGCGTGAAGGCACAAGCTACGCGCGAGACAGATGAGACATGAGACGCCAGGCAGTCGTCGCGAGCGCGCGACTCGAGGGCCGGACTCTGGCGCTCGCATCTGGGCGGAAGCAGTCGCCCGGTCTCGCGCGCCGCGACGCGTCCTTCCGTGGCCA